>Ga0307408_100000907_pt1 | contig 23248 bp, 20 predicted proteins | sample 322Cmetagenome_FD_202116 | JGI IMG/M metagenome (GOLD analysis project Ga0307408, IMG submission 202116) | Maize rhizosphere microbial communities from greenhouse at UC Davis, California, United States - 322HYB-C-3 | ecosystem: Host-associated > Plants > Roots > Rhizosphere > Soil | place... | reverse complement strand
TGGCACGAAAAAGATACATCAAGCGCCATCGTCGCGCCGGCGGCGGAACGCCAACCCTCCCGCGATCACGGTAAACGCCGCCACGATCCCCACCACCACCCAGAACCCGTGCGCCGCGTCGGCCAGCGGAATGCCGCCCACGTTCATGCCCAGCAAGCCGGCAATGATGTTGATCGGCAGCGCCAGTACGGTGACGATGGTCAGCACGTACAGGCTCTGGTTATTGCTTTCATTGACCAGTGCCGCCAACTCTTCCTGCAGCAATTTGATGCGTTCCTGCAGCGCCGACATGTCGTTCAGCACCACGGCGAATTCTTCGCTGGCCTGGCGCAATTCTTCCGTGTCGACGTCGGCAATCCAGGCGGGCGGCTTTTGCAGCAGGCGGAACAGGGCGGCCGGTTCCGGCGCCAGCAGGCGGCGCAGCCGCACCAGGACGCGGCGCAAGGTGCCGAGGTTGGCGCGCTTGTATTTGAGTTTGCCGGCCAGCAGGTGGTCTTCGATGTTATCGACCCGGGTGGTGGCGTCGCGCACGATTTTCACCAGCGCGTCGGCCTGGTCGCGCAGCAGATGCGCCAGCAATTCCACCGGCGAGCGCAGCGGCTCGCCCGCCTGCACCGCCAGGCGCAGGCTGTCGACCGCCTTCAATTGCTGGCGGCGCGCGCTGATGACGCTGTGCCGGTCCACGCTGAGCCACAGCGTGGCGATGTCGGACGGGTCGAACGAAAAGTCGTGGACCACGTCGTTGATGATGGCGATCAGCGCATTGTCGGCCACTTCAATCCGGGTCGAGCGCTGGCCGTCATGCAGGCTTTCAAAGAATTCGTCGGCCAGCGCGGTGTATTCGTGCAGCCATTTTTCACTGGCGGTGTTGGCCAGGTTGAAATGCAGCCAGACAAAGGCGTCTTTCGCCGGTTGCGTCCCCCGCAGCCATGCGGCGGCCTGCGCCGCGGTCACCGCTTGCGGCGCCTGGCCTGGCAGGAACAGGTAGCCGCACACCAGGCCATTCTGGTCCGATCCATAGGCGGGCGGCAGTGTCGCCATAAAAAAACTCCGGAGGCTGAAGAGCCGCAAGGATAGCAAAGCTGCCATGCCCACGGCAATTCCCGGCCGGAATCGGTCGATTTCAGGCCGGGGCGGCCCGCTGCCGGTACAATGCTGGTTTCCTTCTTCAATGCAACCGCCTGCCACGCAGGACACCACAATATGGCAGTTATTTCTCTTACCAATGCGCAACTGGCGTTCGGCCACTTCGCGCTGCTCGACCAGGCGGAGTTTTCGCTGGAAACGGGCGAACGGGTCGGCCTGATCGGCCGTAACGGCACGGGCAAATCGTCCTTGCTGAAAATCATTTCGGGCCGCTTCAAGCTCGACGACGGCTTGCTGGTGATGCAGCAGGGTTTAAAGATCGCGTATGTCGAACAGGAGCCGGAATTCGATCCGGAGATGACCGTGTTCGACGCGGTGGCGTCCGGCATGGGCGACTTGCAGGCGCTGTTGAAGGAATATGACGCGCTGACGGGCCAGTTTGGCCAGGGTGACGATGACGCGCTGATGGAGCGCATGCACGACATCCAGGTCATCCTCGACGCGGCCGATGCGTGGAACCTGAAAAACAAGGTCGAGCAAACCCTGGATCGCCTGAACCTGGGCCCCGGCGCGCAAATGCAGACGCTGTCGGGTGGGATGAAAAAGCGCGTGGCGCTGGCGCGCGCGTTGGTGTCGGCGCCGGACGTGCTGCTGCTTGACGAACCGACCAACCACCTGGATTTCACGTCGATCCAGTGGCTCGAAGGCTTGTTGCGCGACTTTAAGGGCAGCGTGCTGTTCATCACCCACGACCGCTCCTTCCTCGACAATGTCGCCACCCGCATCATCGAACTGGACCGGGGCCGTTTGCTGTCGTATCCGGGCAATTTCAGCCAGTACCAGACCCGCAAGGCGGAACAGCTGGAAATCGAAGAGGTGGAAAACGCCAAGTTCGACAAATTCCTGGCGCAGGAAGAAGTATGGATCCGCAAGGGCGTCAAGGCCCGCCGCACGCGCGATGAAGGCCGCGTGCGCCGCCTGGAGCGCTTGCGCGAACAGCGCGCCGTGCGCCGCGAACAGCAGGGGCAGGTGACCTTGCAAGTGTCGTCGGGCGAACGCTCCGGCAAGATCGTGGCGGAACTGGAGAACGTGTCGAAAGCCTATGGCGACAAAACCATCGTGCGGGACTTCAGCGCCACCATCCTGCGTGGCGACAAGGTCGGCCTGATTGGCGCCAATGGCGCCGGCAAGACCACCTTGCTCAAGCTGATCCTCGGCGAAGAAAGCGCCGACAGCGGCACCATCAAGCAGGGCACCAAGCTGCAGGTGGCGTATTTCGACCAGATGCGCGCCCAGCTCAATGAGGAAGCCAGCCTGCTCGAGACCATCGCGCCCGGCAGCGACTGGGTCGAAGTCAATGGCCAGCGCAAGCATGCGATGAGTTACCTGAGCGACTTCCTGTTTGCGCCGGAACGCGCCCGTTCGCCCGTGAAATCGCTGTCCGGCGGCGAGCGTAACCGCTTGCTGCTGGCGCGCTTGTTCGCCAAGCCGGCCAACGTGCTGGTGCTGGACGAACCCACCAATGACCTCGATATCGATACGCTGGAATTGCTGGAAGAATTGTTGGAAGACTATGAGGGCACGGTGTTCCTCGTCAGCCACGACCGCATGTTCCTCGATAACGTCGTGACGCAGGTGATCGTGGCCGAAGGACAGGGCAAGTGGCGCGAATTCGTTGGCGGCTACAGCGACTGGGAGCGCGTGCGCGACACGGTGGCGCCGCCGCCGGCCCCGATCAAGGGCGCGCCGAAAGTGGAGCAGCCGGCGGCCACGGCGGCTCCTGCGGCGCCGGCCGCGGCCAAGCAAAAAAAGCTCAGCTACAAGGAACAGCGTGAACTGGAAGAATTGCCAGTGAAAATCGCCGCCCTGGAAGATGAGCAGACCGCGCTCAACCTGCAATTGTCCGACCCGGACTTCTACAAGAAAAACGCGGCCGAGGCGCGCCGCGTGCAGGAGCGCATCGAACAGATTGAACTGGAGTTGATGCAGGCACTGGAGCGGTGGGAAACCATCGAATCGCGCAACTGATTTTTTCTTCCGCGTAGTCCGCTGAAACGGCCCGCTCAGTCACCTGAGCGGGCCGTTTTTCTTTGGGTTTCCCAGCCGTGCGCTCCTGTTGAGTTGAAAGTTATATTATTCGCAAACTTGACAAGATTGCTCTGATGCATGAAACCCTATTCCCCCACCGTTGGCGCCATACCCGGCCATGCCCCCGCGCGCATCCTGCCGTTTGCCGCGTACATGGCATTCATCGTGCTGGCCGACCTGTGGCCGGCGCCGGGCGTAGCCACCATAGATGCACGTTGGCTGTATGCCGCCAAGATCGCGGCGGTGGTGGCGCTGCTGTGGGCCTGCCGCCGCCATTACGTGGAACTGGCGCGGTTCGACCTCTCGGCGCGCGGCGCCGTGGCCGCCATGGCCGTCGGGCTGCTGGTGTTTGTGCTGTGGATCAACCTCGACGCCAGCTGGATGCAGTTCGGCGTGTCGGCCGGATTTGACCCGCGCGATGCGGGCGGGGCGATCGAATGGCGCCTGGCCTTGATCCGGATCGCGGGCGCCGCGCTGGTTGTACCCATCATGGAAGAACTGTTCTGGCGTTCGTTGGTGCTGCGCTGGCTGGAGTCCGCTGATTTTCTCGGCGTGGCGCCGGCGCGGGTCGGCATCCGGGCGCTGGCCATCACCGCGCTGCTGTTTGGCGTCGAACATCAATTATGGTTTGCCGGCATCGTCGCGGGCATTGCCTACAGCTTGCTGTATATGCGCAGCGGCAGCCTGTGGGCCGCCATCCTCGCGCACGGCGTCACCAATGGCGCACTGGGCATCTGGGTGCTGGCGACCGGCAACTGGCATTACTGGTAAGGAGCCGCCATGCCTTCAATCAAACAATCGTTACTGGTGGCGCTGGGCGCATGGGCGGCGTTGCCGGCCGTGCCGGCCCATGCCATGCTGAGCGACACCATCCACCCCTACCTGGCCGTGGCGCGCAGCCATGACAGCAATTTGTTCCGTCTCGATGAACGGGCCGTGATCGCGCAGCGCGGCGACGATTTCACCCGCACGCAGTTCGGCGTGCTGGTGGACATGCCGATCAGCCGCCAGCGCCTGACCGCGCAACTCAAGCGCTCGAAAGTCAAATTCAGCCGCTATACCCAGCTCGACTATGACGGCAAGGACTACGCGGCCGACCTCGAGTGGCATATCGGCAATCACCTGGAAGGCCATGCGGGCGGCACCTATGCGCAAACGCTGACGTCCTTCAACGATTTCCATACGGCCGAGCGCAACCTGCGTGTGCAGCGCCGCGAGTATGTCGATGGCGCGTGGCGTTTCCATCCCAGCTACCGGGTGCGCGCGGCGGCCAGCCGCAACAAGTCGACCTACGATTTGCCGCTGCAGCGCTACAACAACCGCACCGAAGACCAGTTCGATGCCGGTTTCGATTACCTGCCGCCCAGCGGCAGCCGCTTCGGCCTGCAGGCGTCGCGCATCGAAGGAAAGTATCCCAACCACCGCGCGCTCGGTGGCATGCAGGTCGATGACAGCTACACGCAGCATGAATTGAAGGCCAACGTGTACTGGCTGTTTTCCGCCACGTCGCAATTCCAGATGCTGGCCGGCTGGGCCGAACGCAAGCACAGCCTGTTCACGGAGCGCGATACCAGCGGCCTGAACGGCCGCGCCGCGATGCACTGGTCGATGCTGCGCAAGCTGAAAATGTCGGCCTCCGTGTGGCGTGAATTTGCCGCGGTGGAAAGCAACTTGATCAACAACAGCATCAACAAGGGGGCCAGTTTCAACACCACGTGGGACGTCACCAGCAAGCTGGCGGCGACCGCAATGGTGCGTCGCGAAAAACGCGATTTCAGTACGCTGGAGGGACGTCTTGCGGCGCCCAACCTGTCCGACAAAACCCGCATTGCAACATTGGGACTGACCTGGGCGCCAACGCTGTCCTCGCAGTTATCAGTCAATGCTTTCCATGAGGTGCGAAGCGGCAATGCTTCCACCAATTACCGTGCGAACGGCGCCGCAGTCAGCGCCAGCATACAGTTCTGAGCTTTCGAGAAATACCATGACGGTTAATGACATACCACTGATCTCTTTCTTCCAGCGTGTACTGGACCCCCTCATCATCATGGGGACGCTGTACCTGTTCTCACTGATGTTTGCCGAACCGTTTACCGGCTATTCCCTGGTGCTGATGATCCTGGCGTTCTTCATTTCCACCTCGGTCTACCAATATGTCGATCCGTACCAGACCTGGCGCAGCGGCCGCATGCTGGCCTATGCGCGCGACATCTTCATCGGCTGGATTGTCACCGCCGCCATCCTGGTGTTCCTCGGTTCCGTCAGCGGCCTGTCGTACCACTACGACGAACACGTGGTGCTGGTGTGGTTCGCCGCCACGCCATTCGCCCTGCTGGCCAGCCATACGGCGGCGCGCAAGCTCGGGTCCGATCCGGAGCGCGAGACGCAGGAACGCTCGGCGCTGATCATCGGCGCCAATGATGTCGGCGTGCGCTTTGCCAACACCATCGACCGCTTGCCGAACCTGTTCATGACGGTGCAGGGCTTCTTTGACGACCGCGCGCGCGACCGCATGCCGGGCAACATGAGCCATCCGGTGCTGGGCAGCATGGATGACATCGCTTCCTTCGTGCGGGAAAACCATATCAAGATGATTTTCATCAGCCAGCCGATTTCCGCCCAGCCCCGCATCCGCCGCCTGCTCGATGAATTGCAGGACACCACGGCGTCGGTCTATTTCCTGCCCGATATCTATGTGTTCGACCTGATGCAGGCCCGCTTCGATAACGTGGGCGGCATGCCGGTGATAGCGATTTGCGAAAGCCCGTTCACCGGTTTTAACAGCCTGATCAAGCGCACCTCCGACATCGTGCTCGGTACGCTGATTACCCTGATGCTGCTGCCGGTGATGGCCATCGTGGCGCTGGCCGTGAAGCTCGATACTCCCGGCCCGGCCATCTTCAAGCAGCGCCGCTACGGGCTGTATGGCGAGGAAATCATCGTCTACAAATTCCGTTCGATGTCGGTGGCGGAAGATGGCGCCAAGGTCACGCAGGCGAAGAAGAACGACCAGCGGGTGACCAGGGTCGGGGCTTTCCTGCGCAAGACCTCGCTCGATGAAATTCCGCAATTCATCAACGTGCTGCAAGGCCGCATGAGCATCGTCGGACCGCGCCCCCATGCGGTGGCGCACAACGAGCAATACCGCAAGCTGATCAAGGGCTACATGCTGCGCCACAAGGTCAAGCCCGGCATCACGGGCTGGGCGCAAGTCAATGGCTTGCGCGGTGAAACGGAAACCCTGGACAAGATGGAGGCGCGGATCCGCTACGACCTCGATTACCTGCGCAAATGGTCGCTGTGGCTGGATTTGTGGATTGTGCTGCGCACCATGAAAGTGGTGACCGGCCAAGAGAACGCGCATTGAGCGCCCATCCGGCGTTGGCAGTGACTGAGCCATTCGTGCGCGTCGAAAACCCGCGCTGGGCTAAAATCTTTGCACATTATTAATGTTGCAAATAAATATTTATACAAAGGAAATATCTTGGACACTACCGCTTACCTCAGCCGCGATGTCAGCCGCAATGTCCGTCGCCACCGCGCCGCCGCCACCGCGATCCTGGCCGCCACGCTGGCGCTGTCGGCCTGTGGCAACAAGGAACCCAAAGCCGGGCAGGCGCTGGCCAGCGTCAATGGCTCGGAAATCACCGTATTGCAACTGAATGAGGAACTACAGCGCTCCGGCGCCACGGCCCAGCCGGAGGCCGTGCGCAAGCAATTGCTGGAGTCGCTGATCGACCGCCAGTTGCTGCAAAACGAAGCGGCCAAGGACAAGCTGGACCGTGATCCGAAAGTCATGCAGGCGATCGAGCGCGCCAAGGCCATGATCATTGCCCAGGCTTACCTGCAAAAGCGCATCGGCAGCCAGGCCAAGCCGACCCGCACGGAAATCGAAGAGTATTTCAACCAGCATCCGGAATTCTTCACCAGCCGCAAGCAGTTCGACATGCGGGAACTGGTGGTGGCCAGCAAGGACGTGACGGAGCCGCTGAAGGCACTGATGGATTCCACCCGTTCGCTGGACGATGTCGCGGCCTGGCTGGACAGCAACAAGGTCAAGTATGGCCGCACGCAAGTGTCGCGCACCAGCGCCGACATGCCGCCTGAACTGAGCAGCAAGCTGTTGACGATGCCCAAGGGCCAGCTGTTCATCATCCGCGAAGGCGAGCGCAGCCTGCTGATGCAAATTGCCGAGGTCAAGGACAGTCCGACCACCCTGGACAATTCCGTCGCACAAATCGAGCAATTCCTGATTAACAAGAAAAACAAGGAAGCGGCCGAGGCGGAGCTCAAGCGCTTGCGCGCGGACGCGAAGATCGACTACTTCAACAAGACCGATACCATGGCGGGCGCGCAGCCGGTACCGCCGCAGGCGGCGGCGGATGCGCGCGGCGTCGCCGGCTTGAAATAAGGAGGCATCGTCAACCACCCCGACCTCACGGTCGGAGCTTGCACAGTACCGTAAGCTCGGGTTGACCAGATCGAGCGCCCCGGATGCATTTAATCCGGGCTTCATTGCCGAGTAGAGCGGGCGCTACGTAGCACAGAAGTGTCAGACCCACCTACGGATGCTTCCTCAGTCCGTAGCTCTGGAAGCGGTTTGAGCAGACACGCGACAGGGTAAGCACGAAACGGCTTACCGCAGGGCCATCGGTGGAGTGCGGGGTACCGTCACCGGCCCAAACTGCTGTGCTACATGATCGAGGGGAGCGGGCCGAAAGGCCCCGTCACAAGGCCCTTACGGGCAGAGTCGCTAGACCCAGCCAGGTGGAAAGCCTGGCATTGATTCACGGGCGGCCAACATGGAGAGTGACAGGCAAGCCGCCAAGGCATGGAACGCTGAGAGTTCCGCGCTCTGCCTCCCCGGCCTGGATGGCTGAGGTTTCACGCGCAAAGAAGATGAAAAAAATCACCTTATGGCTGGCCATGCTGATGATGGCGCTGGCAGCGGCAAGCACCGTGCGGGTGGCCAGCGCGGCCAGCGCGGCCAACGAGGCCGCCTCGGCGGCCCAGTCCGCGCTGACTGCCCCTGCCGCCATCGTGCTGGGTTCCGGCGATGTCTTGCGCATCACCGTCTATGGCAGTCCCGACCTGGCCACGGAAACCCGGGTGGCGGAAACCGGCACCGTCACCGTGCCGCTGGTGGGGCAGGTGCCCGTGGCGGGCCTGACCGTGCCGGCCGCCGAGAAAAAGATCGCCGGCCTGCTCGACAGCGGTGGCTTCGTCAAGAAGGCGCAAGTCAACATCCTGGTCACCACCATCCAGAGCGCGCAGGTGTCGGTGCTGGGCCAGGTCAACCGTCCCGGCCGCTATCCGATGGATGGCAAGCGCACCTTGATGGAAGCGCTGGCGCAGGCCGGCGGCATCACCATGGAAGGCGGCGACAGCGTGACCCTGATCCGCACCCGCGATGGCAAGACCACCAGCGAAACCATCGACATCATCAAGATGGTGCAGTCGGGCGACTTCGGCCACGACTATCCGCTGGCCCCGAACGACGTGGTGTACGTCGAGCGCGCGCCGCGCTTTTACATCTATGGCGAAGTCCAGCGTCCGGGCCCGGCGCGCCTGGAGCGCGGGATGACGGTGGTGCAGGCGCTGGCGGCCGGCGGCGGCCTGACGCCGCGCGGCACCGAGCGCGGCCTGCGCGTCAAGCGCCGCGACGCCAACGGCCAGTTGCAGGTCATCAGCGTCAAGCAGGAGGATTTGCTGCAGGTCGATGATGTGGTGTACGTAAAAGAAAGCCTGTTTTAAGGAAGTCCCATGAATTTTTCCCAGTTCCTGCTGATCCTGCGCGCACGCCGCAAGATCGTGCTGCTGACCTTGCTGGCCACCGTCTTGGTGACGGTGGTGGTCAGCGCCTTGCTGCCCAAGACGTATAAAGCCACGTCCACCGTGCTGCTCAATTACAAGGGCGTGGACCCCGTCACCGGCATGGCCGCGCCCGGCCAGCTGATGCCCGGTTATGTCGCGACGCAGATCGACATCATCACCAGCAAGAACGTGGCGCTGCGCGTGGTGGACCAGTTGAAGCTGGCGCAAAACACGGATGTCATTGCGCAGTTCCGCCAGGCCACGGACGGCAGGGGCACGGTGCGCGACTGGCTGGCCGACCTGTTGCTGAAGAAGCTCGATGCCGTTCCGTCGCGTGAAAGCAGCGTGGTGGAAATCAGTTTCAAGGGCGCGGAACCGCAATTCGTGGCGGCCGTGGCCAATGCGTTTGCCGATGAATACCAGAAGCTGACCGTGCAACTGAAAGTGGAGCCGATGAAAAAGGCGGCCAGCTATTTCAGCGACCAGACCAGGCAGCAGCGCGATGCGCTGGAAGCGGCGCAAAGCCGCTTGTCGAAATACCAGCAGGAATACGGCATCGTCAGCCTCGATGGCCGCCTCGACGTGGAAAGCAACCGCCTCAACGACTTGTCGGCCCAGCTGGTGATGGCGCAGGCCCAGCAAATGGAAGCGGCGTCGCGCCAGCGCATGGCGTCCGGAAAAGCCGGCGAGGCGCCGGACGTGGCCAACAGCCCGCTGATCCAGAACCTGCGCGCCAGCGTCAGCGCGGCCGACAGCAAGGTGGCGGAAATCGGCCAGCGCCTGGGCCACAACCATCCGCAATACCTGGCCGCCCGCGCGGAAGCGAACCAGCTGCGCGCCAGCCTGAATACGCAAATCCAGTCCACCGCGAACAGTGTTGGCAACAATGCGCAAGTGCTGGCGCAACGCGAAGGCGCGCTGCGCGCGGCGCTGGCCGAACAAAAAGCCCGCGTGCTGGAATTGAACCGCACCCGCGATGAATTGAACGTGCTGCAAAAAGACGTGGAGAGCGCCCAGCGCGCCTTTGACGCGACCACGCAGCGCCTGTCGCAAACGCGCATGGAAGGGCAGGCCGAGCAATCGGAAGTGGCAATCCTGAATCCGGCCGTGGCGCCGATCGATCCGGCCTCGCCGCGCATGCTGTTGAACACGGTGCTGGCCTTCATGCTGGGCGGCGTGCTGGGCATGGCGTTTGGCCTGGTGGTGGAATTGATGGACCGCCGCGTCCGCTCAACGGGCGACCTGACCAATGTGGCCGACATCCCTGTGCTGGGCAATATTTCGTGGGCGCCGCCGAAACCGCGTTCGCGCCTGGCGAACCTGCTGGCGCCGCGCCGCCTGCGCTTGACGTGAGATTGGACCTGACATGACTGCAACACTATCCTCCGCCCATATGAAACCGTCCCCCGATTCCAGTATCGGCACCATGCTGGTCGCTGCGGGCAAGATCAGCCCGGACAATTCCGAGCGCGTGCTGCGCATGCAAAAGGAATTAGGCATCCGTTATGGCGAGGCGGCGCAGCGCCTGGGCCTGGTCAATGAATCGGATATCCAGCAAGTGCTGGCGCGCCAGTTCGACTATCCCTACCTGCAGCAGGGCGATGGCGATTATTCGCCGTTGCTGGCGGCGGCGTTCCAGCCATTCAGCCCGCAAGTGGAAGTGCTGCGCGCCGTGCGCAGCCAGTTGATGCTGCGCTGGTTTTCCCGTGGCCACAAGGCGCTGGTGGTGGCCGGCGTGGCCAGCGGCGATGGCGCCAGCGTGTTTGCCGCCAACCTGGCGGTGGTGTTTTCCCAGTTGGGCGAACAGACCCTGCTGGTCGACGCGAATTTGCGCACGCCGCGCCAGCATGACATTTTCGGCGTCAAGCGGCGCCAGGGCTTGTCCGATATCTTGGCGGGCAGGGCGGAAATGTCCACCGTGGCGCGCTTCGATGATTTCCTGGATCTGTCCGTGCTGTGCGCCGGCACCTTGCCGCCCAATCCGCAGGAATTGCTGAGCCGCTCGAGCTTTGCCGCGTTGAATGCGCAACTGTCGGCGCGCTACGACGCTGTGCTGTATGACGTGCCGGCATTCGAACGCGGCTCCGATGCGCTGGCGCTGGCGGCGCGGGCGGGCGGGGTATTGCTGGTCGCCCGCAAGAACCACACGCCGCTCGACGAGGTGCAGGCGCTGGTGGCGCAAGTGCGGCATACGGGGGCGGAAGTGGTGGGCGCGGTCATGGTGGAATTTTGATTGACGCGATGACAGCAAACTTGTCCTGAAAAGTAATCTTTCGGGAAAGAATATTATCTCTGTGTAAATCAATATTTGCCTAATCTTATGTGGTGTAGTTTACATCTCGTGAAATAAAATGTGGAATTGTTGGTCTGCGGCAACAGAAAAAGGCTTTCTGCGTGCTATCTTCCTGCCCATGCATGCAAAGTATTGGGAGATCCAAATGAATTTCACGAGGCACCTGTGCCTGTCCTCCGGTGTAGCGGCAGCCTTGCTGGCCGGAGCCGCCCACGCGCAAGTCGATACCGCCATCGGCGGTACGGTGGACGCAACGAAGTTTTCCACGCGCTATGGCCTGTCCAGCGCCAGCGCAGCCAACCTGACCTTTGTCACCGACCCGGCCGGCAGCGGCCGCGTCGTACTGATGAGCAAGGTGAAAAGCACGGACGCCAATGTCGGCACCATCAAGCGCACGGATTTTTATCCGCTCGGTGAATCGCGCACCACCGGCTTGCGCTGGTATGGCATCAGCGTCTATATCCCGTCCACCTGGGTGATCCATCCGAACCCCACGGTGATCGCGCAAATCGATACCGGCACCACCGCCACCAACCTGGCAGCGCCGCTGTCGCTGCTGGTGCGGGGCAACACGCTGGAATTGAACCTGAATTCGAATTACCTGGCGGCGACGTCCGCCACCGCCACCAACTCCGCCAGCGAAGTCATCAAGCTGGGGCCGCTGGTGACGAACCGCTGGTATTGCCTGGTGGTGCGTTCGGACTGGCAGCCGACGCTGGGCGCCGGCGCCGTCACGATGTGGATGAATGGTGAAAAAGTGTACAGCGCGACGAATTCCACCAATTCGTATTTCGGCGCCGCGCACACGCCGCGGACGGGGTTGATGTTTCCCGGCCTGATGGGCGTTGCCGAGCGCACGTTGTATACCGATTTCATCCGCCTGGGCGGCGCGTCGACGACCGTCAACCAGATGTATTTCGTCAGTCCATGCGGCGGCTACATCAGCGGCGGCAATATCCAGTGGTAATCCGGAGAACTTCATGTCCCATTTCCTTCCCAAATTTGTTCCGGCCCTGATGCTGGCGGCAACTTGCGTTCCCGCGCTGGCCCAGATCGACCTGTCGCGTAGCGGCCGTGTGGATACGCTGGCGTCCAATCCCAAGAAGTTGATGTATGTCAGCGAAAACCTGGCGCGCAATGCCACTTCGACGTACCGTTACCTCGATGACGTGTATGCGGTTCATACCGGCAATTTCGCCGGCAACCTGCAATTGGTGGACGATCCCAGGGGCAGCGGCCGCAAGGTGCTGTTCCTGAAAACGCTGAAGACCGACCCGCTGGTTTCCGGGGCCTCGCGTACCGAACTGTCGGCCAAGTATGAATATGTGATCGAAGGCTTGCGCTGGTATGCGTTTGCCATGATGTTCCCTTCTGACTGGCAATTCCACGCCACGCCGACCGTGGTGGCGCAGTTGCACACCAGCCAGAAAACCTTGACGGTGCCGCCGCCGGTGGCCGTGGTGGCCTATGGCCAGGACTTGAACCTGGAACTGCACTACAACTTCCGCAAGACCGATGGCACCGGCACCGATCCGGCCACGCGCGCCAACACCGGCGAGCAACTGGCGCGGCTGGCCAAGATCCAGACCAATAAATGGTATTGCTTCGTGGTGCGCGCCGACTGGTCGGCCAAGCCGGGTATCGGGTCCCTGAAAGTCTGGATGAATGGCAACCTGGCCTATGATGTCAAGAACGCCTACAACTCCTATGAAACCTGGCTGGGCAATTATCCCAAGGTCGGGCTGTACATGCCGGGTGTGATGGGCGTGGCTTCGCGCTCGCTGTACTCCGACTTCATCTATGTCGGCGGCGCCAGCAGCACCTATGACTTGATGGCGGCGCAGCTGCCTTGCGGCAGCACCGTGTCGCCGACGCCGACCGTGATCAAGTAAACCGGTATCCGCTTCCCCCTTGAAAGGCCGCCTCGTGCGGCCTTTTTTGCTGCTGGGTTCTATCGGGCGTCGCGAAATGGACTGGACTGATAAGATTCAAAATTGAAATTATGGCACTGTTGCTGTAAAGGCACTATTTTGGATCGTACATGAAATCTACCGCCTCTCCGGGACGCTGGGCCGGCCTGCTGGTGTCCGGTTTGCTGCTGCTGACCGCGGTCTTCCTTGGCCTGCTGATTGGTGCGGAACAGCACGTGCTGGTTGTGCTGTTCATGCTGCTGCTGTTGTCGCTGCCGATGTTTTACCTGGCCGTGTTCGGTTATGCCGACCAGCGCGCGATGCTGCTGTGCGCCGGTTTCCTGCTGATGTTTTTTTCGCAGACGCTGCAGAGCCGGGGTGTGCCCGCCGGCTACCTGCTGGAAATGGTGATTTTCCTGTTCATGCTGTCGTCGCTGCGCGAAGTGCTGCGGGTGGCCAGGTCAGACGCCACGTTGCGTTGGGTGGTGGCGTTTTTCCTGATGTATTTCGCGCTGGCGCTGGCCAGTACCCTGCTGGGGCGTTCCGGCTGGCGCGGCGCGGCATGGCAATTGCAGTACAACCTTAAATTGCCACTGATGTTTGCGCTGGGCATGCTGCTGGTGGCGCCCGAACACGCGCAAGCGATGCTGCGCCGCTTTGTCGCCTGGACCTGGGTATTTTTCCTGCCCTTCCTGCTGTTCGAACTGGTCGCGTATGGCGCCTTCATGAAAGTATTCGGCCACTCGCCGAGCTACCACGTCAACGTGCTGTTGCCGTTCATGCGCGGCTTGCGCGGCCCGTTCATCCACGCCGGTTACCTGTCGCTGATGTGCGGTTTGCTGGCGTCCGGCGCCGCGGCGTTCTGGCTGCAGGGGCTGGGGCGCCGCTGGCTGGGCTATGCGGCGATCTACACGGCGATCGCCGTGTGCGCCGGCCAGCGCCAGGAATTGATGGCGCTGTTGCTGGTGTACCTGGTGTTTGCGTTGATCCAGGGCCGCCGGCACACCGGCTGGCTGGCCGTTGGGGCGATGGCTGGCGTGGCTTGCCTGCTGATGGCGGTGCTGGTCATGGAACACAATCCCTTCAGCGAGTTGATGCGGCAGTGGGGCGGCGGGCGCGCCAGCGACATGTCCGAACGCGCCGTGCTGACCGAAGGCGGGATGCGCGTGGCCGACCAGTATTTCCCGCTGGGCTCGGGACTGGGCACTTACGGCGGCGCCGGCGCCCAGCGCTTTGACCAAAGCCTGTTCATCGACCTGGGCTTCAACCGCTACTGGTGGTTCCGGCAGCGCATTTTCCTGGTCGATACCTATTGGCCCAGCGTGGCGGCCGAGGCGGGCTATCCGGCCGCCATGCTGGTGCTGGGCGCCTTCCTGATCATTTGGTGCGGGCTGCTGCGCCGCGCCGCGTCCGCCGACGGCGCCGCGCACCGTCCGCTGTTGTTGACCGGGCTGGCCGCACTGACGTTGCAACTGGCCAATTCGCCGACCTCGGCGGGGATCACCGACCCGCGCGGCGCCTTTGTGTTCTGGCTGTTGATCGGTTGCGCGTGGCGCGCATCTGTTGTCAATCGTGCACCATCCGGGAAACCCATCCGGCATAATCGGCCGGTGGATTTCAGTGTCCGCTATTTATCTTCGTGAGAGTTTCATGACTGCTTTGTCTTATGGCCCCGAGGCTGCCGAACACGGCCGCCTGAAGGCCATCCTGCCTGAATGGCTGCCCATCGTGCTTGGCCTGGCAGCCATGTTCGGCCCCACGTTTTACGACCAGTTGCACGGCAACTGGGCCACCGAGGAACAGGCGCACGGCCCCATCATCCTGGCATTGTCGCTGTGGCTGCTATGGCGTAAATGGCCCGCCATGCTGGCGGCCAGCGTGGGCCAGCGTCCCGCCCATGCGGCCGGCTGGCCGCTGCTGATGCTGGCGCTGGCCCTGTATGTGCTGGGCCGCTCGCAACAGATCGTCGCCTTTGAACTCGGTTCGTTCATTGTCATGGGCGTGGCCTTGCTCTTGATTAAATTCGGTGTGCGCGCCACGGCGGTGCAATGGTTCCCGTTCTTCTTCATGCTGTTCCTGGTGCCGCTGCCGGGCGGCATCGTCAGCGCGCTGACCATGCCGATGAAAATGGCGGTGTCGTACGTGACGGAACAGTTGCTGTTCTTTGCCGGCTACCCGATCGGCCGCAACGGCGTGATCCTGCAGATCGGCCAATACCAGTTGTTGGTGGCCGATGCGTGCGCCGGCCTGCAGACCCTGCTGACCCTGGAAGCGCTGGGCCTGTTTTACCTGAACGTGGTGCGCCACTCGTCGGCGTTCCGCAACGTGTGGCTGGCGTTGATGATTATCCCGATTTCGTTCACCGCCAACGTGATCCGCGTGATCACGCTGACCCTGATCACCTATTACCTGGGCGACGCCGCGGGGCAGGGCTTCCTGCACGGGTTTGCCGGCATGGTGCTGTTCATTACCGCGCTGGTCTTGATCGTGGCGGCCGACACTTTCCTGCAATGGCTGTTGGCGCGCCGCCAGGCGGGGAGGCCGGCATGAACCGCCAGCGGATGACCGTCAGCGTCGTGCTGGCCGCGCTGATGTTGTCGGCCAGCGCGCTGTCCAGCCACTTCACCCCGACCGTCAAGCTGGCCGACCAGGGGCCGCGGGTCGACCTGGCCACGATGGTGCCGGAACAGTTCGGCGAATGGCGCATCGATCCGCACGTGGTGCCGCTGCAAGTCGATCCGGCCACCCAGGCCAAGCTGGACAAGATTTACAACCAGACCCTGTCGCGCACCTATATCAACCGCGATGGCGAACGGGTGATGCTGTCGCTGGCCTATGGCGGCGAACAGAGCGACCGGCTGCAGGTGCACAAGCCGGAAGTGTGCTATGGCGCGCAGGGCTTTGACGTGGCAAGCCGCGGCTATGCGGAACTCGATGTGGCGCGCGGCGCCTTGCCGGTCAAGCGCCTGTATGCCGTCAGCGGCGCGCGCCACGAACCGATCACGTACTGGATCACCGTGGGCAACCGCGCGATCCGGCCCGGACTGGCGCAAAAACTGCAGCAATTGCGCTATGGCTTGGGCGGCATGGTACCGGACGGCATGCTGGTGCGGGTGTCGTCGATCGGCACCGACGAACCGGCGGCCTTCGCGCTGCAACAACGATTTATCACCGAGCTGTTGCGCGGCCTTGACGGGCCCGCGCAAGCCCGGCTGGCGGGCAGCTTCGCTCCGCCGACTCTTTGACTGACTTATGACGATCCGCTTACTTTACCTGACCCGCGAACCCCATCCCAGCTTCCGTCCCGACATCGCCACGCTGTTTGGCCAGTACCTGCCACGCCACGGCGTGCACTCCGACCTGGTGGCGCTGCAGGAGGGGGAACCGGCCGCTTGGGCGGGCGGCGCCGCGCATGCCCGCAAGGCCACGGGCAAGCTGGGCCGCCTGCTGGCCCGCCTGGGAGCGGCGTGCTCGCTGTTCCGGCTGGCGCGCGGCGGCCAATACCAGGCGGTCCAGGTGCGCGACCGCATCGGCGGTGCCTTGATCGGCCTGCTGGCCGCGCGCTGGCATGGCTTGCCGTTTTTTTACTGGATGTCGTTTCCCTTCGTGGAGTTCTGGCAGGACGTGGGCGCCGGCCGTGAAGCGGTCGGCGCATCGCGCCTGCGCCGGCTGGTGCTGAGCGCGCGCGGCCACCTGGGTGCGTTCGTGTTGTACCGGTTGGTGTTGCCGCGCGCCGACCACGTGTTCGTGCAGAGCGACACCATGCGTGACATGGTGGCCAAGCTGGGTATCGATCCCGCAGCCATGACGCCGGTGCCGATGGGCGTAATCGTGCCTGACAGCCTGGACCATGTGACGGCGAGCGACGATCCGCGTCTGGCGGGACGCAAGGTGGTGATATACCTGGGCGCGCTGGAACGCATGCGCCATCCGGAAGTCATGGTGGAAGCCATGGTGGAAGTGGCGCGCTGCGAACCCCGGGCGCTGCTGGTGCTGGTGGGCGATTCGCAGACGCCGGGCGACCGCGCCTGGCTGGAACAGCAGGTGCTGCGCTGCGGTGTGCAAGACCATGTGCTGATCACGGGCTGGATGGCGCCGGCGCAAGCCTGGCGCTATTTGCGCGCGGCCTCGGTCGGGCTGTCGCCGATCCCGTGCACGCGTGTGCTGGAAATGGGCACGCCCACCAAGGTGTGCGAATACCTGGCCTACGGCTTGCCGGTGGTGGCCAATGGCCAGCCGGACCAGGCCGCGCTGCTGGCGCAGACCGGCGGCGGCCTGTGCGTGCCGCTCAGCGCCGAAGGTTTTGCGCAAGGGGTGCTGGCCATGCTGGCCAACCCGGATCAGGCGCGCGCCATGGCCGAACAGGGGCGCGCCCGCATCGGGCAATTGCGCAGCTATGACGTGCTGGCCGAACAACTGGCGGCGCAATATCGCCGCCTGCTGGGCTGCGGCGCCGGGCAGGGCGCGGCGCATACCGCGCCGCACGCCGTGTCCCGGGAAGGCGCGCCATGAGCGGCGCCGGTAGTCCCTATGGCGGCCGGGCCGCCAAGGCCGGCATGGCGGCCTTCCTGGCAGGGCGCGGGGTATCCGCGCTGCTGACGTTCACATCGTTCGCGCTGGCCGCGCGGCTGTTGCCGCTGGCGGAATATGGCCGCTACGCGGCCGCGCTGGCGGTGATGGAGCTGGCGCTGGCGTTGTCGTCGGGCGGCCTGGAATGGGTGGCGTCGCGCGTGTTGCCGGAAGCGCGCATGCACGCGGGCGGGCGCACCACGGCGCGCCTGCTGCTGCGCATTGCCGCGCTGCAGGGCACGCTGGTGCTGTGCACCGCCGCCGTGGTCGGCCTCGCCGCGCCACTGCTGGCAGAGTTGTTGCGCATGCCTGACGCGGCCGATGCGTTCCGGCTGGCCGGCGTGCTGGTCGCGGTCGAAGGACTGGGCCGGCTGTCGCGCGACCAGATGCTGGGTTTGCTGATGGAGCAGCGCGCGGGGCAGGTCGCGCAAGTATTGCGCGCCGGCTTGCTGGTGCTGTTATTGCTGGCGCATGTGGTGCCGGGCTGGCGCAGCGGCCCGCCGCTCGACGCGGCCGGCATGCTGTGGCTGGAACTGACGGCGGGCGCCAGCGCGCTGGTGGCCGGCACGTTGTTGCTGGCGCGCAGCCTGTGGCGCCTGCGCGCGTTGCCGGCGACCCAGCCGGACTGGCGGCCGCCGCCGCGCCATGTGCTGTTTGGCCTGGCCTGGCATAACTTTGCCGGCTACCTGCTGTCGCTGCTGTATGGACCGCAAGTGATGACGATGCTGGTGGCGCGCCTGCTGGGCGCCGAGGCGGCGGCCGTGTTTGGGTTTGCGCGCGCCTTCACCGACCAGGTCCGGCGCTACCTGCCGACCGACTTGCTGCAAAGCGTGGTGCGGCCGGTCTTGATCGCGTACTACACGTCCGGCCACAGTTTTGCGGAACTCAGCGTGCGCCTCGGGTTGTGGCTGAAAAGTTCGCTGATGGCGCTGTTCCCGCTGCTGGTGTTTTTCACGGCGTTCGGCGAGCAGGGCATGGCGGCCATCGGCGGCGTGCACTATGCGCAGGCCTGGCCCGTGGTGGTGCTGTTGTTGTGCGGCACGGCCACTATCGCCTGCCGCCGCGTGCTGGAACTGGGCTGCAACGCGGTGCTGCAGTCCGACATCTGCGCGCGCGCCACCGCCGCGCTGCTGGTGACGCCGCCATTGGTGGTGCTGGTGCTGTATTCGACGGGCAAGTTGCTGCCGGCCGTGGCGCTGGCGGTGGCGGCGGAATGTATTTTTTGCTGGCGCGTGGCGCGCAGCCTGAAACAAAGGGGTTTTATGGGACATTGGGATGTACAGGGCGGCGTGCGGTTGCTGCTGGCATGGGCGGGCGCCGCGGCGCTGCTGCTGGCGGCGCAGCGCGTCATGGTGTTCAACACGCAGGCGGCCGTGATAGCCGCCGCACTGGCGGCTGCCGCGGCGTTGCGCATGGCGATGCCGCTCAGCGCCGACGAGGGCGCGCTGGTGGCCAGCTGGAATGGCCGCCTGGCGCGCCTGCTGGGCAGCAGGAGGGTCGCGGCATGATGGTCGTTCGCATTTACCGTATCGCACACTGGCTGCACCGGCGCCGCGTGCCGCTGTTGCCGTTCCTGCTGAAAAGCGTGAACCGCATCCTGTTCGCCGTGGTGTTGCCGCCGTCGGCCATCGTCGGGCGCAACGTGCTGTTCAGCTACGAAGGACTGGGCACCATCATCCACAAGCGCGCCGTGATCGGCGACGACGCCGTGATCGGCGCCGGCGTCACCATCGGCGGCCGGTCCGGCAGCACCGGGGTGCCGCGCATCGGCAAGGGCGCCTTTATCGGCGGCGGCGCCAAGGTGATCGGCGATATCCGCATCGGCGATCATGCGTCGATCGGCGCCAATGCGGTGGTGATGGAGGACGTGCCGGACTACGGTGTCGCGGTCGGCATCCCGGCCAAGGTGGTGCGGATCAACCGGCCGCAGGATATGCCGAATTACCGTTCGTTCCAGGAGCAATGAATGACACGCAGTAACGAACCTGGCGTCGTGATGGTCGGCACGTCGCTCGACTCCCCCGGCGGCATGACCGCCGTGGTGCGCCTGTACCGCGACATGGGCTTGTTCGAGGCCTGGAATGTGCGCTACATCGCATCGTACGAACGGCCCGGCAAGCTGACGCAGGTGCGCGTGATGGCCGGCGCGCTGGCCGCGTTTGTGTGGCTGCTGCTGCGCGGCCAGGTCGGCCTGCTGCACGTGCATTCCGCGTCGCGCGGCAGTTTCTGGCGCAAATCCGTGTTCTGCGCGCTGGCGCGGCTGTTTGGCGTGCCCTATGTGTTTCATTTGCACAGCGGCGAATTCCCCGTGTTCTACGAGCGCGAATGCGGTCCGCGCGCGCAGCGCTGGGTGCGCCGCACCCTGGAGGGGGCGCAGGCGCTGGTGGCGCTGACCGGCCAGTGGCAGGCGGCGCTGGCGCGCATCGCCCCGGGCGCCAGCATCACGGTGCTGGGCAACCCGGTGCGGGTGCCGGCGGTGTTGCCGGCCATGCCGGTCATGTCGGCCACGCGGCCGCCGCGCCTGCTGTTCCTCGGCCGCCTGCGCGACAAGAAGGGCGTCTATGACCTGCTGCGCGCCATGCCGGCCGTGCTGGCGCGCCATCCCGGCGCCATCTTCACGCTGGCCGGCGACGGCGACCTGGAAGGCACGGCGCGGCTGGCGCGCGAATTGAACGTCGAACATGCCTTGCGGCTGCCCGGCTGGGTCGATGGCGCCGCCAAGGATGCGCTGCTGGCCGACGCCACCCTGCTGTTGTTGCCGTCGTATTTCGAAGGCTTGCCGGTGTGCGTGCTCGAAGCCATGGCCGAAGGCATTCCGGTCGTGGCCAGCGCGGTCGGCGGCATTCCGGAAGTGCTGGAACACGGTCACTGCGGCGTGCTGCACGCGGCGGGTGACGTCGATGCACTGGCTGGTGCGGTGCTGGCGCTGCTGGACGATGCGGCGCATGGTGGGGCGGATGACGGGGCGCAGGATGGATCTCGTTATGCGGCGCTGCGCCAGGCGGCCCATGCGCGCGCGCTGCAGGTGTATTCCGTGCAGGCGGTGCAGGCCAGCCTCGACGCGCTGTATGGCAAGGCACTGGCGCGCGGCGGCGAAGCGGGAATTGTGCGCTAGCGAACATTTAATTTTTATTAATGATGCTAAATTGCTCTTGTTGAGTTAGTGGGGTTTGCAATGGTCAAGAAAGTATTGGCGGTCGCGTCCGGCGGCGGCCATTGGGTGCAGTTGTTACGGCTGCGCCCGGCATTTGAAGGGCAGGACGTGGCCTACGTGACGGTCCAGCCCAGCTATGCCAGCCAGGTCCCGGGCGCGCGGTTTTATGCGGTCACCGATGCGACGCGCTGGAGCCGCTGGGACCTGGTGAAAATGATGTGCCAGGTCAGCTGGATCGTGCTGCGCGAACGGCCCGACGTGGTCATCACCACGGGCGCCGCGCCCGGTGTGGTGGCGTTGCGCATGGGGAAATTTTTAGGGGCGAAAACCATTTGGCTCGATAGCATTGCCAATGTCGAACACATTTCCCTGTCCGGCAAAAAAGTGCGGGGCTTTACCGACCTGTGGCTGACCCAATGGCCGCACCTGGCCGGCAAGGATGGGCCGGCGTGCCACGGGAGCGTGCTGTGACCATGATTTTTGTCACTGTCGGCTCGCAAATGCCGTTCGACCGCCTGGTCAAGGCCGTCGACCTGTGGGCGGAGCACACGAAACCGGAAGCCGACATCTTTGCGCAAATCGGCGACAGCCAGTACCGTCCCCGTGCCTTGCGCTATACGACATCGCTGACGCCGACGGAATTCGCCCAGACCGTGGCCCGCGCCGACGTCATTGTCGCGCATGCCGGCATGGGTTCGGTGCTGACCGGCATGGAACTGGGCAAGCCGCTGGTGCTGCTGCCGCGCCGCGGCGACCTGCAGGAAACCCGCAACGACCATCAAATTGCGACGGCGCACTGGCTGGCCGAGCGGCCGGGGATCTTTGTTGCGGAGCGGGATGCGGATCTGCCCGCCACCCTGGCGGCGGCGATGGCGGCGGCACGGGGCAGCGCCGCGATATCGCCATATGCGTCGCCAGACTTGCTCGCGGCCGTCAGGCAGTTTATTGTGCACGTACCTTAATAAAAAATACTGCATTGCGGCAATAAGCCCAGTCAAAAGCGGCAACATCAGCCTGTCACGCGGGCCCCTATATAGGTTTTACGCGTACTGAATTGCGCCGTGCAATGATATTATTCAAACTTTAATACTAATTTACAGGATGTCATCTATGTCTACTATTGCGGTCATCGGCCTCGGCTATGTCGGTTTGCCCCTGGTGATTGAGTTCGGCAAGCATACCCGCACCATTGGTTTCGACATCGCCCAATCCAAGGTCGATGCTTGCCTGCGCGGCACGGACCCATCGCGCGAGTTGTCGGACGAAGAAGTGCAGGCCGCCAAGCTGGCGGAATATACTTCCGATCCGGCCAGGCTGGGCGAAGCGGACATGATCATCGTGGCGGTGCCGACTCCGGTCGATAACGCCCACAACCCGGATTTCACGCCGCTGATCGGCGCCAGCCGCAGCGTCGGCAAACACATGAAAAAGGGCGCCACCGTCGTGTATGAATCGACCGTGTACCCGGGCGCCACCGAGGAAGTGTGCATCCCCGTGCTGGAAAAAGAATCCGGCATGAAGTGGAAGGAAGGCTTCTTTGTCGGCTACTCGCCGGAGCGCATCAACCCGGGCGACAAGGAACACACGCTGACCACGATCTTGAAAGTGGTGTCGGGCGATACCCCGGAAACGCTGGAAAAAGTCGCGACCATGTATGAACTGATCGTGAAACCAGGCGTGCACCGCACGTCGTCGATCAAGGCGGCGGAAGCGTGCAAAGTCATTGAAAACACCCAGCGCGACCTGAACATCGCGCTGATGAATGAGCTGGCCATCCTGTTCGGCAAGATCGGCATCGATACCGCCGAAGTGCTGAAAGCCGCCGGCACCAAGTGGAACTTCCTGAAATTCTCGCCAGGGCTGGTGGGCGGCCACTGCATCGGCGTGGACCCGTACTACCTGACCCACAAGGCGGAGCAGCTGGGCTACAACCCGCAAGTGATCCTGGCCGGCCGCCGCATCAATGACGGCATGGCGAAATACGTGGCGGAACAGACCATCAAGCAAATGATTGCCGCTGGCAGCTATATCAAGGGCGCCAAAGTCAACGTGCTGGGCCTGACCTTCAAGGAAAACTGCGCCGACTTGCGCAACTCGAAAGTCGCCGATGTCATCAACGAGCTGAAAGCCTATGGCGTGGACGTGTTCGTGCACGACCCGTATGCCGATCCGGAAGAAGCCAAGCATGAATATGGCGTGGAACTGACCAAGTTCGACGACTTGCCGCGCGCCGACGCCGTGGTGGCGGCCGTGCCGCACAAGTCGCTGCTGGCGCTGTCGGCCGACGACTATGCCCGCAAGCTGGTCAAGGGCGGCTGCTTCATCGACATCAAG
>Ga0307408_100000906_pt1 | contig 23274 bp, 19 predicted proteins | sample 322Cmetagenome_FD_202116 | JGI IMG/M metagenome (GOLD analysis project Ga0307408, IMG submission 202116) | Maize rhizosphere microbial communities from greenhouse at UC Davis, California, United States - 322HYB-C-3 | ecosystem: Host-associated > Plants > Roots > Rhizosphere > Soil | place... | reverse complement strand
CCAGCGTTCGAATGATCTCAACCGGATCCATGTATTTACCATTGAATGCCACAGGTTCTCCTTTTTCAAACACCAGGGTAATGATCTCCGGATCCTGAGCGTAAAGTTTATTCGGCCATGCATCATCAGGAAGTGAAAGATTTGAAGTCAATGTTTCTGCTCCGCCCACACTTGTTCCCCATAATCCTTTATTGATCGAATATTGTGCTTTCTTTCCGTCGATGAACACTTCGTTGTCGTGCAAATAATCAATTTCCTGCTGACGGCTTAATTGCAGATCTCGAATAGGAGTGATGATCTCGATCTGCGTTGCCAAAGTTTGAAATATAAGGTCGAAACGCACCTGGTCATTGCCGGCTCCCGTGCTTCCATGAGCAATGAACGAGGCATCAATTTTCATCGCATAATCAACTATGGCTTTGGCCTGAAAAACCCGCTCGGCACTTACCGACAACGGATAGGTATCATTCTTCAGAACATTTCCAAAGATCAAATACTTGATCCCTTCATTATAAAATTGGGTTGAAACATCGATGGTTTGATGTTGTTTCACACCAAGCGCCCATGCCTTCGCTTCGATTTCTTCGATTTCCGCCTGGGTGAACGCACCGGTATTCACAAATACAGTGTGTATTTCGAGCCCATGTTCTTTTTGAAGGTATTTTGCACAAAAAGTCGTGTCGAGTCCGCCTGAATATGCCAGGACGCATTTATTGTTTTTCATTGATCTTTCTTTTAACTAAATGTTTTATTGTTTGTCGGGATCTTTCCTCCCCCTTTACCCCCTCCAAAGGGGGAAATTCGATATCGTTCTTTTCTTATAAACTCTGTAAATCGCTGCCAACCACTGGTTTTGGAAGCAGGTGATTCGGCGCGTTGTTCAGGATCAAAAAGCATCCCTGTACACAAACAATGCTTGCGTTCTGTACGCTGGAGAATGTCAACGTTGACGCAACCGTTGCAGCCCGCCCAGAATTTTTCATCGGTGGTCAATTCTGAAAATGTAACCGGTTTATAACCCAGATCGCTATTGATCTTCATTACGGCCAAACTGGTTGTAATTCCAAAAACACGTGCACCGGGATATTTTTTTTGCGACAGTTCCAGGATGCTTTTCTTGATGGATTTAGCCAGACCGGTTTTTCTGTAATTCTCGTCTACGATTAACCCGGAATTGGCCACAAAACGATTATGTCCCCAGGTTTCGATGTAACAAAAACCAATGGCTTTATCATTATCAAACGCGATAACAGCTTTACCTTCCTGCATTTTCTCCTTCAGGTATTCGGGAGAACGTTTGGCGATTCCGGTACCACGTTTTTTGGCTGCTTCGGCCATTAATTCGCATAAATATTCTGCATGACAAACGTCGTGCTTGCCGGCAATACGAATGGAAATATTCATTCTGATTGAAAAATAAACTGCTTAGCCCTGAGGCTTAAAAACAGAATTAATAAAATGTAGATTTTCTAAAAGGCAGAGCACGTAGCCCCGCAAAACACAATATTACCCCAGGGGGTACCTTCTTCGCTCACAGCGAACTAAGAATGAAGGATATGTGTAAGTGTTTTTCACTTGAGGGGGCAAATATATGTGAAATAAATTTATATTAAACCGATTTAGTTGAAAATATTTTCACAACATCCCACGGACGTGCACAGAAGAACACAGAAGATGCATTATATAAAATATGAAATTTTCATTTGATTTACAACAGGTTAAGTGCTTGGAAATACTGTTTGTTAGCCTGAAATTTAGATATGACAGAAGAAGAATTAAGTTACCAAATCCGTTCGGCAATTTACGAGGTATATTTTGAACTTGGTCCAGGGCTACTTGAATCCTGCTATGAATTCGCACTAATTAAAGAATTGGAATTCCGCGGATTATCAGTCGAATCACAAGTCAAATTACCACTGACCTATAAAAGTTATAAATGGGAGGATGCGTTTCGATTGGATATAATAGTAAACCAAAGGATAATAATTGAAATCAAGTCCGTTGAAGAACTCAGCAAAGTGCATCATAAACAAGTTCTTACATATCTAAAAATCACAGGATTGAGATTGGGAATTCTAGTAAATTTCAATACAGATTTCATCAAAGGCAGTATTCATAGAAAGGTTAATGGATATTAATTTCATCCGCGTTCTTCCGTGTACATCCGTGGGAATCCACTATTTCTCGACAAAGTACATTTTCAATTTCCCTTTGTTCTTGGCCTCCAATTCGCCACGGTAATGGAAATGAAAATTATCGCCGCAAGCCTGTACAACAGTTTCAGAAACATTGATCTGACCTGATTCACTGGCCTGCTCCATTCTTGCAGCAACGTTTACCGTATCACCCCAAACATCGTAAGCAAATTTTTTGGAACCTACTACTCCTGCTACTAGAGGACCTGAATGAATTCCAATTCGCATTTCGAGTAATTCGGAGCCTTTTCCAAAACGTTTGTGGGCACTTTTCTTGACAAATTCCTGGAAGATCAAAGCGGCCTGAACCATGTCTTTTGCGTGATCGGGATTTGCCATCGGAGCACCTGAAACACATAAATAAGCGTCACCTATCGTCTTGATTTTTTCTATCCTAAAATGACTGATGATCTCATCAAAACCGCGGAAATAATAATCGAGCATAGCCACCACATCTTCAGGATCATTCTCGCTGGCAAAAGTGGTAAAACCTTTAAAATCAGTAAACATTACCGTGGCTTCATCATAACGGAATGAAGATGTTTTTCCGAAATTCTTCAACTCTTCAGCAACAGAATTCGGGAGAATATTCAACAGCAAGGCATCTGATTTATCTCTTTCTGCAACTATTTCTTCATTTTTAGTTCGCAAAACACTCGTGGTACGACGTTTTCTTAAATAGAGAATCACGAAAAACAGAAGTACCAAAAAACCAAGTCCGAGAAGAAAAAATAACCGTATCAACTTATTACTTTCCTTTTCCAGCTTCATTTCTACCTCCTGCTGTTCAATTTCGGCTTTTTGAACTTTCACCTGAGCCTTTAACTGTTCCTCATTCAATGAATCGATCGAATTCTGTTGGGCTTTGATTTCTACCTGTCCGGAATCTACGGCTGACTGCAGTGTTACAACCGAATCCGTAAGCTGGTTTGTTCGCTTGATTAATGTTTGACGATATAAACGGGTGAATTGCTGGTAGTTTTTTAATGCATCCTTATAGTAAATGACATTGTTTTGCAATTCCGCGAGTTCCAAATGGCATTTCATCTGAAGAGCAACATCGTTTTCTTTTTTTGCTGCAGCCAGAGCAGTTTCAAAAGCACGCATCGATTTTTGCGTCCTGCCTTCTTTTTTGACCTTCATAGCCTCAGCATATAAAGCAGGTCCATTTTGGGCGAAAACCGCATGGCTTCCCAGGAGCAAAAAAGCACTTAGAATAAAGGATTTTATCTGAATAGGAATTGTCATAGCTATTACTCCCCGAAAATAAGAAATTCCGTTGCGTTAGCACGAAAAACGTCGTTTCTTTTAGTTAACTTTAATATTCGCAACACAGCCGACAATGGAAGAAAAAACTTATACCAACGGTGAACTCACAATCATCTGGAAACCTGGAATTTGCATTCACTCTGGAATTTGCGCCAGAACACTTCCAGCCGTTTACAAACCGAAAGAAAAACCATGGATTACAGCTGAAAATGCAACTACGCAGGAATTGAAAGATCAGATAGACCTATGTCCATCAGGAGCTTTGTCATACAGAATGAACAGCAAGTAAAATGGCAAAAGCAATAGGAACTATCGGGCGTCAACATTACCTGACAGAAATATCAGCCGGAAAAAACACTGTTATAAGTGATGAGCCAACCTGGAATGGAGGTGAAGAAAAAGGAATGAATCCCTTCGAACTTTTAGCTTCTTCGCTTGTTGCCTGCACCTGCGCCACACTGAGAATGTATGCCGACAGGAAAGAATGGGACGTAGAAAAAATCCATGCTGAAGTGAGTTTTGAAAGAGATCCAAAGGCAGAAGTGACCTCATTTACCAGGGAAATTACCATTACAGGCGATCTTACCGAAGAACAGCGATCACGGTTATTGATAATTGCAAACAAATGTCCGGTACACCAAATATTAACGCACGCAATTGAGGTGCAGACAACATTAAACTGATATGAAATTAGAACAAGTTAACAACGAACACAAAGGATATTTCAGAGTTATTGATGATTCGACAGGATCATCAGAACCTAAAGAAGCCGGAAGAATGACATATTCATGGGCCGGTGAAAACCGTTTCATCATTGATCATACCGAAGTGAACCAGGATTATGCAGGACAAGGTGTCGGACAAAAAATGATCGAAGCGGCATTGGCCTATGCGAGGGAGAATAACCTGAAGGTCATTCCGCTTTGTCCGTTTGCAAAAGCGCAATTCGATCGCCACAAGGACTGGCATGATGTTCTGCTTAAAAAGTCTTAAGAATGCCTCAAAAAACTCCTTCACGCTTTCATTTTCCTTCTCCGGGATTCACCAAATATTGGAGCGAAGGAAGGGGCCGTTTTTTATCGAAAAAAATAGCAGGAGAATTGCCATTGGAGGATGAAATTGAACAAAAAATCCCCTGGCTTTTTCAGGTGGATGAGCTTGCCGATAAAGTGATTCGCGAGGTAATGATTCCTCATGGCTATCCAAAAACTATGCAATTGCTAAACCAAGCATTGAGCAAGGGGAGCTTCGAGAACCTCAGTGCCCAAGGTGATAGTTCGACTCACTTCGACTATGCTCAGCGGAAGTTGCTCACTACAAGCATTCCGCAAATTTTGATTGATTTAGTAGAATTCAGCTTACAAAAACCGGCTTGGCTGGATTTGGAAAAAGTGGAAATCGGGGCAAAGCTCTGCCGACGATCCGGAACACGTGGATTCATGGTTTTGCGCAATTATTGTTTAATGGGCGGTTACGAATCTTCGGCCATAAACAAACCTTTGATCTTTACCGGAGCTCTGAAAAAAGGAGCTGCAAAACGCACTACCGAAACCACCGATTTTTGGGTGAAAGTGGTTGCAGAACATGCATTGAGAAATCCACAAGCCGGTATTCGCGAATGTATTCTTATCCGGCTGATGCATTCTTACGCGCGAGTCTCCATTTTGAATGGTGAAGGCTGGAGAAAAGACGATTGGGGAGAACCTCTGAACCAGTGGGACATGGTAGCAACAAATCTGGGTTTCTCGTTGGTTTTTCTCGACGGAATCCGTTCGTTAGGCGTAAATGCAAAACCCGAAGAAGCAGAAGGACTGTTTCATTTGTGGAAATACATAGGTTATTTGCTCGGAATTCCAGCCGAATTATTGCCAGACACAGAAGAACAAGCCATCCGCGAACTCTATGCATGGACAATTACTCAGCCACCGGCAGATGCAGACACCCAGGAACTGGCCAGGGCACTGATGTTTGAACCGCTTTCCTCCAATTTCCCATCAAAAATGTGGCAGAAAAAACGCGTTATTCAACTTCACCTTGCTTACAATTACTTTTTCCTGGGAGCCGATTCCTGCAGGGCAATGGGACTACCGGTAAAAGGTTGGTCGATTTTTCCGTTTATGCTGAAGAACATTACCAGGTTGCAGGAAATCTATTACAGAACTTCCGAAAAAGCATTTGAAAACGGCGTGCGAAAAAGAAGGAAGAACCAGGAAATGGTGGCGAGGTTGTACCTGGAAGGTGCAAAACAGAAAACTGAGAATATATGATCAGCAATCACTTATTTCTGAATATCTTTTTAATCGTGGTGGCGTTGGTCGCACTATCTCTGGTAGTGATGTTTATCGTAAATATTATTCAGGTTATAATTGCAAGAAGAGAGGAATCGAAGGATGATCAATTAGACGAAATTGAATAAGCTATGCCTGAAATAAAACTCATTACCACGATCAACGCTCCGATAGAGCGGGTTTTTGATCTATCTACAAGTATAGACCTGCATAAATTGAGTACGGGAAAAACCAACGAAGAAGCTATCGCGGGCCGAACTTCAGGTTTGATACAATTGGATGAAACTGTTACCTGGAAAGCGACACATTTCGGGTTTCGACAAACACTGACTTCAAAAATTACAGCTTACGAACGACCAAATCATTTCCGTGATGAAATGCTAAAAGGAACTTTCAAAAGCATTTGCCATGATCACTATTTTTTTTCAGAAACCGATGGGAAGACGGTCATGACAGACATATTCAGATTCGAATCGCCGTTAGGAATTTTAGGTAGAGCATTCAACTCCATCGTACTTACCAGGTATTTGAAACGGTTTTTGGAAGTGCGAAATGCATTGATCAAAGAATTTGCCGAGGGTGAAAAATGGAGAGAGATTTTAGATTCGAATAACTAAAATTTAATTGCATTTCTCGTTACCAGGTTATTCAAGTTCACACTTCGTTTTTACTTGATAAATCAAATACTAGCCAGGGTAATAACATAAAATATCTCCTTGAGTTTCCAAGTCTTTGGATTTATTGGAGTTACCATTCACCGACAAAATCAGATTTAATCACTATCTTGCGCCCATAATACACACATTAATGAGTCATATTGGTTCAGTGAAGTGGAAGAAAAAAGATGTTGAACATTTCTTCCCAACACTAAAAAAACGCGTCGATACCTACTTTACGGAACGTCAAATCAAAAAACAAGGAAACGCTAAACTTTACATCAAAGCAGCTATTTTACTTACTGTCTATCTCGCTCCATTCGTCATAATGCAAACCGTAGAATTGTCAAACCTTGTCCAACTTGGGCTTTGGGCAATTATGGGATTTGCACTTGCAGGCATCGGAATGAGCGTAATGCACGACGCCAATCACGGATCATTTTCAAAGAACAAAACCATTAACTATTTAATGGGTCATACGCTTAACTTATTGGGTGGATCTGTTTGTAACTGGAAAATGCAGCACAATGTTTTGCATCATACGTATACCAACGTTGCGGAAATGGACGAAGACATCGACGATAAATTGTTGATGCGTTTTTGTCCTCATTCTGAGCGCAAACCATATCACCGTTTTCAATTTATATACGTGGTGTTTTTCTATTCTATTTTGACATTGTACTGGGTAACATTGAAAGATTTTGTTCAGTTTATTCAATACCGTCGTCACCAAAATTTTTGTGAGGACAAAAGAAGCCACACCAATAAGTTGCTTTTGATTTTCGCTGTGAAAATTGTATACTTCTTCGTTGCACTTTACTTGCCTATCGCAATTGTCGGACTTCCTGTTGGAGTTACGATTGGTGGTTTCCTTTTAATGCAGGGAATTGCCGGATTCATTCTTGCCTTGGTTTTCCAATTGGCTCATACCGTTCAGGGAACAAGTCATCCGCTTCCAAACACGGAAGGGGTAATTGAAAACGATTGGGCGATGCACCAATTGCAAACTACAGCGAATTTTGCACGTAAGAGCAAATGGATCTCCTGGTACGTCGGTGGATTGAACTTCCAGGTTGAACACCATTTATTTCCTTATATTTCGCATGTTCACTATCCTCAAATTGCAGAGATCGTGAAAGAAACAGCGGAAGAATTCGGTGTTCCGTATTTGGAAAGCAAAACATTTATGGGAGCTGTGGCTTCACACTTTTCTTTCCTGTACGATTTAGGGAAACCGGAGCAGTCTGTTGTAGCACGAGCTTAATCTCCAATTGCTCCCGCGAAGGGCGCAAAGTACGCGGAAGTATTTACTTGATTTTTAGAGGTTATTCACTTTTCTAATTATACTCGAATTGAGATAGTCAGTATTGAAATTCACCAGGATTCCCAATTTCAAATTGGATAGTTTTAGATAACCAATTAATTGTTTATGGTGAACTTTTGTCAAGGTCTCAACTGACTTGATCTCAATTATAATCTTGTCTTCTACTAATAAATCAAGGCGGTAGGACTTATCGATAATTTGACCTTTATAAACAAGTGGAAGAATGACCTGGGATTTCACACTTAGCCCCAGCAATTCTAACTCGTACTTTAAAGCATATTCATAAGTTGATTCAAGTAATCCGGGACCAAGTTCAAAGTAAACTTCATAAATAGCATTACGAACCAATTGTCCGATTTCGTTTTCTGTCATACTTAAAGTTCAATCTAAGTTTTTAGAAAACCAAACAGCTAAACCATTGTATATCAAATGACTTTTCCTTATTTTCTATAGTGTAAGATAAAAATGACCTTCACTAATGACTATAGTTTGTCTGAAAAACTCTGCGTCCTTTGCGCCCTCCGCGGGAAACATTAACGGATCTCGCCCCCGGCCTCAAACCCTTTTTCAGGGACCATAAAGCTCAATTTTCCTTCTTCGTTTTCCGCCATCAGGATCATTCCCTGAGATTCCACTCCGCGGATTTTTCTTGGTGCAAGGTTCATCAATACGGCAACTGTTTTTCCTACAATTTCTTCAGGAGCGTAATGTTCCGCAATCCCGGAAACGATAGTTCTTGTATCCAAACCTGTATTTACAGTAAGTTGCAATAATTTATCGGCTTTAGGAACACGGATTGCGTCAACAATTGTCCCCAAACGAATGTCCATTTTCGTGAAATCATCAAAAGACGTTTCTTCTTTTTGAGCCGGGAAATTTGACACTGGTTGTGTTGCATGCAACAATTCAACTTCCTTGTTCACCATTTCGTCCTCTATCTTCGGGAACAGGATTGTTGGAGCATTTGTGATATCTCCCGCTTCCACTAATAAGCTTCCACAAGCCGACCATGGTTGCGCTTCTATGTTCATGAATGCACGCAATTTCGCAGCAGTTGCAGGTAAGAACGGATCCAATACCAATCCTAAATTTGCGGTGATCTGCAAAGCAATATGCATGATGGTTTCAACACGGGCAGGATCAGTTTTCACCAATTTCCATGGCTCATTATCCGCCAAATATTTATTTCCGATTCGCGCCAATTGCATTGCTTCAGCCTGGGCGTCACGCAATTTGTATTGATAGATCAAATCGGCAATTCGCTGTGGAATAGCTTTCATTTCCTCTAAAACCTGCTGATCAGCTTCAGTTAACTCACCGCAAGCCGGAACTTTTCCTTCATAATACTTTTGCGTAAGTACCAATGCCCTATTCACGAAATTCCCAAGAATATCTGCCAATTCGTTGTTTACCCTGGCCTGGTATTCTTTCCAAGTGAACTCAGCATCTTTCGTTTCCGGCGCGATACAAGTCAAGGTGTACTTCAACTCGTCAATCTTATCCGGATAGCGCTCCAAATATTCATGCAGCCAAACCGCCCAGTTTCGGGAAGTAGAGAATTTATCTCCTTCCAGGTTCAGGAATTCGTACGCAGGAACATTGTCAGGAAGAATGAAACCACCATGGCCTTTCAACAAGATAGGGAAAATGATACTGTGGAAAACGATATTGTCCTTCCCAATGAAATGAACGAGTTTACGTTCTTCATTACACCAGTAATCTTTCCAGTCTTTGTTGTTGTCCAAAGCCCATTGTTTCGTTGCAGAAATGTAACCGATAGGCGCGTCCAACCAAACATAAAGTACTTTTCCGTCGGCATTCGGAAGCGGAACAGGAACACCCCAATCCAAATCACGCGTCATTGCACGTGGATGAAGTCCGCCGTCAATCCAGCTCAACGATTGACCAATTACCTGATTTCTCCAAGCTTTTGGATCGTGCTGTTGTTTTCCGTCTAGAATCCCTTCCTTGATCCAAGGACGCAGCCATTCTTCGTGCTGGTCCATAGGTAAAAACCAATGTGAAGTACTTCTCAAAACCGGTGTTTTTCCGCTCAAGGTAGAAATAGGGTTTTTCAATTCGGTCGGACTCAGATCCGTACCACATTTCTCACACTGATCGCCGTAAGCACCTGCATTTCCACAGTTCGGACAATCACCTGTAATGTATCTGTCGGCAAGGAATTGCTGGAATTCCTCGTCAAAATATTGTTCTGTAGTTTGTTCTATGAATTTCCCGTTCTTCTCCAATACCTTGAAGAATTCCTGAGCGGTTTCGATATGAATTTGCTCGGAAGTACGGTGGAAAATATCAAACGAAATATTAAAATCCTTGAAAGAATCGCCAATGATCTTATTGTACTTATCTACGATTTCACGTGGTGTAATTCCTTCTTTTTTAGCACGAAGCGTAATTGCCGCACCATGTTCATCCGATCCACAAATGAATGCAACATCGTGGTCGTTCGAACGTAAAAAGCGCACAAAAATATCAGCAGGAAGATAAACACCAGCTACGTGTCCGAGATGCAAAGGTCCATTCGCATAAGGCAAAGCAGCTGTTACGGTATATTTCGTTTTATTCATGGCGCAAAGATAGTGATTAGACTTTTGAGACAACGGGCGAAAGACAAAAGACTACAAAATTAGAAGTTGTGGACTAATTAAAGTCCTATCTGCTTGAGGGAGAATGAGAGGGGTGGCATTATGTAATCAAGAAACATTTCCTTCCGTGAATTACAATAATTCATGCTGAGAGGAAGAGACCTGCCTACACTTCGTTTCAGCAGGTAGGTTCGAATCTACCTGGCGGTAGACAGGCTCTCGATACAGTTACACCACCTTTCCAGGGTGGCGGCTTCAATCAGCCGCGGCTGACCACCACACAAACAATAAACGAACCTGTGCTGACGCTAATAAAAAAGGTTCATTGCTTAGCAATGAACCTTTTTGCAGAGGGGAAGAGATTCGAACTCTCGATACAGTTACCCGTATACTACCTTTCCAGGGTAGCTCCTTCAACCACTCGGACACCCCTCTAAGTGTCTAATTCGGACGACAAAACTACTATAATTTTCCTGATTAATCTCTTCTTTCTCCGATTTGTTGTCGCCACATAGCGTAATAAAGTCCTTTTTCGTCCAATAAATCCTGGTGTTTTCCGGTTTCAACCACCACACCTTTTTCCAAAACAAAAATCTTGTCGGCGTGCATGATCGTTGACAAACGGTGGGCAATTAGAACTGTAATGTGGTTTTTATGATCCGTAATTTCACGAATTGTAGATGAAATTGCCTCTTCTGTTATCGAATCCAATGCCGAAGTTGCTTCGTCAAAAACAAATAAGTTCGGATTACGCAATAAGGCTCTGGCAATAGATAAACGCTGTTTCTCTCCACCGCTCAATTTCATTCCTCCTTCACCGATTACGGTTTCAATGCCGGCTTCACTTCTCGCCAAAAGATTTTGACAAGAGGCCATTTCAAGTGCCCTCGTGATCTCTTCATCCGTTGCGTTCGGTCGAACGAAAAGCAAATTCTCTCGAATTGTTCCGGAGAATAACTGTGTATCCTGTGTCACGAAACCAAGTTGACGTTGCAATTCCTCTTTGTCTATTTCGGAACTTTCAACGCCGTTGTAGGTAATCATACCGGTTTCAGTAGTGTATAATCCAACCAATAATTTTACCAGCGTACTCTTACCGGAACCGCTCGGACCAACAAAAGCAATGGTTTCGCCGCGTTTTGCTTCGAATGAAACATTAGAAAGCGCATCGTAATTTGCCGTTTTGTGACGGAAAGTGATATTACTGAACTTCACCTCAGAAATATCGTTCAACTTATGTGGTTGCACAGGTTTCACCTCAATCGGCGTGGAGATGATCTTATTGAAATTCTCCAAAGATGCCTCTGCCTCACGGTAAGAAATAATTACGTTACCAACTTCCTGCAATGGCCCGAAAACAAAGAACGAATAGAACTGAAGCGACATAATTTGTCCGAACGAAAGGTATTTGTGAAACAACAAATACATCAAGAGGAACATAATACTTTGTCTTGTAAGATTCACCAAAGTTCCCTGAATGAAAGAAATACTTCGGATTTGACGAACTTTTTTCAATTCCAGTTTCAGAATCCTGTGTGTTGTTTGGTTCAAGCGTTCGGTTTCCTGGGTTGCCAGTCCCAAACTTTTTACCAATTCGATATTTCGTAAACTTTCCGTGGTACTTCCTGCCAACTGTTTGGTTTCTTTGACAATATTGGTTTGAACTTTCTTTATTCGCTTTGATAACGCTTTGGTAATGAAGAATAAAAGTCCAGCCGAGAACAAATACAGCAAAACAAGCGGCGGGAAAACGTTAACAGAATAAATGATAACGAATACCAATCCGACCAATGAAACGAAAAGAATATTGATGAAACTCATGATGAATCTCTCTGTATCCGTTCTCACTTTTTGAAGCACGTTCAGGGTTTCTCCACTTCGTTGATCCTCAAATTCGTTAAACGGAACCTGAAGCGTGTGTTTCAAACCGTCTGTATAGATATCTGCTCCCAGTTTTTGAATAACCAGGTTAGTGGTATAATCCTGGAAAGCCTTTGCAGTTCTACTGACCATTGCAGCACCAATGGCAAGAGTAATATAGAATGCGATCCCTGAAATAAAAGAGTTCTCAGTAAACCAGGTTGGGTGTTCCTTCAGCCCGATGACATATCGGTCTATCATTTTTCCGAAAATAAACGGATCAAGAAGTGAGAAAACCTGGTTGATTGCCGCAAGAAGAAAGGTTAATAGAACCAGTCCTTTGTAACGTTTGAGATATGATAAGAGTAATTTCATTTTTCGAGAGTGAACGAATGATTTTTATCCGTCGGTTGCAAAGGTAACTATTGAACGATCAAAATTGTTCTAAAAAATAGAAAATATTTACCGTGGTAATTTTTAAACATTCCGTAACTTTAGGACTCACTAAAGATTGATAACGTGAACAATTTTGAAATAACACAGCCCACAACAATCATATTCGGTAAGGACCAACTTTCGGCGGTTAGAGTACAATTGGAAAAACATACTACGGATAAGCGTTTACTCATCACCTATGGCGGTGGATCTGTAGAACGATCAGGGTTTCTGGACAAGCTGAAAAATGAGCTAAAGGATTTCGAACTTCACTTTTTTGGTGGAATTGAGGCCAACCCGGAATTTACAACACTGATGAAGGCAGTTGAATATATTCGTGAAAACAACATTGAATTTATCCTTGCTGTTGGCGGTGGTTCGGTGATCGACGGAACAAAATTCATTTCCGGTGCGGTTGGTTATAAAGGTGATCCATGGGAAGTTTTACTGCGTGAACCAGGAAAAGTGTTCACAACTGCGGTTCCTTTCGGATGCATCCTTACGATTCCCGCAACAGGTTCGGAATCAAATTCGGGTGCGGTTATCAGTCGTTCGGAGTTAAAAGAAAAACGCACGATGGGCGGACCACTTTTCTTTCCTCGTTTTGCGCTGCTGGATCCCACTTTCGTTGCTACACTCCCGAAACGTCAAATTGCAAATGGCGTCATAGATGCTTTTACTCATACAACAGAACAATATTTGACTTTCACCGGTGAGAATAAATTGCAGGAACGTTATGCAGAAGGAATTTTGTCGACTCTTATAGAAATTGGAGAAGCCGTTCTTGAAAATCCATCCGATTATGAATTGGCCGCACAATTGATGTACTGCGCCAACCAGGCATTGAACGGCACTTTACGTTGTGGTGTTACTTCCGATTGGGCAACACATATGATAGGTCATGAATTGACTGCTTTGCACGGTATTGATCATGCGCAAACACTAGCTATCATAGCACCACGCTTGTACGAAGCCACATTTGAAGATAAAAAAGCAAAATTGGCTCAATACGGTAAACGCGTTTGGAACCTTAACGGAACAGATGACGAAATTGCACGAGCTTCTATAGCTAAAACAGAACAATTTTTCCATTCGCTGGGTGTTGCAACAAAGATTTCTGACTACACACAGAATTATGAAGGTAGTGCTTCAATAGTGAAAGAACGTTTTGTTGAACGCGGCTGGATGGGCTTGGGTGAATCGCAGAAAGTGACGCCGGAAATGGCGGAATTGATTGTTACGACGGCCATATAACTTCATCATTCTCCCTCAAGATCCAATAATTCTGAAATTTCAGGACGAATAGATATGTGTCTATTCATAAATCCGTGTATTTATCTCTAGAATAGATGCATATCTATCCATATTTTTTCTGAAATACTTCCAAAAAAAGTTGTCCCAAATGATCTTTTCAACTAACTTAAATAGAAAACACAATTTTTATCTAATGGGAGCAACTAAACTTAAACCCTATTCCTTATCTACCATTCGTAAAGCTGAATTGGCTAAAGCCGTATCCGTCCCACCACGAATTATCATCCTTAATTACCTGTCATACAACCATCTCGTAACCGGCCCTACTCTGGAAAACATCATCCAACTTTCTCAACCAACTATCCATCACCATCTTGCGACCTTAATTTCAATAGGATTGATAAAAGGTGATTTTTTCGGTGATGAATATTGCTGGTATCTGAATCCTGATTGCGCAACAGAATTGAAAGAACTGAGCTGGTTTATTGATTCCTATTCCGATGTTTACTGATTCTCCGGCATCCATTTAATCCCCTGAGAATTGCTATTTTTACAATCAAATCATAAACTGAGAAAATGTCTTTCGAAAATATCCTTGTAGAGCAGAACGGTTACGTTCAAACGATCACTATTAATCGTCCAACGGCTATGAATGCCTTGAACAAGCAAACGATCCAGGAACTTCATGAAGCATTGAAAGCTGCAAATGATTCAACTCAGGTTGGTGTTGTTATTCTTACAGGAGCGGGAGAAAAGGCATTTGTTGCGGGAGCCGACATTAAAGAATTTGCTTCTTTTTCAATAGAAGAAGGGAAACAATTGGCTGCAAAAGGACAAGAATTGTTGTTCTCTTTTATCGAAAACATGACAACGCCGGTGATTGCTGCGGTTAACGGCTTCGCTCTTGGTGGCGGATTGGAACTGGCAATGGCTTCTCATATCAGAATTGCTTCTTCAAATGCGAGAATGGGGCTTCCTGAGGTAACACTTGGCGTAATTCCGGGATACGGAGGAACACAACGTTTAGCGCAATTGGTTGGAAAAGGAAAAGCCAACGAAATGATCTTTACCGGAGGAATGATTCCTGCAGATGATGCTGTAAAATGGGGATTGGTAAACTCGGTTGTTGAGCCGGATGCTTTGTTAGAAACGGCAAACAAAATTGCTTCTAAAATTGTTGCCAATTCAGGTACTGCTATTGCCGCGGCTATTGTTTCGGTAAATGCGCTTTACAGTAAAGGCGGACAAGCAGGATTTGACACCGAAGTAGAAGAATTCGGAAAATGTTTCGGAACAGCAGACTTCAAGGAAGGAACAACAGCCTTCATTGAAAAACGCGCCGCGAAATTCAGAGATTAATCTAAACACGCTATTGAATCCGCTCAAAAAATTATTAGGTCAAACGGCCGTTTATGGTCTTTCCAGTATTTTGGGGAGAACCCTGAACTACTTGTTAGTTCCGTTTTACCTGCACTATTTTAACGAGCCTGCAGACTACGGAGTTGTTTCCCAGCTTTATGCTTTCGTTGCTTTTCTGATGGTTTTTTTAACCTTCGGGATGGAAACAGCATATTTCCGTTTCATGCAAAATGAAGAAGATAAACCTTATGTTTTCTCAACCGGGTTTTTCTCCGTTTTGCTGGTCAATGGAGTGTTTTTACTTTCACTTTTCCTGTTTAATCAGAATATTGCAAATGCGCTCCTGATTGGTGAGAATCCGGAATACATCGTTATGATGGCCGCTATTGTTGTTGTGGATGCAGTATCTGCTATTCCTCTGGCTAAACTCAGGGCGGAAGAAAAGGCGAAAAAATTTGCCCTTATCCAGTTTTCTTCAATTGGAGCAAACATCTTATTGAACCTTATACTCTTTTGCGGCTTTTTCGATCCTGCCAGGCCACATGAAGGTGTCTTTTTCATTCTCATTGCCAACTTGCTTTCCAGCCTGGTAAAACCCTTATTTCTTTACAAGGATTTTATCAATTTCCGGTTTGGATTCAACCTGGATCTCTTCAAACGAATGATCGTTTACGGTTTTCCTATTCTTATCGGTGGCTTTGCCGGGATCATCAATGAAACACTTGACCGAATTTTATTGAAGCAAATACTCTATGATTCAAGTGTTCCGAATTCGGGGCAAATGGCTGATCATGAAATTGGCGTTTACAGCGCCTGCTACAAATTGGCAATGCTCGTTACGATTTTGCTTCAGGCTTATCGTTATGCCGCCGAACCCTTTTTCTTCAGTCAAATGAAGGATCAGGACAGAAACAAAACCTACATTAAGCTGATGAATTACTTTGTTGCGGCAATGTGTTTTATCTTCCTTGGAGTGACCTTAAACCTGGATATTTTTAAATACTTTATCTCAAATAAAAATTACTGGGAAGGATTAGCAGTTGTTCCGATTCTTCTTCTGGCGAATGTTTTCCTAGGCATTTACTACAATCAAAGTATTTGGTATAAATTGTCTAATCAAACCAAATTCGGAGCATACATTGCTATTATCGGGGCAATCGTAACTATTGTGATCAACGTCATTTTCATTCCATCCTATGGATATATGGCCAGCGCCTGGGCAACATTGATCGTATATGCTTTGCAAATGGTACTTTCCTATTATTTGGGACAGAAATATTACCCTATCAAATACAATCTCAGAAAGTTCGTATTGTACCTCGGGTCAAGTTTACTCATCTTCTATATCGTTTCAAGTATTCCTTTCGGTGATCACGGGTTTATCCGTTTCATGTTCAGCAACTTGTTTATCCTTATCTTCATCTGGATTGTTTTGACGATTGAGGGAATCAATATCCGTCAGCTAATTTCCCGTAAAAAATAACGAATTGCTTGCCAGCAAGGATTTTTTTTTCCACAGATACGCAGATTTTATGGCGCTTACTCCCGAATGTTCGGGACCATTTGCGAGACCGGTGCGCCTATGCAGAAGCTTCAGCGGAAGCATTAGGCTCGCTCTAATCTGTGCATCTGTGGGGAAATATCCCCGGAATTATTGTAACCAAAAAATCATTGGTACGTAAAGTTCTCTGCATTTCTTACATTTGTAAACTATGACGAGTTTAGAATCATTGATCAGCAACTTACTCTTGCAGCACAATTGTGTTGTAATACCATCATTCGGTGGGTTTGTTGCTCAACGTGTTCCTGCTCGTTTTGATGAAAAAACCTCATCTGTTCATCCCCCGAAAAAATCGGTTCTTTTCAATAAACAGCTCATTGCCAACGACGGACTTCTGGTTCAGGCTTATGCTGTACATTCAAAATTGAACTTTACCGAAGCCGAAGTGGAAGTAAGAAACCAGGTTTCCGTTTGGGAAAAACAACTTAATGAAGGCAACAGGATTCAGATCGACAAGGTTGGGATTTTGTTCCTGGACAGAGAACGAAATATTTGTTTTGAGCAAGACCGTTTCTACAACCTGTTGATGCAATCTTTCGGATTGTCTTCTGTACATTTTGTTTCCGTTGAAGATGTTCAGGCTCTGAACACACATCAGCAGATCCAGGAAATTACGGTGGAAAAACCGGTAACTGAAAGCGCAGAACGCATTTCCATCGCTCCGATTATTGAGCTCGTTGGAGAACCCGTTCCTGTTATTGAGAATACAAACGACAAACAAAAAATCGTTCCGATTTCGAAGAAGAAGAAACCGTACTTGCGTTATGCAGCAGCTGCAGTTGCTCTTCCTATCCTGTTCTATTCGGTTTGGATTCCGATGAAAACGGATGTACTAGAATCCGGGATCATTACTTCAAGTGATTTCAATCCGTTTAAAAAACAGCAGGCTGCTACCTATGAATCTTCAAAGGAACTTTACCATGCTGAAACCGGAGATAAGAAAGAGAAAACAACGCTTCCCGAGAACGTAAGCAGCTATTCTTATGCTTTGGACGAAGACACCTACGTTCCTGTAAAATTGAAGAACGGAAATGCGAATATCGAACCGGTAACAACGATTTCAACTACACCTTCTGTTTCCAATTCAGGTTACGTCATTGTTGGAAGCTACTCAACGGTGGAGAACGCTCAAAAACAAGTCGATCACTTGGCTTCACTTGGCTTTTCTGCGGAAATCCTTCAGCGCGACGGAAAGATCCGCGTTACTGCCGGAAGAGGAAATCAATTCGGGACTTTAAAAGCGCGTTTGGCTGAAAAAGGATTGGATTGTTGGCTATTAGACTGACTTTGACTCTACCCCGACTCTGCTCGGTCACCATCTCAATCTCCAACAGACCGTCTAGTATTTCTGCTGATTCAATAAGAAATTCAAACCAAAAACTGCGAAAAAGACTGCAATTCCAATAACGCGGATAATCCCTGCTTTTAATTGGGATTGCACAAAGGTTTCACTGAAACCAAGTTCTCTGTACTTCTTAATGGCAACTACCAGACGGTAAACGATCCATCCTACAATAAACAAGGCGTAAAGTCCAAACCAGATTTCCCGGTGCGAATCGATCAGGAGGGAAATCACGTAAAATGTCCCTATTCCTGCAACCATAATCGCAATCTGCATACTTCTGCGTTCTGTTGCCAGGTCTATGAGTTTGGCTTTCATTTCATCGTCAAGAACCCTGATTTCCTTATTCGAAATGGATCGCGCAATAAGCAAACAGATCCAAAGAAATAAAAAGCCAATTACGAAGGAAATTTCCATTAGAAACGAACTGTTACTCCAACCATTGCCTGGAATCCTTGTACCGGATAATTATACCATCTTCTGTAACGCTGAGCAGCGACGTTATTGAAATTCACAAACCCCGAAATACGTGTGTTGTAACGGAATTCTACTCCCAAATCGGCATCGGCAACGAAACCTAATGTTTTCACCAATTGTTCGTTTTCCTCAACCACATCTTCTTCCATGGCGTAAACCAAAGCCTTTCTTCCTCCTTGCAAATGAACATTGGCAGTGATGATAATTCGGTCGTACATGTTGTAAGTTCCTTTCAAAATCCCTTCGAATTGCGGAAGGTTCCATGCATAACTGTTGTTGATCGGCGAATACGAGTTGTAACGTCCGATCAGATCAATTTTGGTTTTTTCCTGCAATTGGTAAGTCAATGATCCTTCAACCTGCGCAACGTTCATTGTGTCATAAATTACCATGAATTTGTTACCATCACTGTAAGTTGTATCCGTCACAAACAAGGCTTTGTCCTTGATATTCGCAAAAGAAGCCTGGATATTGAACCCAACTCTCTTCGACAATGTTCCTTTCAACCCTATCATTCCAAGAAGCGAGGTGTTTTCGTTTTTATAATTCACTTGTGAACGGATAAACTCATTTTCTTTTGAAAGCGAGTAATAGTTGTTCATTCGCATTCCTCCTTTCAGCTGTGCATAAGGAATCAAAATATCATCGAATAACGAGTACTTCACTTCGGCATCGGGATATAGGTTCAATTGCATTTTATCCACTTTAGAAGCCGTGATATCAACTCCCAATTTTGCTTTCAAACGTTTGTTTTTGGAGTACGTAGTTACATTCGGACGAATAGAGAAAATGGTGTTTGAGGAAACCAAACCTGAGTCTATAGCTGATAGAGATTGATTCTCCAAACCATAGCGGTACTTGTTCGTTTTTAAGATGACATCCGCATTAAAGATCTGTTCTCCCCAACGCAACCATGCTCCACCGTTCATCTGGAAATAGTTTTCTTTTACTCTCCAGCTTTCTAGAGAATCAACTTCCGGTTTCATTGATGCGAAATTGCGGTACTCAAATCCGGCTTTCCAGTTTACACCCAAACTGTCATGTCTGTGATAAGTGAAATCGCCTTTCAATCCAAAAATCCCGAAACGGTTCTTGATACTGTCGGCATTCGCATTCTCGTTATTGAATCCATAGTAATGGAAACCATTGCTGGCATAACCCATTTCTGCGTTCCACGAAAATTTGCGCTCATTCATACCAATATAAGCTCGTGAGGAAGTCCTGTCAAAATTAGCGGGAGCAACATTTCTTTGTTCGCCAAGTGAACTCAGGTGCTGAAGGTTTACCCCGTAATTCATTTTACGCGTTCGCGTATTGTTGAAATAAATTTCAGCCATAGGCATGAACACAGAACCCATTCCCACTTTTGCGTAGAACTTGTACAACTGCGGTAATTTCGGTTCCAGTTTCACCGTTGCAGGAACAATTGGGTTCAACGTGATGTACGGATTGTAATCCATCGACAGCAATGGATAATTCGCATTTGGAACAGGAAATACCGTATCAATGATTTTCGGGCTTTCCTTTTTCCGGAAAGCAGGTTCAATAGACCTGTTACCTATCGTATTGATAATAACTTCTTCCTGTGACCATGAAACAGACATGAAAAAGCATGTCAGAACCAGTCCTGTAATTTGCGCTATTCTCATTTTTGGTCAGTATTATCTTCAACATCAATTACGGTTCCACCATCGGGAGCTTGAATGTTTTTCGGTTTGCTCTTCATGGTCATGATTTTCTCATACCACTGCATTGCTTCTTCGTAAACACCATCGGTTTTGTTAGCATAGTAATCAATTACAGATTTGATCGTTTGCTCCGCCTGGAACAAGTTATCCTGCTTGATTAAAACCTGTGTTTGCAAAATCAATCCTTTCGCGATCCAGTAATCGTATTTCGGCTTGATCTTCAGCAATTCACGGATAACCTGGTCAGTTTTCTCGAGGTTCTCTTTCTTGAAGTATCCGTATGCTATCCAGTACTTCGCTTCTGCAGATTTACTGGTAGTTGTATTCTTCACTACATACTCAAGCGAAGCCAGTCCGTCGTCAAAACGATTCGACTTGGTAAGTGAAATTCCCTTAATGTATTCTGCTTCCAGTTTCAAATCTGTAGACAACGGGGTCAGAAGCACTTTATCTGCGTACTGGGCCGCGTTCAGGTAATTCTCGAAAATGTAATGACAACGCATTTGTCCTACCCTCGCCGAAGCCTGGTATTCCGGTTTTACAGCAACACGTTCCAATTTTTCATAACACGGCAGTGCTTCAGAATAGCGTTTGTTGTTGTAAAGGAATTTCGCAGCACGCATACTTGCCAGTTCGGTATAATCGTTATCCGGGCCTGACAATACATTCAGGTAAACTTCTGTTGCCTCAGCTTCTTTCCCCTGGCGATACAAAATGTCGGCCTTGTAATTCATAGCGTCCAGCGTGTACTTTCCATTAGGGTATTTGGCCAAGTAAGCATCAAACTGCTGCAATGCTTTTGTATAGCTGGAATCCTCGTAAGAAGTGAAGGCAAGATCATAGTATTCCGATTCCACGTTATTGGAAATGGAATCTGCACATGAATAGAGCGAAGAAAGTGTTTCTATCTTCGATAAATTGTTCTGCGCGCGATAAACATCAGCAAGGGAGCTCACTTCTCTTTTACATACCTGGTCGTTGTTCACGTATTCGTTCAACACCTTCTTAAACTGCTGTTCAGCCAATTCGTACTGACCGCGTTTGAAGGCAATTTCCCCAACATAGTGATGACAATCTTTTACTGCCGCTGAAGATGGATAATCGTTAATGATCTGTTTGAAATAACGTTCAGCTTTGTCATATATTCCGGCATTGAAATAGGTGATCGCCAGTTCCCAAACAGAGTTTTGCACATACTTGGAGTTCGGGAAGTTATTGATGATTTCCAGCAAAGCTTTTGTTTTTTCATCCTTTCCTGCTTGTGTTCCAAGGAAACCATAAGTTCTGGCCATGTAATAATATGCCCTGTCTTCGTTTCCGGCTTTCAGATCAATTGCAGCTTTGTAATTGGCAATCGCCATTCTATCACTGGCTCCCGCATCATTCGCCTTCGCTCCAACACGGTAATACTCATCCGCCAGACGCAAATGTGCATCTGCCTTTTTAATTTTGTCTTTTGCCGTTGTGGAACCAACATATGCCTGGAAACATTCTTTTGCTCTTTGATAATCAGTTTCTGTTCCTTTCGCCAGGTAACAATAACCCTTGTTGTAAAGTGCATCATCACGTAAACCGGTTGTGTAAGTTGCCGGCATTCCCAGGAAAGCATCATATTTTTGAATCGATTTGTCGTATTTCGCTAAACGGAAATAACAGTCTGCAGTCCAGAAAGCAGCCTGGGCACTGATCTTGTCACTCATCGGGTATTTACTCACCAACTCGAAGGCGCTGATAGCGTCCTGGTATTTTTCGTTCCCCATTAATTCCACCCCACGATCATAGGCAATTACCTGGTAAGCGGTTTTCAATTTCGGATCTTTGTTCGGAATTCTGTCCAATGATTCCAACGCGACCTTGTAATTCTTAGTCGTTGTATAAACGTTCACCAGGTATTGGTAAACAACGTTCTTACGCGGCGAATTCGGGTATTTATCAAGATATCGCTCAAATGCCAGAACGGTTTCGTCGTAGGGATTGAGATCAAGCTTATAACTCAGTATAGCAAACTGGAACAAGGCATCTTCCTGGATCACTTCGTCCATATCCAATTCGGATGCACCTTCAAATGCATTCTTAGCAAATACGAGCTGATTCAAACTAACGTAGCATTCTCCCGCATGATACAAGGCGATTTGTCCGAGCGTATCTTTTGTACGGGAAACTTTATCAAAGTATTTGATGGCCTGTGCACAATCACCACTTTTTGAATAGGCGATCGCCAACTGGTAATCGTCGTCGCGCGTTGTATTTGATTTATCGTTGTAATACTGCAGGTAATAAACGGCTTCATCGTATTTCTCAAGACGATAGTATGCATCCCCTATAATGTGGTACATTTCCACTTTCTCGTTCGGCTTCAGACTATCCATATCCGTCTTCGAAAAGGCAATGATATCAGTATAACGTTCCTGCATGTGATAGATCTGCGTGATGTAATACGGAACTACTTTCCGGAAACGGTCATCCTGCAGCAAGCGCTCAAAACCATCCAGTGCAGCCTGGTAATTGCTGTCGATATAACACAAATGGGAGTAATAATACAATGACGGAGCGCCATATTGTGATTTCGATTCCTTCACTTCGAAGAAAGCCGCTTTTGATTCGGGATAATTTTTCTCGTGGAAGTTAGCATAACCCAGTTTGAAATAATACTCATCAACGTCTGTCGTATCCAAATCGTAGCGTTTCAACTGTTCCAGGTACTCAATGGCTTTCGGATAATCTTTCTTCTGGTAGTAATACCTACCGATATTCAAGGCGATATTGTTCTTGTAAATGCTTTCCGGATACTCACGGTTGAAATCTTCAAGCAAGGCAATAGCATCGTTATTGAAAAGTTGAAGCGCGGCTAAACCTTCATAATACAAGGCCTTTTGCACGAACGGATCGCTTTTGGAACCTTTGTACTCATTCAGGAACAACCTGAATTCATGGCGTGCTGCACTAAATTGCTCTTTTGCATA
>Ga0307408_100000905_pt1 | contig 23293 bp, 17 predicted proteins | sample 322Cmetagenome_FD_202116 | JGI IMG/M metagenome (GOLD analysis project Ga0307408, IMG submission 202116) | Maize rhizosphere microbial communities from greenhouse at UC Davis, California, United States - 322HYB-C-3 | ecosystem: Host-associated > Plants > Roots > Rhizosphere > Soil | place... | reverse complement strand
GGTTCAGCTTCAGCATGGACGCGCGCTTGAAAATCGACGTGGTCGAGTTCAAGGACTCGCCCATGCACTACCAACGCGATATCAGCCTGCCGCTGCGGCCCCTGAGCGGGCTGCAAGCCACCGGCCAGGATGCCGTCTGGGACCTGCAAGCCAGCCACCAGGTCGTCCAGCAACGGGTCAGCACCCGCGCCTACTACTCGCGCGATGCCGGCGCCAACCTTGACGGCCAGGCCGACCTGACGCGTGGCGCCGCCACCACTTACGGCGAGGCCTACCACTACGCCGACGAGCACTACCAGAGCCTCGGTGATCCCCATGCCCGTGGCGATGAGGAGGGCCACGCCGAAAGCGGCGTGTTCTACGCGCAACTGGCCCACGAGCGCTACCTGAATGACCAGCTCCGCCTGAGCGGTGCCAGCAGCGACGCCGCCCTGGCTCCCGGCTGGGTGCTCAAGGTGACAGGCGGGGCACCGGCAGCGTTCAGGCAAGGCGCGCTGATCGTCCGCACCCACTGCACGGCTGCCCGTGATCGCAGCTTCGACGTTCGCTTCGAAGCCATCCCCGACGGCAACATCGCCTTCCGCCCGCCGGTGCCGAGCAAGCCGCGCATCGCCGGCACCGTGCCCGCGCGCATCACCAGCCCGCAGCGCCACGACCCCTACAGCCATATCGACGGACAAGGGCGCTACCGCGTCAACTTCCTGTTCGACCGGGATACCTGGCCAGCTGGCCGCGAAAGCATGTGGTTGCGCCTGGCGCGGCCCTATGCCGGCGACACCTACGGCTTGCACATGCCCTTGCTGGCCGGCACCGAAGTGGCGGTGGCCTTCGAGCAGGGCGACCCGGATAGGCCGTTCATCGCCCATGCCCTGCACACCAACCTCGAGCCTGACCACGTCACCATCCACAACCACAAGCGCAACGTACTGAGAACACCCACCAACAACAAAATTCGCCTGGACGACACGCGCGGCCAGGAACACATCAAGGTCAGCACCGAGTATTCCGGCAAGAGCCAGCTCAACCTGGGGCATCTGGTGGATGCCAAGAAGCACAAGCGCGGCGAAGGCTTCGAGCTGCGCACCGATGATTGGGGCTCATTGCGTGCTGGCAAAGGGGTGTTCATCAGTGCCGACCAGCAAGCCAAGGCCCAGGGCCAGGTGCTGGACATGAAGCCCGCCGTCACACTGATGGAAAACGCTGCCGACCAGCTCAAACAGTGGCAAGACATTGCCCAGGCCCACCATAGCCGGGAGTCCAACAGCGAAGGGCTGCACGACCTGCTACAGCAGAGCAAGAACCTGCAAGGCCCTGCCGTAGTGCTCAGCGCCCCCAAGGGTGTCGCTGCCGTCACCCCGGCCAGCCTGTTGCTGGGCAGCAACCAATCCATGTACCTGCACAGCCAGGACGAACTCAACCTCACTGCCGCCCAGCGCCTGGCCCTGCAATCCAACCAGGCCATGTCCTTGCTCGCCCAGCGCGAAGGCATGCGCCTGGTGTCCGGCAAGGGGCCGCTGGAGATCGAGTCCCACGGCGACATCCTCAACGTCATCGCCCAGCAGGACATTACCGTGCAGTCCGTGCAGGGCCACCTGCAACTGACCGCCAAGAACGGCATCACCCTGGCCTGTGGCGGCGGCTACATCCGCATCACCCCCAGCGGCGCCATCGACATACACACACCCGGCAGGCTCAACCTGAAAGGCCAGCACGTCTGGGAGAAACCCGCCAGCCAGCAATTCCCGTTGCCCGAGTTGCCTCAGTCCGTCTGCAAGGAATGCCTGCAAGCGGCGCGCAAAGAAGCGGAAGGAGTCGTACTCAGTGGACAGTGAAAACCCACACGTTGCCCCAACGCAGCCTACGTCATGGCTGGAGCAGATCGAACACACCACCTCTGAAGTCGGCTTGCACCATGTGGACCTGCTGCTGGACCAGACTGGCTGGCCTGCGTCGGCCATCCCCACGCTGCAGCGTATCCACCCCGCGATGCCCTGGTTCTGCCTGTTCAGCGGCACTCCGGAAGAACCGTTGATGGAACAGGGGCCGCTGCTGATGCGCCTGGACTTGCAGCAGTGGCAGCACAAGGCCTGGCTGGAAGACCTGATCAAGAATGCGGGTAAGGATTCGCGTCTACTGCTGCTGGTCTCCCCGCAGCCCTTTGAAGACCTGAGCCTCGCCCTGCAAGGCCTGTCGCGGATGCAGGTAGGCGGGCAGCCTGGATTACTGCGCTATTTCGACCCTCGCATATTTCCCTTGATGCTTCGCGACATCCTCGACGATCAGCAGCGTGACGCCTTCCTGCAAGTGACCAGCTTCTGGAGCTGGCTGGACCGCGATGCGCAGCCACAATGGCTACCGGGCACCTGCACCGCCGATGCGCCGCCGCCCAACGTGCCGGCGCCGCTGGCGCTGACCGATGCGCAGTACGAGCTCTTTGGCTGCATCAGCAATGCGCAAAAGTTGATGGCACAGCCGGGCCTACTTGCCCACGGCCTGAGCAACGAGCAGCAATTCAACCAGTTGTACGCCTATGCCCGTCAGGCGAGCGCGGAAGGCTATTGCGGAGACCTTATTCCGTACGTGACACAAAACATTAGCCAGAACTCAGGTTGGCCCAATAACAACACGACAGCTGTGAGAGGGCGACTTGATGAAGCGACATATCAGTAAGCTCATCGCAGCGCACTGGTTATTTGGAATCCTTTGTGTGGCCTTGGCGGGCTGTTCTACGGCCGATAATGAAATGGCGGCGGGCAATTTGACTTCCGTTAATCATGTGGACGGAACGGCCATTACTTGGTTTTCCGTCAATGGCTATCGCGCTTCCGGAGGTGGCGGGGAAACTTGCTGCATTATATTGCCAGTCAAATGGCGGCCTGGTTTGATTGCGAATATTGAATGGGAGGTTGATCCTGATCCATTTGCGAAGTCTCCTCCTTTAGGGACGGATGAATTCCGGATATTTATGGATAGGCATGAGCTTAATTATCGACACTACAGCTCCCAGGTTGAGATTCCGGAATATCAGGAGAAGCGCTGTGGTTTAACTGTACATTTTCTCCCTTGCCAGTAGGTCAAGGTTACGACTTCTTGCTGGGCTGTCAGTGCACCACAATATCCAATAAAAGATCCACTTCGTATGAAGGAACCCACCGTATGTACGAAGTAGCCGATTGCCTGTTTTCGAGGCAGGTCATTGATGAAGGTCGGTTGGTTTTCATCAATCACTTGTAAGCAATCACAAGAGGGATATGAAGATGAGTACAGGGATAAGGCGGATGTTTGTTTGGCATTGGTGCTTCGGGTTGTTGGGTTTGTTTCTAGCAGGTTGTTCCACGGCGGACAATGAAATGTCGGCGGGCAGCATTCGTGCGGTGAATCATGTGGATGGTACGGCCATCAATTGGTTCAAGGTGAATGGATATCGCGCGTCCGGGGGCGGTGGGGATCAGTGTTGCATTGTCATGCCTGATAAATGGCGCCCAGGCTTGATCGCGAATATTGAATGGGAAGTTGATCCCGATGCGTATGGCCCGACTCCTCCGTTGGGGAGGGATGAGTTTAGATCGTTCATGAAAAAGCATAAGGAAAATTATCAGCACTACAAAACCACGGTGGAAATTCCAGAATGGCCGGGGATAGAGCGTTGTGGTTTGACCGTGCATTTCCTGACCTGCCAGCAGGTGAAAGTGATGACTTCTTGCTGGATGGGTAATGCCCCGGAGTATCCGATCAAGGAGTCGCGCCATATGAAGGAGCCTGCCGTATGTACGAAGTAGCCGATTGCCTATTTTGGCGTCAGGTCATTGATGAAAGTCGGTTGGTTTTCATCAGTTACTTGTCAGCAATAACAAGAGGGGTATGAGCATGAGTGCAGGGATAAGGCGGATATTCGTTTGGCAATGGTGTTTCGGGGTGCTGGGTTTGCTACTGGCAGGTTGTTCCACGGCGGACAATGAGATGGCAGCAGGTAATTTGACCTCAGTTAATCATGTAGACGGAACGGCCATCAATTGGTTGTCGGTCAATGGCTATCGAACGGCCGGTGGCGGTGGCCGTGCCTGTTGCATCGTTATGCCGGTCAAGTGGCGCCCAGGGTTGATCGCAAATATTGAATGGGAAGTTGATCCTGATCCATATGCTTATTCTAAGTGGCCGCCATTGGGTACTGATGGTTATAGGGCAGCGCAGGTCAAGCATAAGGCCAACTATCAGCACTATAAAACCACGTTAGAGATTCCAGAATGGCCAGGCATAGAGCGCTGTGGTTTATCAGTTCATTTCCTACCGTGCCAGCAAGTCAAGGTGACCACTTCCTGCTGGATGGTGGGTGAGCCGCAGTACCCGATCAAGGAACCCCTCCATATGAAGGAGCCGGCCACATGTACGAAGTAGCCGATAAGGAAAGCAAGGCCAAGGTACTGGTGCCACCAGCGTTTCCGAAGGAAGGACGGTTACCGGGGACACTTCGCGTAGTGGGGGAAAACTATAGCTTGCAGACACGCGAGTCTGACAGATACAAGCGGGCAAAGGACAAAAATGGCCTGAGCCAGCATGGCAAGTGTTGCCAGGCGGTGCATATCAGCCTGTTCTTCGATGGCACCAACAATAACGAGCCCAATGATACGAAGCCGGACAACCCCCACCCCACCAATATCGCTCGGCTGTATCACGCCTCGTTTCGAGTCAGGTGACTGATGAAAGTCGGTTGGTTTTCATCAGTCACTTGTAAGTAATCACAAGAGGGATATGAAGATGAGTACAGGGATAAGGCGAATATTTGTTTGGCAGTGGTGTTTCGGGCTGCTGGGTTTGCTACTGGCGGGTTGCTCCACGGCGGACAATGAAATGTCGGCGGGCAGTATTCGTGCGGTTAACCATGTGGATGGGACAGCTATTAACTGGTTCAAGGTGAATGGATATCGCGCGTCCGGGGGCGGCGGGGATCAGTGTTGCATTGTCATGCCTGATAAATGGCGCCCAGGATTGATCGTGAATATTGAATGGGAAGTTGATCCTGATCGATGGGCAAAGTTGCCAGGCTTTGATGATCCTAACTATCTAGCTGCATATGCAAAGCACAAGGCCAACTACAAACAATACAGCACCCAGGTGGAGATTCCAGAATGGCCAGGGATAGAGCGTTGTGGTTTGACCGTGCATTTCCTGACCTGCCAGCAGGTAAAAGTGACGACTTCTTGTTATGGAACCTCATCTGCGCAGTACCCGATCAAGGAACCGCGCCATATGAAGGAGCCGGCCGTATGTACGAAGTAGCCGATAAGGAAAGCAAGGCCAAGGTACTGGTTCCACCAGCGTTTCCGAAGGAAGGACGGTTACCGGGGACACCTCGGGTAGTGGGGGAAAACTACAGCTTACAGACACGCGAGTCCGACAGGTACAAGCGGGCAAAGGACAAAAATGGCCGGAGCCAGCATGGCAAGTGCTGCCAGGCGGTGCATATCAGCCTGTTCTTCGATGGCACCAACAATAACGAACACAACGATACAATAAAACTCCACCCCAGTAATATTGCGCGCTTATTCCATGCTTCGATTCAGGGGGATACGGCGAGAGACTTTGGTTATTTTTCCTATTACATGCCCGGGGTCGGCACGCCCTTCCCGGAAGTGGGCGAGATGGACTATAGCGGGCAGGGCCTGCGTTATGCTTCGGGGGGAGAAGACCGTATCAATTGGGCGCTGGTGCAGGTGGCCAGTGCGCTGAGTTTTGCCGTGACCAAGAAATCCATCCTCGACCCGGAGGCCAAGGGCTATGTCAAGGAGATGGGCACCTGGCGGCTCCCCCTGATGATCGGCCTGGGTGCCGGCAAGCGCCGGCGAGTGATGGGCCGCTTGCTGAAGCCGCTGGAACTCAGGATGAAGACGGCGCCGCCCACGCCGAGGCCGCTGAAGGTCAAGCTGTACGTGTACGGTTTTTCCCGCGGGGCGGCGGAGGCGCGCACCTTCGTCAACTGGCTGGCGGAGCTGTTCGAGACGCCCGAGGGCGCGGACAAGCCCGTGCAGCAACTGGCCGGGCTGGAGGTCAGCGTGGAATTTCTTGGCCTGCTGGATACCGTGGCTTCGGTGGGCATTGCCCATGCTGCGCCATTCTTCGCTGGCCATATGGACTGGGCGGACGATAGCCAGTTGCTGCCGAGCGCGGAAAAGTACCCCGATCTGGTCAAGTGCTGCCGACACTTCGTGGCGGCCCACGAGCAGCGTTCGTGCTTCCCGCTGGATTCGATCCGCAACGAGGAGGGGCTTTACCCGACCACCGCCCAGGAGGTGGTGTACCCCGGCGTGCACTCGGACGTGGGCGGCGGCTACCAGCAGAAGGATCAGGGCAAGGCGCGCAATGGCACCCATGAGCTGCTGTCGCAGATCACCCTGCATGACCTGTACGCGGAGGCCTTTGCCGCTGGCGCGCCCTTGCAGGTGCCTGAGTCAGTGCTACCCAATGTGCTCAGGGACGAAGCGACTTGGCGGGTAATGGAGCCCGGCACGCGAGATGAGTTCTATGTAAGCAAGGAGCCTATCGAACGCTTCAACGCCTGGCGTCTGAAAACTCTCGGCCTGGCCAATGAACTCAACACCGAATCACCCTGGCTGTACAAGGCGGTCGAGGTGAACAAGACGCTGGAGGAGGTGTTGGCCGAGCAGTTGTACTGGATCACCGGCTGGCGTATCGGCCGTTTCGTCAATGACAGCTACAAGACCCAGCCGTTCTTCGAGGATTCGATCGAGGACGACAACTACAAGATTGGCATCGACCGGGCGAAAAATGCCCAGGAGCAGCTGGAAGCGAAGGCAAACCGGGCGAAGAACCCGGAGCGGGCCATGGACTTTCCGGGCCCGGTGATCTATGAGCCGCAGATCGACAAGACCCAGGTCAGCCAGGCGGCCAGGGAGTTCCGTCACGACTATCTGGACATCGCCCGCGAGCAGACCGGTGTGGCAGGCAGCATTTTCGATATCGTGCTGCGCGGTGGCGCTTACCTGATGAACGACGATGACGAGCGGCGCGACTATGCCGAGATCCGCGCGGGCGGCGATGCCTGCCATGACCAGCTGTTTAGCGACAAGCAGGGCACGGCCAGCGCCGATCCCCAGATGGCATTGGTGGTGGCTATGTTCGATGAGCAGGTGCACGACTCGCGCGCCTGGTTCATGCATGACGCTCTCGGTAGCCGAGAGCTGTGGGCCGGGTACTTCTTCTACCGGATGATCTACTTCGGCAATGAGAGCAGCCGCCGCCTGACGCCGATGATGATTGCCGGCAAGCTGATCGGCGTGGCCATCGTGGCGGGCACGACCGTGTATGGCGTGCGCCTGCTGCGCGGCAAGCACCGTGGGGCACTGGGCGCGGGGCTGGGTGCGTTGGGGGCGATCGGTGGGGTCCTGGGCGGCCTGGCGGCGGCCGGCGTGGCCTATGAGGTGATCGACCTGGCCACCGGCGCGGTGGTGCCCTTCCTGCCCGGCGCGGACGAGTTGCTCAAGCCGACCTACGACATCGGCACCGTGGTGGCGCAGCAGAAGCGCGAGATGGCGCTGCAGGACTATGCCGAGCGCATGCAGCGGAGCATCGACTTCCTGCGTCAGAGTGGCAGCCTGATCGAACAGGTCAAGGCGGTGGTCGCATGATCCCCTTGGTGCGTGCAGGCGATCCGCTACGGCCGTTCGGCGGCGAGGTGCTGGAGGGGCATTACCTGGCTTTCGGCAAGCCGGTGGCCTGTATGGGCGATGCGGCGCGCTGCAACAAGCACGGGCTGACACGCATTGCCCAGGGTGTACCCGAGACCACGATGGACGGCCGGCCAGTGGCGTTGGATGGCTATCGTTGCGAGTGCGGTTGCACGGTCGTCAGTACGCTGGCCGGTACGGATATGGTGATGGCGCCGTGATTTATCCGCCGCAGTATCCGGACTACGTGGAACCGGGCAAGCCGCACTGGCGCCGCTGGTGGTTGGCCTTGCTGCTGTTGTGGGGCGGGCAGTCGGCGCTGCTGATGGCGCTGTGGCCAGAGCACCGGCCAAGGGTCGAGCTGTGGCTGTGGAGCGCGGTCCTGCCGCTGCTGTGGGCCCTGGCGTTGGCCTTGCGCTATCTGGTTTGGCAGATCGGTCTGGGAAATCGCGAGGCTTACCGTGGCGTCATCGACACCGCGTTGCAACGCTGGTGGCGCGCGCGCAGCCGTGGGTTGCCGGTCGAGCAGGTGCTGCTGTTCGGCCCGGAGGGCGAGCAGCAGTCGTATTACACCCGCTTGATGACGGGGACGGCGCCCCTGCCGTCGCCGCAGGTGCCCAGCCCCGGGGCGCCGACGGTGCTGCGTTGCCCGCTATCGACAAACCTGACGAGCCAGCGTGCTCCCCTGATCGCTCAACACTTGGCGCATATGCTGCTGGCGCAGAGCGGCATGAGGGCGCGTTGGCCGCATCTGCGCGGCCTGGCCTGGCATGGCACGGCGGAGAGTTACCAGGCCTTTGCCTCGGTACTCCGCGCTGCCGGGGTGAGCCTGCCAGAGCAGGCGTTACCGCTGGTCGATCTACCGACTCTGGACCGGTTGATCGATGGCTTCCCTCGATTGTGTCCCGAGGAGGAGAACTGGTTACTGTGCGCCGGGGTTGCCAGCGTGGAACAGGCTGCGGCTGAGCGCCTGGCGGGTGAGGCCGGGTTTGCCTGGCTGGTCAGCCATGCTCCTGTGAGCCAGCTGAAGCGGGGTGAGTATCTACAGGCCGACCAAGGAGAACGCGCCGCTGAGCTTTGCGCGCAGATGCAGCGCTACGCCAATCTGGATGCCGCGCCGGCGGCGTGCCTGGCGATGGATGCAGAGAGCCTGGGGGCATTCGGCGAGGGCGGCTGGCGGGCCAATGAGCACCTGCTCGCTGCATATTGGGGGGTGCTGGATAACGTGGCGCCTTTTATTGGTATGTCCGTGGCGCTGCTGCATAGCGCGGGCACCGGGCAGGCCTGCGGCTGGCTGAGCCGTGATGGTGAGAATCGCTTGGCGATGGGAGTGGCGGTGCCGCATGGCAAAGGAAAATAACCCACAGAAGGCGTCGCATTTACCCAGGGTAGTGGGCTACGCCGCGTTTACCTTCTTGCTGGTGGCCGTAGGTTGCCTGCTGTACGGATTACTCGCTGAACACCAGGGTTGGCCTGTATTGCCGCCGTCGGATTTGGCTATGCGAGGCTTGGTGAGCTGGGCGGGCCTGCTGATGTTTTGCCCGTTCTTCCTCTGGGCATGGAACCGCCTCTCGGTAGACAAGGCATTGAGTGTGACGGGGGCTGCGGATGCAGATGCCGGGGAGCAGGGCACGACCCCACGGCACAAAGTGGATATCGCCGCGCAATTGCTTGACCATTTGCCGAACCAGTATGGTTACTTCTGGAAGCGCAAGGTCCGCCTGCTGCTGGTCGTCGGCGAACCCGAGCAGATCGAGGCGGTAGCGCCGGGGCTGTTCAGGCAGCAGTGGCTGGAAGGGCAGGACACCGTGCTGCTGTGCGGCGGCTCGTTGAGCGGGCAGTGGCAAAGCGATGTGGCTGAATTGCTGAAGACGCTGCGCCGCTCGCGGCCGCTGGATGGCATCGTCTGGGCACTGAGCGAGTCGCAGCGCAATGACGTGGCCGTCCTCAGTACTGGCGTGCGTCAGTTGCGCGGCTTGGGCCAGGCGCTGCGCTGGCAGGCGCCGTTGTACCTGTGGCAGGTCTGCTCCAGCCAATGGGATCAAGCCAGTCGCGAGGCGCAGCCGGTGGGTTGCCTGTTGCCGACGAAAGCCACCGCCGAGCAGATCGAGGCGTCGCTGCGTGAACTGGTGGTGCCGCTGCGCGGACGCGGGATAGGCCAACTCGCCGAGCACGCTCTCCATGACTTTCTGTTGCGCCTGTCCCGTGATCTTGAGCACAGCGGTATTAGCCAGTGGCGTCAGGCGCTGGCTCCTTTCCTGGCTCAGTTCAAGCGGTCGTTGCCGCTGCGCGGCCTGCTATTCAGCCCGGCACTTTCCGGCATCGCCACCGGCACACCGAATGCATGGTGGCCGGAGGCGAGCTGGGGTGCAGTCCTGAATGACCGACAGACCCGTGGCCGGCGCTTCGCCTGGTCCTGGACGCATGGCACCTATATCGGCGCGCTGGCTTTCGCCGGCCTCTTTGCCCTGGCGCTGCTGCTGTCGTTCACCAGCAACCGCAACCAGATCGCCACCGTGGAGTCGGCCTTGGCGACCCTCAACGCGCCCGGCGATGCGGATGCGCAGCTCAAGGCCCTGCACGAGCTGACCCGCGAGATGTCGCGCCTGGATTACCGCCGCGAGCATGGCGAGCCGTGGTACCTGCGCTTTGGCCTGAGCCAGAACGATGCGCTGCTGGACGTGCTGTGGCCGCGCTACACCCAGGTCAACAATCGGCTGATGCGTGACGTGGCGGCCAAGCACCTGGAGCAGCAGTTGGCAGCCTTCGCCGCCTTGCCGGCGGGCAGTGCCGAGCGCGCAGCACGTGCCGCAGAGGCGCATGCCCAGCTCAAGGCCTACCTGATGATGGCGCGCCCGGAAAAGGCCGACCCGCAGTTCCTGACGCGGGTGCTGGCCCGTGAGCAAGCCGAGCGCCCGGGCGTCACACCCGGCCTCTGGCAAGCGCTGTCGCCCAACCTGTGGGCGTTCTACGCGCAGCACCTGGCGGCGCATCCCGACTGGCGCACCGAGACTCAGCCCAGCCTCGTGGCCCAGGCCCGGCAAGTGCTGCTCGGGCAACTGGGCCAGCGTAACGGCATGGCCACGCTGTACCAGCAGGTGATCGACCGGGCGAGCAACAACTTCGCGGCGATGACCTTGCAGGACATGGTGGGCGAAACCGATGCAACGACCCTGTTCGATACGCCCAACAGCGTACCCGGCGTCTTCACCCGCCAGGCCTGGGAGAGCCAGGTGAGCAAGGCCATCGACGAAGTCGCCGAAGCGCGCCGCGAGGAAATCGACTGGGTGTTGAGCGACCAGCAGGGCACGCTGGACAGCGAGCTGCAACCCGACGTACTCAAGGCCCGCCTGACCGAGCGCTACTTCCAGGCATTCAGCGACGCCTGGCTGACCTTTCTCAACAGCCTCCGCTGGCGCAAGGCGGACAGCCTGTCCGACGCCATCAGCCAACTCACCCTGCTCAGCGACGTGCGCCAATCACCGCTGATCGCCCTGATGAACACCCTGGCTTACCAGGGCAAGACCGAGACCAAGGGCGAGGCCCTCAGCGACTCGCTGATGAAATCGGCGCAACAGCTCCTGGACCGGGACAAACAGCCGATGATCGATCAGCAGGCCGCCGGCCCGCGCGGGCCACTGGACGCGACCTTCGGCCCGGTTCTGGCCTTGCTCGGCAAGGAAAAGTCCGCAGCTGCGACGGGCGATAACCTCAGCCTGCAAGCCTTTCTCACCCGCGTCACGCGGGTGCGCCTGAAGCTGCAGCAGATCACCACCGCCAGCGACCCGCAGGCGATGACCCAGGCTTTGGCGCAGACAGTGTTCCAGGGCAAGAGCGTCGACCTCACCGATACCCTCGACTACGGCAGCCTGATCGCGGCCAGCCTGGGAGCGCAGTGGAATGGCTTTGGCCATAACCTCTTCGTGCAGCCGCTGAACCAGGCCTGGGAGGGTGTGCTGCAACCTGCGGCCCTCAGCCTGAACCGTCAATGGCAACGGGCGATCGTCGGCAACTGGCAGCGCGCCTTCGAGGGTCGCTATCCGTTCGCCGCCACCGGCAGCGATGCCTCCTTGCCGATGCTGGGGCAGATGATTCGTGGCGATACGGGGCGGATCGACCAGTTCATCAGCAGCCAACTGGGCGGCGTGCTGCGCAAGGAAGGCAACCGCTGGGTGCCCGACAGTGGCAACAGCCAGGGGCTGCGCTTCAATCCGCAGTTCCTCGAGGCCGTGAACCAGCTCAGCGACCTGGCGGACATCCTGTACACCGATGGTGGCATGGGCATGAGCTTCGAGTTGCAGGCCAAGCCGGTACGCAGCGTGGTCGAGACCACCCTCATCCTCGACGGCGTGACCTTGGAGTACTTCAACCAGATGGAGAGCTGGAAGCCGTTCAACTGGCCGGGGGGCACTTATCGTCCCGGTGTGTCGCTGAGCTGGACCAGCCTCAAGGGCGGCGCACGGTTGTTTGCAGACCACTCGGGGACCTGGGGGCTGATCCGCCTGTTGGAACAGGCCCGGGTCACGGCACTGGACAGCAGCGACACCTTGTTCGAACTGGTGCTGACCGCCCCGGACAAGCTGCCGCTGACCTGGCACCTGCGCACCGAGCTGGGCAATGGGCCGCTGGCCCTGCTGCAGCTGCGGGGTTTCTCGCTGCCGCTGACGATCTTCGAGGTGGGTGAGGGGCAATCCCTGCCTTACGCCAATGTCGATTTATTCGAATAAATGCCGTACGTGACGAAATGTAGGACGCACCCATGAGTTTGCAAGGACTGATTTCTACCTGCCTGGATGGGCAGAACGCCGTTGCGCTGGCAAAGGCGGCTCATTGGGATGCTGTGTTGCTGTTCGCCGCTGCCCTGGTTGCTGCTGGCTGCAGCAGCGTCTCGCCGACCGTCCGTGCCCGCAGTGGCAGCATCGACGCCATCAACAACACCCACTGGGCCATCAACCGCTTCAGTGTGAATGGCCGGAATACCGTGGACATCATCGGTCCTTATCAGGGCGGCGGAGGTGCCTGCTGCTTTGCCGTGCCGGCGCAATGGACGCCGGGAATGACGGTGCGGGTGGATTGGGAGGCGGAAGTTGGATACTCCTTTGATTTCCCTGGCTATGAAAAACGCGAAAAGTATCTGGAGTGGAAGCAGAAGATCCGTTCACAAAAGCGCCAACCTACCTGACGTGGGGAAAGTGCTGTGATCTGCAGCACAATGGGTGGCGGCTATGCAGCAGATGTTCCAGCGTCAATTCAATGACCGTGTTGTGCCTGGCTCCTGTAACCAGCGGCTGGGTTCTTGAATTTGGCTCCGCGACCTGGACTCGACAGCGCAGCTGAACGCGGTTCAGCGCGGCCCCGGCGGGGTGAGCGAAGCGAATAACCTGGGACATGGTCCCTGGTGAGAGTCCGCAGACAATAAAAAACCCAGCGGTTAGGCTGGGTTCTTGAATTTGGCTCCGCGACCTGGACTCGACAGCGCAGCTGAACGCGCTTTAGCGCGGCCCCGGCGGGGTGAGCGAAGCGAATAACCTGGGACATGGTCCCTGGTGAGAGTCCGCAGACAATAAAAAACCCAGCGGTTAGGCTGGGTTCTTGAATTTGGCTCCGCGACCTGGACTCGAACCAGGGACCCAATGATTAACAGTCATTTGCTCTACCGACTGAGCTATCGCGGAACAACGGCGCGTATGTTACTGATTAAAAAAGAGAAGTCAACATTTAGTGATGACTTATGTACGGCGGTGAGATGACGTGTGCGTGGGAGGGGCTTTAGCCGCGACAGCAGTGGTGGATCGCGGCTGAAGCCGCTCCTACAGTGGCTGTTGGTGCATGCAAAAACGCCGGCTCATGGGCCGGCGTTTTTGTTTATCACTAGGGCTTACAGCACGGCGTGGATCGCGCGGGTGACGCTGTCCAGGTTGCCTTTGTTCAGCGCGGCGACGCAGATCCGGCCGGTACCGACGGCGTAGATGCCGAACTCTTCCTTCAGGCGCTCGACTTGCTCCACGGTGAGGCCGGAGTAGGAGAACATGCCGCGTTGCTCGGCGACGAAGCCGAAATCGCGCTTGGCGCCCAGTGAGGCCAGTTGCTCGACCATGGCAAGGCGCATGCTGCGAATGCGGTCACGCATTTCGCCCAGCTCGGCTTCCCACATGGCGCGCAGCTCGGGGCTGCCCAGTACGCTGGCGACCACGGTGGCACCGTGGGTCGGCGGGTTGGAGTAGTTGGTGCGGATCACGCGCTTGAGCTGCGACAGGACGCGAGCCGACTCTTCACGGCTGCTGGTGACCAGCGACAGGGCGCCGACACGCTCGCCGTACAGCGAGAACGACTTGGAGAAGGAGCTGGAGACGAAGAACTCCAGGCCCGACTCGGCGAACAGGCGCACGGCTTCGGCGTCCTGCTCGATGCCGTCACCAAAGCCCTGGTAGGCGATGTCGAGGAAGGGTACGTGCTCACGCTCGCGCAGAACATCCAGCACGGCCTTCCAGTCTTCCAGCTGCAGATCGACGCCGGTCGGGTTGTGGCAGCAGGCGTGCAGTACGACGATGGAGCGGGCCGGCAGGTTGCGCAGGTCTTCGAGCATGCCGCCACGGTTCACGCCGTTGCTGAACGGATCGTAGTAGCGGTAGTTCTGCACCGGGAAGCCGGCGGACTCGAACAGGGCACGGTGGTTTTCCCAGCTCGGGTCGCTGATGGCCACGGTGGCGTCCGGCAGCAGGCGCTTGAGGAAGTCGGCGCCGATTTTCAGTGCGCCAGTACCGCCCAGGGCCTGGGTGGTGATCACGCGGCCGGCTTCGATCAGCGCGGCGCCCTTGCCGAACAGCAGTTCTTGCACGGCCTTGTCATAGGCGGCGATGCCTTCGATCGGCAGGTAGCCACGCGGCGCGTGGGCCTCGATACGCGCTTTTTCGGCTTCTGCGACGGCGCGCAGCAGCGGAATTCGCCCCTCCTCGTTGTAGTAGACGCCCACGCCAAGGTTGACCTTGGTGGTGCGGGTGTCGGCGTTGAATGCTTCGTTGAGGCCCAGGATGGGATCGCGCGGAGCCATTTCGACGGCAGAGAAGAGACTCATGATGGGTGCGGCAACTCGAGTGAGGGGTGGGTGGCCAGGCGTCCCCGACAAAAGCGCTAGGGGGCGCGTAAACGGGGCGTTAGTATAACGGCCCTGAATCCAGGGGGCGACAGCGCAAAGCCCTGAATTAAGGCCTTTTGCCAGGTAATTCGACTCTACCTGGATCTATCGCCAACTCGCCCCGCAATTCATGGCTTTTGACGCAGTCCGAAAGGATGCGTCACAGCCATTTGTCGAGGTGCTGCATGTCCGAGTTTCAGTTGGTGACCCGTTTCAAACCAGCCGGCGATCAGCCCGAGGCGATCCGGCAGATGGTCGAGGGGCTGGAGGCTGGTCTGTCGCACCAGACCCTGCTGGGCGTAACCGGCTCGGGCAAGACCTTCTCCATCGCCAACGTGATCGCTCAGGTGCAGCGCCCGACGCTGGTTCTGGCGCCGAACAAGACCCTGGCTGCGCAGCTTTATGGCGAGTTCAAGGCGTTCTTCCCGAACAACGCGGTGGAGTACTTCGTCTCCTACTACGACTACTACCAGCCGGAAGCCTATGTGCCGTCTTCGGACACCTTCATCGAGAAGGATGCCTCGATCAACGATCACATCGAGCAGATGCGCCTGTCGGCGACCAAGGCACTGATCGAGCGCAAGGACGTCATCGTGGTCTGTACCGTGTCATCTATCTATGGCCTGGGCAGCCCCGAGGAGTACCTGAAAATGGTGCTGCACCTCGACCGTGGCGACAAGATGGATCAGCGCGCGCTGCTGCGCCGCTTGGCCGAGCTGCAGTACACGCGCAACGACATGGACTTTGCCCGTGCCACTTTCCGCGTGCGTGGTGATGTGATCGACGTCTTCCCGGCGGAATCGGATCTCGAAGCCATTCGCGTCGAGCTGTTCGATGACGAAGTGGAGAGCATCAGCGCCTTCGACCCGCTGACCGGCGAGGTGATCCAGAAGCTGCCGCGCTTCACCTTCTATCCCAAGAGCCACTACGTCACGCCGCGTGAAACGCTGCTGGAGGCGGTTGAGCACATCAAGGTCGAGCTGCAGCAGCGCCTGGAGTACCTCCGTGGGGCGAACAAGCTGGTGGAGGCGCAGCGCCTTGAGCAGCGCACGCGCTTCGATCTGGAGATGATTCTCGAGCTGGGCTACTGCAACGGTATCGAGAACTACTCGCGTTATCTGTCGGGCCGCCCATCAGGCGCACCGCCACCCACTCTCTATGACTACCTGCCTGATGAAGCGCTGCTGGTGATCGATGAATCCCACGTTTCGGTGCCGCAGGTTGGCGCGATGTACAAGGGCGACCGCTCGCGCAAGGAAACGCTGGTGGAGTACGGTTTTCGTCTGCCTTCTGCGCTGGATAACCGACCGATGCGCTTCGAGGAGTGGGAGGCGGCCAGCCCGCAGACCATTTTCGTCTCCGCCACGCCCGGGCCATACGAGGGCGAGCATGCCGGGCGCGTGGTGGAGCAGTTGGTGCGGCCGACCGGCCTGGTCGACCCGCAGATCGAGGTCCGTCCGGCGCGCACTCAGGTCGATGATCTGCTCTCGGAGATCCGTTTGCGCGTGGCGGCGGGGGACCGCGTATTGGTCACGACCTTGACCAAACGCATGGCCGAGGATTTGACCGATTACCTGGGTGACCATGACGTCAAGGTGCGTTACCTGCACTCGGACATCGATACCGTCGAGCGGGTGGAGATCATTCGTGATCTGCGTCTCGGCGCCTTCGACGTGCTGGTGGGCATCAACCTGCTGCGCGAGGGCCTGGACATGCCCGAGGTATCGCTGGTGGCGATTCTCGATGCGGACAAGGAAGGCTTCCTGCGTAGCGAGCGTTCGCTGATCCAGACCATCGGCCGCGCGGCACGTAACCTTAACGGCCGGGCGATTCTCTACGCCGATAACATGACCGGCTCGATGCAGCGCGCCATCGGCGAGACCGAACGGCGCCGTGCCAAGCAGATCGCCTTCAACGAAGCCAACGGCATCGTGCCCAAGGGCGTGCAGAAGGACGTCAAGGACATCCTAGAGGGTGCCGTGGTGCCAGGTTCGCGCAGCAACAAGCGCAAGGGCATGGCCAAGGCGGCGGAGGAGAGCGCACGCTACGAGAACGAGCTACGTTCGCCGAGCGAGATCACCAAGCGCATTCGTCAGCTGGAAGAGAAGATGTACGCCCTGGCGCGCGACCTGGAGTTCGAGGCCGCGGCGCAGTTGCGTGATGAGATTCAGAAACTGAGGGATCGGTTGTTGCAGGTTTGATGTGTCAGCGAGTGTGGGAGTCGCTTTCGACTCTGGCATCCTGCTTCGCTCTACCTCCTGCATCCATGCAGTCGTAGCGGCAACGGTCGCGGCTGAAGCGCCTCCTGCGGATGAGGCTGGCGTAGGGTGGATGATGCTCTTCTCATCCACCACGATGTACGCCAGGTGGTGGACGGATGAAGCGTCGTCCACCCTACGGAAACCACGCTCTTCAGTGCGTATGCGGGGTTACGCTTCACCGATCCACCATTTCGGTGGATGTGAAGAGCGACATCCACCCTACGTATTGGCGCCTCAGTGCGCCGCGCTACCACCCGCCATGTTCTGCGGCAGCTTTCGCGTCAGCAGGATTGCCAGCATGCTCACGCCCAGCGCGATGCCGATGAAATGGAAGGCGTCGTTGTAAGCCATGATGATCGCTTGTTCGTGCACGATCTGGCTGAGTTTGGCCAGGGCGGCCTGTTCACTGCCCAGCGTCTGCGTCAACAGGTGCAGGCGTTCATCGACTTGCGGGTTGGTCGGCACGATGGCTTCGCGCAGGTAGTCGAAATAGACCTTGGCGCGGGCGTCGAGCAAGGTGGCGAGCAGGGCGATGCCGATGGCGCCGCCTAGGTTGCGCAGGATGTTGAACAGGCTGGAGGCCGAGCCGGCGTCCTGCGGCAGGATGTAGGCGGTGGCGATCAATGAAACGGTCACCATCACCAGTGGCTGGCCCAGGGCGCGGATGATCTGGATGTGCTGAAACTGTTCGCCGGCGAAGTCCAAGTTGAGTACCCCGGAGAAGAAGCTCGCCGCGCCGAACAGGGCAAAACCCAGGGCACACAGCCATTTCGGCGAGATGATCTTCATCAGCTTGGGCACCAGCGGAATCAGAAATAGCTGCGGCACGCCCATCCACATGATCACTTCACCGATCTGCATCGCGTTGTAGCCCTGGATCTGCGCCAGGTACAGCGGCAGTACGTAGATCGAACCGTAGAGACCGACGCCCAGGCCCAGGCTGGAAATGCTGGCCAGGCCGAAGTTGCGTTCGCGCAGTACGCCGAGGTTGATCAGCGGGTTGGGCCGCGAGATCTGCAGGAGCACGAACAGGATCAGGCTGACCAGCGCGATGCTGCCGAGGCCGACTATCAGTTGCGACTCCAGCCAGTCCTTGCGGTGACCTTCCTCGAGGAACACCTGCAGGCAGCCCAGGCCCAGGCCGAGGGTGACGATGCCGGCGTAGTCGGTGGTCTTCAGCAGGTCCCAGTGTGGCGCCTTCTTTTCCAGGCCATAGAGCAGGCCGGCAATCATGATCAGGCCGGGCGGCACATTGATGTAGAAAATGTATTCCCAGCCCCAGTTCTCGGTCAGCCAGCCGCCCAGCGTCGGGCCGATGGAGGGGGCGAAGGTGGCGGTTATAGCAAACAGGGCCATACCCTTGGCGCGGTGATGCTCGGGCAGTTTGATCAGCGTCAGGGTGAACGCCAGTGGGATCAGCGCACCGCCAGTGAAGCCCTGCAGTGCGCGGAACACGATCATGCTCTCCAGGCTCCAGGCCAGGGAGCAGAGCAAGGATGCGATCAGAAAGCCCACCGACACCCATACCGCCAGGCGCCGCGCCGAGAGCAGCTGCACCAGCCAGGCGGTGAGCGGGATCATGATGATCTCGGCCACCAGGTAGGAGGTGGATATCCACGAGCCTTCTTCCAGGGTGGCGGACAGCGCGCCCTGGATGTCCTTGAGCGAGGAGTTGGTGATCTGGATATCCAGCACTGCCATGAAGGCGCCGAGCATGGCGCTCATCACGGCGATCCAGTCGCGGCGGCTGGGTTCCGCCGTGGGGCGGGTCAGCGCATCACCCGCCATGGTGTTCGTCGCCACGCAGGTCGACGCTGACTTCCACCGACATGCCGGGGCGGATCAGACCGTGCAGCGGATTGTCTGCGGCGAAGGTCAGCTTGACCGGAATGCGCTGCACCACCTTGGTGAAGTTGCCGGTGGCGTTGTCCGGCGGCAGCAGGCTGAACTGTGCGCCGGAGGCGGCGAACAGGCTGTCGATGCGGCCTTCGATGGGCGTATCGGGGTAGCTGTCGAACAACAATTGGGCTTTCTGTCCCGGGCGCATGCGGCCGATCTGGGTTTCCTTGAAGTTGGCCTGGATCCAGATGTCCTGATCCGGCACCAGCGACAGCAGGTAGGCGCCGCTCTGCACCACCTGGCCTTCGCGGGCCGAACGCTGACCGACAAGGCCGCTGATCGGCGCATGGATTTGCGTGCGCGACAGGTTGAGGTTGGCCTGTTCCAGGTCGGCCTGGGCGGAAAGAATCAGTGCGTCCAGGCGCTTGAGCTCGGCTTCCAGGCTGGCGATCTGCTGACGCTGAGCCTGCAGGTCGGCCTGGGCTTTGGCCACTTGCGAGCGGGCTACGCGGTTGTCGGCGGCCAGGGTAGTGACGCGTTCTTCGGAGACAAAACCCGGTTTGCGTAGGGTCTGTGCGCGGCCGAGATCGAGCCTGGAGCGGTCCAGTGTGGCCTGGCTGGCGGCGACGTCGGCCTGGCTGGCGGCAATCAGGCTGGCCTGCTGGTCGAGTTTGCTCTGCGCCTGGGCGCGCTCGGCCTGATGGGTTTGCAGAGCCGCGAGGGCGCGCTGGCGAGCCAGTCGGAAGTCAGCGTCTTCCAGCACGGCCAGCAGTTGGCCGGCCTCCACGTGTTGGTTGTCACGTACCAGTACTTTCTCGATGCGTGCGTTCAACTGGCTGGAGACGCGAGTGATCTCGCCCTGCACGTATGCGTTGTCCGTACTCTCGTGGTAGCGACCGATCAGCAGCCAGTGGGCGAGCAGGGCGCCGGCGATCAACGCCAGCAGGATCACGAATACAAGAAGGCGGCGTTGCAGTTTGGCGGGCATGCTTGAGGCTCGGGATGCGTCGGAGAAATGTAAGTAAATTTAACAGCGTTCCCTTTTCGCTAGTAGACTCTCGGCTTGGCATGCTTTGTTGCGTATGAGGAACAATCATGGGGCTGGATGATGCTTTGATTTTCACCCGGGTGGTGGAGTGCCACAGTTTCACTCAGGCGGCGACCAGCCTGGGGATGCAGAAATCGACGGTGAGCCGGCGTATCGCGTTGCTGGAAGAGCGTCTTGGCGTACGTCTGCTCAATCGCACCACGCGCAAGTTGCGCCTGACCGAGGTGGGGCAGGCTTACTACGAGCGTTGCCGGCAGATCATGCTCGACTTCGCCGAGGCCGAGCAGGCAGTGATGCAACTGCAGCGCGAGCCGTCCGGACTGCTACGCATCACTGCACCGATCGAGTTCGGCCAGCTGTTTCTCGGGCGAGTGCTGGGCGAGTTCATGCGTCAGTACCCGCAGATCGACGCCGAGGTGGAGCTGACCTCGCGATCCGTGGACCCGCTGGAGGAGGGCGTGGATATCGCCATCCAGGTCGGCCAGCCGCAGGATTCCACGCTGATCGCGCGCAAGTTGTTCGAAAGTGGCAGGCGTCTGTGCGCCAGTCCCGCTTACCTGGCTGCGCACGGGACGCCGCGCAGCGTTGCCGGGCTGGAGGGGCATCGGGCGATACTCCTGCAGCATGACGCTCCGCGTTACTGGCCTCTGTTGGGCGAGCATCTGCCGTGTCAGCGGGTGATGACCTGCAACAACATCACCTTTGCCCGCGAGGCGACGCTGGCAGGGGCGGGGATCTGCGGGCTGCCGGTGATGATCAGCGAGGAGGCGGTGCGCAGCGGGCGTCTGGTCGAGCTGCTGCCCGAGGCGCGCCTGCCGGTGGGAGAGGTCTACGCCATCTACCCGTCACGGCGCTTCCAGGCGATGAAGGTCAAGACCTTCCTCGACTTCCTCATCGCCAGCTTGCCCATCACCCGTGGCGGGCTGCTGGAGCCAGGGGCCGTCGGCCTGCTAACATCGTCCGCTTGATTCAAACCTCGTGTCTTCCTTCCGAGAGCATTCATGACCACCGTCCGTACCCGTATCGCGCCTTCGCCAACCGGCGACCCCCATGTCGGCACCGCCTATATCGCGTTGTTCAACCTGTGCTTCGCCCGTCAGCACGGTGGCCAGTTCATCCTGCGCATCGAAGACACCGACCAGGTTCGCTCGACTCGTGAGTCCGAACAGCAGATTTTCGATGCCCTGCGCTGGCTGGGCATCGAATGGGACGAGGGCCCGGACGTTGGCGGCCCGCACGGTCCGTACCGGCAGAGCGAGCGTGGCGAGATCTACAAGAAATACTCGGACGAGCTGGTCGGCAAAGGCCATGCCTTCCCGTGCTTCTGCTCTGCCGAGCGCCTCGACGAAGTGCGCGCGCAGCAGATGGCCAACAAGGAAACCCCGCGCTACGACGGTCACTGCATGCATCTGGAGCCGGCCGAGGCGCAGCGCCGCATCGCTGCCGGTGAGTCGCATGTGGTGCGCATGAAAGTACCGAGTGAAGGTGTTTGCGTGGTGCCGGACATGCTGCGTGGCAACGTCGAGATCCCGTGGGATCGCATGGACATGCAGGTGCTGATGAAGGCCGATGGCCTGCCCACCTACTTCCTGGCCAACGTGGTCGATGACCACCTGATGGGCATCACCCATGTGCTGCGTGGCGAGGAGTGGCTGCCGTCAGCGCCCAAGCTGATCAAGCTCTACGAATACTTCGGTTGGGAGCAGCCGGCGCTGTGCTACATGCCGCTGCTGCGTAATCCGGACAAGAGCAAGCTGTCCAAGCGCAAGAACCCCACCAGCATCACCTTCTACGAGCGCATGGGCTACCTGCCGCAGGCCATGCTCAACTACCTTGGGCGCATGGGCTGGTCGATGCCGGATGAGCGCGAGAAATTCTCGCTGGCCGAGATGATCGAGCACTTCGACATCAACCGCGTGTCGCTGGGCGGGCCGATCTTCGATCTGGAGAAGTTGTCCTGGCTCAACGGCCAATGGCTGCGCGAGCTGCCGGTAGAAACCTTCGCTGCCGAAGTGCAGAAGTGGGCGCTCAATCCCGACTACCTGATGAAGATCGCGCCGCACGTGCAGGGCAGGGTGGAGACGTTCAGCCAGATCGCACCGCTGGCGGGCTTCTTCTTCTCCGGTGGCCTGAATCTGGACGCCAAGCTGTTCGAGCACAAGAAACTCTCGGCCGATCAGGTGCGCCAGCTGATGCAACTGATCCTGTGGAAGCTCGAGTCGCTGCGTCAGTGGGAAAAGGATCGCATCACCGGCTGCATCCAGTCGGTGGTCGAGCATCTGGAGCTGAAGCTGCGTGATGCCATGCCGCTGATGTTCGCGGCGATCACCGGCCAGGCCAGCTCGGTTTCCGTGCTCGACGCCATGGAAATCCTCGGCCCGGACCTGACGCGCTTCCGCCTGCGTCAGGCGCTGGAGTTGCTCGGCGGCACCTCGAAGAAAGAGGCCAAGGAGTGGGAGAAGCTGCTGGCCGCCATCGGTTGATGGCTTTGTAGGGGGGGGCGCTGTGTGCACCAGGTGTCGTGCCGTTGAGCGTCGGTGCGCGCAGCGCACCCTACGGTATGTCGCGCGACTCTGAACCTTGTAGGGTGCGCTGTGCGCACCGTGTGTTGCGTTGTTGAGCATCGGTGCGCGCGGCGTACCCTACGGTCAGGTCGGCGTTTGATTGTCGGGTCGGCTCTAAGTAATTGTTCTAGTGGCAAAAACTTTGGGCTGGCAGGAAAAATGTTGTTGACAGCCAGTCGGGGCACTCTTAACATGCGCCCCGTCCTCGAGATGGGGCTATAGCTCAGCTGGGAGAGCGCTTGCATGGCATGCAAGAGGTCAACGGTTCGATCCCGTTTAGCTCCACCAATCTCGGCTCCTTCGGGAGTGCCAGAGTCGACGTAAGTCGATTCACGATCAGGGTCTTGCGTCCCCTTCGTCTAGTGGCCTAGGACACCGCCCTTTCACGGCGGTAACAGGGGTTCGAGTCCCCTAGGGGACGCCACTTATTCCAGCCGCAGCGCTCAGGCGTTGCAGCCAGACCGAAAGGTTTTGGGGCTATAGCTCAGCTGGGAGAGCGCTTGCATGGCATGCAAGAGGTCAACGGTTCGATCCCGTTTAGCTCCACCAAACACTGACAAGGCCAGCCTAGTGCTGGCCTTGTTCTTCGAAGGTTTTGTCCCCTTCGTCTAGTGGCCTAGGACACCGCCCTTTCACGGCGGTAACAGGGGTTCGAGTCCCCTAGGGGACGCCATTTCCAGTCACAGCGCTCAGGTGCTGTGAGCCGACCGCAAGGTTTCGGGGCTATAGCTCAGCTGGGAGAGCGCTTGCATGGCATGCAAGAG
>Ga0307408_100000904_pt1 | contig 23322 bp, 16 predicted proteins | sample 322Cmetagenome_FD_202116 | JGI IMG/M metagenome (GOLD analysis project Ga0307408, IMG submission 202116) | Maize rhizosphere microbial communities from greenhouse at UC Davis, California, United States - 322HYB-C-3 | ecosystem: Host-associated > Plants > Roots > Rhizosphere > Soil | place... | reverse complement strand
GCAGAACGGATTGATTGCCGCGATGCGTTCGGCCATCGCTTCGACTTTCGGTTTTCCGTAGTTACCGTCCAGCGCATGGATCTGGCGGTTAGTGTTGCTCTCGGCGACATTGTCCAGATCGATCAGGGTCAGCGTGCCGACCGCACTGCGCGCCAATGCCTCTGCTACCCACGAACCCACCCCGCCGATGCCGATCACGGCGACGTGTGCGCCTTCAAACGCAGCGAGCGCTGGCGCGCCGTACAGCCGGGCAACGCCGCCGAAGCGCCGCGCGCGGTCGGCGGTTTCGCTCCCGTCGAGGCTGGTAGTAAGATCAGAAGGCGCGGCGGTACTGGACATAGTGGAAGGCTCGTTCAAAGCAGGCAAAGCACAAAGTGATGAAAACGCTCGGGCGCGCCCAGGCGTTCCCAGCCCGTATTTTGCCTGATCGCGTCAATCGGCATGACCACGCCAATCTGGAGGACAACCGGCGGCTAACGTTGTAACGTGGCTGTAGCGTGCATATCCACACAGCCCCGCGGGCCTTGATCTGGTTGCGGGCAAAAACTTCAAGCCCTGGCTATACTGATTGGACTGAAGCGTTCGCATAAGAATATGACCTCCCTCGCCGAACTTCGAAAAAATTATTCGCTGGGTTCTTTGGACGTGGCCGATATCGACCGCAACCCGTTTCGTCAATTCGAGACGTGGTTTCAGCAAGCGGTAGACGCCCAATTGCCCGAGCCGAATACCATGACGCTAGCCACGGTCGACTCGCGTGGCCGGCCGTCGGCGCGCATCGTGCTGATCAAAGGGCTCGACGAGCGCGGCTTTGTGTTCTTCACCAATTACGAAAGCCGCAAGGGCCGCGAACTGGCCGCCAATCCCTACGCAAGCCTGCTCTTCTACTGGATCGAACTCGAGCGCCAGGTGCGTATTGAAGGCCGCATCGTCAAAACCAGCGCGGAAGAAAGCGATACGTATTTTGCGTCGCGCCCGCTTGGCTCACGCATCGGTGCGTGGGCGTCCAATCAAAGTCAGATAATTGAAAGCCGTTCGCAGCTTGAGACGCGCGAACGTGAAATCAGCCTGCAATACGGCGACCATCCACCGCGCCCGCCGCACTGGGGCGGTTATCGTTTGGTACCCGAAGCAATCGAATTCTGGCAGGGCCGGCCGTCGCGTTTGCACGACCGTTTGCTCTACACACGTTCAAGCGAAAACAGCGACTGGCAAATCTCCCGCCTATCGCCTTGAATCGGAATACAACACCATACGCGCGTTGCCAACGCAGCAGCGCGCGCCGGAAGGACTGCGTCTCGCGGCATAGGAGTTGCGCCGCACGGAGACGCAATCCGCACAGGCTTTGCTTTAGTTCAACGGACACGGAGAGATCACATGTTCTGGGAGAAAAAGCTGGCGCAGTGGGTGGAAGAGGTAAAAACCAAGGCTAACCTGCCAGCACGCCTTGTGCTGTGGGACGGTCAGCAACATGACTTCGGGCAGTTCGCCGCGCCTCAAGTCACGCTACATGTCAAAAGCGCTACGGCGCTGCCTTACCTGCTCGAACCGAGCCTCGACAATCTCGGCGAGGCGTATGTGAAGGGCAAGATCGATATCGAAGGCAAGCTGTCCGATATCATCAACGTCGGCTATCAGCTGGCGCGCAACACCGTCACGAGCGCAAGCAAGCTGGCGCGCGTGCGACGCTATTTCAATCACTCGAAGTCGTCGGACAAGAAGGCCATTCAGTATCACTACGACGTCTCGAACGAGTTCTACAAGCTGTGGCTCGACGAGAATATGGTGTACTCGTGTGCGTACTTCGAAAACGGCAATGAAGATCTCGCCACCGCGCAGATCAAGAAGATCGATCACATCCTCACCAAGATCCAGTTGCAACCGGAGCAGCGCCTGCTCGATATCGGCTGCGGCTGGGGCGCACTCGTCCTGCGCGCCGCGCAGAAATTCGGCGCGAAGTGTGTCGGGGTGACGTTGTCGCAGAACCAGTTCGATCTCGCGACCGCGCGTGTGAAAGCCGCGGGCCTGGAAAACCAGATTGAGATTCGTCTGCAGGATTATCGCGACGTCGAGGGGCAATTCGATCGCATCACCAGCGTCGGCATGTTCGAGCACGTCGGCCGCAAGAATCTGCCGGGCTACTTCCAGAAGATCCACGATCTTCTCGTAGACGACGGCGTCGCCATGAATCACGGGATCACGTCGAGCGATGCGGATAGCGGCGAAACCGCGCTGGGCGGCGGCGAATTTATCGACCGTTATGTGTTCCCGGACGGCGAACTGCCGCACATCAGCCTTGCGCTCGAATCGATGCAGCGCGGTGGGCTTGAAGCGGTTGACGTCGAAAGCCTGCGCCGTCACTATGCGCGCACGCTGGACATCTGGGCGGATAACTTCGAAACGCACGCGGACGAAGCCCGCAAGCTGGTCGACGACGAAAAATTCCGCATCTGGCGCGTGTATCTCGCCGGTTGCGCGTATGCATTCGAAAACGACGACGTCTCGATCTACCAGGTGGTGTGCCGCAAAGCCGGCCGCAGCGCGAAAACCTTGCCGTGGTCGCGTCGCTATATGTACGACAAAACGTTGTGATACGGTTGCGCCGTGGCGATCTACCGTCGCCGCGTGCCGGGGCTACGGACACTGCATAGGCAGGCCGACGCGGCGCAAACCCTAAACGACAGCAGGTCGGACATAGATGGACCAGAGCGGGACAAGCGAAGTTGAACAGCCGGTGAGCGGCGCAGATGAGGTGCAGGCCGGCGCCGTGCAATTCGATCTGTTCGGGATGCCGGTGGAACAGAAGCCGGTATCGGCACCGGCATCCGCACCGAAGCCTGACGCCGGAGCAGAACCACCGCGTGCGACTACGCAAGCCAATGCCGCACCGGCAACGGCCGATACGCTCAGGAAACGCCGCTCACGCGACGTTCTCGCCGCACCGCCCTCTGCCGAACTCCTCGCGATCGCTGCCGAACTGCCGCCGCAGGTGCATCTCGGCACGTCGACATGGTCGTTTCCGGGCTGGAACGGCATCGTCTACGGCGACGAATACAGCAATAGCAAACTCTCGCGCGAAGGCCTGACGGCCTACGGCGCGCATCCGCTCCTGAAGACCGTCAGCATCGACCGGTCGTTTTACCAGGCGCTCACGGTCACCGAATACTTGCGCTACGCGCAGCAGGTGCCGGAGCACTTCCGCTTCATCGTCAAAGCCCCGATGACGATCACCGACGCCACCGTGCGCGCCGAACGCGGCGAGCCGGTCTCGCTGAATCCGTGCTTTCTGAACGCGCAAATGGCGATCGACGACTTCGTCACGCCATGCCTCGAAGGCCTCGGTGCCAAAGCCGGTGCGCTGGTGTTCCAGCTCTCGCCGCTGCCCGACCAGATGCTCGCGCAACCGGCGGCATTCATCGAGCGACTCGCGGAATTCCTGGCAGCGTTACCGACGCTGCCCGGCGGCACCTGCTATGCGATCGAAATCCGCGATGCAAGTCTGCTCACGCCACGCTTCATCCGCACGCTGAAAGCGGCAGGGGTACGGTATTGCGTGGGGATTCATGCGCGGATGCCGGACCCGTTACGTCAGGCGGCGGCGCTCGCGCTGCTGGACGGCGAGCCGGCCGGCCCGCTGATCGTGCGCTGGAGTTTGCACGGCGGCTTCAAATACGAGCAGGCGAAAGCCAAGTACGAACCGTTCGACCGGCTGGTCGACCAGGACCCGGGCACCCGCGCCGCGCTCGCCGAACTGGCCGCGCGCTACGCGCTGGCCGGCCAGCCGGTGGTGATCGCCGTCAACAACAAGGCGGAAGGCTCGGCGCCGTTAAGCTGCGTGGAACTGGCGCGGGAGATTATCGAAGCGTATGCGCGGCTGGCTCACGAACATGAGCACGACCACGACGACACGCAAGCGGCGCCTGAAGCTGAGCCGCAATCGGACCCGAGTGAACGGGACGAAGACGCCGAACCCGGCAGCCAGAACTGAGCTGCCGGCGCAGGCAAAGCAAGCCGCATCGGACCGCCGGACCGCCGGTCCCCCGCCAAAAGCTCAGCTCGCCTTGATCCGGTGCGCGAACTTCTGACGGAATTTCGCGACCTTCGGCGCCACCACGAACGAGCAGTAGCCCTGATTGGGATGCTGCGCGAAATAGTTCTGGTGATACGCCTCGGCCGGCCAGTAGTTGCCGTCGAGCGGCAGCACCTGGGTGACGATCTGGCCATCGTAGATACCCTGTTCGCCGATCTCGCGGATCGCCTGCAAGGCCGTGTCGCGCTGCGCGTCGGAGTGGGTAAAAATCACCGAGCGGTATTGCGTGCCGACGTCGTTGCCCTGCCGGTTCAACTGGGTCGGATCGTGAATCGCAAAGAAAATATCGAGAATCTCGCGATAGCTGATCTTCGCCGGATCGAAGTCGACGTTCACGACCTCCGCGTGGCCGGTTACGCCGTCGCACACCTGCTCATAGGTCGGCCGCTGGGTGTGGCCGCCCGCATAGCCGGACTCCACTGAGTTCACGCCTTCGACGCCCAGATACACCGCTTCGAGACACCAGAAACACCCGCCACCGAGGGTGGCGATTTCGCCTGTCTGACTCATGCTGCTTGCTCCTTGATACCCATAGCCGGCCGATGCCGGTCCCAGTTCACCGCAACGCTCATGCCACCGCCCAGACTTTCCAGCTTAGCGGTTTTTCCACTAGCTGGCAGGGCGCGCGGCCAGTCCACCGCGATTGCAGTTAAAATTGGGACAAATCGACGATTTTCACTATGACTTTTGAATCATTTGTTTCTGGCCGCATGCACGATGGGTCCGGACCGGGGCTGACCCGGTTTGACGCAAAGGCTTACGTCCAATGAAGCGCGCCAGTCCGCCCAACTTCGACCAGTCCGCCTTTAAACAGGCGCTCAGTCAATTCGCCACCGGCGTCACCGTGATTACGACACGCGCGGCGTCCGGCCAATTGATCGGCATCACGGCCAGCTCGTTCAATTCGGTTTCGCTCAATCCGCCGCTGGTGCTGTGGAGCCTCGCCACGCGCTCGGCGTCGATGCCGGTGTTCCGCGCCAACAGTCACTACGTGGTCAACGTGCTGGCCGCGTCGCAGCTCGATCTGTGCAAACGCTTCGCGACGGTGAAGGGAGATCGTTTCGAAGGGGTCTCGCATGCCGAGGGCGACACCGGTATGCCAGTGCTCGACGGCGCGCTCGCCTGGTTCGAATGCCATAACCGCAGCCGCTACGAGGAAGGCGACCACGTGATTTTCGTCGGCGAAGTGGAGCGCTGCGGGGTTCACGAGCACGCTGCGGAGATTGCGCCGCTGGTGTTCCAGAACGGCCAGTTTCACGGACTCAAGCCGTTGTGAACAGACGGCGGCGCCTTGGGATCGGCGGCCTCCGCGCCCAGATACAGGCGCGCGTAAGCGGCCCCGCCGCCCGCATTCAGCTATGCGTCGCGCTGTGGCCGCTGCTTTTCGTCACCAGCGACACCGGTACGCCCGAATCTTCCTTCAGCGTCTGCAGCACGATATTCGAACGAATATCCATCACGCCCGGCGCCTTGTAGAGGCGTTGCAGCACGAAATCCGAATAGTGTTTGAGATTGTGGGCGAGCACCCGCAACAGATAGTGGGTTTCGCCGGTCACGACAAACGCGCCGACGACCTCCGGCCAATCCCGCACCGCTTCGGCAAAACGCTCGTGCCAGTTTTCCTGGTCGTTGCGCATCGACACCTGCACGAACGCTTCCAGTTCGAAACCCAGCACTTCGCGGTTCAGACACGCGCGGTAATGTTCGATGACGCCCTGCTCTTCCAGCAGACGCAGGCGTCGTAGACAGGCCGACGGCGAAAGCGAAATGCGCTCCGCCAAATCGAGATTGCTGATCCGTCCTTCTTGCTGAAGCACCGTCAAGATACGGCAATCGGTGGCGTCGAGCGAGATCGCGTTCATATTCGGTCTCCCTTTCCCATTTGACTCAAATTATGTTCCAAGACACGGCTCAGAAGGAGATTTTTTCGCAATCACATTTCGCGTCAAGCCACCTATCATTTGTGGATAGACACAATCCGCCGATGGAGACATGGACACACTCTGGGACATCACCCCCGCCGTCGATACGGCGACGCCCGTCTGGCCGGGCGATACGCCGGTCGGCATTGAACGCGTGTGGCGCATGGAGGCGGGCTCGCCCGTCAACGTCGCGCGCCTGACACTGTCGCCGCACACCGGCGCTCACACCGACGCCCCCCTTCACTACGACGCCGAAGGCGCGGCAATCGGCCAGGTTGCGCTCGATGCGTACCTTGGACGGTGTCGCGTGATTCATTGCATCGGCGCTTCGCCTGTTGTGACGCCACAACACCTGAGCGGCTCGCTCGACGACCTGCCGCCGCGAGTCTTACTACGCACTTACAAAAACGCGCCGACTGAGGCTTGGGACAGCGCGTTCTGCGCGGTCGCGCCGGAAACGATCGACTTGCTGGCAGCGAGAGGGGTGAAGCTGATCGGCATCGACACGCCATCGCTCGATCCGCAGGAATCGAAGACGATGGACGCGCATCACCGGATTCGCGCGCACCGCATGGCGATCCTCGAAGGGATCGTGCTGGATGCCGTCGCGCCCGGCGACTACGAGTTGATCGCGCTGCCGCTCAAGCTGACCTCGCTCGACGCGAGCCCTGTGCGCGCCGTGCTGCGGGCGCTGCCCGAATCGCGCTGAGTACAGGCGCCACACGCATTGCAGGCGCCCGGCGAGGCTGAATCACATTCACCGAACTACCCAATCCCTTTGACTGGACCAACATGAACACTCGTGACGAAGCACTGGCGCTCGATAACGCCGACCCGCTCGCGCCGCTGCGCGACCAGTTCGCACTCTCGCCGAGCACCATCTATCTCGACGGCAATTCGCTCGGCGTGCCGCCGGCCGCCGCCGCCCAACGCGCGCAGACTGTGATCGGCGCCGAATGGGGCGAAGGCCTGATCCGCAGCTGGAACACCGCGGGCTGGTTCGAATTGCCGCGCCGTCTCGGCAACAAGCTCGCGCCGCTGATCGGCGCGGCCGACAACGAAGTGGTCGTCACGGACACGATTTCGATCAACCTGTTCAAGCTTTTGTCGGCGGCCGTGCGCCTCGCAAACGCGCGCGATCCGAAGCGTCGCGTGATCGTTTCCGAGCGCTCGAATTTCCCGACCGATCTGTACATCGCGCAAGGGCTGATCGAACAGCTCGACCGCGGTTATGAATTGCGCCTTGTCGACGATCCTTCCGAGTTGCCCGCCGCAATCGGCGACGACACCGCGATCGCGATGATCACGCACGTGAATTACCGCACCGGCTACATGCACGACATGGCCGCGCTGACCAACCTCATCCACGACAAGGGCGCAATCGCGCTGTGGGATCTCGCGCATTCAGCGGGCGCGGTGCCGGTCGATCTGAACGGCGTCGGCGCCGACTACGCAGTCGGCTGCACGTATAAATATCTGAATGGCGGCCCGGGTTCACCGGCGTTCGTTTGGGTACCGAAGCGCCATCAAAACGATTTCGCGCAGCCGCTGTCCGGCTGGTGGGGGCATCGCGCGCCGTTCAAGATGGACCCGGCGTATCAGCCCGATGACGGCATCGGCCGCTTCCTGTGCGGCACGCAGCCGATGGTGTCGATGTCGCTCGTCGAATGCGGACTCGATGTGTTCCTGCAAACGGATATGCAAACGATCCGCGCCAAGTCGCTCGCGTTGACCGATCTGTTTATCGAACTGGTCGAAGCGCGTTGCGGCGAGTTTCCCTTGAAGCTCGTCACGCCGCGTGAGCATGCGCAACGCGGTTCGCACGCGAGCTTCGAGCATCCGCATGGCTATGAAGTGATGCAAGCGTTGATTGCGCGAGGTGTGATCGGCGACTATCGCGAGCCCCATGTGTTGCGGTTTGGTTTTACGCCGCTGTATACGCGCTTTGTCGATGTATGGGATGCAGTGGAGACGCTGCGCGAGGTGCTTACGCAAGAGAGCTGGCGAGCACCTGAATTTGCCGCACGCGGCGCAGTGACCTGAGGAACACGTAATGACCGATCACATGCAAACGCCGGGATTGCCGGAAGAGAAGCCGGCACAAGGCTGTCCGTTTGGGCATGGCAGTGGGACTGCCCCTTCGGCCCCGGCGGCGGCCTCCACTACGGCCGCTGCTGCCGCAGATTCCGGCGATGGCTGGCATGACGCGCAACTCGATTTTTCGGAGTCGATGAGTTACGGCGATTATCTTTCGCTGGGCAAGGTGTTGGACGCGCAGCATCCGTTGTCGCCGGATCACAACGAGATGCTGTTTATCATCCAGCACCAGACGAGTGAGTTGTGGATGAAGCTCGCGCTGTATGAGCTGCGCGCGGCGTTGAAGGCCGTGCATCGCGATGAGTTGCCGCCAGCGTTCAAGATGCTCGCACGCGTGTCGCGGATCATGGAGCAGCTCGTCCAGGCATGGAGCGTTCTCGCGACGATGACGCCGTCCGAGTACACGGCGATGCGGCCTTATCTGGGCAGCTCTTCCGGATTCCAGTCTTATCAGTATCGGCAGATCGAGTTTTTGCTCGGCAATAAGAATGAGCAGATGCTGAAGCCGCATGCGCATCGGGCCGATGTATTCGCAGAGGTTAAGGCCTCGCTGGAATCACCTTCTTTCTACGACGAAGTCGTGCGCTTGCTGGCGCGGCGTGGGTTTGCAATTTCACCGTCCAGGTTGGAGAGAGACTGGACACAGCCGACTGTCCATGATGCTTCTGTCGAAGCAGCCTGGCTGGAGGTCTATCGGAATCCTTCGCAACATTGGGAGTTGTACGAGATGGCGGAGGAACTTGTCGATCTGGAGGACGCATTTCGGCAGTGGCGCTTCAGGCATGTGACGACCGTCGAGCGGATCATCGGATTCAAGCAAGGTACCGGCGGTACAAGCGGCGCGCCTTATCTGCGCAAGATGCTGGATGTGGTTCTGTTTCCTGAGCTTTGGCATGTGAGGACGATGCTTTAAGACGCCAGTTCACCAAGCATTCCTGAAATTCGGCTGCGCCCTCGTCTGCTGGAACATCTTCAGGCGTACGGAGCAGCCTTTTTTAACTGGCCTCTTAAGCCCAGCGTATTCCTCTGTCTATCCCGGTCCCTGTTGCCCCCTCCCGTTGACCTGGTTGTTCAGCCCGCATCGCGCGGGCTTTTTTTATCCGCGTGTTTGCCCGTGCGCATCATGCCTGCGCGCGTTAGGCCATTTCCCCGGACGGTTCCATCGGAACAGTCCGAATTGATGCAAACGTTGCTGTGCCGCGAATTTTACGATTTGTGGACATTCCATTGGTTCGATCTCCGCTAGTTTACGGCCGGTTAATAGTCCGTAATACGAAGCATAAAAATGAACCGGAAGACATACAGGCTGGTGTACAGCCGACTCAGAGGAATGCTTGTCGCCGTCGGGGAAACTGCTGCGGCAATGGGTAAGCAGGCGGGAGAGACCACGCTACGCAGCAGAACATCACCGGCCGTGATTTTTTCACTGCGGCCGATTGCATTCGCCGCACTCGCACTCATCGGCGCGCTGCCGTCGCTGTCGGGCGCACAGATCGTTCCGGGCGGCGCGCATGCACCGTCCGTGGTCCAGACACAGAACGGGCTGGATCAGGTGAACATCAACCGGCCCTCCGGTGCAGGCGTGTCGATGAACACCTATGGCCGCTTCGACGTGCCGTCGAAAGGCGCGATCCTGAACAATTCGCCTGCGATCGTGCAGACGCAGCAGGCGGGCATGATCAACGGCAATCCGAACTTCGGCCCTGGCCAGTCGGCGCGCGTCATCGTCAACCAGGTCAACAGCAGCGCGGCGAGCCAGATCAACGGACATCTGGAAGTAGCGGGCCAGCGCGCGGAAGTTGTCATCGCGAACGGAAGCGGGATTTCCGTGAACGGCGGCGGCTTTATCAATACGTCGAGAGCCATCCTGACCACGGGCACCCCGAACTTTGCGCCGGATGGTTCGCTCGCCGGTTTCAACGTCACGGGCGGCAACATCAGCATCCAGGGTGCGGGACTCAACGCAGGCGATACCGATCAGGTGGACCTGCTCTCGCGCGCCGTCCAGGCGAACGCCGCAATTTACGCGAAGAACCTGAATGTCGTGACCGGTGCGAACAGCATCAGTCATGACACGCTTGATGCAACGTCTGTCGCGGGTGATGGTCCGGCGTCGGGTGTCTCCATCGACGTGAGCCAGCTTGGTGGAATGTACGCGAGCAGGATCGTTCTGGTCGGCACGGAGAATGGCGTCGGCGTGTCGAATAAAGGGGTTCTCGCCGCGCAGGCAGGTGATCTCGTATTGAGCACCAATGGGCTGTTGACGCTTGCCGGGCAGACTAGCGCGAGCGGTAACCTTGCCTTGTCAGCGCGCGACGGCATCGACAACAGCGGCACCACCTATGCGCAGCATAACGCGACAGCGAACACGTCTGGCGCGCTCACGAACAGCGGCGTGCTGGCCGCGCAGCAGAATACGACCGTTAATGCGGGTAGTGTCGCCTCGACCGGCACGCTCGGCGCAGGTGTGAACGGCGACGGCAGCCTGGCGCAGGCGGGCGACCTTTCTGTGACGTCAGGCGGCACATTGACCGCGACCGGACGTAACGCGGCGGGCGGCAATGCGGCGCTGAATGGCACGGCAGTCAATCTCGCCGGAAGCCGTACCTCGGCTAACGGAGCGCTGGTCCTGACCGCGAGCGGCGGTGATCTGAACCTGTCGGGCGCGACGGTGACGGCGGGCAGCGCGCTGGACACGCGCGCCTCCGGGACGCTCACAAACGACAGCGGGGTTCTGTCCTCGGGCGGTGCGCAGACCGTCGCGGCCGGCGCACTGTCCAACCGCGATGGCCAGATCGTCTCGGGTGGCACGCTCAACGTCACTGCAACTAGTGACTTGCTGAACCAGGGCGGCACGCTGCAGGCAGCAGGCGCGTTCTCCGTCAATGCGGGTTCGCTCGACAACACGGGAGGTCATGTTGCAGCGCTAGGCGCGGACGGCCTCACGCTGACCACAACCGGTCTGCTGAACAACGGCGCGAGTGGGACCGGGGTTGGCACCATCGGCGGCAACGGCAATGTGGCCGTGCAGGCCGGTCAGATCGCGAACGCTGGTTCAATTACAGCGGTGCAGTCGCTGATTGCCGGCGCCGTGCAGAGCCTGTTCAACGGCGGCACGCTGGCGGCGAACGGCAACGTCACGCTGGCCACAGGTTCGACGCTGACGAATGCGAACACCATCGCGGCGGGTCGTCTGATCACGCTTTCTGCCGCGACGTTCGACAACAGCCGCGGCAACCTCGGTGCGGACCAGCTCGCGCTGCATGCGTCGGACCTGGTCAACCGCAGCGGCACTATCACGCAGACCGGCACGGGCACGACGACCCTTGACGTGACCGGCACGCTCGACAACTCCGGCGGAACGCTGCAGACCAACAGCGATAGCCTCTCGCTCAGCCCCGCTGCGCTCGTCAACGACAACGGCACGATTGCCAGCTCCGGCACGGGCACGCTAACGGTCAATACTGCAACACTGTCGAACAATGGCGGCACGATCGCGACGAATGGTGCGCTTGATGTCCGCTCGGGTGCGGCTTCGAACCGGGGCGGCACGCTGGCCGCGCAGACGGGTGCGACGTTACACGTCGCCTCGCTGGACAACAGCTCGGGCGGCTACGTCGGCGCGCAGACTGTTTCTGTGTCGGGCACGGGCGCAGTGAACAACGCGGGCGGCACAATCCAGGCCGATGACACGCTGTCCATCTCCGCACAGTCGCTTGCCAACGATGGCGGTTCCATCGCGAACGGCGGTACGGGCACGACGACGTTTAGCGCCAGCGGTGCAATCACGAACACGACCAACGGACTGATTGGCGGCAACGGCGATGTATCGGTATCGGGCGGCAGCATCGGCAATGCGGGCGGCACCGTCACGGCGGGTGGCGCGGCCACGGTGCAGTCCGGCAGCACGCTCGATAACCGGACTGGCCTGATTCAGGGTATGGATATCGTGTCGGTGTCGACCCTGGGCGCCATCGACAATACGGGCGGGCAGATCGAGGCAGACGGCACTGCTGCCACGCTCGCCGTGACAGGTGCATCGCTCGACAACACGAACGGGCGTATCGCGAACACCGGAGCAGGCGCGACGACGGTCAGCGCGGCCACTGTCACGAACAGCAATACGGGCGGTGTCGCTGGTGCGGGCACCATCGGCGGCAACGGCGACCTGAGCGTGAACGCCGACACGCTATCGAACACGAACGGCGCGCAGCTTGTGTCGGGCCACGACCTCACGCTGAATATCGCGCAGCTTGCAGACAACACGAACGCGACGCTCTCGGGCGCAAACAACGTCACCCTCAACGGCCCAAATGCAGGGGTCATCAATGCGGGCGGCTCGATCCACGGTAACGGTGCGATTGCGCTGAATGCGGCTTCGCTCGACAACACCTCGGGCCGCATTGGCAATGACACGGGCAGCAGCGGTTCGATATCCGTCAATGCCGGCACGCTGGCAAACCAGGACGGCGCAATCGGCAGTGACCAGAATCTGAGTGTCACTGCGAACCAGCTTACGGGTGACGGCAGGATCATTGCCGGTAACGACGGTGCGGTCACGGTCAACGGCGACTACACGCTCACCGGCAGCAACCAGATCCAGGCTAACCACGACCTGACGTTCACGGCAGCAGGCACCTTCACGAATCAGGGCACGCTCGGCGCGGTGAACGCGCTGACGGTGAACGCGGCGAACGTGGACAACCAGGCAGGCGCGGATCTGAACTCGTCGACCACGACGGTCAATGCGGCGAACGCGATCACCAACGAAGGCCGCATTGAAGGCGACACCGTTACGACACATAGCGCGTCGCTGGCCAACACAGCAGCGATCATCGGCAACACGGTCACGCTGAACGCCAGCCATTCCATCGCCAACACCGGCGCTGCCGCAGTAATGGCCGCGGCTTCGCAACTGAACCTGTATTCGCCCGGCGATATCTCCAATACGGGCGGTGCGAATCTCTTCAGCCTGGGCGACATCAACATCGCTGCAGATGGCACGCGCGATGCGAACGGCCTGCTCGCGAACCGCAGCCACTCCGTTACCAACGACCAGTCCACCATCGAGGCGCAGGGCAGCATCGAAATTGCCACGCAGACGCTCACCAACACGCGCCCCGCGCCCACCGTCGAGACGGTGACAACCGGTGTTGAAGCCGAACATCAGACCAAGCGCTCGAAGTACATGGCCTGTACGACGACGAACGCCGACAAGGGTTACTGTACGCAGGCCATGTGGGACAACGGCTATATCGCCCCGGTCAACGCGACCTTCTCCAGCGCGGACATTGTGACGCAGACGTCCGGTCCGAATGCGACGGACAGGACCCTGGTGGTGAACATCAACGGCCAGCCGCAGACGATCTGGTACAACACCCTGACGGCTAACACCGACGGCACGATCACCGTCAGCTACTGGGACGGCTACGATCCGCACGTCAACTACGATCCTGGCACCGAATACGCGTCGCGCAACGACGCCCACAAGGGTTACCAGCGTGTCGAGATCGCCCGCGACACGACCACCACCACGCAGCAGGACCAGGTAAGCGGCCCGCAGGCGCAGCAGGCGCAGATCATGGCGGGCGGCAACATGGTGCTTGCGAACGTCGGCACGCTGAACAATGAGTACAGCGCCATTGGCGCGGGCGGCTCGATCCAGATTGGCAGCGCCGATGCGAGCACTGATGCAACCGGCGATGTGGCGAGCGGCAACTACGGCGGCACGCTGGTGAACAACATCGGCCAGACGCTCTACCAGTACCAGAAGCAGGACATCGTTTCGACCTACGCGTGGAACGAGAACATTTCGCGCGATGTCGGCACCGTGGTTGAGCCGTCGATAGTTCTGTCCCCGGTCGCCATTGGCGGCACGGGTGGGACGATCATCGCGAACAACACCGTGCAGATCAGCGCGACCGACATCGACAACACGAACGTGGCGGCGGCCAACTCCGCAACCGGCGCGACGGGCGGCACGCTGGGCGCGAACGGCACCGTGGGCGGCATCACCGGCACAGGTGCGCAGACCGTCAACCTCGCCACCGGCCAGACACAAACTATTAACGCGCCGCAGTCCATTGCCGGACCGGGCGGTGCGCTGAATATCACGCTGCCGTCGAGCGGCCTGTATACCTTTAACACGGCCCCCGGCGCGTCGTATCTGGTGGTCACCGATCCGCGCCTGACGAGTTACACGAGTTTCATATCGAGCGACTACATGCTGGGAGCGCTCGGACTCGATCCGTCGAAGACCATCAGGCGGCTCGGTGACGGCGTGTACGAAGAACAGATGGTACGCAACCAGATCACGCAGCTCACGGGCCGGGTCTACCTGCAGGGCTACACCAGCAACGAGGACGAGTATCGCGCGCTGATGAACAGCGGCGTGAACGTCGCGAAGGAATTCAATCTTGAACCGGGCATGGCACTGACCGCCGCGCAGATGGATGCGCTGACGAGCGATATCGTCTGGCTGGTCAGCCAGAGCGTCATGCTGCCCGATGGCACGACGCAAACGGTGCTGGCCCCGGTCGTCTATCTGGCCCACGCCCACGCGAACGACCTGAAGCCGACCGGCGCGCTGATCGCCGCTGATGATGTGGAAATTCACGCGACGGGCAGCGCGACCAACTCAGGCGTTATCAGGGGCGGTACACAGACCGTTATTGCCGCGACCAGCATTCTGAACTGGGGTGGCTCCATCGGTAGCGGTTCGGGCAGCAGCCCGGACAGCGGCACGACCGTGGTTTCGGCGACCAATGATGTCGTCAACGCGTCGGGACGCATCACCGGCAACCGGGTGGCCGTGCTCGCCGGTCATGACATCGTGAACACGACGCTGGTGGATACCGTGGGCGTCAGTTCGGTGGCCGGCAACAGCAAGGTCAGCCAGAGCCTGCTGGGCACACAGGGCACGATTGCATCGACGGGCGATCTGCTTGTCGTGGCGGGAAATGACCTGTCAGTTCACGGTGCAAACATCGCGGCTGGCGGCAACGCGCAGATCGCAGCGGGTCACGATATTACGGTGGATACCGTGCAGTCTGATACGTCGCAGTCCGTGACGAAGAACGACCAGCACCATTGGGAAGCCAGCAGCACGCTCAACCAGACGAGCGGCATCAGTGCTGGCGGCGACCTTGCGATGCAGAGCGGTAACGATACGACGCTTAAAGGGGCGACGCTCAGCGCGGGCGGTGATATGACGGTTGTCGCGGGTGGCAATCTGACGGCCACGACCGTGACCAACACCGCGACCTACAACAATGTCGCCACGGACGACAAAACCCGCAAACAGTCCGAGCGCAGCTACGACGAACAGGCAGTCGGCACGAACCTTATCGCGGGCGGCAATGCCACGCTCGCGGCCCTGAGTGCCGATCCCGGCAAAGGCAGCGTCACGCTCACGGGTTCGTCGCTGGCGGCGGGCAGCGGCGCCGCAACCATTGCAGCCACGGGTGACGTGACTATCAACGAAGGCCGCGAGGAACACGATTCGTACGCGGCGACCGAATCGAAGCGTGGCAGCTTCGTGCATGGCTCGACCACCGACACGATGCAGAACACGCAGGCGAACATCGGCGTGGGTAGCACTGTGTCCGGCGACACGGTCACGGTCAGTGCGGGCAAGGACCTGAGCGTGAAAGGTTCGACCGTCGCGGGCACGAACGACGTGAATCTGGCTGCGGCGGGCAACGTGAACATCACGACCTCACAGGACACGCAGGGCACATCGAGCTACTATCAGAAGCACGAGTCCGGCTTTGGCACGAGCGGCGGAATTGGCATATCGGTGGGCAGCAGGACGCAGACCGATACCGCTCACGACGCTACGGTAACGAACACTGGCAGCACGGTCGGCTCGCTCAACGGCAGTCTGAACCTTACCGCAGGCAAGGACCTGCATGTCACGGGTAGTGATCTGGTTGCCGCGCAGAATGTCACCGGCACCGGCGCGAACGTCACGATCGACTCTGCCGTCGATACGATGCATCGCGACGAGACGCATGAGGTCAAACAGAGCGGCTTTACGCTCGCGATCAAGGCTCCGGTGGTTGACGCGGTGTCCAGCACGGTTGACCAGGCGCATGCGGCGAGCCACAGTCAGGATGACCGTGCTGCGGCATTGCTCGGCATGGCGGCGGCAAGTAGCGCGGTGGATGCAATCGGCGCAGGCAGAGCCGCAGCAGGCGCGCTTGCCGGCGGCGAGAAGCCGGAAGCAAAGATCGAACTCAGTTACGGCAGCAGCCACAGCAGGAACACCTACACGGAAGAGAGCACGACCCGTCGCGGCTCAGGTGTCACGGCGGGCGGCACGGCTGCATTTGTGGCGACCGGCGACGGCTCATCTGGCAACAGCGCGGGAGGCGGCAACCTGACGATTGCGGGTTCGAACGTGAACGCAAATGACGTGATCCTTGCAGCAAGGAATCAGGTCAATCTCGAGAACACGACGGATACCGACTCGACGCGCAGCAGCAACGATTCCAGCAGTGCGAGTATCGGTGTCTCCTTTGGCACGCAGGGCTGGGGAGTCGATGCGTCGATGTCGAAGGCGCGCGGCAACGGCAACAGCGATGCCGCCATGCAGAACAACACGCACGTGACGGCCGCGAACACGGCGACGATTATCTCGGGCGGCGATACAAACATCATCGGGTCGAATGTGAATGGTCGCCAGGTGAACGCTGATGTCGGCGGCAACCTGAACATCGCGAGCGTGCGGGACACGATGGCGAGCGCCGCGCATCAGGAGAGCTCGGGCGGCGGCTTTGCAATCAGCCAGGGTGGCGGCAGCGCGAGCTTCAGCCATACGAACGCGAACGCCAACGGCAGCTACGCGGGCGTGAACGAACAGGCGGGCATCCAGGCGGGTGACGGCGGGTTCAGTATCAGCGTCAAGGGGAACACCGACCTCAAGGGGGCGGTGATTGCTGGCGATGCGGACGCGTCCAGGAACAACCTGTCCACTGGGACACTGACCTTCAGCGATATCCAGAACCAGTCGAGCTACGACGCGCACTCGGGCGGCTTCAGTGCAGGCGTGACGACTGGTGACGGTGGCGCGAATTACAGTACTCACGGCCCGGGTTCAACGGCGAACGGGCCCAATGCAGGCGGCGGTGCGCCGATGTTGAGCCAGAACGACAGCGGCAGCGACAGCGCGGCCACGCGTAGCGGCATCAGTACGGGCACGGTCAGTGTCACCGATGCAGCCAGCCAGATGCAGGACATCGCAAGCCTGAACCGGGACACGTCGAACACGAACGGCACGGTTGCCAAACTGCCTGACGTGAACAACCTGCTCGACCGGCAGGCGGACATGATGGCGGCGGCGAGCGCAGCGGGAGAAGCGGTTTCGCGGCGCATCGGTGACTACGCCGACCGTCAGGCCAGGGCGACAGGCGATCCTGAGTGGGCCGAAGGAGGCACGTATCGGGCCGCGATGCAGGCGGCAGGCGCGGCGCTGGTAACGGGACTTGCCGGCGGCAACGCGCTCGGCGGTGCGGCTGGCGCGGGTATCGCTTCAATCGCTGCGGGCAAGTTGAACGGACTGAGCGACGCAATCGCGGGATCGGACCCGACTGGCAATTCGGATATGAACAAGGCGCTCGGCAACATCGTGGCAAACGTAATCGCTACGAGTGCCGGTGCGGCGGTAGGCGGCAATGCGGGTGCGTTCGAAGGCTACAACGTTGACCGGTACAACCGGCAACTGCATCCGCAGGAAAAGACCGCAGCCAAGCAGATAGCGGCGAATGCAGCGGCGCAAGGTATAACGAACCCGGACGGATCGCCGATCACAACCGACCAGATTGAGAACGCAATGCGCGCGGCCAGCAACAGCCAGTACGGCGAGATCGCTGCGACAGGCGTCGTGGTGCCGCTGAACGCGAACACGCCTGCAAGCGCCGTCTACGACACAACGGGCATGAAGCTGGCGACGGACAGTACGGGTAATTATCTGGTGCAGGACCCGTCGATGCTGGCGACACCGTCTAAGAATGTGCAGGACTTGATCACGCAAAACACGGGTGGTGCTAGCTCACCGTACAGTTGGGGAACGTCAACCGCTCAAGCGGCAACGCCGAAGATCGATCCGTATGGACCGTTTTCACCGGGATGGAACACCGGTGACAATTCGGTTGGATTTCAGCAGCCGGGCATCCCCGCACCTGACTACGTCGCCGTCAATGGCAACGCTCTGGGCCTCTCAGGCTCACTCTCAATGAATCTGCATAACGGTCAAGTCTATGTCGGAGCTGGCGGCTCTGTGCCTGTGGCTCCTAGCGCGAGCGTCACGTTGGGTTGGCTGCCGTCGAACTACGGGCTGCCCAACGCAGTGCAAGGGGAGAATACCGATCAACTCCTGGGGGGCGGCTCCTACTCGGTCGCTGCTTGCGCTTACGGTGCCTGCTTTGGCGGGAATCATGCCATTGGTGGCGCTACGGCTGTCGAGGTTGGCTTGGGAATTGGCGCGTCGACAAAAGCGATAAATCTCGGCGGGAGTGCGAGCACGGGAGTATCTTTGCCTGTGTTCAAACTTCCCTCATCACAATAAATGGACCATGCCAGATAATCAAATTTGGGGCCGCCCCGCCAAGCACTACGTAGTAGCGCTGACGGTGGTGTCGTGGTTGCTCATCCTCATTTATGCCGTGATAAAAAATCCATCAACGACTGACGCAAGTGTAAGGATGAGCATGATGAAAGCCGATATGGCGACGATGCTTGGAAACGGGGGAGCGGTCGTCTATCGAAATGAGAATGCGAAGTTCGGCGGAGCGCTGTTATCGCTCCTGATTCGCACGGATTCGTGGTCGCAGCAGCTTCGGGATAGGGACATCAAAACCCTGGTTGATCTCGGCTGGCAGCAGATGCCGACTAGCCCCGCTTCTTTCTGTAAGAAGGGCGTGCTTGCGGAGATTCAGGAAAATGTTGGGGATTACAAGAACACGTCAACTGTTCTCATATCCATGAGGTACAACGCCACCACAAGCAAGATATGCAAATAATCGATATGTAGGGCCGCCAACTGCGCCTACACGGCAGTGTTCGGTTTAATAGGCAACTACACCCTCAAGAAAAGAGCGCAATAGCGAAGCAGGCGAACGGCGACCAGGCCGAACAGGACAAATTGACGAAGGCGGCATGCCTTGCGGTGAAGTGCTGGGCAGAATATCCCGTGGGCAGCGACGAGTACAACAAGAACTACGTGAGTCAGCTTGAGGCAACGCAGCTCGGGCCTGAAGTTGCGTGGGTGACCCGTCAGCAGGAAGCAGGATTGTTCAACTACACGCCTCGGCAGAAGATCACAGACATGGTGAAGAGCGATCCCCTGGGTGTAGGGAAGGATGCATTGAAGGTTGGCCTGGGAGCTGTAACAGCGAAGACTGGTGGCTTGCTCTGTGGAAGCGCTGCTGGTTGTGCGGTGGGAGGCTGGATGTTCGTGTTCGGCACAAGTGATGCAATCGAGGGGGCAACTAGCCTAGCCAATCGCTATGATGGAATTACGGCCTCTGGATGGAACCCCTTGCGGTCAGGTTTTAGTGCACTCGCGCCGACTTGGGGAAACACCATATATGACGGCATCAACCTCGGGACCGCTCTCGTTGCGTTAAAAGTACCGGTTCCACTTAACGTAGGAACGTTAGATGGCCTAAACCGACCCACTTCTATGTTCGACGTCATGGTGCCGAACATTAACAATGCAAAGTCAGTCCCGTTTATCGGACCGTCCGTTAGTGCTAACCAAGCCTCTCTATGGCTTGGAGTGGGCACCAAGGCCGCGACCTTTGTTAATGACGTCCGCAACGCGGGAGAAAAAAAATGAATTGGCGTCGAGCATACGCCGCATTCCAAATTTGGTTCATGGTCTGCCTTACATCGGCGATCGGGGCGAGTTCCTGGTCGTTTCTGGTTGCCGGGTTATGTCGCTTAATGTTCAAGCTAGATGAAAATATTGCCCTCTTGGCAATCGGGTTGCCTATGTTTCTTATCTTGCTGGTTGTCTTAATCAGGTTTTTACCGAAACCACTACGCAAGGCAGGAATACTGAGTGATGAGCCGGAGAGATTCGGACCTTGGTTCAAGCCGTGAACACAGACCGGTTTAACAGACAGTTGCATCCGGAAGAACGGCAATGGGCGAAAGATAACGCGAAGCAGTTCGCGCAGTTCTATGAGGACAAGACTGGCCAGTCGATCACGCCCGATCAGGCGCAGCAGGTGCTGTTGGCCAATGGGTATCGTTTGGTCGATGCAGCGGCAAGCAAGGGGCCTGGTGGCGATGCGACTGCGGTGGCGTTTATCAGTCAGAACGCGGACGGTATGTTCACCGCCACTAATTCCGAATACAACAGTCCCTTCCTCTACGGAAACAAAGATGGGTCACTGACGCCGGAGCAACGGGCATTGCCTGGAGCCGTAGCTAATCCTAAACTCGGGCTCGCTATTGCGGGCGCGTTGGCGGCACCGGCAGTCCTACCTGCACTGGCAGCAATACCCGGTGCGCCGATCTTCGGGATTGACGGGGCATTGGGTTCGACTGCATGGACTTCGGCGGCGGGAACCGGCGCGATTAGCGCGGGCATCAATGCAGGCTCGCAGTATTACCAGAATGGAACGGTCAATCCTGTTGACGTGGCAATTGCCGCGATATCGGGAGGTGCTGGCGCGTACGGTGGCCTGGGATGGAACGTGTTCGTGAATGGCGTGGGTGGTGCGACTGGCACGGCGATCAATAATGCCGTATACGGTAAGAGCGACAGCATCATGTTTGGCGGCGCAGTGAGCGGCGCTGGCGCGGCCTTCGGTTATGGTGTCGGCAAAGGCATGGAGACAGGGATCAACTCCATCCTGCGGCCAACGATCAACAGTTCGGGCTGGGCGGATGTCGGAAAATGGGCTGGGCCGTCGGGGTTGAACTTCCTTATACCGAACAATTTGGCCGTAATCGGGGCTGGCGTAGCCGGCGGGTCAAGTTCTGAGGCGGCGGGTGCCGCAATAAATGGTGTCAAGAATCAAATGGGGCCTGCGAAAAAATGATGCGTCTAGTGCTCTTGCTGATGTTGGCCTATGCCCTGTCACTGCTGTGCTTCGCGGCGATCAAAGTATCGTCTGTCCTGATGGCTGTTGTATTTTATGGCGGAGCGTATCGATGGGGAGTTGAGGACATACGGTTTGTGTTGATTCGCGGTTCGCTTGTGGCCTTAGTCTTCTGGATCGTGGCAATTCTGCAGTATCTCAGGGTGAGAAATCGGCTGTAGCAGTAACAACAAACCCGGCGCTGGCCGAGTTTGTTGTTTGCGGGTGTTGTTCAGTTTCGTTTGCTGCGTCGTTGCAGCATGGCGTTGGCCTCTGTCGCGGTCATGTACCGGCCGGCGACCCTGTAGTCATAGTCCGGGGTGATAGTGATGTGCCCGTGCCGGTAGTCGATGCTGAACAGGACCTGGTTCCCCGGCAGGAAGCCGGCGTGTTCGAGCATGGCATTGGTGACCTGCATCCAGGGGAAGGCGGTGCGCCTGCCGTGTTCGGACGTGCTATCTGCTTCAAGTGCCACGGAAATGCGCGTGGCGTGTTCGCCGCGTGCGCGACGTGGTTTAAGATTGGTATCAGCCATGATCAGTTCTCCAAGTGAACTGGTTGCGGTCAGCGGGGCATGAGTGCTGGTAACACTCATGCCCCGCGCTTCGATAACGGCCCTGTTCCGGGGTCCGGTTATTCCATCGTCGTGCTTCGTACTCGAGGATCAAACCCCCAAGCAGTTCGCGCACGACATGTTTCTCTTCCTTTGAAAACTGGTTGACGGCTTCGAACTGCAAGGTGAGGTCAGTGTCGGGGCCGCGCTCGTGTTCATCGAAGAGCAGAAAATCTGCGGTGACATGCAGCGCAACAGCCATTCTCTTCAAGACATCGGCAGACGGCTGCCCTTCGGCGCGCTCGCGCGCGGCCTTGACGGAGTAAGCGCCCGGGGTAAGCGAGGCGTCGTTACCGCGTAACAACGGTCAGCGCGGTTGTTGAACAGTGGAGCACAACGGTCCTATTCCGCCTGGTTTGCCGTCGCACTGCGTGCTCAATCAAACCCGCCGAGACGAAGTTGTTTCGTGATGCGATGTAATTGAGATGGGCGCAAGGCGTCCTCTGGCAAACTCGCGCCTTCTGGCCAGAACCCGTGTCGGGGCAAAAATTTCGGATGGCGACGCGAATCAGGAAAAACCGGTTTGCAGGTTCCTGTTGCGTCAGGAGGAACCCTGTACCGACAACGGCGGGCGTGTCGGGGTGTGGTGTTCGCTCGAACCGGCCGTTGCACCCCGACGAATACGCAATGGAAAAGAAGGATGCAAAAGTCGTTGCAAAGAAGTTCGGCATCAATAAACAGGAAGCGGAAAGCCAAATCGTTGCGGAAATATTCCGCAACCTGGACCACCGGGCATCGAACGCATCCGGTGGCGTGCAGGACTATGAGGTTCACGCGATCATCGGATGCCAGAGCCTGAACTGCGACGGCTACAAGACCGATCCGCAATACGCAAATCACGACTGCAACCGTCATTACATTGCAGGTAATCAGCAGGCCTATGACGATCTGGTGAATAACAATCCAGTGAGTACAGCTATCGCCGGCACGGGCATGGTTGGGTACTCGCTGCTGCATGCCGTATCGAATCACGGAATGAAACACCCATGAAAATCAGAACGCGGCTGGCGGCACTCCCGCTCACAGCCCTGGTATCGCTCGCGTCGAACGCGCAACATTCGCCGACGCCAGCCGATGAAGCCGCCGCAGCACGGGCCAACGCCGGGCAGAACCAGCAGATACAGCAACAACGCGATGCACAGCAGCGCGACGCAATTGTGCAGGCACCCGCCGTGCGTTCGACCCTCCCGACATTCGAGGGCTACCCACAGCTGCCGATCGAGACGCCATGCTTCCGCATCGGCAAGTTCGCACTCGACATTCCGACGACTCTGCCCGATGCCGTGCGCAGCAAGGGCACCTCGGCCCTATCACTGGACCCGTTCGCCTTCGCTCGCGAATGGCTCGATCACTACAGGGGCCAATGCGTCGGCAAATCCGGCATTGACGCACTGACGAAGGGGCTGCAGCAGGCCATCCTGAGCCGTGGCTATGTCACGACGCGCGTACTCGTCCCACAGCAGGACCTGTCCAGCGGCACGCTGGCCTTTGCGCTCGTCCCCGGCATCG
>Ga0307408_100000903_pt1 | contig 23332 bp, 23 predicted proteins | sample 322Cmetagenome_FD_202116 | JGI IMG/M metagenome (GOLD analysis project Ga0307408, IMG submission 202116) | Maize rhizosphere microbial communities from greenhouse at UC Davis, California, United States - 322HYB-C-3 | ecosystem: Host-associated > Plants > Roots > Rhizosphere > Soil | place... | reverse complement strand
TATCAGTCCTCAAAGAACAACGGCCCGGTCGTTCGTACGACCGGGCCGTTAAGGCCAGACCTCAGCGCTACACCGTTCGGTTCCTCAAGCGAGACCTTAACTGAACGGCATTAAGGCTGCGGCCTGGTTTTTTTTCGTGTTCAGCACGGATCCAGAGGAAGCTGGCCATTCGCCAGCCCGCAGGCTGTGACGACGCGGCGGCGCTCGGTGTATTCAAGTGTCGCCGACTTTGCATTGTCGGGGCAGGAGGCGGCGTTGCAGGCAACGGCGTCAATCGTAAAGACGGTTTTGGCCTGCGGCGTGCCAGGGCTGCCCGGCACTTCGCCTTCGCTGAACGCAAAGGAGTTGCAGGTGATGGAGACAGCGAATCCGGTGTCGCCACGCAGGTCCAAGGTGGTAGGCGCCGAGCTGCATTTGTTCAGGCGCAGCGCGTTGTACAGCCCCCACTCTGTGCCGGCACGCGCCGCCTGCCAGGCACGCGCGGAAAGGATGTCCTGCGCAATCCCCGACTGCTGGGTGGAGGTGAGCCTTGCTGCAGCGACACCCAGCATGGCCAGCACGACGACAACAACGATCGCCGCGATATAGCCGAAACCGCGCTGCTTATTGCTCTTCATGGCAGGTTATCCACGTGGACGCCGAATACCAGGCGTACGAGTTCATTGGCTTCCTCCAGCGTGAGGTCGGCTTCGACATAGCCGCTTTCTTGCGTGGCGCCCGGGTTGGGGTTATAGGCGAAGGTGCATGCCGATACATTCCTGGCCACGATCGCGGAATTGGCGTCGACCGTGGGGCATGCGCCCGGGTTGGCAAACGCATAGCCGGAGACCCGGTAGAGCGTTTTGTTCTGGCAAACATAAGAAACCGGGCCCTGTGCTGCAGGCACGACGACAAAGCGCGCCCCATCGTAACCAGCAGGGACGCTTATGCCAGCGCCCGCGAGTTTGACGCGTTTTACCCCGATGCCGGCAACGGGCGGTGCGTTGACACTGTCGATGACACCGCGATTGCTCCCAATGTAGACATCTTCCGGATTCTGGTTGCCGATGACGATCCAGTCGTTTTTTGCGGCGCGAACGTCGGTCAGCGCGTCGAATTCGGTCACGGAGCGGCCGGGTTCCACGGCGAGCGACTGGGCATTATTGATATCGGGTTCGGTGCGATAGCGCCCGCCGGCCGAACTAGGCACCATTTCCAGGCATTGGCTGCCGTGGGTGCGCACCGAGTTCGGTACGGAAACGCGCACGTCGCGCGTCAGCTTGCGCATGGCACGGTCGGCCGCATCGCTCAGGCCCGCGCGCCGCGAAGCATCGAAATAGTTCTGCATCGCCGGACGGAAGAACACCACCAGGAAGCCGGCCAGGATGCCCATCACCACCATCACGACGATCAGTTCAACCAGGGTGAAGCCGCGCTGAAGCTTGTTCATGGCCCGGTCCTCAATACTTGTAGCGCCAGCCGACCAGCGCGTAGCTTGTCGTGCCATGGTTGACGGTGACTGCGATACGCACGGCATCAGTGTCAGGCACTCCGCCCGACAAGGCATCGCCGCTTGCGCTTGCGACGCTTACTTTGATCCGGTAGCCCGCAACACCGGGTGCTCCGGTGATGTCGCACACCGGCTGGTCATAGCCATTGTAGTCATTGATCTCGTCGAACTCGGTCCGCATGCAGCCGGCACCGGGCGGCACGGCTGTTCCGGGACCTTGGACCGGCTTGAGCATGATTTCCTCCATCATGCCTTCGGCAATAGCCGTCACCTGTTTCGTCACCATCGGATCGGCACTTTGCACGCCGGTGTTGGTCAGCACGGCCATGACGCCCGCAAGTCCCACTGAAATGATCACCATGGCGATGATCATCTCGACCAGCGTGAAGCCGCGCGCCGGCTTATTCGACATAGCCGGTCCTTCCATCGATGTGCAAGGGAGCCTGTCCCTTGACCTTGATGTCGCCGACGGCAAAGAGCTTGCCCGCTTTGTCGGTGGTGATCTCACCGCCCGGCTGGAAATACAGGCTCTGGTCGATGAAATCTCCTTCAGCTATGGCGTTGGAGTCGTGGCTTTCATAATCTGTTCCGTTCGGGCTTTTGAATTCCGGCGTGCAGGCTATGGCGGGATCGTCCGCAGCAAACGCTTGGGCAGCGATCGTCAGCTTGACGGTGTTTTTGGTCAATGCGGCGCAGACCAGGCGGCGATGGCTCACCGCGCTTTTTTGCGCATGGCGCAGGGCGCTGGCAATCTCATTGCGATAGGCGCTGGTACTGAAGGCGTCGGTTTGCGTTAGCCGCGGTATGGCAATGGCTGCCAGGATTCCGATGACGACCATGATCGTCACCATTTCGACAATCGTGAAGCCATACGCAGGGCGCTTCAATTGAAGGACTCCCGGACGTGGATGGTTGATTTGTTCTCACGCGTTGTTACGCCGAAATTCGCCCGTGCAGTGGGGTCCTGGGTCCAGATTACGGCCGGATCGCTGGTGCCGCTCGGGTCGCAGGCGCCGTTACGGGAGCGCAGCCAGGCCAGGTTGGCGCCGGCGGAAGGGGCTTTTGCGGTGAGGCAGGAACTGTCTTTCACGCTCACGCCAAGGTTCGCTGCGATGTCGACGTAGCCTACGCCATTTGTGTTTTCGTCGCGCTTGGGCGGATTGAGCACCAGATCGCCGCTGCCGCGCAGCATGCTGACGGTTCCCGCGACGGTGACGTCCTTGATCGATGGGCTGTGGTTGAGGGCGAAGGCGGCGGGCAGCAGGGTTGTCTTGCTGTCGTCCCTGTTCAGGATCCACGAGCTGCCGGTCCAGTATTCGACCCTTGTCGGGATTTTGACGGCATTGCTCACGCCACCGAAAGCATTGCTCATGCGCAGGCGGCCAGTGCGGATCTCGAGCACTGCGCCGCAATGGCCAGTGGAGCTGACCCCGTCGATGTCCTTTGCGCAGATAGCGATTGTCGTTGGCTTGACCGGCATGCCGGCGGCAGTGAACGTGTAGGGCAAGTTCGCCTGTACCACGCCTTCGTCCTTGTCGGCCAGGTCTTTTGACAGGACCTTGGGTGCGTTGAAGGCGCCGGGGCCGGGGTTGGATGTCACTGGCGGTGTCGCGGAGTCGGTGGCAGTGAAGGTCAGGTCCTGGACCATGCCAAGCGTGGTAGTCCCATCGATATCGTCGGCTTTGTTGTAGTTGTTCGTAATGCTGCCTAGTGCACTGTAGGCGGTCACCAGGACCCCGACCGGCTCTCCCGAATACGCCCATTTGCGATCCGGTTTCCCGAAGACTGTCTTGGTCGAGTCGTCGAGGGAGGTCTGGAAGTAGCTTGGCCGGAACCTGCCAAACCTGCCGGTGCAGTTGCCGGGCGCGGTGCCTGGATCGAGATCGCTGCTGCCCTTGGTCTCCACTGTCAGTCCGAGGTAAAACTTGTTGTATGCCTCGACGTCGATGGTGCCGACCTCGCCCCATTTGCTGTTTGCCGCTTCGGCAAAGCCGTTGGAAAAATCACCAAGCTCGCCGCTCGCGGTTCCGTCGTCGCCGGCAACGGGCTTGCAACGGACAAATTTCAGGGTAGGCTTGTCCTTTGTTTTTTCGTGCCCATAGTTCGGCGTCGGCTTGTTCGCTGCGTTCAGTGCTGTCACTTTGACCTTGAAGTCTTCGCCGGCAACCAGGGTGGGCGAGGGGTTGGGCCAGGTGACTTCAAACTTTTGCGGGTAGGCGATGAAGTGCGAACCGCCGGTCATGGTCGCGCTGGAGTAGTTGGCGGCCAGGTAGATTTTTCCGACGTCGCCATAGGTCATGTTGACCCGGGCTTTGCCGCCTGTATCGAAGCTCAGGTCGAGCGTTTGCTCGGCTCCCCCGCAGGTCAGGTTTTTCGACGTTGTTCCGGCTTCAAGGACAACCGGCCGTTCGTCGCCGGGAGCCACTTGTGGGGCCTTGTCCGGGTCGATATAGGTGCAGGTGAAGGACATGCGTTTGGTTCCGGAAAACGCTGGCACGCATGTATTCCCGGATGTGCTTTTGCTGACTGCAAAAATGTCGACTGCCTGCCTGGTCGCGGATACGTGGTCATTGACCTTGAAGTCAAAGCCAATATCATTGTAGACATGCTGGCAGCTTGCGGCATCGCCATCCCAGCAGGTGTAACCGGAAGGAGTCGTTGTGAAGAAGACCGTTTCGGTGCCGGCGTAGGGGACCAGTACGGTGGCATTGGTCTGGCCCGCTGGAATGCTGAAATCGTGGGTGGCGATCACTGTTCCGCCGGCATTTTTGACCTGCAGCTTGCCACTCGCGCCGTTCGTGGTGGTCGGGCAGGTGCCGCCGCTACCGCTGCTGCCAGTGCAGGCCCAGACCGTTACCTCGGAGGGTGTGCAGGTCAGGCCGGTACCTTCATGCTCGATCAGGAAGTGGTCGAACGATACATCTGGCGGCGGCACTTTGTGGCAGTAGTAATTCGTGTTCGTGTACGAGCAATCGCCGGTAATGCTGCTGTTCTTGCCGACCTTGAGCGTATTCTTCGTGAAGACATCGCCGCCAATCAGCGAGTCTTTTGCGATGGTGATGTTGTCGCCCGAATTCAGGTCGCCATAAAGAATGGTGTTCTTGGCGAAGCTCATGCTCTTGGTGGACTTGATGTCCAGGTAGCCGTTCATGTCCTTGGCAAAGGTCACGCTGCCGATTACGTCGAGCAGCAAAGATGAGCCTTTGGGGATGATGAAATTCTTCGCCGCCGTGAAATTGCCGTTGACGTGCACCACCAGCGGGGAGGCAATGACGATGTAGACGTCCTTGGAAAAGTTCATCGCCGGGCAGTTGTATTCGCCAGGCGCCAGCAGGGTGCAATTGAAATCGGGGCCGGTCAGGTCAGCTGGCCAGGTATAGCTTTGCGCGTGCGCCAGTGTGGCGGCACACCACAGGAAAAGGGCGAGGATTGCGCGAGAGATCATTGGCGAATCAGATCATGTGGAAACAGAATGTGTCAAGGCCGTAACACTGACTTAAAAATAAATTGAGAATTGGTGAAAATTTAGTAAAAGGGTAAAGTGATCTTGAATATAATCAAGCATCTACGGCGCGAAGCTCGCGTAACGTTTTCCTTTTAGATTGGTGGCATGCACTTTTTCCGTAAGACAAGAAAAAAAGATGGCATTCTTGTGACGTCTTTCCATGCAGATGGCATCTGTGTGGCACGCGTCGAACGGCTTGCTGCCGCCAAACCGATCGTCAAACTTGCAGCATTCCATCCGGTTACGCCGAGCTTGTCCGCAGAGGCGTTGGCGCGCGCTGCGCGCGATGCACATGCCGGGAATTACCTTGGTTCGACCCTGCTCGCCGGCGGCGAATACCAGCTGCTGCAGGTCGAGGCGCCCAACGTGCCTCAGGATGAATTGAAGACTGCCGTGCGGTGGCGATTGAAGGATATGCTGGACTTCCATATCGACGATGCCACGATCGATGTGCTGGATATTCCGGTCGACAAGGCTGCCGGCAATCGAGCCCATTCGATGTTCGCCATTGCGGCGCGCAACAGCCTGATCCAGGCGCGCCAGGATATGTTCGCGGCGGCCCAGGTGCCCTTGTCCGTGATCGACATTCCTGAAATGGCACAGCGGAATATTTCCGCGCTGCTGGAACTGGAAGGCCGTGGCCTGGCCATGCTGTCGTTCGATGCGGCCGGCAGCCTGCTGACTGTGAGCTATGACAAGGAACTGTATCTTGCGCGCCACTTCGACATCACGCTGTCCATGTTGCAGGAAGAGGACATCGAGCGTCGTCATGCCGCATTCGACAAGATTGCGCTGGAGCTGCAACGCTCGCTCGATCACTTCGACCGCCAATACCACTTCATCAGCATTTCACGCTTGATGCTGGCGCCGACGGGCGTGCCGTCGCTGCAGGATTTCCTGTCGGCGCAGATGTACATGCCGGTGGAGGCTTTCAGCCTGGGCGATGTGTTCGACCTGGCGGAAGCGCCCGGCCTGCATTCGCCTGCGGAACAGGTGCGCCAGTTCCTGACGCTGGGCGCAGCCTTGCGCCACGAGGAGCTTGTGCTTTGAGCCAGCAGATCAACCTGTTCAACCCGATCTTCCTCAAACAGAAGAAGATTTTCACCGCTGTGCACATGGCGCAGACGCTTGGCCTGGTGGCCGCCGGCGCCCTGCTGCTGGCCGTGTATGGCGCCGTGAAGACAGCGCAACTGGGCCAGCATGCGGAAGCGGGCAAGGCTGCGGTGGATGCCGCCGAGGCGCGCCTGGCGCAGGTGGCGAGGGACTTTCCGCCGCGCCAGAAGAACAAGGACATCGAGGCAGAAGTGGTGCGCATGCAGGGCGAGTTGAAGGCCATGCGTGAAGTGCGTTCGGTGCTGGAACGCGGCGAGCTTGGAAATACTGCAGGCTATTCGGAGTACTGGCGTGCCTTTGCGCGGCAAGGCGTGGGCGGCGTCTGGCTGACCGGTGTCAGCCTGGTTGGGCCGGGCAAGGAAATCGGGCTGGAGGGCAGGGCCTTGCAGCCCGAGCTGGTTCCGGGCTATATCCAGCGCCTGACGCGTGAGGCTGTCCTGCAAGGGAAGACGTTTGGCAGCCTGGAGATCTCGCGCCCGGGAGCCGTGCCGGCTGCGCAGCTCGCCGGGGCGGCGGGAACGGAAAGCGCGGTGGGCGCGCCTTACGTCGAATTCCGCCTGGCGACGCAGCCGCCGCAGGTAAAGGAGGCCGCGAAATGAAGGCGCAGTGGTTGAAGCTGAGCAGCCGGATTGACGGCATGACCCTGCGTGAACGCATCGCGATCTTTGTCGCATCGGTGGCTGTGCTGCTGTTCCTGATCAACTCGATCGTGCTGGAACCGATGTTCGCGCGCAATCGCCAGCTGGCAGACCAGATCCGCCAGCAGAATATGCGCCTGGAGACGGCAAACAACGGCATTGCGCTGCAGATGATCGCGTTCACCGCCAATCCAGATGCGGCGGCGGAAGTGGAGCTGGCGCGTTTGAAACGCGAGGCTGCCGAGATGGCCAGCTCGCTGCGCGCCATGCAGCACGGACTGGTGGCGCCGGAAAAAATGGGCCAGTTGCTGCAGCAATTACTGCGCTCGAATGGCAAGTTGAAACTGATTTCGCTGCGCACTTTGCCTGTGACCGGCATGGGCGGCACCCCAGCGGCGACCGACGCGAAAGCAGCGCCCGCACAACGCGAACTGCTGTACCGTCATGGCGTGGAAGTGGTGCTGCAGGGGGGCTACCTGGACATGCTCGATTACATGGAAGCGCTGGAGGGCGCACCGCAGCAAGTGTTCTGGGGCCGCGCGCAACTGGATGCACGCAATTACCCCGCTTCCACCTTGACGTTGACGCTGTACACCCTGGGCCTGGACGAGAAATGGATGACGCTGTGAGCGCACGCCTTGTGACCTTCGCCTTGCTGGCCGCTCCCCTTTATGCGGGAGCGCAATCGCATGCGGGCCTGAGCGACCCTACGCGCCCGCCTCCTCAAATCCTGCAACCGCAAGCGCCCGGTTCGGTGCCGGCGCCAAGCGGCCCGCGCAAGCCGGTGCTGCAATCGGTCCTGGTAGGCAAGGGACATGAAGGCCGCGAGGTCGCGGTGATCGATGGCGAGATTGTGCGCAAGGGCGAGAATTTCCACGGTGCCGTGCTGGAGGAAGTGGGCACCAATGTCGCAGTACTCCGCCGTGGCAAAAAAACTGAAACACTGATTTTATTTCCCCTCGCGGCAGGCAGCCGCAAGAAGTGAGAAGAACAATGAGAAACTTCCTTAAGCGTGCAAGCGTGTTTTCCGTGGCCGCAGCGCTGGCGGGCTGCAGCATGAACCCGCCACGCGATACCTACAACAAGATCAATGAGGAAATGGCGGCAGCTGCCAGGCCAGCAGCGGCTGCGGCGGCGCAGCCTGATGCGGTGTCGAATGCCCTGCTGCCGCCGGTCAGTTCGCTGGCAGGTGCCTTGCCGCAGGCACGCGCGGTGATGGAGGAGCGCTTCAACGTCGCCTTCAATAATGTGCCGGCGCAGCAGTTCTTCGTGTCGCTGGTGGCTGGCACGCGCTACAACATGCTGGTCCATCCTGAAGTGGCGGGCAATATCACAGCCAACCTGCGCGACGTGACGATGGTTGAGGCGCTGGATGCGATTCGCGAACTGTATGGCTACGACTACAAGATCGAGGGAACCCGCATCTATATTCGCCCGCTGACCATCCAGACGCGGATGTTCCAGGTGAATTACCTGACGGCGCAGCGCCTTGGCATGTCGAACCTGCGCGTGAGTTCGACGTCGGTTGCGGATGCCGGCAACAATAACAACAGCAATAACAACAACGGCAATAACAACAACCAGCAGAACAATAGCCAGGATAACAGCCAGGGCAGCAACGGCCAGGGCGGTCGCGTGCGCGATGCCAGCAACGTGCTGACTCGCACCGAGTCCGATTTCTGGAAAGAGCTGAAGCTGTCGCTGGAAACGCTGGTAGGCGCCAAGGAAGGCGGCCGCTCCGTCGTCATCAGCCCTCAATCCGGGGTGATCGTGGTGCGCGGCATGCCGGACGAATTGCGCGCAGTGGACCGTTATCTGAAGGCGACCCAGCTTTCGGTTGAACGCCAGGTGATCCTGGAGGCGAAGATCCTGGAAGTGGAGTTGAACTCGGGCTTCCAGTCGGGAATCAACTGGGCTGCTTTCGGGACCGGCAACAACCACCGTATTTCGGGCGGCGTTTTGCAGCCGGGCACGGGGCTGGCCGGGCTGCCGCGTAACGGCGGCCGCGATGCGGTTGTGGACCCGATCGGCAACACGATCAGCGGGCTCGTTTCCGCCACCGGCAAGACCCTCGTCAATGCCGGCGAGGCGGGAGGCACCCTGTTCGGCATGGCCTTCCAGACCAGTAATTTCGCGGCACTGATTTCTTTCCTGGAATCACAAGGAACCGTGCATGTGCTTTCCAGCCCGCGCATTACGGCGACCAATAACCAGAAAGCCGTGCTGAAAATCGGTACCGACGAATTCTTCGTTACCGGCGTGAGTACGACCACCACCACCAATTCGGCCGGCAACGGCACCGTGTCGCCGAACGTGACGCTGCAGCCATTCTTCTCCGGCGTGGTGCTGGACGTGACGCCGCAGATCGATGAACACGGCAACATCCTGATGCATGTGCATCCGTCGGTCAGCCAGGTGTCGACTGTCAACAAGTCGGTCAACCTGGGCAGCACGCTGGGCGCATTGAACTTGCCGCTGGCGTCGTCGACCACTTCGGAATTCGACAGCCTGGTGCGCGGGCAGGACGGCAAGGTAGTGGCGATCGGCGGCTTGATGCGCCAGGCCACGACCAGCGACCGCTCCGGCGTGCCGGGTGTGGGAGGATTGCCGGTGATCGGCAATCTGTTCAGCAACCGGCAGGAAGTGATGCAGAAGCGCGAGCTGGTGGTGCTGATCAAGCCGACCATCATCGAGGGCGAGGCCAGTTGGAGCGAAGACTTGCTGAACGCCGGAAGCCGGATCAAGAACCTTGATCCGGCAAGGCGGGGAGTGCGCTGATGTACCTGCAGCATTTCGGGTTGCGTGAGCTGCCGTTCGGGGTCACGCCCGATACTTCTTACTTCTTTACCAGCGCCCATTCGCAGGAGGCGCTGAATACGCTGCTGGTTGCTGCCCGCAGCGGGGAAGGCTTCATCAAGATCACGGGCGAGGTGGGGACGGGCAAGACGCTGTTGTGCCGCAAATTCCTTGCGACCGTGGGAGAAGGCTTTGTTACTGCCTATATCCCGAATCCTTATCTCGAGCCGCGCACGCTGATGCTGGCCCTGGCCGATGAACTGGAAGTTCCGCTTGAGCGCGATGTGGACCAGCACCAGTTGCTGAAGTCGATCACGCACAAGCTGATGGCGCTTGCTGCCGATGGCAAGCAGGTGATCTTGTGCCTGGATGAGGCGCAGGCGATCCCGATCGAGAGCCTGGAGGCCTTGCGCTTGCTGACCAACCTGGAGACCGAAAAGCGCAAGCTGTTGCAGATTGTGCTGTTCGGACAGCCGGAGTTGAACCGGCACCTGGAGGTGGATTCGATCCGTCAGCTCGCGCAGCGTATTACCTTCCATTACCACATGGGGGCTTTGTCGCGCGATGACATGGACTTCTACCTGGCGCACCGCTTGCGGGTCGCTGGCTTTACCGGCTCGCGGCTGTTCTCGCAAGCGGCGGTGAAGCGGCTGTTCGCGGCCAGCAAGGGGATTCCTCGCCTGGTCAATATCGTCTCCCATAAGGCGCTGATGCTGGCTTACGGGGAAGGGAAGCAGCAGGTCGAGAAGAAGCATGTGGCGATGGCGGCGGAGGATACTGTCGGACGGCGCGCTCCCGGTTCGGCTGCCGGCGTGCGGTGGCCCTGGATGGTTGCGGCGGCGGGTGTGCTGATGGCTGCGGGCGGCGTGGCTTGGGCGGTGCTGAAATGAGCCTGATAAATAAAATGCTGCGGGACCTGGATGCGCGTGGGGGCGGCGATGCCCGGGGGGATGCCTCTTCGCTGGTGCGGCCTGTTGGCCGGGGCTCGCGGGGCGGCCTGCCTCCTTTCGTGATTGGTGCTGGTGTCGCGGTTTTCATTGCGCTCGGTGCCGGTGGGTTCGTGGCGTGGAAATATTGGCGTGGCACGCAACCTGTAGGGGCGCCTGCTGCGGCGGTTGCAGTCGCGCGGACGCCGCAGGCTGCGCCAGCGCAGCCCGTCGTCCAGAAGAATGGCCCGGTGGCCGTTGCGGCCAGCGATGAAGGTCCGGCAGTCGTACCAGGGGATATTCCTCCAGATGTGCATCGCGCGGCCGGCGAAAAGATGGCGCGGGAGATGGAAGAACGGAATGCGGCGGCGCGTCGTGCTGCCGCGGCAGGCGGCGCAGATGCCGCGGCCGGCGCCGCGCGCGGGCCGCGATCGGATAATGCGACCGCGAATGAAGCAAATGCGGGTGGCTCGCCAAAGCGCGTTGCTGCTGGCCGCGCCTTTACGGGCAATGCGATTGGTGGCGGCACGCCGGTGGCACCTCGCGCGAGAGGCAGCAAAGCGCCGGCTGGCGGCCCAGTGGGGAGCAGCGCCGCTACGGCGAGCGGTGCGGCAGCAGCAGGCGGTGCAGGGACGGGGGCGATGGACGCAAGCCTTAGCCCGCAGCAAAAGGCGGAGAACGAATACCGCCGCGCGTTGTTAAAGCTCCAGGACGCGCGGGTCAGTGAAGCGTTCGCGGGCCTGGAGCGGGCGCTTGAGCTTTATCCGCGCCACGAGGCGGCGCGGCAAACCTTGGTCAGCCTGCTGCTCGAAAGCGGCCGCAATGCCGAAGCAATCCATCATCTGGCGCTGGCGACCAGCCTGGATCCGCGCCAGGGCAGCATGGCAATGTTGCTCGCCAGGCTGCAGCTCGAAAACGGCGGTAATGCACTGGAAACGCTGCAACGCAGCCTGCCATACGCCGAATCGAACGCCGAATACCGCGCACTGATTGCCGGAATCCTGCAGCGCGCCAGCCGCCACAAGGAAGCGGTCGAACACTATCAGGCGGCAGTACGCCTGCAGCCGGACAATTCGGTATGGTGGATGGGATTGGGCATCTCGCTGCAAGCCGACAAGCGTAACGCCGAGGCAAAAACCGCATTCCGGCGCGCTGGCGAGAGCGGCCGCCTGGCGCCGGAATTGCAGGCCTTCGTCGAACGCCGCCTGCAGCAGTTGGACTGACTACCCGGCGTGACTGGCGAAGTAGAAGACCCGCCAGCTGTTGTCCGAAGTCCGGCGCAACCTGACACTCAGTAGACAAGCCCCTTGAAACTCGACATGCACTTCGTCCATGTCGACGTTCTGTCCCCGAATCAGCCTGCGCAGCCGGTTACCATTCGTCTGCGGCGGAGCAGTCCAGACAAGCCGGCCACCCAAGCATGTGTGGCGTTGGGCGAACGCGTAAAGATCGGCAGGGGTCCTTCCGACATAGCCGCTCTTGGTTGTCAACTCAAAAGCGCTTTCCAGATCACCGCGCCGCATCCTGGATAAAAAGTCCTTGGCCACCGATACAGCCGCAGGCTGGCCGTATTCTGTCTTCGCCCAAATGAAGAAGGCGGTCACGGCCAATGCCAAAGCGAAGCAGCTCAGTAGTGCCCGGGCACCAGATTTTGATTTCAAAATTAACATCAATGTCGGCCGGGATTTATTTCCAGGCACCGTGCAGGAAGTATAGGTTTCTATGGGAAGGCGACTGAATGGTCAATCGCCTGGTCCCGGAAATGCACTTCCACCAAGACTTCAATGCTTTGAAGTAGTGCCTGCGGGCGTACTGAACTTTCGCAAGGAAGTAACTCGCGACGGGGTATCCATCGCGTACTGCGGCTAGAGAGAATTCTTCCGCCCGTTCCAGGTTTTTGGAGGCTCCAGCGCCGATTAGATAACAGTACCCAAGCACCACACCTGCTTCGGTTGAGCCGAGTTCGTATGCCCGGTGGAACAGCTCAAGGGACTGCGTCCTGTCCTTCTCGACATGTAGCCCGTTGAAGTAGAACCGCGCTAAACCAAAGAACCCTGTTCCTTCGTTCTCTTCATAAGCGCTTTTCCGATACCATTCGAAAGCCAGGTCAAGTCTTGGGGTGATGCGTTCATTTCCGCTTTCGTAGAGTTCCGCTATTTCCGAGTAATGGAACTCATGGCCGTTGAGAGCAAGCAAACGCAATTGACCGGCAATTGCGGACTTGTCATCGGCAGCAAGGAAGTTTTCCAGCTTCAAAAATTCAGCGTGCAGATCTGGCCGGGTCATGTTCAAACTACAGCGCGGCTTGCGCGCCCCAGATCTGCTTCATGCTGAAGCGCAGGTCTGCCTGGTCCTCAGTGAGCGCCTCGAGGATTGAGCATTCCGGCTGGTCGGTGCGGCGGTGTATCGAGCTTGGCAGGGCCTTGCCCGCACCGTCACGCATGCAGTGAACTTCCACCACGCCATCGCCGCTGTCACGCGCGGTGACGACGCCCAACTCGCCGTTTGCGAGCCGCACCAGCACGCCGGGCGGGTACTTGCCGACCTGGCGGTGGAACTGTTCCTGCAAAGCGGGATCGGCCGGGTGCAAGGGATCGTGCAAGAGTTTTTCGAGCGCCTCGTCCGGCAGCATCGAGCAACGGTAATTGCGTGCCGAAACGCGGGCGCAATAGCGGTCGGCCAGGCTTAGCAGGCGTGCGTTGTGGGTGATCTGTTCGCGTGTCATGCCGGCCGGGTAGCCGGTGCCGTCGTCATTCTCATGGTGCATCAGGACGCAGGAAATCCACTCGTCGTCCTCGATGCCCGCATACTTCAGCATCTCCGCGCTGTCCTCCGGATGGCGGCGCACGATCGCCATTTCTTCGCTGTTAAGCGTGCCTGGCTTGCACTGGAAGTTGTCGTGATGGCGCAGCATGCCCACATTCATGGTCAATGCCGCAGCCGTCAGCGAAATCACTTCGTCGGAGGCTTTGTCCAGGCCGCGCGCCACCAGGATCACCACGATGGCGGTCTCGATGCAATGGCGTACTGCGTAGGTGCCTGCGATCTGGTTCAGGAACAGGCAGGCCAATGCGATCTCGGGATTCAGTTCGACCGCGCGCACCACTTCGCGCGCGATATTGCGCAAGTCGGCATCCGCATTGCGCTCGTTGCGCAAATCCCCCAGCAGCTTTTCCAGGCGCTTGTTGGCGAGGTTAAGTTCATGCAGCACGGACGGCGGCGGCTCCAGCCGTGAGCCGCCTTCCATGCCAAGGTCCTGTAAGCTGTTGAGGTACTGGTTCATTTTATGTCCCCTCGTGTTACACGCGCGCCAGTCGCTCCAATGCGAGCGCCAGCGTCTCGTCTTTCTTGGCAAAGCAGAAGCGCACAATGCCTGAATCCTTACCGTTGCGGTAGAACGCCGATACCGGAATGGCTGCGACCTTGATCTCGCTGGTCAGCCATTCCGCGAAGTCCGCTTCAGAGTGCGATGAAATGCGGTCATAGCGCACACATTGGAAGTAGGTGCCATCTGCCGGCAAGAGTTCGAAGCGGCTTCCCTCGAGGCCTTTGCGGAACAGGTCGCGCTTGCGCTGGTAGAAGGCGGGAAGGCCGACATATGGCGCGGGATCGGCCATATAGCTGGCGATCCCGTGCTGCATTGGCGTGTTCACGGAGAACACGTTGTACTGGTGGACTTTGCGGAATTCCAGCGACATCATTGCCGGTGCTGCGACATAGCCGACTTTCCAGCCCGTTACGTGATAGGTCTTGCCAAAGCTCGAAACAACGAAGGAGCGCTCGGCCAGGTCCGGATAGCGGCACATGGATTCATGCTGCTGGCCGTCGTAGACCATGTGTTCATAGACTTCGTCGGACAGGATGAGGATGTCGGTGTCGCGCACGATTGCGCGCAGCGCTTCCATGTCCGCAGAGCGCAACACGCTGCCGGTTGGATTGTGCGGCGTGTTGATGATGATCATGCGAGTGCGCTCCGTCACGGCCGCATCCACGCGCGCCCACGGCACGCTGAAGCCGCCGTGCGGCGCGACTTCCATCTGTACCAGCACCGGCACGCCGCCGGCGAGTTCGATGGCGGGCAGGTAGCTGTCGTAGGCCGGTTCAATCACGATCACTTCGTCGCCGGGGTGCACGCTGCACAGGATGGCCGTGGTGAGCGCTTCCGTCGCGCCCGGGGTGACGGTGATTTCGGTATTGACGTCGTAATGTTGGCCGTAAATGCGGCTGATCTTGTCGACGATGGCCTGGCGCAGTTCAAGCGCGCCGACGCCGGTTGGATACTGGTTATAACCCTCGCGCATGGCGACGGTGACCATGTCGACCAGCTTCGGATCGCAGGCGAAATCAGGGAAACCCTGGCCCAGGTTGACCGCGCCATGCTGGCCGGCGAGAGCCGACATGCGCGAAAAGATGGTGGTGCCGATATGGGGTAATCGGGAAGTCAGTTGTTTCATCGTGCTTAGGAAAAGGACATTTTTTCCATTCTAGCGCAGCCGATTAAAACAAGTGTTGCCCCGAGGGTAAAACTAAAAAGTCAAGCTTCCAGGCTCCATTTTTCGGGCTGCATGACTTTGAACATGCCGGCTTTGGCCAGCCGCTTGGCCAGCTTGAGCAAGGCCTTGTCCTTGGTGATCAAAATGTCAGCCTGCGCATCGCGCGCCAGTTCCAGGAACTTCTGGTCGTCGCGGTCGGTGCATACCGGCAGTCGCGCGCCCGATTCCGGCGGCTGCACTACCTTGATGTACTGGTCGAAGCGGGCCGCGCTCAAGGGGCGCGTACTTTCGTCGAGCGGCAGGTGGGGATAGTTCAGGACAAACAGGTATTCTGCGCGGCAGTCGGCGCGGGTGATCGCTTCGACAGCGCCGCTTTCGATCGCCGCCAGCAAGGATGCCCAGCGCGGGTCCTGGAAAACGAACAGGTCGAGGCAGACATTGGTGTCGATGACGATGCGCTTAGGTGAAATATGCGGTGAAACAGGTATCATGTCGAAGTTTTTCGTTTTGAATTTTGAATCTTATGCTGATTGTGCTGTCGCCTGCAAAAAGTCTTGACCTGGAAACCCCGCCAACCACCAAACTCGCAACGCAGCCTGCGTTCCTCGATCACTCGGAGCAGTTGATCGCGCGCCTGCGCGGTTTTTCGCCGAATGAGCTGGGCGAGCTGATGGATCTTTCCGATGCCTTGTCGACGCTGAACGTGGCGCGTTACGCATCGTGGACCAAGGATACCAGCGAGGCGCGCCAGGCGGTCATGACCTTCAACGGCGACGTCTACGACGGCCTCGATGCCCGTTCCATGTCGGCCAGGCAGCTCGATTACACCCAGTCGCGCATCCGCATCCTGTCCGGCCTGTACGGGATGCTGAAGCCATTGGACCTGATCCACCCGCACCGCCTGGAAATGGGTACTCGCCTGCAAAACCCGCGCGGCAAGAATCTTTACGAGTTCTGGGGCGACATGATTACCGAGGCGCTGAACAAGGAAGGCTCGCCGGTGCTGGTCAACCTGGCTTCGGACGAGTATTTCAAGTCGGTCAAGCCGAAGAAACTGAATATGCCGGTGATTACGCCAGTGTTTGAAGACTGGAAGGGCGGCAAATACAAGATCATTTCCTTCTTCGCCAAACGCGCGCGCGGCATGCTGGCGCGATATGCGGCGGTGAACAACATCACCGATCCGGTAAAGCTGAAGAAGTTCGATGTGGATGGCTATAAATTCGAAGCCGACGCTTCGAACGATACGACCTGGGTGTTCCGCCGCAAGATCGCAGCCTGATGACAAAGCGCCTGCCCGGCGGGGCAGGCGCTTCAAGCATTACCAGATGTTATACCAGGCCTTCTTCTTGATCCCGTCATCTTCCAGCATCTTGCTGTCAGGGAAGTTCTTCGCGAAGACGCGCTTGGTGTCGTCGCGCAGGGTCACGTTACCCATCTTGTCGTAGCCGCGGTACATGATGGCCAGCGCTTCTTCGATGGATGGCGAATCGGCGTAATCGGTCAGCACGCCCTGGGCGCGGTTGATCGCTGCCAGGTAGGCGCCGCGGCGGTAGTAGTAGCGCGCCACGTAGACTTCGTACTTCGCCATCGCGTTGATCAGGTACTTCATGCGATCGATGGCGTCCGGCGTGTATTTGCTGTCAGGAAACTTTTCGACCAGTGCCTTGAAGGCGGCGAACGCTTCGCGGGTTGCTTTCGGGTCGCGTTCGGCCGGGTCCTGCTCGTACAGGAAGTTCAGCAGGCCGATCGAATCGTTGAAGTTCACCAGGCCACGCAGGTAGTACATGTAGTCAACGTTCGGATGGTTCGGGTGCAGCTTGATGAAGCGCTCTACGGCTGCCAGGGCTTGTGCCTGGTCTTGTGCCTTGTAGTGGGAATAGGCGATTTCCATCTGCGCCTGCTGCGCATAGGTACCGAACGGGTAGCTGGATTCGAGGCGTTCGAAGAGCTGGACGGCACGTTCATAGTTGCCGCTAGCCTGTTCATCCTTGGCCTCCGAGTATAATTTCGTTGCGGACCAGCCTCGGGTCTCGTCTGCACGTTCTGGTAACAGGCCACAAGCTGACAAACTAAACAGTACGACTGTTGCTGCAACTACTGATAATTTTTTTTGCATGTTGATGTGCAAGGAATCGTTAACCAAAATACTAAACTTGGCTGATTATAGCCGATGGGAATGCTGTGATATTGAAACCTGAGATGAATTCGGCAGAACAAGTGCCTGATAATGATTTTGACGCCGATTTTGAAGGTGATTTAACGGCCGATCCCCTCGCGCCGATCGAACTCGAACTGAGCAAATCCGATTGCGGCGAGCGCCTGGACAAGGTCGTGGCACGCATGGTGCCCCAGTTTTCGCGCGGCCGCCTGCAGTCCTGGATCGAGGAAGGCCATATTACCGTCGATGGCAAACCGGCTAAAGTCCGCGCCACCGTCTACGGCGATGAAAAAATCCTGGTGATTCCCCAGCCGGCTCCGGAAGACGTGGCGTTCACCCCGGAAGACGTTCCGCTGGATATCGTTTTCGAAGACGACAACCTGCTGGTGATCAATAAACCGGCTGGCCTGGTGGTTCACCCGGGCGCCGGCAACTGGTCCGGCACCATGCTGAACGGCCTGCTGTTCCGCTGGCCGCAACTGGGTGGCGTGCCGCGCGCGGGCATTGTGCACCGCCTGGACAAGGACACCAGCGGCCTGATGGTGGTCGGCAAGGACCTGCCGACCCAGACCGACCTGGTGCGCCAGCTGCAAGCCCGTACCGTGAAGCGCGTTTACTGGTGCATCGTGTGGGGTACGCCGCGCATGAGCGGGACCATCGATGCGTCCATGGGCCGCGACCAGAAGGACCGCGTGAAGATGGCGGTGTCGACCAGCATGGGCTCCAAGCCTGCGATTACCCATTACCAGCGCCTGGCTGAAGGCGTGCTGGATGGCCGTCCGGTGTCGCTGGTGCAATGCCGCCTGGAGACCGGCCGCACCCACCAGATCCGCGTTCACATGGCCCACCTGGGCTTCTCGCTGATCGGCGACCAGGTGTACGGCAAGCAGCACATGGCAAGCGTATTCCCGCGCCAGGCGCTGCAAGCGCGCCGTCTTGGGCTGGTGCATCCTGTGACGGGCGAGCAGATGGAGTGGGTCGTACCGTTGGCGGAAGACTTCAAGGAGCTGATGGAGCGCGCTGGCATCGAAGAACCGGACGAGTCGGTCCTGTCTGCCGCTGCGGCGACACACGGCGAGTTTGAAGACTACGATATCTACGACGACGAATTCGACGACGAATAAATGCAGCAATCTTTCCAAGGGGCGCAGTGGCTGGTGCCAGACTGGCCCGGCGCACCGGCCAATATCGGTTTTGTCTGTACCACGCGGCGCGGCGGCGTGAGCCCGGAACCTTACGGAGCGGGACCGCAGGCCATTGCCACGACCGGCGGTGGTCTGAACCTGGGCGTTCACGTGGGCGACGAGCCCTCGAATGTCGCGTTCAACCGGGCAATTTTGCGCGGGCGTTTGCCGACCGAGCCGGCATGGCTGTCGCAAGTACACGGTGCTGCGGTGGTGCGGGCGGATCGCCTGGGGCGTGGCAGCGTGCCGGAGGCTGATGCCAGCATTGCGGCCATGCCGGGCGCAGTCTGCGCTATCCAGACGGCGGATTGCCTGCCGGTGTTGTTCACCAATCGCGCAGGCACGGTGGTCGGCGCGGCCCATGCGGGTTGGCGTGGGCTGGCCGGTGGCGTGCTGGAGGCGACCGTGGAAGCCATGCGCGCGGAATCCGGCGCAGGCGCCGAGGGCAACGAAATTATTGCCTGGCTTGGCCCGGCGATCGGCCCGCAGGAATTTGAAGTTGGCCAGGATGTGCTGGACGCCTTCCTGGCCGGCGCGGCCGAAGCGGGCGAGGGCGTGGCGGGTGAAGCTGCAGTGCACGCGGCCTTCGTGGCGCGGCCGGGTCAGCCAGGTAAGTATTTGGCGGACATTTACGCCCTGGCGCGGCTGGCGCTGGAGCGGGTGGGCGTGACGGATGTCAGCGGCGGGGACTTATGCACTGTCACCGACGCCAGCCGCTTCTATTCCTACCGCAGGGACAAGGTCACCGGAAGGCAGGCGACTTTGATCTGGATCAAGGAGTAGGTGGTTCATCACGACGGGCGGCTTCGGCTGCCCGTTTGCGTTTGCGGCGTTTGCCGCCTGTTAGATAAAATAGTATTCCTAATGGCAACACGCCATACAGCAGGAAAGTCATCATGCCGGCGACCACGGTCGATTCCGTGAAAGCCATCAGTATTGTGACGTAGAGCCAGGCAACAGCAACAATCAACATAAGTAGTCTTTTTAAATTCTGAATGGACTCAACAATGAACATGCCCGACCCGCAAGCCTTCGCAAACGCATGGATGGCGCAAATCAGCGATCCTAACCAATGGCAATCCTGGTTCAAGATGATGCCGGAGATGGATGCTGTCCCAGGCGCCGCACTGCTGCGCGACGCAGGCGCTACCGTCCGCCCGGAGGCGATGGAGCAACTGCAAAACGAGTACATGGGCGAGTTCGGTGCGCTGTGGCAGGACTTCCTGGCCGGTAAAGCGCCCTCCTTGAAGGATCGCCGCTTTTCGTCCGAGGCCTGGCAGGGCAATCCGGTGTCCGCGTTCAATGCGGCATCATACCTGCTAAACAGCAAATTCCTCATGCAAATGGCGGAAGCCGTTGATGCGAGCCCTCACCAGAAACAGAAAATCCGCTTCGCCGTGCAGCAGGTGGTCGACGCCATGTCGCCAGCCAACTTCCTGGCTACGAACCCGGAAGCGCACCAGAAACTGATCGAAACCAAGGGCGAAAGCCTGACCAAGGGCTTGGCTAACCTGCTGGGCGATATCCAGAAGGGCCATATTTCCCTGTCCGATGAAAAGGCGTTCGAAGTCGGCCGCAACCTGGCCACGACCGAGGGCCAGGTGGTGTATGAAAATGAGCTGTTCCAGCTGATCCAGTACACGCCGCTGACCAAGACCGTGCATGAGCGGCCGCTGCTGATGGTGCCGCCTTGCATCAACAAGTACTACATTCTCGACCTGCAGCCGGAGAATTCGCTGGTGCGTTATGCGGTGGAGCAGGGCAATACGGTGTTCCTGGTGTCCTGGCGCAACCCGGACCAGTCGCTGGCCAACACCACCTGGGACGATTACATCGAGAAGGGTGCGATCAACGCGATCAATATCGCGCGCGAGATTACCAAGCAGGAAAAGCTGAATGTGCTGGGCTTCTGCGTCGGCGGCACTTTGCTGTCCACCGCGCTGGCCGTGCTGGCGGCGCGCGGTGAACAACCGGCCGCCGGCATCACCTTGCTGACCACCTTCCTGGACTTCAGTGACACCGGCGTGCTGAACGTATTTGTCGACGAGCCGCAGGTGCAACTGCGCGAACAGACCCTGAAATCCGGCGGCCTGATGCCGGGGCGTGACTTGGCCAGCACCTTCTCGAGCCTGCGTCCGAACGACCTGGTGTGGAATTACGTGCAGTCCAACTACCTGAAGGGCAACGAGCCGCCGCCGTTCGACCTGCTGTACTGGAATTCCGACTCGACCAACCTGCCGGGCCCGATGTTCTGCTGGTACCTGCGCAATACCTACCTGGAGAATAGCCTGAAAGTCCCGGGCAAGCTGACCGTGGCGGGCGAAAAAGTGGATTTGTCGAAGATCCATGCCCCGGCCTTCATCTACGCATCGCGTGAAGACCATATCGTTCCGTGGAATTCGGCCTATCTGTCGACCAGGATCCTGAACAACAAGAATCCCGAGCTGAACAAGTTCATCCTGGGCGCCTCCGGCCACATTGCCGGGGTGATCAACCCGGCCGCCAAGAAAAAGCGCAGCTACTGGACCAACGATGCCCGGCCGGCCTCGCACGAGGAGTGGTTCAGCGGCGCGACCGAGCATCCGGGAAGCTGGTGGGGCGAATGGTCCGAGTTCCTGGCGGCGAATGGCGGCAAGGACGTCAAAGCGCGCAGCAAGCTGGGCAACGCGAAATACGAGCCGATCGAGCCGGCGCCTGGACGTTATGTTAAGGCTAAGGCTGATTGATTTTTGGCAATGTTAAGTTGCAATGCAATATTGTCGTGCCAAAAGCTTTTTTTTCGCCCTATAATGGGCTTGCAAATATTATCAACGGGACACAGCGATGAGTAGTGCAAAAAAAAGTACAGAACGTTTGATTAAGAAATACCCAAATCGCCGTCTTTACGATACCCAGACCAGTTCCTACATCACCCTGACGGACGTGAAACAACTCGTGCTCGATGCCGAGGAATTTACCGTCGTTGACGCCAAGACAAATGAAGACCTGACCCGCAGCATCCTGCTCCAGATCATCCTGGAAGAGGAAGCGAGTGGCGTGCCGATGTTCTCTACCGACGTACTGGCACAAATCATCCGTTTCTACGGCCATGCAATGCAGGGCATGATGGGTTCTTACCTGGAAAAGAATATCCAGGCATTTACCGATATCCAGCGCAAATTCACGCAGGGCGCCGCAACTTTCGATGGCAAGACGTTTAGCCCCGAAATGTGGACCCAGTTTATGAATGTGCAAGCGCCGATCATGCAGGGAATGATGAATAACTACATCGACCAGTCGAAGAGCCTGTTTGTGCAAATGCAGGAGCAAATGCAAAACCAGAGCAAAAACATCTTTGGCAGCTTCCCGTTTGCTGCACCGCCAACAGAGAAAAAGTAAGCAAAAAATGGGCCGTAAAAAATGGGGTACGTCCCCATTTTTTACGGCACCGTTTTTGCTATAATGGTGGATTGCCCTGAATCATCATCAGCTTTCTGCCATGCAATCCAAGCAAATCACCCGCATCACTCCCGCCGACGGCGCCCCAGCTCCAAAAGTAGGTTTTGTTTCCCTCGGCTGCCCTAAGGCGCTGGTCGACTCCGAACAGATCCTGACCCAGCTTCGTGCTGAAGGCTACGAAACCGCCAAGTCCTATGACGGCGCCGACCTGGTGATCGTGAACACCTGCGGCTTCATCGACGCTGCCGTGCAGGAATCGCTGGACGCCATCGGCGAAGCGCTGGCGGAAAACGGCAAGGTCATCGTGACCGGCTGCCTGGGCGCCAAGAAGGACAAGGACGGCGACGACATCATCCAGAAGGTGCACCCGAAGGTGCTGGCTGTGACCGGCCCGCACGCCGTGGGCGAGGTAATGGCCCAGGTGCACACCCACCTGCCCAAGCCGCACGAGCCGTTCATCGACCTGCTGCCGCCACAGGGCATCAAGCTGACCCCTAAGCACTACGCTTACCTGAAGATTTCCGAGGGCTGCAACCACCGCTGCTCGTTCTGCATCATCCCTTCGATGCGCGGCGACCTGGTGTCGCGCCCGATCGCTGAACTGATGCTGGAAGCCGAGAACCTGTTCAAGGCAGGCGTGAAGGAGCTGCTGGTTATTTCGCAGGATACTTCCGCTTACGGCGTGGACGTGAAGTTCCGTTCCGGTTTCTGGAACGGCCGTCCTGTGAAGACTCACATGACCCAGCTGACCCAGGCCCTGGGTGAGCTGGCCAAGCAATATGGCGCGTGGGTGCGCCTGCACTATGTTTATCCTTATCCGCACGTGGATGAAATCATCCCGATGATGGGCGATGGGCATATCCTGCCATACTTGGACATCCCGATGCAGCACGCGCATCCCGAAGTGCTGAAGCGCATGAAGCGTCCGGCTTCCGGCGAGAAGAACCTGGAGCGCATCCTGAAATGGCGCGAGATGAATCCGAACCTGACGATCCGTTCGACGTTTATCGCCGGCTTCCCTGGCGAGACCGAGGCGGAGTTCGAATACCTGCTGGACTTCCTGAAGGAAGCGCAGATTGATCGACTGGGTTGCTTTGCTTACTCGCCAGTGGAAGGCGCTACCGCCAACGAATTGGCGAACCCGGTTCCGGAAGAAGTGCGTGAAGAGCGCCGTGGCCGTGTGATGCTGCTGCAGGAAGAGATTTCCCGCAATCGCCTGAAGGCTAAGGTTGGCAAGACTGTGAAGGTGCTGATCGATGAGCTGACGCCTAGCGGCGCTATTGGCCGTTCGGCTGCGGATGCGCCGGAAATTGATGGCGTGGTTCACGTCAAGCGTCCGTTCGATCCGAAGAAGAAGCTGGCGGTTGGGCAGTTCTATGACGTTGAGATCACCACGGCTGATGCGCATGACCTGTGGGGTGAGGCTCAGTAAAACCGGTAAACCGGGGTCTGACCCGCAGGGTCAGACCCCGTCTGCTCGGCGGCCGCGGGTTTGGGTTCAAGGCTTTTGACTTTTTGAGAAAGTCAAAGTCGCACACCCGACTCCCGCGGCCTTCGCGCACCTGGGGTCTGACCCTGCGGGTCAGACC
>Ga0307408_100000902_pt1 | contig 23352 bp, 20 predicted proteins | sample 322Cmetagenome_FD_202116 | JGI IMG/M metagenome (GOLD analysis project Ga0307408, IMG submission 202116) | Maize rhizosphere microbial communities from greenhouse at UC Davis, California, United States - 322HYB-C-3 | ecosystem: Host-associated > Plants > Roots > Rhizosphere > Soil | place... | reverse complement strand
CATCAGCCGGGTCGTCGTCGTCATCAGGATCGCCATCCATGATGGGGTAGGCCTCTATGACCACCTGCGCCGTCGTCGGGTCCCAGCCCAGGGTCATGGCCCCGGCACGGAACTGCTCCTCGACCGCCTCGAGCTGGTCATTGTCCACGAGTTCGATGGGCGTGCCCGTGGGAACGCTGAAGGGGTTGCCCTCAAGCGTGATGAGCTGATCGAGGATATCGTCGATCTTCTCGGCGAGCTGGGCCGACTGCTGCTTCTCCAGGGCGATGCTCACAATTTGCTTCCCCGTGCGCACCTGCAGGTAGAACGTGCGTGCCCCCGGAAGGCCGATGGTGCCAATGACGACCCGGTCAGGCCAGGCAAACTCGTGAACAAGTGTGGGCATGTCAGTATCTTAGGCACATGAGGTCTACTGCGCCGTGTGCCCTGCACCGCCGCCCACCGGCGCATCGCCGGTTTTGACGCCCTTCGACAGCCACGAAAGATCTCCGGCATCCGTGTTCGTCGCAAGGACGCTGGGCCGAAGAGCACCATAGTGCACGATCGATACGGAAGCGGGACCCACGTTAATGCGCTGGAACAGATCGAGGTGCATTCCGAGCGCGTCCGCCAGGATCGATTTGATGACGTCGCCGTGACTCACTGCCGCCCACACCGCTCCTGGCCCATGCTCGGCTTCGAAGGCTGCATCGTGGCGTCGGATCGCCGCTACCGACCGGGCCTGCATCGCCGCCATGGATTCACCGCCGGGAAAAACGACGGCGGACGGTTGCGACTGCACAGCCGCCCACAGCTCTTCGGTTGCGAGATCACTGAGCATCCGGCCCTGCCACTGGCCGTAATCGCACTCGGTGAGATCGGGCTCGGCCAGCGCGGCACGATTACCGGCCTGGCGCTCCAGGATGAACTGTGCGGTTTGCTGGCAACGTGCGAGCGGGCTCGAGACCACGCCGGCCAAGGGCACCACCGCGAGCCGGTCTCCGGTCGAAGCTGCCTGCTCGCACCCGGTCTGGTCCAAACTGACGCCAGCCGCCCGGCCCGCCAGCAGTCCAGCGGCATTGGCTGTGGTGCGGCCGTGCCGCACGAGGATAACTGTCGCCATCCCTCCAGCCTAACCAGCATCGCTGGCCGGATCCTGCTGGCGCGGTTGTTTCGGCCCGGTTGATTCGGCCCGGCGGTTACCGGTGGATGTGCTCCCGCCAGTCAGCCGGCACCTTGCCTGCCGGCCCGGGGGACGGCTGCTCCGGCGGTCTGGACTGGGGGTCCGGAAGCCGCGGGCCGCGGAAGAACTTCTTCGTGGGAAGTTCGTAGAACCAGTCCTCCCCGGGTTCAAAGGACCTTATGACCGGGTGCCCGGCGGTGCGTGCGTGGGCGCTGGCATGCTGGGAGGGGGATGAATCGCAGCATCCGATGTGGCCGCATTCGGCGCACCGGCGCAGATGCAGCCACCAGCCCGGGCCGTCACCGCTGAGGCACTCCGCACACCCTGTTCCACTGGGTGCGGCGGCGAGGCTGATCCCGGGAATATGGCGGTCTTCCATGGCGCCTCATTCTGGCAGAATCTCCGCACCTTGTCCCCGCTGTCCCGGCGGGAGTATCGTGATCGCCACCGAACCCTTGATCCGGAAAGACGGCGGCCATGGACGACTCGGTTCCGATCATGCTGATTGCCACCCCGGACCCGGCCTCCCGGCGCATCCTCGAAGGTGAGCTTCGCCGACGGTACGGCGCCGACTACGAAGTGGTGGCCTGCGCCGGCCACGCCCACGGGCGGGCAGTGCTTGAAGGGCTTCGGCGCTGGAACCGCCAGGTGGCCCTCATCCTCGGATGCTATGGCCCGGCTGACCGGGGCGGACTCGATTTCCTGCGCCGTGCCTACGGCTTCCATCCGGCCGCCAAGCGCGGTGTGGTGGTGACATGGGGTGACTTCGCCAGCGCCCCCACTGTCTTCCAGGCGATCGCGCAGGGTTACGCCGAACTACTGATCATTCGTCCCGAACGGCCGCGCGACGAAGAGTTCCACGGGGCCATCACGGACGCCCTTGACGACTGGCACCTGGCCCAGGGTGTCGGGTTCGAGGCGGTCCGGCTGATCGGCCAGGTAGGCGACGAAAGGACCCACGTGCTGCGCGACTCCCTGAGCCGGAACCACATCCCCGTGGGCTTCCACCCGGTCGGATCAGAGACGGCGCAACGGACGCTGGAGAACCTGGGCCTGCGCGACCCGGTGCTGCCGGTCATGGTGCTGCAGTTCACCGCTGCCCCCATTGTCCTGGAGAACCCCAGCGACCTTGAGATCGCCGAAGCCTTTGGGGTGACGCGGCCACCACCGGCGGACAAGATCTTTGATGTTGTGGTGGTGGGCGCCGGTCCGTCCGGTCTCGCCACGGCCGTCTACGCCTCCTCGGAGGGCCTTTCCACCATGGTGGTGGAGGGGGAGGCCGTGGGAGGCCAGGCCGGCACCAGTTCGTTGATCCGCAACTACCCCGGCTTCTCCCGCGGCGTCAGCGGAGCCCACCTGGCCTTCCGCTCATTCCACCAGGCCTGGACCCTGGGCACGGACTTCCTCTTCCTGCGGAAAGTGGAGAAGCTCAGTGTGGATGGAGCCCTGTACCGGGTGTCGATTTCCGATGGCACCGTGGTGCGGTGCCGCACAGTGGTGGTGGCCACCGGCGTGGACTACCGCCGCCTCGGCATACCCCAGCTTGAAAACCTGGTGGGGAGGGGAGTCTTCTACGGGGCAACGGTCTCCGAGGCGCCGTCGATGACCGGCAAACACGTCTGCGTTGTGGGCGGCGGCAACTCGGCCGGACAGGCCGTCCTGCACCTTGCGAAGTACGCGAAGAAGGTGACGCTGCTGGTGCGCGGGCCCACCTTGTCGGCCAGCATGTCCGAGTACCTCATTTCCCAGCTTGAGGCCACCCGGAACGTGGCAATCCGGTACGGTACGTCGATCGTGGGGGCCCGCGACCAGGACGGATTCCTTGCCAGCCTCAAAGTGGCCGCGACCGGTGCCGGCGGCGCAACGTCAACCGAGGAGATTGAAGCGGGCGGCTTGTTCGTGCTGATCGGATCGATGCCACGTACCTCCTGGTTGCCCGACACCGTGGAGCGGGACCAGGCCGGCTTTCTCCGGACGGGCACCAGCCTGGATGACAGCAAGGCTGGGGCCACCAGGCCGGACCGGCAGCCCTTGGCCCTGGAAACGAGCATGCCCGGCGTTTTCGCGATCGGTGACGTCAGGGCCGGTTCTATCAAAAGAGTGGCTACTGCAGTGGGGGATGGGGCCACCGTGGTCTCGATGCTCCATGCCTACCTGGCCGGGCACCCCCTGCCCGCCCCGCCCGCCGCCCCAAGTGTGGCAGCCGCACCCGAGGAGCACTCCGGTGACGTCCGCTACAACTGACGCTGCACCGGTGATTGCGCCGATGCGGTGGCTGCTCTACATCGCCGCATTCCTCGTGTTTCTTGCCGGCCTGGTGCTGTTCGTGTTTCCGCTCCGGACTGCGGAATGGTTCGCATGGACAGTCAATCCGCCCATGACCGCTGTATTCCTCGGTGCGGCATACTGGTCGGCCGCCGGCCTGGAGGTGGCGGGCGCCCGCGCAACAAGCTGGGAGTCGGCGAGGCTCGCAGTCTGGCCCGTATTCGTCTTCACCACGCTGACCCTGGGAGTCACGCTAATCCATCTCGACCGCTTCCACCTCTCGCCCGGCGCTGGCCTTCTCGCCCAGGTCGCCACCTGGGCGTGGCTGGCCATCTACGCCATCGTGCCCGTGGCGATGCTGGTGATCAGCTGGGTGCAGATCCGGTCCCGGCGCCCGGCCCCGGCATCGATGGCGGCGGCACGGCCGGTGCTGCCCCCTGCGCTGCGGCTGCTGCTGGTGGTCATCGCCGGGGTGCTGGTGCTCTATGGCGTGGCGCTCCTGGCAGTACCCGCTGCCGCTTCGACGTGGTGGCCGTGGACATTATCCGAGCTCACCGCGAGGGCCGTCGGAGCGTGGCTGGTGGGCCTGGGCTGGTCCGCCGCACAGGGCCAGTTCAGCAGCGATGTCCGCACTGTCCGCCCCGTGGCCCTGACCTCCGTCGCTTTCGTCATCCTGCAGGCGCTCGCCCTGCTGCGGCATGGCGACGCCCTCACATGGACCGGCGCGCCGGCCGTCGGCTTCATCACCGTCCTGGTCGCCATCGGAGTAGCCGGTGCATGGGCGCTCGCCTTATCCCTTTCGCCGGCAACCCGGGCCGGAAGCGCATGAAGACCGGAACCTAGAAACTGGTCACCAGTTCGCCGAGCACCTCTTCGAGCCGGTTCGGATCCGTCGCGTCGTAGTAGTGGGCGCCGCTTGCCTTCGCGATCTGGAGGAGGGTGGGGACATCGGCGTCGGGCCCGTAGGCAAGGGTGAAGACGAGCACCGGCGTCGAATGGTTCTGGTGGCTTAGCTGCTCGCTCACCCCGCCCAGGTCGCCCGGATGCCTGGTGTCATTCTTGCCGTCGCTGAGGAGCACGATGGTGTTGATGAAATCATCCTTGTATCCCTTGGCCTGCTCCCCGGCGAAGCGGCTCACAGCCTCGAAAAGTGGCGTGGCATCCACGGCCTTCAGCTCATTGAGCTTGGCAATGAGGTCCGCTTTGTTGGACTTTAGCGGGGCCACGGGGGTCACGATGCCCGGCTGCAGCGGTCCGTCGCCCTCATGGGAGAAAGCGGCCAGTCCAATCTCATCCTCGCCCGTGAAGTGGTCCAGCGCTTTGACCACCGCATCCTTGGCCCGCTGCAGCTTGTTCGCCCCCGGGTCCTGCACCATGGACTCCGAGACGTCCACCAGGAACAGAGCCCTGGCCCGCTTGCGGACGTCGGGGAAGCTGCCTTGCATGGCAACCAGGGTCTCCGTCTTTGGCAGCGGCAGCGGCTGGAGCGTCTGGGCGTAGCGTCCGGTGCCTGCCACCCCCGGATCAAGCTCGCCCTGGATGGACCGGTAACCGGATGCCTTGACAACGTTCTGGCCCTGTTCCGTCACGGCAAAGGCGAGGAAGTCCTGGGCCGCGGACCGTTGCAGGCTGTCCACCCAGTCTCCGCCAAGGACCACTGCCGGGTTGTCTGCCACGTGCACGCCGTCGCTGGGGTAGATCGCGCGGAGCGGCTCCTTGGGGGCGGGTCCCGCCTGCTTCGTTGTCCCGTCCTCGCTGACCACGCCGCGGTTGTAGTCCCAGACGGATTTTTCATCGACAATCACCGCGGAGAGGAATTCCGCGACGTTCCCGGCGTCGTCCGCCTCCCTGGCGTGCCACAGGAAATGTTCCGGGGTAGCCATGTAATGGCTGGTGCCCAGTTCCACGGCACGCACCTTGTCCACCAGGGAGGATGCCTTGAGGTCCATGGCGTCAAGGCCACCCACGCTGCCGCCGGCCGCGCCGTAGGAAGCAGCAAGGGCCATCAGGCCCGCTGTCGAGACCAGCGGACTGGCCTTGCCGAACTTGAACTTCCCCCAGTCGCCGTGGCCCAGGCGCTCCCAGATGTCCTGCTCCCCGGCCATCTTGAAGACGTCGGACCACGACGGCGGCTGGTCGTCCCAGCCGAGGGCGGAGGCCATCGTCTCCGGCATGGCCACGACGATGGCGCTGCGGGCAATGCTGGTTCCCTCGCCAGGGACAGTAGTGCCGCCGCCTTGCCTGGCGATCCGCAGCCAGGCGGAGGAGTCCGGCAGCCAGACGGCGGGCCTGTCGCCGGCCGGAACACCGGGGAACTGTGCAGCCACCTTGCCGGCAGCGGCCCCCGATTTTTCCTGGGTCACTTCCGGCGTCACGCACTTGCCGTCCACATTGCGCGGTTTTGCCGTGTACTCGGCCGCCAAGTCACGCGCCATGTCGGCGTTTTCAAGCGACGTCAGGATGTTCAGCGCGATGCAGGGTGAGGACCCGGCGACGGCGGGAGGACTGTCCTGCGCGAGCGGCTCGTTGGTTGAGGGCGGGCTGCCATTCCCCGCGGATGGGCCGTCCGCTGAATCCGGGAAGATCAGCGCCCGCAGCACGAACGCGCCGCCAACAATGAGAAGCGCCACGGTGGCCGCCGCGGCGATCCACACCCAGCGGGGATAGCTCGGGTCAGTTGCTGCGCGTCGACGGCCCATGCTCGTTTCCTTTGAAATCCACCGGGTTTCCCCGGCGTGAATGCAAATTATGAAACTTGCCCGCGGCACTTCCACCGCGGCGCGCCTAGCCCCCTGCACCTGGATACGCCCTTTGAGGATAACCCCCGCTGGCGCTAACTGAGTGTCCGGATCCACATTTTTGGTTCAATCTTGCGGGTTCCGCACTCATCCAGGCTCCTCCCTGCCAACAGCCCGGCGGATGCTCCCGCCTGAGTTTTCCCCGCTTTCCCCAGGAACTCCCCAGTGTTGTGCAAGCATTCCGGCAGGATTCTGGATCAGGGCGTCCCGACGGGGGCTATCCAGCGCTGGCCGATTTAGGCTCTGATCTATGGGAAATTTCGGGGGCAGCCATGACCGGTGACATCACACCCTTGCTGTTGGGCACGCGGGTGCCCGGGCAGGCGGTGATCGAGGAACTGATGTCGGTCCAAAGGTTGGTGCAGCCCCGTACCAGACTCCAGCGAATTTTTGGCGTCAGTCCGCTCGGACCGGAAAGCTGGCCCTGGTACAAGGGTGCCCTCGGCGAAATCGCCGTCGGACGGATCCTTGAGGGGCTGGGCCCGGAGTGGCTGGTACTGCATGCCATTCCGGTCGGCAGGGGTTCCTCGGACATCGACCATCTGCTGGTCGGACCGGCCGGAGTATTCACTGTCAACACGAAGAACCACTCTGGCCAATCCGTGTGGGTCGCCGGCCGAACCCTCATGGTGGCCGGAAAGAAGACGCGGCACCTCTACAACGCAGCCTATGAAGCAGCCAGAGCGTCCAAGCTGCTCAGCGCAGCCACCGGGATTGCCGTCGAGGTCACAGCCATGGTCGTTGTGGTGGAACCCAAGAGCCTGACCATCAGGTCGAACCCTGACCAGGTTGTGGTGCTCCGGGAAGGGCAGGTCCTGAATTGGCTTGCGCGTCGACGGCGCGAACTGGGACCGCCAGACGTTGGGCGGATTGCCGCCGCCGCCGTCCTGGCAAGGACATGGCACCGGAAGCCGCTCCCGGCCGTTGATGCAGAGGCGCTTCAAGACAGTTTCAGCGCTCTCCGGCTACTCGTGGACCAGGCGCGGCGTCGTCGGGCGGCCTGGGTGCTGGGTGTTCCGGCAGCTGGAGTCCTGGTTTTGGCCAACGGCGGCCAGATGCTGGCAGCGATCCTGCAGTCCCTCGGCGGACGGTGAGCGGGTAGTGAAAGCGGGCCCTGCGCGGAAAAACGTGCTAGGCCCGCTTGATCCTCACGCTGGCCGGATCAGTGCCCGACGACGTCGAGCGCCACGAGCTCGGCGCCCTCACCTTCCGCGAAGATCGCCATCCCGGTGCTCGCCTCGGCGGGGAACACAAGGTCCGTGATGGTGGCAAGCCCGTCCTGGGCGAAGACTTCCACGGAGCACCTGTCCAGGTACACGCGCAGGCGCAGCCGGCCGTCCTGCAGCGGCACGGCCACGGCCTCCACCGACGGGAATGCTTCATGGAACCCGGTGTTCCCTGACTCCCGCCGGTCCAGGCGCAGCACGCCCTGACGGGTGTCGTAGGCGAGGACAGTGCGCCCGGCGTCGCCTGCCTGGAGGACCAGGCCCACTGCCGCGGCACTGCCCGGACGGAATTCGGCGTCGATGCGCGCTGCCGCCGCGGAGACGGGAAGCTCCACCGTCCCCGGCGGCACAGCCCGCGGACCCAGCCGGAAGCCCTGGGCGTCCGGCCCGCCGGAGAAACCGATGGCTTCCTGCCGAAGCACCACCCTGCCGTCCACACGGGTGAGCGTGACCTCCCGCGGCAGCGACATGGCACTGCGCCAGTCTCCGGTGGGCGTGGAACCGGCGTAGTCCCAGTTGTTCATCCAGCCGATCATGATCCGGCGGCCGTCCGGCATGTTGCTGAACGAGACCGCCGCGTAGTAGTCCCGTCCCCAGTCCAGCCAGCCGTACTCGCGCATGCGCGAGCCGTCCTCCTGGACCCCTTCGGTGACGGTCGATCCGGACCGGAACGCCACGCCGTCGAACTCTCCCACGAAGTACTGTCCCGCCGAACCGCCGGCGATGCCTCCCGGGTTGATGTTCACCACGAGGACCCACCGGGTGTCCCGGGGATTCCCGTCCACCGGCAGCTCGAAGAGGTCCGGGCATTCCCACACCCCGCCGGTGGCGTTGGCCGGGCCGAAAGTGCTCAGGTACTCCCAGGACTTCAGGTCCGCGGACCTATAGAGAACCACCTGCCGCTCCACCGCTTCGACGGCGACCATCACCCAGTAGCTTTCGCCGCCGCCGTCGTACCAAAAAACCTTGGGGTCGCGGAAGTCCGCTGACGCGCGGTCCAGGACGGGATTGCCCCGGTGCTTGGTCCAGGTCCGGCCCTCGTCCAGGCTGTAGGCGAGGGACTGCGCCTGCCGGCCGGCCAGCGGGGAGGCCCCACCGTACGCGCTGGTGTAGATGGCAACCAGCGGAGGTGTGTCCGCCGCGCCGAAGCCGCTGGTGTTGTGCTCGTCGAACACGGCCGAGCCGGAAAAGATGGCTTCCTGGTCATCGCACGGGATGGCGACCGGCTGCTCGTCCCAGTGGAGCAGGTCCCGGGAGGTGGCATGGCCCCAGGACATGTTGCCCCAGTCCGGGCCGAAGGGGTTGTGCTGGTAGAAGAGGTGGTAGGTGCCGTTGAGGTACACGAGCCCGTTGGGATCGTTGAGCCAGTTGCGCGCGGCGGAGTAGTGCCACTGGGGCCGGAACCGGTCAGTGCGGGACGCTGCCGGTGCGCCGGCCGCCGTCGATAGTGTTGCCATGGTTCAGCCCTTCACGCCGCTGGAGGCGATGCTGTTGACGAAAGAACGCTGGAAGGCGATGAAGAGCACCACCACCGGGACGGTGATCAGGGAGGCGTACGCCATTACTTCACCCCACGAGACGTTCAGCTGGAAGAAGTACTGGATGCCGATCATCACCGGACGCAGCTCCTCGGACTGGACCACCATCAGCGGCCAAAGGTAGGAGTTCCAGGCAGGGAGGAAGGTCAGGATCGCCACGGTGGCGGTGGCGGGCCCGGACAGCGGCATGACCACCTGGCGGTAGATCTTGAACCAGCCCGCGCCGTCGATGCGCGCGGCCTCGTCCAGCTCCTTGGGAATGGACTCGAAGTACTGGTGGAACAGGTAGATGGAGAAGGCGTTGGCGATGAACGGGATGATCTGGACCTGGTAGGTGTCCAGCCAGCCCTTGGAGAATTCGAGGCTGAAGCCGTTCAGCTCGAAGTAGGGGAGCTGGTTGACCCACCACACCAGCGGCAGGGCCAGAGTCTGGAAGGGAACAATCAGCGTGGCCAGGATCGCGGTGAACACGATCTTCTTGCCGCGGACCTGCATGCGGGAAAGGGCGAAGGCGCAGAGGCTGTTGACGAAGATGCCCAGGATCACGGTGACGGCGGAGACGCCCACCGAGTTGAGCAGGAAGCGCGCCGCCGGGACACGGTCGAAGACCGCTGCGTAGTTGTCAAAGGAGATGTTGCCCACCGGAAGGAACGCTGCCAGCGAGGACATGTCACCGAAGATCTGCTGGTCCGGCTTGAGCGAGGACACCAGCATGAAGACGATGGGGAACGCGGCCACGACGGCGAAGAGGATCCGCACCAGCATGGTGCCGGCACTCTTGAGGAGCAGTTGGTTTTTCATGTCAGTCTTTCTCCCGGGTGAGGTGGCGCTGCACCGCGGAGACGATCAGCACGAGGACGAAGAACACCAGCGAGATGGCGGAGGCGTAGGAGGTCTCCTGCTGCCGGTAACCGGACTGGACGGCCTCATAAATGATGGTGGTGGTTGAATCCATGGGCCCGCCCTGGGTCATCACGCTGATCTGGTCGAAGAGGCCGAGGGCCTGGATGGTGATGGTGACCAGGACCAGGCTGCGGGTGTGGAACAGGCCCGGCCAGGTGACGTAGCGGAACTGCTGCCACCGGCTGGTGCCGTCCAGCTGTGATGCCTCGTACAGCTCCCCGGAGATGCCCTGCAGCCCGGCCAGCCAGATGATCATGTGGAAGCCGGCGGCCTGCCAGATGGACAGGATGATGATGGCGGGCATCGCGGTGTTCGGATCCCCGAGCCAGTCCGGCCCGTCGATCAGGCCGAAGCTGACGGCGGAGAGGATCTCGTTGATCAGGCCGTCCTTGCGGTACATGAACAGCCACAGCAGCGAGACCACCACCATGGAGGTGACCACGGGCAGGAAGTACACGGTGCGGAAGAAGTTCACGCCGCGGAACTTCTTGTTGATCAGCAGTGCCATCACCAGGGCCAGGCCGGACTGCACCGGCACGATGACCACGGTGAAGTACGCGACGTTGAGCAGGGCACGGTAGAACGTGGGGTCCGAAAAGAGCCTGGCGAAGTTGTCCAGGCCCACGAATTCGACCGGACGCGGCGAGATGAGCCGCGCGTTCGTGAACGCCAGCCCGAAGCCGAGGATGGCCGGGATGAAGATGAAGGCCAGAAGCAGCAGCGCAGCCGGGGCGATCATGCCCCAGCCGCTGAGCTGCTCGCGGCGGAAGCCGGGCCGGCGGTGGGCCCTGCGGGCCTTTCCGTCAGTGCTCGACGGCGGCAAGGCGGCTTCGGGGGTGGCAGGGCGCGGGCGGGTGGGAAGGTCAGTTGCCATGGGGGTCTCCGTAGATCGGGCTGCCGGCGGGCCGCGGCGCAGATGTAGCGCCGCAGCCCGCCGGGCATGCTCCGGCTAGTTCTTGTAGCCGCCGTTGGACTTGATGTTGGCGTCGATCGCCTTCACGGCGTTGTCCAGCGTGGACTTGGCGTCCGCCCCGTTCAGGATGTCCTGGACAGCCTTGCCGTACTCGGTGGCAATGAAGGGGTAGGCGGGTGTTTCCGGACGCATCACGGCGTACTCGCGGGAGAAGTCCATGAAGATCCGGTTTGCGCCGCCCTCGGCGAAGCTGGGGACCTGTGCGGCCGCCTCTTCACTGGCCGGGATGGCGCCCGTTGCCTTCGCCACCGCGGCGATGTTCTCCGGCTTCAGCGAATAGGAGAGGTAATCCATGGCGGCCTCGGCGTTGCTGCAGCCGCTGGTCACGCCCCACTGCCAGGAGGCCCCGCCGATCTTGGGGCCCTCGCCCAGGTCCACCGGCGGCATGACCACCAGATCGTCGCCCAGTGCGGCTTTTGCCTTTTCCCCGGCCCACGAACCGGTGTAGACGATGGCACTCTTGTTGTTCAGGAAGTCCTGGGTGGAATCCTTGCCGCTCTTCTTTGCCATGAAGCCCTGGTCGGCCAGGCCACGGAACCACTCGGCCCACTGCACGGCCTCGTCCCCGTTGAGCTCGCCCTCGGCGCTTTGGAAGCCGTCCCTGTTGACGAGGTCGCCACCGAAGGACTGCAGGAAGGGGGAGTAGGCGTAGGGGAGCCATTCACCGGTGCCGGCGGTGCCCAGGTCCAGCGGGTGTTCCCACTTGCCCAGCGCCTTGAGCTTGGTCAGGGCTTCCTGGAACTCCTCCTTGGTCCAGGGTTGCTCCATGGTGGCCACGCGGACGCCGGCAGCCTCCAGGTCCGAGGCCCGGGCCATCATGGCGAGGGCGACGTCGTAGTAGCCCACGGCGTAGGGCTTTCCGTCCCACTCGGCCACGGTGCTGGGAAGCTGGCTCGAAAGGTCCGCGTCCAGTTCCAGGGGTGCCAGGTAGCCGGCCCAGGCCCAGTTGGGCACGTTGGGGCCGTCGATGTCCACGATGCAGGGCAGGTTGCCCGCTGCTGCCGCGGAAACCACGGAATCGTTGTAGGAGTCCTGCGGGAACGCCTGGACCTTGATCTTTACCTTGTCCTGGCTGCTGTTGTAGGAGTCGACGATCTTCTGGACCGCGGCCAGTTCGTCCGGATTGCCGGCGTTGTGGGTCCACAGGGCAATCTCGCCGGAGCCCTCGGATGAGGAGGAGGCGCTGCCCTTGCCGCAGCCGGCGAGGGTGGCGGTGAGGGCTGCGGCAGCTATGCTGGTCGCCAGGATCTTGGTGAACTTCGTGTTCATGGGTCAGTCTTTCTGCTTGGACAGCGGGGATTGATGAGGGTCCTGCAGGGAACGCGGCCGCTGCAACGGCTGCGTTCCCGTTTTGTTGGGGATTGTTTTGGTGCGGCCGCCGCTTTGGCGGCCCGGGGAAGGTCAGCCCCGGGGAGGGGCGACAGAATCCCGCACCACGAGCGGGCAGCTGCTGGACTCGTGGGCGCGGGGAGTTCGGGGATTCTCAAGTTCGGCAAGCAGCTGGAGGACAGCCCACCGGCCCATCTCGTAGTGGGGGAGCGCCACGGTGGACAGCCCCGGCCACAGGCCGTCGGCGATGAGTTCAAGGTTGTCGACGCCGACCACCGACAGGTCGGCAGGAATTGTCAGGCCCAGGTGGCCGGCCGCCTGGTAGGCGCCCATCGCCATCTGGTCGTTGAAGCAAAACAGTGCTGTTGGCCGGTCCGCTCCGGACAGCAGGCGGAACGCAGCCTCCCGGCCTCCTGCTGTACTGGGATGGGCGGACACCAGTTGGCCGGGCCCCAGCCCGAGTCCATGGCGTTCCAGCCCGGCCCGGAAGCCGGCCAGCCGTCCGTGGGCGGCGGGAATATCGTCCTCGTTGTTGATCATGGCGATCCTGCGGTGGCCTGCCTCCACCAGGAGTCCGGCGGCCGATTCACCGGCACCGAACTCGTCTGGTACCACCGAGGACAGTTCCGGATTGTCCGTGGTGGCATCCAGGACGATGGTGGGCATGCCCTGGAGATCTTCGGGGACGGACACCAGCTGGTTGTACATGCGGGCGTAGATGATCCCGTCCACCTGGTGCTGTTTCAGGGCCCGGATCTCGTGCTTTTCAAGTTCGTTGTCGAGTCCGGAGTTCACCACCATCAGCAGGTGCCCGTGCTCCGAGGCGGCATCCTGGGCGCCCTGGATCATGGCGCCTGCGAAAGGAGTGGTGGTGATCTCGTCGCTGACAAGGCCGAGGATCTGGGAGCGCTGGTTCCGCAGCCCGCTGGCCAGGCGGTTGGGGGCGTAGCCGAGGTCGCCGGCTACGGCCTTGATGTGCTCCACTGTGCGGGCGTTGACCCGGGAGCTGTGCGTTTCGCTCAGGGCATGGGACACCGTGGTCACAGAGACGCCGGCTGCCTTCGCCACGTCCCGGATGTTCACCTTCGTCGCCATCGACTGTTCCTTTGCAAAACGTTTTGTATGTTGCCTGCATCACTATATGCAAAACGTTTTGCGTCCGTCAAGGGGCAAGTTTCAGACGATCCGCGGGTACGCTCCCGCTATGGAGGTACACACGGTCTCGGTAGTCATCCCTACCCGCAACGATGGTGCACAGCTGAGGACCTGCCTTGCCCTGCTCGCCAGGCAGACCAGGCCTGCTGACGAGATCATCGTGGTGGACAATGCGAGCAGCGACGACACTGCTGCGATCTGCGCGGCAGCGGGGGTGAAGCGGATAACCGTGGACCTTCCGGGCATTCCGGCTACGGCTGCCGCAGGTTTTGATGCGGCCTCAGGATCAATCATTGCCCGGCTGGACACCGACTCCCGTCCGCCGCGGGACTGGCTGGAACACGCGGAGCGGATCCTCCGGGAGGCCGCACCGCTCACCGCCGTCACGGGACCCGGCGATTTCTACGGCGGGAATGCACTGGTCCGCTGGGCCGGCCGGCACGTATTCCTCGGCGCATACTTCACGGTTATCGGCTTCCTCCTGGGACATCCGCCGGTATACGGGTCAAATTTCGCCCTGCGCCGGGAGCTTTGGGCAGGAATCAGCTCCTCGGTTGTCCGGGACAATGCTTTGGTCCACGACGACCTGGACATTTCCTACCGGCTGAGGCCGGACATGGGCGTCCTGTACGACCCCTTCCTGAAAGTTGGCGTGTCGGCACGCCCTTTTGCCAACTGGGCATCATTCCGGCGTCGCATCGTGATGTCGGTGGTGACCTTCCGCGTTGAATTCCGGCATGAGCCGCCACTGCGCCGCCGCCTGGACAGGTTCCGGTGGCGCCGCGGACAGCGTAGTCCTGCTACGCCGGTTCGTCCGCCTTGGCATAGAGGGCGATAAGGTCGCGGCTGAACTGGTGCGGGGACGTTTCGCACGGGCTGTGCCCTCCGCGGTAGACGCCGATCCGGGCCCCGATTGCCTGGGCGAACACGCGGTGCAGCCGGAGCGGCCAGAGATCATGTTCGCCGACGGCGACGAACTTGGGCAGGGACGCCTCCGCCAGCGTCGCGCGGAGGTCCGGCGCATCCTGCATCAGTGTGTAGATATCCCGGACCGACTGCCTGCGGGTGAAATGGAACCGGTAGTTGACGAAGCTTCGCCGCCCCTTGGGCACATGGACGAACCTGCCGCTGCGGATGCCCCAGATCAGCAGCGCGGCGCCGATCCTGCCATTCACCCAGCTGCTGAAACGGCCGATACGGCTGACACCCCGGAAGCTCTGGCCGGGTTCCGGCGGGCAACTCTGCAGCGTGAGGGACCTGAACAGCTCCGGCCGCTGCGCGTAGGCCAACTGGGCAATGATGGCAGCGAAGGAATACGCCACAACGTGGGCCGGGCTGGCTGCTGCGGTTTCCAGGACGGCCACCAGGTCATCAACGAACAGCTGGTAGTCGTAGCGCTTCCTGGGCGGCATGAGATTCTCCGGACCGGCGGCCGCTGACTCATACTGCCCGGCCAGGTCGTAGCTCAACACGAAGTAGCCGGCGTCGGCGAGGTCGGGCATCATGAGCAGGAAATCTTCTTTGGAACCCGTCGCGCCCGGAACCATCACAATGGCCGGATTGTCCGGATTCCCCATGGTCAATGCCGCCAGGCTGCCGCTGGGGACTTTGATGATGCGGCGCACCGAGCCTTTGGGGGGTATCGACCAATCAACGTCACCCAGTTCCGCATCCCTGAGGGCTGCAGCATCCACCCGGGCTGAGCCGAACTCCCCGGGATCAACCCCTTCCTGTCCCTTGTCCGGATCCGCCATGTTCCCACGATAGCCCCGGCTGCTCCGCTTGGTCAGTGCCCGGCTGCGGCAACCAGGCAACTCGCCGGACGAATGCATGGAGGCGCCGGTATACCTCCTGGGATTCCGGATAGCGGTAATCCTGCTGCCAGGTGTGTTCTGTATTTGCGCTGGACCAGGCGTAGATGAGCGTTTCCACCGGCACGGCGAGGTGCTGAAGCCGTTCAATGAAATTGAGGTTTGCCCGGTAGAAGAAGTCACGCTCCGAAGTTGTGACAAACACGGGCGGGTGGCCCGGGCCGAGCCACTCGATCGGCGACACAACGGCGGCCGCGTCCTGGAGTTGTTCAATGGCCCGGCGGGATCCGGGGAATCGTCGGGACCGGCCGGCGGGAGGACCCGCCGCGGGCAGGAGCATCCGGACAAAGTTGAGGCTGAGGACAAAACTGCGCTCGAAAAACACGGAGAAGTCCACCGCGCTGCAGTGCTGCACCAGGCCCTTGAGCTGCGTGCCGGAAAAAGCCGGCTCCAGGGCGTAGTGGGCAGCCAGCTCGGGCCGAAGGCTTACTGCCGTGAGCAGGGCTGAGATGTGCCCGCCGGCGGAATCGCCGCCCAGGATGAGGCGCTCCGGGTCCCCGCCGTAGTCCCGGATATGTGCGGCCACCCATGCCAGCGCCGCATTTGCGTCCTGAAGCACGTGCCCCATATGGAAGCGGGGTGCCTGGCGGTAGTTGACGTTGACCACCACCATCCCGCCCAGCACCTGGCTGGCGCAGTATTTGGTCACCGCTGCCTTGTCCCCGGACGTCCATCCTCCACCGTGGAAATAGACGTAGACGGGAAGCAGTTCCCTGTTGGCGGCCGGCCGCTGAAGGGCCGGGGGAGTCCCCTCAAGGGGGGCCAGGACATCGAGTCGGTGGCTGGGCAGGCCGTCGCCGGCATAGTCGATGTCGTGAGCGTACGCGACTTCGGTGATGGGGTCGGTGTTGAACCATGCCCGCTCGCGTTCACTCACGGCCCGCATCAGAAGCCGCCATGTCCACACAGGCACGCGGCGCAAGACTCCCCGCGCGCTTCTGGCGAAGGAAAATGCGCTGCCGGACTGGGCGGCCACCGCGGTCATCCTCCCATTTTACCGGCACGCGCGGAGTCCGTGTGTTGTCAGTCCTGGCGCCCTTCGAGGAGGCGCCGGGCGTTCTCCTGGGCCTCCAGCGCCTGCTCGGTCACCACTTCGCCCCGCAGATGCCCGGCTGCGGAGAGGATGGTCCGAAGTTCCTGTACGGTGCGCGGTGTGCTGACGCCCCGGTGCGCCATGGCGTGGCAGTTGGCGCACAGCGGAACAAGGTCCGTTATGGGATCCAGTTCGTAGCCGGCCTCGAGTTGGGCTGCCGGCACCGTATGGTGCACGTGGATGAAGCCGTTTCCAATCTCGCCGTAGGACGCTTCAAAGGAGAAGCCGCACGCTGCGCAGGCCGTTCCATGGAACGCCAGGCAGACGCGGCGGGCATCGGCGTCGCGCTCGTAGCGGTTCGCGCCAACAGTGGCGGCTGCGTCGGGCGGATAGGCGCCCGGAATGACGTCGAAGGGGTCCACTGCCGCCGGCCCCTGCTCCCGCCAGAGCCGCCGAAGTCCGGACTCCGCCGGCGGTGGGACGGACAGGAGCGTGGAGCCTGCGGCGTCGCCCCAAGGGATGTCCGGGACTTCCGCGGCCAAGGTGTCCGAAGGAATCTGCTCCCCCAGGGGCAGCAGGACGTCGAAGGCCATGCCCACCGCCCGGGCAGGGGCGGCGCCTTCCGTGCCACCTCCTGCCTCTGCGGTTCCGGAGACCACAACGCCGTGCCCGATCAGGCCGCTGCCCGCGCCGCTGCTTCCGTGGAAAAGCAGCCACGCCTCGGTACCGGGCCGGAGTATCCGGCCCGGGCCGACATCCCAGCGGTCAAGGATGCGTCCTGACGTGAGGACCTGTTCGACGGCGGCACGGTAGTTCCAGCGGTTCCAGTGGCTGGCGCTCCACACCAGGACTACCGCAGCCGGGCCCATGCCGCGCTCACGTCCCGCCATGCGCGCTCACTCCGCCCGTCCGCGCCGGGAAATGAGGACCGGGCCCCGTGCGTGGTGCAGCACCGCGTGTGCCGTTGAGCCGATCGTCTCCCGAAGGAAACCGCGCCCCTGCGTTCCCACCACCAGCATCCTGGCCTGCGCAGAGGCCATCAGGATGGCATGCGGTATTGACGTGTCAGCCAGGACCGCGCCGTCCACCGGGACACCGGGTGCCAGCGCCCGGGCGCGGGCCAGGGCGCTTTGAAGGACTTTGGCGGCCGCCGCCTCCGCGGCAACAGCCTCGGACGGATCCGGCTGCCGGTACCCCGCCGGCATGTGCCGGACGTGGACCACCATGAGCCCCGCCCGTGACACCGACGCCATGGCACAGGCATCTTCAAGGGCCGCGGGGGACCCTGAGCCGTCGACTGCCACCACCACCGGCCCCGCAGGGTGGATATCGGACCTGATGACGGCAACGGGGCAGCCGGCTGTGGCGGCGAGTTCCAGGCTCACCGATCCCACCAGCAGGCCGAGGAAACCGCCCAGGCCCCGGCTGCCGACGGCAACCATCGCCTGGCCTTCAGAGATTTGGGCCAAGTACGATGCCGGCAGCCCGTGCAGCAGCGTTCCCTTAACGTCCAGTCCGGGTACGGCCGCCCCCGCCTCGGCTATACCTTCCTCAAGGATTGCCTCTGATGAGCGCTCAAGCCCGCTGTCAGCGACGCCGGGGACCGGGCCAAGGTTCCTTGTCAGCAGGGGCCAGATGGAGCAGTGCACCACGTGCAGGGGACAGCCGCGCAGGTCCGCCTGGTGCGCTGCCCAGTGGACCGCTGCCACAGCTTCAGCCGAGCCGTCGTAACCGGCAACGATGGACCCGTTCTCCTGCATCGCTCCCTCATTCCTGGTCCAGGGGACCTTCGGCACTGGAAGGGCCTCCGGAGAAGTTCCATCCTGATGTGGTGGGGCACTGCCTACCCGCCTATCTAAGCAAGCACCACAAGCCGGGGGAAGCAATAACGCTGACGATCCGAGGAGCATCTCATGTCCGTGTGGCAGGAAAACATCACCCCTGGCAGGTTCGAGGGCCAGACCGTCATCGTGACCGGGGCTGCCTCCGGCATCGGACTGGCGACTGCGCTGCGGGTTGCACGCGAAGGCGGCCGGGTCATCGCCAGTGACCTCAGCAGCGAAGGCCTGGACAAGCTCACAGCCGGTTATGGCGACCTTGCCCTTGTGCCGGTGCCGGGAGACATCAGCTCGGAGGACGTGGTCCAGCGGGTCGTGGCGGCCGCCGACGGACGGGTGGACGCACTCGCCAACGTGGCAGGCATCATGGACAGCTTCCAGCCGGTGCATGAGCTCGACGACGAAACGTGGCACCGGGTCCTGGACGTCAACCTGACCTCCATGATGCGCCTGATGCGGGCAGTGGTGCCGTTGATGCTTGATGCGGGCTCGGGGTCCATCGTCAATGTCTCGTCCGAAGCCGGTTTACGGGGATCCGCGGCAGGTGCCGCGTACACCGTGAGCAAGCATGCCGTCATCGGGCTCACCCGGAGTTCCGCCGTCATGTACGGGCGCCGTGGAATCCGGGTGAACGCGGTGGCGCCCGGCGGCACCAGGACGAACATCCACGCCGAATTCAAGTCCCAGCTTGCCGCCGAAGTCCTGGGACCCTTCATGCAGGTGAACGTCCCACCCATCGCTGAGGCCGGGGAACTGGCTGCCGGGATCACATTCCTGCTCAGCCGGGACGGTTCAAACATCAACGGCGTAGTGCTCGCCTCGGACAACGGTTGGAACGCCATTTAGGCCGTCTTCCGTGGAAACCGCTCGTTACGGGAGCCGGAAGGCAGGAGGTCCGGTGCGAAGGATCATAGGCATGGCTTTTGCCCTGGTCGCACTGCTGCTGGGCTTCACTGCCGCTGCTGCGGCTGTTCCGCCGGTGTCCGTCCAGGTTGAGGACAGGGCAGGGGTCCTTGACCGGAGCACGCTGCTTCCGGCCTTGGAGGGTATTGAGTTCCATGAGCCCACCCGCGTAGTGGTTTACACCTACAACGGCAGGGCAGAGGACAACCTGAACGAGGAAGTCCTGAGGTTCGCCCGGACCGAACACCCGGAGTGGATCAGCGCTGACGGGCAGAAGTGGGCCGACGGACTGTTTATCTTCGCCCTGGATCCGGTGGGCCGCCATGTTGGCACCTACATGGGTGAAGACCGCAAAGTGTCCCTCGAGCAGCGCAGCGACATCCAGGGCGCGGCCAGGGACCTCCTGCGTGACGCGCAGTGGACGGACGGCACCATTGCCGGGGTCCGGCGCGCGGCAGAACTCATCAACCAGCCGTGGTACCAGTCCATAGCCTTCCTGGTTGCCGCGTGGGTAACAGCGGGAACGGCGGGGCTGGGAGCGGCTGCCTGGCTCATTGTGCGGGCAGTCACCAGGTCCGCCAGCCGGAAGGAGATAGAACGCGGGGACCAAAGCTACGCCAACGTCAGCATGGACCTTGAGGTGACGGAACTGAACGCGGCTACCATTCCGGCGTCGTCCCGGTACGGAAGCCAGGTGCTGGAGAAGCACCGCACCTTCCTCAACCGCTACAACCTGGCCAGCGGGCTCGCCAACAGGGTGCATGCCTTGTCCAAGGCGGCGCTGGGCATACGCAGGAATCTCAAGCTCGCCCGTGAATACGCGGACGCGGCCTCGGAACTGGATGCCCTGGACGACGTCATTGCGGACAGCAATGCGCTCCTGAACCGCGGCAGCACGTGGCAGACGGCCTGGGACCGGCAGCTGGCACCCTTCCGCAGCGACCTCGCGGGGCTGGAGCAACTCCTCACCAGGCGGCACGCGCAGGGGGACTCGGCTACGGCAGCCGCGCTCCGGTCCTTCCGCGACCAGAGCCTGCGGGACATTGAACGGTGGACCGCGGACCTGGCAGAGGAAAGGATCAGCCCGGAAAAGGCGCTGGACCGCCTCTATGAGGCCCGGACCAGGCTCGGCGGCCTGCTGGAGAACCACGCAGCGACCGTCATCGACGGCTATGCGAAAACCGGACGCGAAGCCGAGCTGATGCGCAAGGAGATGGCGGCGGCACAGGAGGGCCTCAACCACAAACGGCGGAGCTATGAACCGAGCATCCTGGGCACTGTCTACCCGTCCTACCAGTTCTTCTCCGTTGCCACCTTCAACTCAGGGTTCAACACGGGAGTCAGCAGCGTCAGCTCGGCCCGCGGCGGGGACGGCAGCACCACCGGGTACGGGAGCAGCGGCGGGAGCTTCTCCGGGTCCGGCAGCTCGTCCAGCTTCTGAGGGCCGCACAGCGCACGGGGACTGCGGCTACAGGGCCCGGCCCAGACTCCGCTGCAGAAGGTAGGACCCGAGGGCCAGCAGCCCCAGCGCCATGGCCGCAAGAACGCCCAGCTGCGGAAGGATGTCCGCCAGGGAGCCGTTATGCCGCTGGATGTCCGCGAAAGCGTCATACGCCCAGCGGTGCGGCGTCAGCCAGGACACTGCCTGCAGAGTCTCCGAAAAGAACTCCGGCGGCACCATGGAACCGCCAAGGCCTGCCAGCACCAAACCTGCCCCTACCCCTACGCCTGCCGCGGCGGCGTCGTTATCCATCACGGAACCGATCACCATCGCCGCTGCTGCCGATACCGCGCAGAAGACAACCAGGACCAGTCCGGCGGGCAGCGGGTTGCCCCAGTCGACGCCGAACAGCAACGCCGTGCCGGCCATAATGTAGCCGCCCTGGACCGCAGCGATTCCGAAGCGTCCCAGGGCCTGGCCGGCGAGCGCCTGCCAGCTTGCGACGGGCGCTGCCATGACGCGCGCAACGACTCCCAGGCGCCTGGATTTGATGAGGGTGGCGGCACCCGTGAGGGAACTCAGGAAGACAAACAGCAGGAGCTGCTGTGCGGCTCCAAGGTCGAACCGGCCCAGGCCCTGGAACTCCCGCGCGACGTCGCCGGTGTCAACCAGTTCAACCCGCGGCTGTTCCACCGTTTCCCGCGCCTGGGCGAGCGCCGCTGCAGCTTCTGCGGTTCCTACCCCCGCGGACTCCAGGAGGGATTGCTGCCGCCGCTCCGTGCTGACGGCCTGGATGGAAGCCCGGACCTCCTGGAGGACGGCCTGGGCGGCCGACTGCGAGGCGGTCACCACTTCGAGGTCCGCCGGGCGGCCGGCCGCGAAGTCGGCGGCATCGCCGTCGCTGATGAAGATCCCGACGTCGGTCCTGCCGCGGCTCAGCTGGTCCCGCACCGTCGCGGCTCCTGCAGCGGACACCTGTACGCCGTCCTCCGCCAGTTGCTCTGACAGGGCCTTCGCCAGTTCCGTGTCCGCCCCGCCGGACAGCGCCACCCGCGACTGGCCGCTGTTGGCGCCAAACTGCGAGCCGAGCAGCAGGATCAGGAGGAGGGGAAAGATGAAGACAAAGAAAATATTGGACCTGTCCCGCAGGAAGAGTCGCACCTCCACGGCGGCAATCCCAAGGATGCTCCTCATGCCCGCACCCCCCGGTCCGGTACCAGCCGGGAGGCCAGGGTTGCCGCGGCGGCGAACCCCAGCATGATGGTGACGGGGACGGCAACTTCCGCCACCCCGCCGCCGCCGGCCGTGATGCCCAGCCCGCGGATGAAGGCGGCAATGGGGTTCAGGTCCATCAGGGTGGCAAGGAAGCCGGAGGCCTCGATAGGGAAGAAGGCCCCGCCGGCTATCCCCAGCAGCATGGCGAGGATGGACTGGGTGATGTTCGCCTGCTCCGCGGTCCGCACCAGGCGGGCAACAATAAAGGTGAGGCTCGTCGCGGCTGCCCCCACCGCCAGGACGAGGAGTGCCACCACCGCCGGCGAGCCGAAGGAGACGCCGAAGAGCACGCTGCCCGCAGTCAGCAGGATGGTGGTGGCCACGACACCGAGAATGAAGCCCACCAGGGCCTTGGCGGTGATGATGGTCCCCGGGGCAACAGGGGTGGACTGCAGCCTGGCCAGCGTGCCTTCCTCCCGCTCGGCAAGCAGTCCCAGGACACCGAAGCCGACAGTAAACAGCAGGAACAGTCCTGTCTGCCCTGCCACCAGGGTTCCCTTGAGCGAGAGCTGTTCGGCGGATGCCTTGCCTTCGGACAGCGTCAGGGCCGGGATGCCGGCGGCGGACTGCTGCGCGAGTCCGCCGAGGGCTTCGTGGGGGAGCCCGGCCATGCCCCCTGCTTCAGCGGTCACGGTTCCCGCCGTGAACTGTTCCAGGAGTCCGTCCACGACGGACACCAGGACGTTGGTTTCGAGTCCTGCCGAGTCGCCTTCGATCAGCTGGACGGCAGGGCCCTGCCCGGACGTCACCGCCGTCGTGAAGTTGGACGGGAGGATGATTCCCAGGTCCGCTCCCGTGTCCCGGGTTTCGCGGCTGACGTCGGCGGCAGGCACCCGCCGGACCGTGACGTCCATGATCGGCAGGGAGTCCACTGCGTCCAGCAGCGCGCCGCCCAGCTGCCCGCTGTCTTCGGAGCTTGCGATGACGACGGCCGGCTTCAGTTCCACGCTTTCTGTATCGAAGCCGCCGAAGGAGAGGTTCAGGACAGCCATCAGGGCCAGGGGAACCACCAGGGAGAAGATGAAGACGGATTTGTCGCGGACCCGCTGCCGGAGGTCGTTGCCGACCATGGTCCACAAGCCGCGCATCTCAGTCCCGCAGGGCTTTGCCGGTGAGATGCAGGAAGACCGACTCCAGGTCGGGGCGGACGATCTCCACGGAGGTCAGCGTCATTCCCGCCCCGCCCGCTTCAGCCACGATGGGGGCCAGGAGGCCCGGGCCGTTGTGTACGGTCAAAATCAGGCCGGACGTGCCGCCGTCGACATGCTGGACCCCGGGCAGCCTGCGCAGCGCGGCGGCAGCGGCACTGGTGTTGCCGCTGCCATGCAGGTCGATGCGGTCGGCGCCGCCCGTCAGTTCCACCAGCTGGCCCCTGGTGCCTTCGGCCTGGATCCGGCCTTCGTCAATGATCGCGATCCTGTCGCAGAGGCGCTCCGCCTCTTCCATGTAATGGGTGGTGTACAGGACCGCCATCCCCTCCGTGGCAAGCCCTTCCACTGATTCCAGGATGGAATTGCGTGACTGCGGGTCCACCCCCACGGTGGGCTCATCCAGGATCAGCAGGGTGGGCCGGTGCAGCAGGCCGATCCCGATATTCAGCCGGCGCTTCATTCCGCCGGAGAACTTTTTGGTCTGTTCGCCG
>Ga0307408_100000901_pt1 | contig 23352 bp, 17 predicted proteins | sample 322Cmetagenome_FD_202116 | JGI IMG/M metagenome (GOLD analysis project Ga0307408, IMG submission 202116) | Maize rhizosphere microbial communities from greenhouse at UC Davis, California, United States - 322HYB-C-3 | ecosystem: Host-associated > Plants > Roots > Rhizosphere > Soil | place... | reverse complement strand
GGTCTGACCCGCAGGGTCAGACCCCGTCTGCACGCCGGCTGGTGGTGTTGGGTGTGCGCTGTTGATCTTCCTCGAACGTCAAAGGCCTCGAACCCAACCCACAAGCACCTGGACAGACAGGGTCTGACCCTGCGGGTCAGACCCAGGTTTACCGGTTTGCAAAAGTAAAAAGCCGCCTGCGGGCTTTTTTCCTTTATATTTCTGGCATGCCGACATTAGCCCATGCCTATCATTACGCGTTTGCGTCCGGATTGTCGGATGCCGGCCGTCCCCATCTCACCCTCGCGACCTCGAATGCCAACGAAAGGCCGCATTTCTTCGAAGGCCGCTTGCTGCAACCGCGACTGGCCTCTGAGCTGCTGACTGCGGTACACCTGATCGTCGGTTCACGATTCTTCTTGCCTGCGAATTCGCTGGCGAAGGTGCTACGCCTGGCCGACCCGGTTGTCACATGCGGCGAAGGGGCGCTCCGGTTCGAAGGCTTTTCCGGATGCTGCAGCACTTATATACGCGCCGACTTCCTGCCTGGTGCTTATGAGGGAGACATCCTCGGCAAAGGAACGACCAATGTGGACTTCAACGCGCCGATGCGCGCTGCACTGGCGCGTGTGCGCGACAGCGAAGGAATGGATCTTTCGGTGGGCGCTGAAGGCGTGACCATCAATTCCGTAGCCGAGACCAAAGTGGAGCTGCCGCTGCGCTGGCTGCGCGGCATGCTGGAAGTACAGTCCTACCAGGCCGGCATGCGCTTGCGGCATACGATGAACGGCATGGAAGCGCTGCGCTTCCTGCGTGCTTTGCCGCGCAATGCGAATGGCCGCACTCCCCTATGGGTGGTTGCCGGTCCGATGGGCCTGCGTGTAACGGCGCAGCCATCTTCCGAAGGTGTGCGCATGACGGATAGCTCGCGGCTGCGCGTGCTGGAAACGCTGGCGCCGAAGGCGAAGTCCGTCGCGCTGTATGCGGACGAAGCGCAGCAATCGAGCGCATGGGTACTCGACTTTGGCCATGCACGGCTGACGTTGGCCTTGAGTGCGGAAACGTGGCGCGGATTTTCGGGCGAGGGCCAATCCCTGCGCGCCTTGTTGCGCGCTTCCGGCTCGGCGGCTTTATCGTCCGTGCGTGCACAGCTCAATTGGCAGGCTGCGCTTGATCCGGCAGCGATCGCGGCATCGCTGGCATTGCCGGCGGCCGAGGTTTGCGACGCGCTGCGCGTACTCGGCGCCACTGGGCTGGTCGGGTTTGACGTGGCGGCAAACAGCTATTTCCACCGGGTGCTGCCGTTTGACCTGGCGTTGGTGGACGACTTGAACCCCCGCCTTGCGGCGGCACGTGAACTGTTGGAGCAGAAGGCAGTGAAGATCATCAGCAACGATCCCGTTGAGGCGCAGGTGGGTGACCACCGCGTACGTGAAGTAGCGCAGGAAATGCAGTGTACTTGTCCCTGGTTCGCCAAGTACCAGGGCGGACGAGGACCATGCAAACACGTATTGGCGGTGGAGGCGACACGATGAGCTTCCAGCCCACTAATGAATTGGAGACTTTGATTTATGCCGGCGACGGCGATGCAGTGCTGGCACTACTCGAACGTATGCCCGCTGCGGAGCGTTCCGCCCTGGACGAACGGCTTAGGGTGGTGACTGCCTCGATGCGCTACTGGTGGTGGAATCGCGAAGTAGTCCACGCCAGCTGGGGCATGCTGGCCACAGACGGGCAGCGCGATGCCATCGCTGTCGCGGCACTGGCCTGTGCGCCTACAGACGAGGCCTCCCGATTCCGCCTGCCGGCAAAGCGTGCGGTGGAGGTCGTGAAACGCATACGGCCGGAAGGAACAGGGGATCTTGCCCGCGCATTTGCTGCGAAGGGCCACATTGCTGCGGCCTTGCAGCTCGCCGCTGAAGGACTTTCGCCTTATGAGCTTGATGAAGGAGGCGTGACGAGCCTCATTGCAATGCCGCGCTGGAACCATTACACGCGCGAGTACCTGGTCGAAAACCGCGACACGCTTCAGCCCATCCTGTTGAAGATATTTGAAGTCGAAGGCAATAGCGAAGATAACCTGGCGGGCATCGACAAGTACTGTAAATCCGAGCGCACCTGGGCCTGGCAGCTGGAGCGGCTTTGCGAGGATGGGTGGTACTCCCGTGCGGAGCTGCTGGACCGCTGCCTTGGGACGCTGGAACGGGACTGGCCGCAATTCCGCTCTGGCTGGTTCTCGCGCTTTCACGACCAGCTTGCGCCGACACTCGAGGAAATGGCGCCAAACGCTGGCCGCTACCTTGGCATGCTGCAAAGCCGGATTCCCCCAACAGTTACGCTTGCCCTGAAGGCTTGCGCCAAGCTGTATGACAAGAAGCAGCTGGGCCAAGGGGAGTTGCTGGACGCGCTGCCTGCGGTGCTGCTTTCCGCCGTGAAGGCCCAGATCACTGCGGCGCTCAAAATGCTCGATGCTGTGGTCAAGCGCGATCCGGCAAGCGCAAACGCTGCGGCGCTGGTGGCCATCGGCGGCTTGCAGCATACCGACCCCGATGTGCAGCAAGCGATTGCGGAGCGTATTGCAAGATGGGGCATGGATGCAGCAGCCCGTGATGCGCTGCAAAGCATGGCGCCTTTCGTGGCGGCGAGCGTCAAGCCGAAGCTGGATGCACTGCTGGCCAGCGATCCCGTACCCGCCGCAAACGGATGGCAGGAAATCGTCCTGCCCCTGCGCGCCGGTCCGATGTCGCCGCTGGATACCTCCCGTGCGCTGCAGGTACCGGCCTCTTTGGATGACCTGGTGGCGATATGTGCGCGCCTGATTGAAGACGAGAGCGATCTTGACCTGTTCGAGGTGGCCTTTGCCGCATTGTTGGGTGCAATGCCGTTCTCGGACGACGACCGCGCACGCTTCGCCCCGGTACTGAAACGCGCGCGCAAAGTGAAGATGGACGTGTACGAAATGAAGTCGTGCGTCTCGGGCGAGTTTGCACGCCTGCTGCTGCGCCTTGTCGCGGGCGAGCAGCGCGCATGCACGCACAGCCGCTCTGGTGCCCTGGGCGTGCTGGTAGAGCGGTTCGATGATGCGAGCATGTTCGATCTCGCCACGCATCGCGGCGGCTTCATAGACCCGGCGGTGCTGGTGCAGCGCGCGAGAGAGCTCGGGACCGGGCTAGCGCAATTGCCGCTGCGCGTGCAGGTGCGTGCGCTGCTGCGCCTCGCGCCATCGGCGGATGCTGCAATCCTGGCTGTCGCGCAAGGCCTGCCTGCGAGCCCATTCAGCCAGGCCTTGTGTTATGCGCTGGGAGGAGACTGGCCAGTGCAGCCGCATGAGGCGCTGTGCCTCGCGGCTTGCCGAATCCGTCACCCCGGGGCGGACGATCCGATCGCTTTACTGGCCTTCGGCGCGGGGCGCCCGGACGGGGCTGTGGCGGCGCAAGTGGACCTGTACAACGAGCTGGTGAAATGGGAACAAGGTGACTTTGTCGAGCCTCGCGCCAGCGTGGCGGCGCCGCAGCCGCCGGTGGACAGCATCCTTCTCGCACCCTACCGCTACCAGGGCTTCTGGAATGATTCGGAGGCGCTGATCCTGTTCGGCGCCTCGCTGCTCCCATCCAGCCATGAAGCCGTCTACGCGGATGCCTTGCCCGGGCTGGCGCATAACCTGCAATATGCCGATGTGCAATGGCATCATGGCGCCTGGGTGCGTTTGCTTGGCGAGCCGATTACTGCAATGACGCCAGCCGCGACAAAGACGCTGGCACTGGCCTTGATGGGCAAGGATCCCGGCCGCCTTGCGCGTGCGGTGGACGCATTCGTTGCGGCCAGCCTGGACGGTCGCCTGGACGTGGACGCGCTAGGGCAGGCCCTGCTCGACCTGATTCCGCTGGAATACTTCATGGGGGCGCGGCTTGCCGCCAGCCTCGCAATGTCGGCGGCGGCCGATCCGGGCATGCCGCCCGTGGTATTGGCCCTGCTCGGGCGCCTGTGTGCTGTGCCGGCAGGCGGCGTGCCGCGCGATATGGCGAAGCTGCTGCAATTGATGCAGGAGCTGGTGCTGCAATACAGCTTGCGTCCGCAGCCTGCGGCGCTGGCCTACCTTGACGGCCTGCCGCTCACCGGCAAAGCACACACCGTCAGACGATCTTTGCTGGACGCTGTATCAAGCTCCCGCATGTAGCGTGAGCGTGAACTCGACGCCGCCGTCCACATTGCGCGCCGCGACGGTGCCGCCCATCTTTGCCATATAGGTCTTGACGACGAACAGGCCCTGGCCGCGGTTTGCGCCTTCCTCCTGGCCGGATACGCCGTACTCGAATACCTTGTCGATCAGCTCCGGCGCGATCGCTTCGCCCTCGTTGCGGATGGCGAGTCTCGCGGTACGCCCGTCCGTTGTGAGGGACATGGCGATGGGCGTACCGGAAATGCGGTGGCGGTTGGCGTTGTTCAGGATGTGCGTCACCACGTCCTCCAGCGAATAGGGATCGGCGCGAACCAGCGTCGGCGTGCCGCCTTCATAGCGCACATCGGCAATGCCGACGCAGGGAGCGTTGGCCGCCACGTCGCCCAGGAATGCATCCAGGTCCAGGGTCTCCAGCTGCAGGGTAGTGGACTGGAAGGCTTCGCTGGGCGATGCCTGCCCGTACAGCACCCGCACCGCTTGCTGCATGCGATGGATATAGCGCCCGCTAGGGTCATGCTCGCCGCCGTGCAGTGCCATCAGCGATTGCAGCGGCGACATGATCTCGTGGCCGACTGCGTGCCACATATCGCGTTCCTGCTCGGCGCGGATGGCTTCCTTTTCCACGTCTTCGCGCACGCGGCGCAGCAGGTCGTGCAGGCAGTTGGCCAGCACGCCAAGTTCGTCGCGGCCGCGCAGGTCGGAGAGGTCGAATTCGTCGAGCGCGCCCGCCGTCTTGACTGAACGCGCTACCTTGTCGGCGCGTTTGGTCAGGATGCTGATCGGACGGATGATGCCGACTTCCACTATCAGCCATGCCACCAGCAGCGCGCCCAGGATGGCGCCGACAAACCAGGACACACGGGTCGCCACCACGCTCAGGGTATCGCTGACGCTGCGCGCATCGCCGCTCAACTCTATCTCGAAATTGCCGAGCGGCGTGGGCACGCTGGTACGGGTTTGCAGGGCCTTGACGGTCGTATCGACCGGAAGGTGGCGCACCAGGGTAAGCAGGGCATGCCAGCTTTGCTCGCTGTTGCTGCTGGCTGCCGACAGCGACAGCACCTCCTTGCCCTGGGCCGTGCGGATGCGCAGGGTTTCTCCCGGCAGCAGGAGCGATTCCAGGTCGTGCAGCGAGAACAAAGGCGTGGGCTGGTCGCGTGCAGTGTCGAACAGCGCAGGACCGTCGCCCGGCGGCAGAACGGCGACGCTGACGTCGATGTTTGCCAGATCTTCCGGCGGCCAGGCCGGCCGGTTTTTTGCGAACAGGGCGTCCTGCAGCACGCCTACCGGCAGCCGTACCGAGAAGAAGGAGCTGTGGACACAACCGGGTGTCCCATTCGGGGTGCATGCCGGGCTTTGCCAGATCCAGCCGCGGAAATCCTTGACCGGGCGGGCGTGTGGCTGGCCGGCATCGGCGGCGGTATAGCCGGTCAGGCGGCCGCGTATGCCGCCATTGGCCGGGTCGCCGGTTTGCTCGAATGGGGCGATCCAGTGGTACTCCTGGCCGCGCAGGCTCACTTTGACATCGACGCGATGGGACTGGTCGATCGACTCCTCGCGCATCGGGTGTGCTGCCAGCAGCTGGCTATTGAAAGTTCCTGCTACGTAGATAAAGCCGCCCGCCCATGGGTTGCTGCCGATGCCTGCGCACAGCGTTCCCTTGTCCCCGTATTGGGCTGCGCAGCCGGCCATGGCGATGGCTTGCTGGACCTTGGCCTGGTCGTCGAAATCCAGCGCCGCGTAAGGCAGCAACACGGGGTGCAGGCCGGGATTGCGGCCCGCGGCCGGATTCAGCAGGGCGAGCTGGCCGGTTGGGTGGCGCAGCGTGGCAGCAATCTGCTCGCGCGTCTTGTAGAAGGAATGCTCGTAGGCCTGGTAGCTGAGCTGCTTTTCTTGCTGCAGTACCGAGACCGCCAGCGCCACTGTCGCAATGGCGAGGAGGGGAAAGGCCATGCGCAAGACGATGCGCAGGCGGTAAGGCGTCAGCAGGGAAAACGGATTCATGCCTGGTCGGTCCAGCGGAAGCCGCGCATCGGGATGTTTTCGATGCACTCGAAGCCAGGATCGATTTCGCGGAAAGCGTCGCGGATGGTGCTCACATGCTTGCGGATATTGTCGCGGTTGCGGCCGCTCTTTACTACTTCGAACAGGTCTTCATACGACACCACCTGGCCGCGCCGCTCGAACAGGGCCGCCAGGATGCGCTGCGCCGTCAGCGGCAGGTTGATGCGCTGGCCGCGCCAGGTGGGCGTGCGCTGGCGCAGCGGGTCCATGGCCAGTTCGCTGGCCGGGACGGCAGGCTTGCTGTCCCTGGCGGCGCGCAGGATCTCCAGGAAGGTGTCGATGAAATCGGCTTCTTCGAAGGTGGTCTTTTGCAGGTAATCCCAGGCATCCAGCGCTTTCATGATCGAGCGGTAGATGGCAGCGGGCATGGCCGATACCACCAGTACCGGTGTCGCATGGCGCTTGTTGATGGCGTTGATGATTGCGACGCCGGCATGGCGTTCGCGGCCAAGTTCAATGTCCAGCACCACCAGGTCGTAGCGTTCGCGGGCAATGGCTGCTTCGGCGTCGTCGCGGTTGAACCACTGGTCGACCTGGATGCCGGGGCGGGCCGCGGCGATCCAGCCGGCGAGCTGGTTGCTGGTGGGGAGGTCGTCTTCAATGATGGCTACTCGGGTCATGCGTGAAGTATTACCCAAAAGGCGGGCCGTCGGCGTGAATTTTTCTTCACAGGGCGGAAGGGAGTGGGCCGGCGGCAGCGTTGAACCTTCGCGGGGGCTGGCGGGAAGATTGCTGTACCGGCGCTGTGCCGGGCCAACCAACCAGAAAGGCAATCAATCATGAACAACCGGATCAGTACGATGCTGCAGGCGATTCGCTCGACGCTCGGCCGTGCTGCCAGCAGCATTCATTTCCCTTCCGGCGCCCGCAAAGGCGCCGTGCTGCTCGCCGTGGCCGGCGCCGCCGCATACGGTTTGTACCAGTTCCCTCCAATGCGCACGGTTGGCCGCGGCGAAGTGGCGGTGCGCACCAATCACCTGACCGGCGATACCTCGATTGTGAATGAAGGCCTGGCGCTGGACCTGCCGGGCATCCACGAAATGCGCCTGCTGTCGCTGCGCGACCAGACTTACCGTCCCGCTGCTGCCGGCGAAACGCCGTTCCAGTCCGGTGAAGGCTTGTCGCTGGGCCTGGACCTGTCGGTACGCTATGGCCTGGACCCGGCCCGCCTGGCCCAATTCGCCCCCAAGCTGCCGGCCGATATCTCCCGCGATGTGGTGGCGCCTGACGTGGAAGGCGTGATCTACAAGATCCTGACGCGCTATACCGTGCGTGAAATCTTCTCTTCCAAGCGCGCCGAAATCCAGCAGTCGATCGAGGCCGAACTGAAGCCCAAGCTGGCAGCCGACGGCCTTGTCCTGCGCAGCGTCACCATCGGCAAGGTCGTGTTGCCGGAAGATTTCAAGGCCGGCATGGAAAAATTGCTGGCTGAAGAGCTGGCGTCCGAGAAAATGCGCTACACCCTGGAACTGAAGGAAAAGCAGGTGCGCCAGACCGCGCTCGAAGCCGAGGCGGAAAAGGTGGCGCGCGAAAAGGCCGCCGAAGCTGCTGCTTCCGAGCAGGTGATCGCCGCCCGGGCCCAGGAAGAAGCCATGCGCCATGTGCTGCCGTTCAAGGAAAAACAAGTGAAGCAGCGCGAACTGGAAGCGGAAGCTGAAAAGACCGCCCGCATCAAGACTTCGGAAGGCAATGCCCAGGCCCGCATTATCGAGGCTGCCGGCGAGGCGGATTCGCGCCGCAAGCTGGCTGACGCCGAAGCCTATCGCCAGGAACTGGTGGGCAAGATCGCCAGCGCCCAGATGGAGCGCGACGGCGAGCTGCTGAGCAAGCACCCGCTGCTGATCCAGAAGACCATGGCCGACAAGCTGTCGGACAAGGTATCGGTCATCATCGCGCCGCCGCCGGCTGATGGCGGCTTCATTGGCTCGACGCTGGTCGGTGGCCCGAAGACTGCGCGCACCGAGCGCATTGCAACCACCGCTGGAGAATAAACATGGCTGTCCCGATGCTTGCCGCCACTGTGGCCCTGGCCATCGTCACCCAGGACCAGCTCCCGCTGCGCGCGGCGCCGCGCGAGTCAGCCCAGGCCCAGGCCGTGCTGTGGCAGGGCGACGCGCTGGAAGTGCGCGCTACCCGCGGCGATTTCCTGCAGGTGTACGACCATCGCCGCGAGCGGGCCGGCTATGTGCGCGCGACGCGCGTGCGGCAGGTCGACTTGCAGCCGGCCGCCGCGCCGGAACTGCTGTCGGTGATGCGCTTCCTGCGCGATACGCCAGGCGCCGAAGCTTTGGGCATCAGCTACGGCGCCGCCTACCTGAAGGCTGCCGCGCCGCAAGCGATCGATGCCGAGCCTTTTGACGCTATCGGCAGCATGGCTGAACGCCTGGCGGCCCGCGCCTCGTCCAAACTGGCGCCGCAGGCCGAGACGGCGCTGGCCGCCCACCTGGAAGTGGTTGCCAGCTACGGCGTGGCGATGCACAGCTACGAGAATGAAGGCAAGGTGCGGGTGTGCTACGACGGTGATGCATTCCGCCGCGTGCTGGCTGTGGCGGCGAGTGCCGAGCAACGCTACCGCGCCGCGCTGGCCTTGAGCAATGGCGCCTGTATCGATCCGGCACTGGGCGTTGTGCAGCGCGCCGAGCACGATCGCTGGCGTGCCGACTTGCTTGGCACGGTGGACCTGGCGCGCCTGCCTGAACATATGAAGAATCGTATCCATATGCGGCGCGCGGCAGTCTGGTCGAGCGTGGCCTTCCAGCGTGCACGCAAGGGCGAGGATGCGTCGCTGGCAGCCGGTCGCGCCGAACAGGCGCTGGCTGCAGTCAACAAGTCCGAACTGGCTGACGAGGACAACGCCGCCTATGCGGAAGCGGGAGTGCGCGTCGGTGCCGTGCGTTGGGCGCTGGAGCCGGTGCCAACGCCGGCGCCAGGCAAGGCAGCGCCCCAGCTTGCAGTGACCGCCGCCCCTGGCCGGCCGGGCGAGACTTGTGTCAGCCTGCAGGGGGGCGGCAAGCAGCTCGCGAGCCGATGCACCTGGGGTGTGGCTTGGATGGCCTCGGCGCGCGTGCATCCGCAAAATACGGCGCTGGCAATGGCGGTGCAACCGCTCGACGGCTGGCGCGAAATGTGGCTGTTCCGCCGCCAGGGCGACAACTGGGTGGTGGATGTGCTGCCGCCGGCTTCCAGCGATCCCGATATCGGCTATGCGGAATTCGCAGGCTGGGTGCCTGGGGCCGCCAAGATGCTGGCGGCGCGGGAAGTGCGTGCCGAGGGCAAGTTCCGCCGCAGCTTCGAGCTGCTGGATATGGCCACACTGTCGACTGAACGGGGCGCCGACAGGCCGGAATCGCTGTCCACCTTCTACAAGTGGCAGGACCCGGCCTGGAAACGCCAGACGGTCAGCTTGCGCTGATCACTGCGGACGGTAAGTCACCTTCAGGTTGTAGCTCCCCGCGGAGTAGCCGTTCAACATGACGTAGACATCTCCGTTGGCGGTGACGCTCGTGCTGCAAGTCTCGGTCGCGGTGGAGCCGTCCGACTTGCAGCTATAGCTGCTGGTAGTCGGTACGGAGCCCTTGCGCACGTACAGGTCGATGTCGCCGGTGCCGGTGGTTTCGGCCTTGAAGGTGCCCACGCCGGCCTTGAACGGCCCGAAGGTCTTCTTCTGGTTCAGCGTCAGCGTGCCGCTGAAATTTTCCACCGTGTCCGGCTGGACGATGACAGGGCCGTCGCTACCCAGTTCCACTGCATAAGCTGCGGCCAGCTTGGCGAACTTCAGCGCATGGTCGGCCTGGTTGCCCGAGTTGGCGTAGGTGTCGTTGGCGGTATGGATGTAAGGGTTGTCTTCGCCCATCAGCGTTTCGAACGGGATCGAGGCCGGGAAGCCCTGGTTCTGCCAGGAGGCGTGGTCAGAGCAAGCGTAGCCGCAGGAGCTGTAGCCCACCGTGACGGTCGGCAGGTAGTTCGACATCAGGGAGGCCAGGAAGGTGTTCTGCTGGCTGTCCGTGTAATCGGTGTAGATCCAGACATCCTTGGCAGAGCCGCGGTAGTTGGTCATATCGAGCTGCAGCACGCCGACGACATTGATGTTGCTGGCCTTGAAGTTGGCCGCGATGTCCTTGGAGCCGAGCAGGCCGGCTTCTTCCGCCGCGTAGCCCATGATCTTGATGGTACGGCGCGGCTTGTAGCCGGAAGCGATCATGGCGCGCACCGCTTCGGTCAGGCTGGCAATGCCGGAGGCGTCGTCGTCGGCGCCCGGCGAGCGTGACGTCTCGCCATTGCCGCTCATATTGATGCTGTCCAGGTGGCCGCCCATCACAATGACCTCCGACGGATTGTCGGTGCCCGTGATGGTCATGATCACGGACTTCTGGTTATAGCCCGAGTGCGTGAACTGGGTCACGCTGATGTCGCTGCGGCCGGCTGCCATGCTGGTCCACTTCTGCGCCAGCCAGTTGGAAGCGTTGGCGCCGTTGGTGGTGCGGTAATAGCGGTTGGCAAAATTCGACATGTCGATGATGGTTTGCGCGATATTCGAAGCCTGCATCGTCGGCAGGATGCCGTTGACGGTGGTCTGGTTGTCGATCGCGTAGCTTGGGCGGCTCACTGCCAGTGCCAGCGGCTGCACGGTGCCGGCCTTGGCCAGTGCCTGGCGGCCCTCTTCTTCGCTGGCATGCACGATGAAGCCACCGCAGCGCTTCAGTTCTTTATGGATGGCGGCCGACAGCTTCAGCATGGTTTCTTCGTCGACCTGCACCAGGTGGACTTTCTCCTTGCCCAGGCCTGGCTTGCTCTGCTTGGCGACCGCTTGCGGCGCGGCGGCTTGCAATTTGGCGTAAGCAGCATCGCCAAGGGTGATCCAGGTGGGTGCTGCGTTTACTGCGCTGGCTGCAAAGAGTCCTGCGGCCAGTACGACTGGGGTGAATCTCTTCATGTTCGCTCCTTTGCGCAAAAAAAAATGCACCCGGGGCGGGTGCATTTGTCAAAAATCTTAGCAGATTATTGGTTTCGCACGATTGTGTACCAATTTGATTTGCCTCAACTGTCGCAGAAATGCCGCGCACATCATGGAAGCGTGCACTTTTCTTCCGGGGAGGTAGACCATGAAAGCGCAACTGCTGGCCGCATGTGCGGCCATATTCCTGACTGCCTGCAGTGGCAAGGGCAGCAGCGGTGGCACGCAAGCACCGCAATTCGCCGCCGAAGTCACACGCACAAGTTACGGCGTCGCGCATATCCAGGCCAAGGATTTTGCCGGTGTCGGTTATGGCCTGGCTTATTCCTTCGCTGAAGACAATGTCTGCATGCTGGCCGACAGCTTCCTGACCGTGCGCGGCGAACGCTCGCGCTACTTTGGCGGGGACGCCCGCGCCACCAAGCCCCTCAACGGCGAGTACGGGGCCGCCCTGGACTTCATGGACCTGCGTAATGAGGACAGCGACTTCTTTTTCAGGGGCTACCTGGATATCGACCAGCTGCGGGCGGGCTATGCCGCCGGGTCCAGCGAAATCCAGCAACTGCTGCGTGGCTACGCCGCCGGCTACAACCGCTACCTGCGCGATCATGGCGGGCGCTTGCCTGAGGCGTGCAGGAACGCCGCCTGGGTCAAGCCGATCGGCACGGACGATGTGATGCTCCTGATCGCGGAGAAGGCGCTGCATGCGACCGGCGAAGTCTTCGCCGCCGAAATCGTGGCGGCCGCGCGCGACGTGAGCGGCAACCTCACGCTGGCGCTGCACAACGGGCCTGTGGACGCAGCGCCGTCCAATGCCCCCTTCGTCATGCCTGCCCAAGGCGCGATGGCCAGCAACGCACTGGCAATCGGCAAGGAAGCCAGCAGCAATGGCCGCGGCATCCTGCTCGGGAATCCGCATTATCCCTGGACCAGCACCGACCGTTTCTATCAACTGCACGTCACGGTGCCCGGCAGCTACGATGCAATGGGTGTCAGCCTGGGAGGCCTGCCGCTGGTGGTCATAGGCTTCAACAAAGACCTGGCCTGGACCCATACCGTGACCAAGGCCGTGCACTTCACGACTTTCCGCCTGTCGCGCGACGGCTCCGATCCCATGCGCTATGTGGTTGACGGCGTGCCGCAGTGGCTGGAAACCCGCACGGCGGCAATCGATGTGCTGCAGCCGGATGGCAGCTTGCTAAAAAAGAGCAAGGTCTTCTACTTCAGCAAGCTTGGCGCAGTGATGGCGCTGCCGGGAAATCCACAGGGGCAGGGCGCCTGGCTGGTGCTGGGCGACCCTAACCGCAACAATACGCGATCGATGGAGCAGTGGCTGGCCATCGGCCGATCGGGCAGCGTGCAGGAATTGAAAAAGCAGCTGGAGCGGCTGGTCGGCCTGCCCTGGGTGAACACGGTGGCGGCTGACCGGCACGGCGGTGCTTTCTACGCCGATGCCAGCGTCGTGCCGCACCAGGGCGCCGATAAGTTCGGCGGCGATTGCCTGCTGCTGGCGGCCTTGCTGATGTTCGATGGCTCACGCTCCTCCTGCGCCTGGGGGCACGATGACGACGGCACGCCGGACGGCATTTTCGGCGGCGCCAATGCGCCCAGCATGCTGCGTACGGACTATGTGGCAAATTCCAATGACGGCTACTGGGTCACCAATGCACGGCAACTGCTGGTTGGCCCGGCACCGCTCGGGTACTCCCAGCTGTACGGCCCGGTGGGCGTGGCACAGCACTTGCGCACGCGCAGCGGCTTTATCGGCATCGAGGACATGCTGGCGCAGCGCGGCCAGGTGGGTCCGCAGGATTTGCAGTCGCTGATGTTCGCCAACCGGGTACTGGCAGCGGAACTGGTGCTGCCTGAGCTGCTCCCGGCGTGCCTGGCCAGTGCTGACACCATGCTGCTAAAAGCTTGCACGGCGCTGGCGCAGTGGGACAGGAAGGCGGAACTGGATAGCCGTGGCGCGGTGCTGTTCCGCGAATTCTGGAACAGCGCCGCCAGGCTGCCGGGGATATGGTCGCTCGCATTCGACGCAACTGATCCCTTGCATTCGCCGCGTGGCGTGGCGCCGGCGGCGATTCCGGCCATGCTGGCGGCGCTGAAGGATGCGGCCTTGCGGCTGCAGCAGCTTGGCGTGCCCTTTGACGGACGCCTGGCCGACTTCCAGGTCGAGCCGCGCAACGGCCAGCGTTTCCCCATCCACGGCGCGATCGGCGATATCGATGGCAGTTACAACTCCATCCACATGGCCGGCGTGCTGGGAACTGCCGGCTATGAGCGCGTTACCTGGGGCACCAGCTATATCCACCTGGTCAGCTTCGGCGAGGACGGGCCGCAGGCGCGCGGCCTGCTGGTCTATGGCCAGTCCACCGATCCCCGTTCAGCGCACTATGCCGACCAGTTGCCGCTGTACGCCGCAAAGCGCCTGCCTGCACTGCCCTTCACCGCAGCCGCGATCGCTGCCGACCCCGCGCGCCGCGTCAGGCAATTGCGAGAATAGTGACGTAGTGCAACTCCGCACACCGGGCTTGCCAGTCACCGGGCATGGGCATACGATTGGTGCATGAGCTCACAGCGCATCCAGCCGCCGGCGCTGCTCTTCATCGAGGGCGACCTCACGATCCGGCGCGTGCAGGAAATGAAAGACGTGCTCCTGGCACGTCTCGCCCAGTCACAGGCGCTGGAAGTGGACCTGGCGGGCGTTACGGAGATCGACACCGCCGGCGCCCAGCTCCTGTTGATGGCGCGCCGCGCCGCCCAAGCCAGCCAGAAAGAGCTGCGGCTGGTTGCGCTCAGCCCGGCCGTCGCCGCCCTGTTCGACCTGCTGCGCATCCAATAGGAAGGCATCCCCCATGGACCTGGACGAAGGCTTGCAGGCGTTTGTCACCGAGGCAGGGGAGTTGCTGGCCGAGATGGAGGCAGGCTTATTGAAGCTCAACGAGCCTGCCGATCACGATGAAGCCGTCAACGCCATTTTTCGCGTCGCGCACACCATCAAAGGCACAGCGGGCCTGTTTGGGCTGGACTACATCGTGCTGTTCACCCATGCGGTGGAAAGCGTGCTGGAAGAAGTGCGTAATGGCGCGCAAGCGCTCGACGACGACCTGGTGGCGCTGCTGCTCGAATGCGCCGACCAGATTGCTGCGATGGTACGCGATGTCGAGCGTGGCGGCCGGGGCGAACTGGGGGAGCAGTGGCGTTCGCAGCTGGATGCGCTGCATGCCTACCTGGCCCCGGCGCCAGCCCTGGAACCCATGCCGATGCCGGCGGAATATGGCGCTGCAGCCGGCACGGGCGAAAGCGGCTGCTGGCTGGTATCGCTGGAATTCGGGCGTGACGTCTTCCGGCAGGGCATGGACCCGGCGTCCTTCATCGCCTACCTCGGCCGCCTGGGGCGGATCGTAGCGCTGGCCACGGTGGACGGCGGCCTGCCCCCGCCCGAGCAAATGGACCCGCAATGCTGCTACCTTGGCTTCGAGATCGTGCTGGAGACGGTGGCCAATGCGGAAGAAATCAGCAAGGTGTTCGAGTTCCTGCATGAGGAATGCACTTTGCGCCTGCTGCCGCCCGGCAGCAGCAACGACGACTTCCAGCGCCTGGCCAACATACTGCCGCTGCACGGCGCCGCAATCGCGGATGTACTGCAGGCCAGCGCCCTCGGGACGGTGGTGCCGCCGGCAGCCGTCGCGCCGCAGGCCGATCCCGCCGGCAGCACGGCGCCGCCCCGCTCGCCCGAAAGCCGCACTATCCGCGTCGATGCCGACCGCCTGGGCCACCTGATTACGCTGGTGGGGGAGCTGATTATCGCCAGCGCACGCACCCAGATGATCGGCGGCCGCCTCAAGGACACCGACCTGCAGGACAGTACCTCGGTCCTGGCCGGCCTGGTGGAGCAAGTGCGCGACAGCGCCCTGCAGCTGCGCATGGTGAAGATCGGCGCCACATTCAACCGCTTCCAGCGCGTGGTGCACGATGTGGCACGGGAAACAGGCAAGGACATTCGCCTGGTCCTGAGCGGCGAGGACGTGGAACTGGACAAGACGCTGGTGGAACGCATCGGCGATCCATTGACCCACCTGGTCCGCAATGCCATCGACCACGGCATCGAAGCACCCGACGTGCGGCGCCAGCGTGGCAAGACTTTACAGGGCACGGTGTTCCTGAACGCCTTCCACGACTCGGGCAGCATCGTGATCGAAGTCGGTGACGACGGCGGCGGACTGCAGCGCGAACGCATTATCGCCAGTGCCATTGAGCGCGGTCTGCTCGATCCGGAGCACAAGGCCAGTGACAGCGAAGTGTTCGCGCTGATATTCGAGCCGGGTTTTTCGACCGCCAGCGAAGTGACCAGCCTGTCGGGGCGCGGCGTCGGCATGGACGTGGTCAAGCGCAATATCGAGGCTCTGCGCGGCAGCATTGCCATCGACAGCGAAGCGGGCCGCGGCACCACGGTGCGCGTGCGCTTGCCGCTGACGCTGGCCATCATGGACTGCATGCTGGTGACGGTTGGCAGCTCACGCTTCGCCATCCCGCTCGGCACGATAGAAGAATGCGTGGAGCATGAACGCCAAGGCCAGCGTGGCTTTGTCGGCTTGCGCGGCGAGGTGTTGCCGACGGCGCCCCTGCGCGAGCTGTTCCGCCTGCAAGGCCCCGCACCGCGCCGCGAAAGCGTGCTGGTGGTAAGGCATGCCGGCCAGCGCGCCGGGCTGGTGGTCGATAGCCTGCAAGGGCAATGCCAGGCGGTGATCAAGCCGCTCAGCCCTGTGTTCAGCGGCATCTCCTGCCTGAGCGGGTCGACAGTGCTGGGCAGCGGCGAGGTGGCATTGATCCTGGACGTACCGGCCCTGCTCAAACAACTGCAGGCAAGGCAAGCGGGAAACCTGGCAGCATAGGAGCGAGACGATGGGGCGAAAATTGACGGTTGGTATGCGCCTTGGCCTGCTGGTCGGGGTGCTGGTGCTGATGATGGCGGGCATTGGCTACGCCGGCATGCGCGGCATGGAGTTCAGCAATGCGCGCCTGAAAGCAACCTACGAAGACCGGACGGTGGCTTTGATTTACCTTGGCAAAGTCAATGAGTACATGCTGCGAACCCGGCACCGCATGGTGATGACAGCAGCCGCCACCAGCCAGGCGGAGGTGGATGCGGCCCAGCAGGGAGACGCCTCGCACCAGGAATTGATCCGCAAGAACTGGAACGCGTATTTAGCCACCGCCCTGACTGCGGAAGAGCAGCAGTTGAGCGCGCAGTACACGCTGGCCTGGAACGCCTGGCAGGATTTGCGCAGCGCCATCCTGCAGAAGGCGCGCGCCGGCAAGCATAAGGAGGCCCTGGAAGAAGCGCGCGGCGCCGATGTGCAGTTCCGCGCCGTGCTGGCGGCCATGGGCAAGCTGATCGAATTGCAGGAGCGGGTGGCACGCGAAGAGTACGAGTCGGCCAAGGCGCAAACTGCCGCCACCATGCGCATCAACGCCGAGCTGCTGGGCGGCGGCGTCCTGGCGGGCATTGTGCTGTCGGTATGGGTGATACGTGGGCTGTTGCGCCAGCTGGGAGGCGAGCCGGATTACGCCGCCCATATTGTGCAGGAGGTCGCGCAAGGCAACCTGGCGGTGCAAATCAGGCTGAGGAAAGGCGATAAGGGCAGCCTGCTGGCGACAATGAAGCAGATGGTGGATAAGCTGTCCGGCGTCGCATCGGAGGTGAGCAACGGTGCGCTGGCGCTGGCGGCGGCGTCGGAGGAGGTCAGCGCCACTGCGCAGTCGCTGTCGCAGGCGGCCAGCCAGCAAGCGGCCAGCGTCGAAGAAACCAGCGCCTCGGTGGAAGAGATGAGTGCCTCGATCGGGCAGAACAGGGACAACGCACGCATTACTGATACGACCGCGTCCAGGGCGGCCGGCGAGGCGGGCGAAAGCGGTGAAGCGGTGCGCAGCACGGTGGGCGCCATGCGCGATATCGCCAAGCGTATCGTGATCATCGACGATATCGCCTACCAGACCAATTTGCTGGCGCTGAATGCCGCCATCGAAGCGGCGCGCGCCGGTGAGCACGGGCGAGGCTTCGCCGTGGTGGCGGCGGAAGTGCGCAAGCTGGCCGAGCGCAGCCAGGTGGCGGCGCAGGAGATCGGCGACCTGGCCTGCGGCAGCGTACAGGTGGCGGAACGGGCGGGCGGTTTGCTCGATGCCATGGTGCCTGCCATCGAGCAGACCTCGCGCCTGGTGCAGGAAATTGCCGCAGCCTCGATAGAACAGGCCTCCGGAGTCAGCCAGATTAATATGGCAATGGGGCAGTTGAGCCAGACGACGCAGCAGAACGCTGCCGGCGCGGAGGAGCTGGCATCCACTGCCGAAGAAATGAGCAGCCAGGCCGAGGAGTTGCAGCAGCTGGTACGCTTCTTCCGCGTGGCGCAGGATGATGCGCCGCGCCGTAACGTCGAGAGCAAGCCTGCCGCCAGCCAGCGTGCCGCACAGCGCCGCCTGTCGCGAGTGCCGATGCTGGATGAAAGCAATTTCACACGATTTTGAGGGCAGGGCATGGAAGCTGAACACCAGTACCTGAGTTTCCGCCTGGGCGAGGAAACCTTCGGACTGGGCATACTTGCCGTGCGCGAGATCATCGAGTACGGTGGCGTGACCGACGTGCCGATGATGCCGCCTTGCGTGCGTGGCGTGATCAACCTGCGCGGGTCCGTGGTGCCGGTGCTGGACCTGGCCGCCCGCTTCGGGCGCGCCCCAGCCATAATAGGACGGCGCAGCTGTATTGTCATCGTTGAAAGCGGGGCGCAGCCGGATCAGCAGGTGCTTGGCCTGCTGGTCGACGCAGTGAATGCGGTGCTCGATATCGAGGCCGGGCAAATCGAGCCGCCGCCCGGCTTCGGGTCGGGAATGCGCAATGACTTCATCACCGGCATCGGCAAGGCCAGTGGAAAATTCGTCATCCTGGTCAACCTGGAGGCAGTGCTGAATGTGCCGGAGATTGCAGCAATGGCGGGAGATGTGAATTGATGCTGCCAGTTGAGCCCCTGACGGACCGCGAGTTCGTGCAATTCCAGCGCTTCATCCACGAAGCAGCCGGGATTTCGCTGTCGGATGCCAAAAAGCCGCTGGTTTCCGGACGCCTTGCCAAGCGCCTGCACCACCTGCAGGTCAATAGCTACGGCTCCTATTTCCAGTTGATCAGCAGCGGCACCGCACCGCAGGAAACCCAGATCGCAATCGACCTGCTGACCACGAACGAAACCTACTTCTTCCGCGAGGCGCGCCATTTCGAGCACTTGCGCACCGTGCTGAAAGAGCGCAAGCAGGGTAGCGCGCCGTTCCGGGCCTGGAGTGCGGCTTGCTCCACGGGGGAGGAACCGTATTCGATCGCCATGGTGCTGGCGGACTTGCTGCCGCCGCAAGGCTGGGAAGTGCTGGCCTCCGACATCAGCGCGCGCGTGCTGGAGACGGCGCGCCAGGGCCATTATCCGATGATGCGGGCGGCCCACGTCCCGCCGGAATACCTGCGCCGCTTCTGCCTGAAGGGCATCGACGTCGAAGACGGCACGCTGCTGGTGTCGCGCGTGTTGCGCGAATGCGTGGAGTTCGCCCAGATCAACCTGAATGCGGCGCGCCTGCCGGCACTGGACAAGTTCGACGTGATCTTCCTGCGTAACGTGCTGATCTACTTTGACGGGGAAACCAAGCGCCGGGTGGTGCAGCGCGTGCTGGACTACCTGCGCCCGGGCGGCCACCTGTATATAGGCCACTCGGAGAGCTTGCACGATATGGGGCTGCCTGTGCGCAGCGTTGCGCCGGCCATCTATCGCAAGGAATGAGATGAAGACCAGCACCGCCTTCGAAGTCTACCTGCTGCCCGGTGAGTACTTCGTTGGCGATGCACGTTACCGCATCCGTACGGTGCTGGGGTCATGTGTTTCGATCACGCTGTGGCACCGTCGCTTGCGCATCGGCGCCATGTCGCACTTCCTGCTATCGGAACGCGAGGCATTGACCGGCGGCGAGGCGGCGGCCGGCTTGAGCGGCCGCTATGGCAAGGATGCGATGGAATTGATGGTGGCGCAGCTCAAGGAACGCGGGGTGCCCATACGGGAATGCGAGGCGAAGGTGTTTGGCGGCGGCACCATGTTTCCGGCGATTGAATCCGGGCGGGAGAGCGGCATCGGCCATCGCAACGGCGTGGCTGCGGAAAAGCTGCTGTCGGAATACGGCATCCCGGTGGTGTCGGAAAGCCTGTTCGGCACCGGGCACCGGCATATCCTGTTTGACGTGGCTAGCGGCGATGTATGGGTGCGCCAGGGCGAGGCAGGGGAAAAGGGCTCAGCATGAAGCAGATCAAGGTCATGGTGGTGGACGATTCGGCCGTGGTGCGGCAAGTGCTGAGCGGCCTGCTAGGCCGTGAGCCGGACATGCAGGTCACCTATGCCGTGGCCGATCCGATCCTGGCGGGCGAGCGCATGCGCCTGCAATGGCCGGATGTGGTGGTGCTTGATGTTGAAATGCCGCGCATGGATGGCATCACCTTCCTGCGCAAAATCATGGCGGAAAGGCCGACGCCGGTCGTGATCTGTTCTTCGCTGACGGAAAAAAGTACCCGCGTTTCGATGGAAGCGCTGGCGGCCGGCGCAGTCGCCGTAGTCGGCAAGCCCAAGCTGGACCTGCGCCAATCGCTGCATGATGGCTGCGACGAGCTGGTAGCTGCTGTGCGCAGCGCCGCCCAGGCCAGGCTGCAGCCCGTTACCGCCGGCCGCCCTCCTGCGCCGCCCGTCGTGCCGTCAGCCAAGCTAAGCGCAGACGCCATCCTGGCCCCAATGGGGGAGAGGGCGCTTCCGGCGCGCGGGAATGGACGGGTGGTAGCACTGGGCACTTCGACCGGCGGCACGCAAGCGCTGGAACGCGTGTTGACCGAGCTGACGCCCGCCGCGCCGGGTATCGTCATCGTGCAGCACATGCCGGAACAGTTCACGGCTGCATTCGCCGAGCGCCTGAATGGCTTATGCCAGATCGCCGTCAGGGAGGCGCGCAATAACGATCCGGTCACCCCGGGGCAAGCCCTGATTGCCCCAGGCGGCCGCCACATGCTGTTGCGGCGCGGCCCGTCCCAATACTTCGTCGAGGTGGTCGACGGGCCATTGGTTAACCGCCACCGGCCCTCGGTTGACGTGCTGTTCCGCTCTGTTGCAAAGTGTGCCGGCGCCAGTGCACTCGGCATTATCATGACCGGCATGGGCGACGACGGTGCAGTCGGCCTGCTGGAGATGCGCCAGGCCGGCGCCCGCACGCTGGCGCAGGACGAGCAAAGTTGCGTGGTGTACGGCATGCCACGTGAGGCGGTGAAGCGCGGCGCCGCGGAGCGCAGCGTGGCGCTGGATGCAATCAGCCGCGAAATCCTGCAATATGGAGGTATGGAACGGAGGGCGAATGAAGGACTTTAGCGCAAGCACGGCCTTGATCGTTGAAGACAGCGCGGTGCAACGTGAGCACGTTGCGGCCTTGCTGCGCCAGATTGGCTTCGGCACTGTCCTGATCGCGAACGACGGCATCAATGCCTTGCGCACGCTGGAGCAGCGCGCCGCTCCGGTGGACCTGGTGCTGACCGATCTCGATATGCCTGGCATGGATGGCGTGGAGTTGATCCAGCAATTGGCCAAGCGGCGCTGGGCCGCCAACCTGATCGCCGCATCCGCCAACCAGCCGCGCCTGATGGAAGCGGCACGCAGCCTGCCTTCGGGGAGTGCGATGCGCTTGCTGTCCACCATGCCCAAGCCCGTGCGGCTGGAAGCGTTGCAAGGACTGCTGGACGATGCGTCCATGCTGGCGCTGGCTGAGCTGGAGCGGGATGTCGCCCCCGAAGTCCCCAACATCACTGAAATTGAAGCCGGACTGGCGGCCGAGGAGTTCATCCCCTTGTATGCACCCCGGGTCGCCCTTGATAGCGGCCGGATGGTCAGCATCGCCGTCCAGGGGCATTGGCGCCGCACGGGGCGTCCGCCAATGGACGTCGCCAGCCTGCTTCCGGTATTGGCGGGCGACAGTGAAACCATAGGGGCTATTTTGCTGGCGCTGGCCACCCAGGCTGCAGCCGACTTGCACAGTTGGCAGGAAATGGGACTGTCGGCGATCAAGCTGTCGCTTCCGCTGCCCGCCGAACTGCTGGAAGACCTGGGGGAGTTGGGGCGCCTGGTGGCGGGCATACAGGCGCAGGACGTGAAGCCGGGCAGTGTTTGCTGGGAGATCAGCGAAGCCGTGGTTGCAGCCTGCGAGCCGCAAGCGCTGCACAATATTGGCCGCCTTAGCTTGCGGGGGTACGGCGTCGGCGCCGTCCACTGCGGGCTCTATGAAGCACAGACGCGCGACTTTGCCTGTTTCCCGCTGTCGGAGATTTCGATCGATCCCCTGTTTGTCCACGAGGCGGCGCAGCGCAGCCATCGCAGGCCGCTCTTTGAAAGCCTGCTTGCGATGGCGGGCAAGCTTGGTGTTCCGGTTTGCGCTGACGGCATCGAGAACGTCGAAGACTGGACACTGATGCGTGAAATGGGGTGCAGCAACGGCCAGGGCCCCTTGGTAGCCGCTCCTATGGAGGGCTGCGAATTCATCGAATGGTACAAGGACAGCCGCCAGCGCCTGCGCGATTGCGCAGGACACCGCATCAATGACGTGGCGCCTCCAGCGGCAGGGACAGGGTAAAGCAGGTACCGCAGCCTTCTTCGCTACAGACGGAAATACGTCCACCCAGGATGTCGGACACAATACTGTGCACAATATGCAAGCCGAGTCCTGAACCGCCCACGCCCATCTTGGTCGTAAAGAAGGGATCGAAGATGCGTTCCTGGTTGCTGGCGCTGATGCCATTGCCGTTGTCGCGCACATGCAGGGCAATCCAGTCGGTCTTTTCATATTCTGCCACCAGCTCTACCTTGCCTTCACTGCGGCCGTCGAAGGCATGCATCAGGGCGTTGTTGACCAGGTTCGCGATCACCTGGCCGAGTGGGCCGGGGTAGCTGTCCATCATCAGTTCATCCGGTACTGACTGCACCACCTCGAACGGCGTACGCCTGATCGATGGCAGCAGCGTCAATACGTTCCCCGCCACGACCTCTGCCAGCAGGAAAGTGCGGCGCTGGGTGCTGGTCTGGTCCACCGCCACCTGTTTGAAGTTGGTGACCAGGTCGGCGGCACGCTGCAGGTTGCGCATCAGGATCTCGGTCGTAGTGCAGGCATTTTCCAGGTATCCGACCAGTTCCGAGCGGCGCATGTTCTCGCCCTTGGAGAAGTGCTCGCGAATGTCGCCGGTCTGCGCCTCGAAGGTACTGGCCACCATCAGGCTATTGCCGATCGGGGTATTCAATTCATGGGCAATGCCGGCAACCAGGGAACCGAGTGCGGCCAGCTTTTCATGGTGCACCAGGTCTTCCTGGGCCCGGGCCAACGACTGGTAAGCCTGTTTCAACTCATTATTGGCGCGGCGCAGGGCGATGTGGGTATTAATGCGAGCCAGGACTTCTTCGACCTGGAAAGGCTTGGTGATGTAATCGACGCCGCCCACGGCAAAGCCGCTGACAATCTGCTTTGCATCGCTCAGGCCTGTCATGAAGATGACCGGAACGTCGCGTGTGTCTGCATCGGACTTAAGGCGGCGGCAAGCCTCGAATCCATCCAGTCCCGGCATGACAATATCGAGGAGGATCAGGTCCGGCTCCGCCAGCGCGGCGCGCATCATGCCCTCCCGCGCATCGTGGGCCAGCACGACCAGGAAGCCGTGCTGGCTCAAATGATCGAGCAGGGCCAGCAGCAAAGTCGGCGAATCGTCGACGACCAGGACTGTTGGTGGGCGTGCTTGAACTTGTTTAGATGGCATCCCAAACCTTTTTCACGTGTGGCCCTTGTCAGAGTGAATCTGGCTTGCTATAGTTCTGTCCCTCGCAACGCAGCGCTGACAAATCAGCGAAGCGAAACGAGAAAAAGATGGGGTTGACGAGTTGCACGCTGTACCGCATAATCTCGCTTCTCTGCTGCTGACAAACACAACGCTTTGTCAACGATAAGGCAGCGATCTTTAAAAATCAACAGTCGATAAGTGTGGGCGTTTGACGATATGCCCAGGCCTTCGGGCCTGATGCTCAAAATATACGTTATAACGCTCGCACAAAATTAAACGTAAATCTCTTATGAG
>Ga0307408_100000900_pt1 | contig 23377 bp, 16 predicted proteins | sample 322Cmetagenome_FD_202116 | JGI IMG/M metagenome (GOLD analysis project Ga0307408, IMG submission 202116) | Maize rhizosphere microbial communities from greenhouse at UC Davis, California, United States - 322HYB-C-3 | ecosystem: Host-associated > Plants > Roots > Rhizosphere > Soil | place... | reverse complement strand
TGTGCCATTCTACTTGGGCGGTACCTCACTGCTTATCGTAGTGGTTGTGGTAATGGACTTTATGTCTCAGGTGCAGGCTCACTTGATGTCTCATCAATATGAATCGTTGATGAAGAAGTCAAATTTGAAAGGATATGGCAGCGGTAACGCTCGCTAATCCGCGATATTGAGGTTGAATCATGAAAGTTCGTGCTTCTGTTAAAAAGATTTGTCGCAATTGCAAAATGGTACGTCGTAACGGTGTCTTGCGGGTAATCTGCAACGTTGAGCCGCGCCATAAGCAGCGTCAAGGCTAATATTTAAGTACTCCTTAAATATTTCAGGCTGGTATCCAATCGGATTACCAGCCTGATTCTTTATGTGGGTTTTGAATAAAGGCTATGGGGGCGCTGACTGTCGTTAGGTGAGAAATTGCCTAGCTATTGATTTATGGTGTATTAGCCGCTATCCTTCGCGCCTTTTGTTCAGGGGCGAAGATGGTGCTTACGCTGTCAGCGCTGCAATTTAAGTGTTACTGGAGTAATTTGAATGGCTCGTATTGCTGGTGTAAACATACCAGATAACAAACACGCCGTTATCTCGTTAACTTATGTATATGGGATTGGTCGTACCTCGGCTAAGCAAATCTGTGCTGCCACTGGCATTGCTGAAGATGTAAAAATCGGCACTTTGTCTGAAGAGCAAATGGATGCTATCCGTGCTGAGGTTGCTAAGCGCACCGTAGAGGGTGACTTGCGTCGTGTAATATCTATGAATATTAAGCGTCTGATGGATCTAGGTTGCTACCGTGGCTTGCGTCACCGTCGTGGTCTACCGCTCCGTGGTCAGCGCACAAAAACGAACGCTCGTACCCGTAAAGGCCCACGTAAGCCTATTAAGAAGTAATTCTTGCTTACGTCTTTCATTCACTTACGGTAACAAATTAGTAGGAAGAAGTTGCTATGGCGAAGCCAAGTAATAAAACCACAACCAAGAAAAAAGTTAAAAAGACAGTGATCGATGGCGTTGCCCATATTCACGCTTCTTTTAACAACACCATCGTGACTATCACTGATCGTCAGGGTAATGCTCTTGCATGGGCTACCTCAGGTGGATCTGGATTCCGTGGTTCACGTAAAAGTACACCTTTTGCTGCACAGGTTGCTGCAGAGCGCGCTGGTGAAGCGGCAAAAGAGTATGGTTTAAAAAATCTCGACGTCGAAGTTAAGGGCCCTGGCCCAGGTCGCGAATCAGCTGTTCGCGCACTTAACAATGTTGGTTACAAAATCACTAACATTACTGACGTAACGCCGATTCCTCACAACGGCTGTCGTCCGCCGAAGAAACGTCGCGTGTAAGGGGATTAGAGAATGGCACGTTATATTGGACCTACCTGTAAGCTGTCTCGCCGTGAAGGCACTGATCTTTTTCTGAAGAGCGGTGCGCGTGCGTTAGACTCAAAATGTAAAATTGAAACTGCACCAGGACAGCACGGCCAACGCCGTGGTCGTTTGTCTGACTACGGTGTACAGCTGCGTGAAAAGCAAAAAGTTCGTCGTATATACGGCATTCTTGAAAAGCAATTCCGTGGTTATTATAAAGAAGCTGCTCGTCGTAAAGGCGCCAGTGGTGAAAACTTGCTGAAGTTGCTCGAGTGCCGCTTGGATAACGTTGTTTATCGCATGGGCTTTGGTTCAACTCGCGCAGAGTCGCGTCAACTTGTTTCTCACAAAGCAATTAGTGTAAATGGCAAAACTGTAAATGTTGCGTCTTTCCAAGTAGCTGCTGGTGATGTTGTTGCTGTTCGCGAAAAAGCTAAAAAGCAATTGCGTGTCCAAAACGCACTGAACTTGGCTGGCCAACGTAGTAATGTTGAGTGGGTAGATGTTAACAGCGAGAAAAAAGAAGGCGTATTCAAGCGCATTCCTGATCGCATTGATTTGCCTGCTGACATCAACGAGAACCTCATCGTCGAGCTTTACTCTAAGTAAGGGACGAACCGCTAACAGGTATTGCTATGCAGACTGCAGTAAACGAATTTTTAACTCCGCGTCATATCGATGTTTCAGAAAGTGGGCCAACCCGCGCACGCGTGGTTTTGGAACCCTTGGAGCGTGGCTTCGGGCATACTTTAGGCAATGCATTGCGTCGTATTTTGCTTTCTTCTATGGCTGGTTGTGCCATAACTGAAGTTGAAATCGAAGGCGTGTTGCATGAATACAGTGCGATTGAAGGTGTTCGCGAGGATGTTATTGAGATCCTGCTGAACCTGAAAGGTGTTGCTGTAATTATGCATGGTAAGGATCACGCGGTTCTTACTTTGACTAAAAAAGGCCCTGGCGTTGTGACTGCTGCTGATATTCAGTTAGATCATGATGTGGAGATTAAAAACCCTGATCATGTGATTGCTAATATTACTGGCAATACTGAATTGAAAATGCGCTTAACTATCGCGCGTGGCCGTGGCTACCAGCCAGCTGATAGCCGTCGTCGTGACGATGATGAGAGTCGTGCAATTGGTCGCTTGCAACTTGATGCTTCCTTCAGTCCTGTTAAGCGTCTGGCTTACAGCGTTGAAAGTGCTCGTGTTGAACAGCGTACTGATTTGGATAAGCTGATTTTAGATCTGGAAACCAACGGTACCATTGATCCAGAGGAGGCTATCCGTCGCGCAGCGACTATCCTGCAGCAGCAGCTTGCTGTGTTTGTTGATTTGGAAGGTGAAAAACAATCAGCTCCAGAGCAAAAAGAAGAGGCTATTGATCCAATTCTGTTGCGCCCTGTTGATGACTTGGAACTTACTGTTCGCTCAGCAAACTGCTTGAAAGCGGAAAACATTTACTACATTGGTGATTTGATTCAGCGTACAGAAGTTGAGTTGCTGAAGACGCCAAACTTGGGTAAAAAATCTCTTACCGAAATTAAAGATGTTCTGGCCTCACGCGGTTTGTCTCTTGGTATGCGTTTGGAAAACTGGCCACCAGCCAGTTTGAGAAACGACTAAAAACCTGAAGCCACCTACCAACATTACTTAAGTGATGTTGGTAGGTGGTTTTTATTATTAGTTTGCCCGTTAACTCACTTCGGTGCGGGTGATTAACGAGATTGCTGTTAGCAATCCATTTTTGAAGGGTATTTGTTATGCGTCATAAATTAAGTGGTCGTCAATTAGGCCGTAATGCTTCTCACCGTAAAGCTATGTTTCGTAACATGGTTACCTCTTTGGTTGAGCATGAATTGATTAAAACTACTTTGCCAAAAGCAAAAGAGCTACGCCGTTTCGCGGAGCCTTTGATTACTTTGGCTAAAGTAGACAGCGTTGCTAACCGTCGTTTGGCATTTGCTCGTTTGAATAACAAAGAAGCCGTAGGTAAATTGTTCAGCCAATTAGGCCCACGCTACAATACTCGCCCAGGTGGCTACGTTCGCATTTTGAAATGTGGTTTCCGTTCTGGCGATAAAGCACCAATGGCGTATGTTGAATTGGTTGACCGTCCAGCTAAGGCGCTTGAGTCTGCAGTAGACGCTGAATAAGTTTTTTACTGTTGTAGAAAAAAGCCAAGCAGCTCTGCTTGGCTTTTTTATTTTCTGTCACTCGAAAATAGCAATGTGATTCTCTTTCTGGCTGCGAAATATAAACGGCGAATCATTATCTGATTCGCCGTTTTCTTTTGTGTGGCTAAATTATTTTTTAGCTTTTGCTGCAGTTGTTTTTGCTGATTTTACTTTCGTTTTGGCAAGGGTGTTTTTCAGCATGGGCTTGAGGAAGCGGCCTGTGTGTGAGTGCTCAATGAGTGCGATTTCTTCTGGTGTGCCGGTAGCGATAATCTGACCGCCACCGCTGCCACCTTCCGGCCCCAAATCAATCACCCAGTCCGCTGTTTTGATTACATCCAAATTGTGTTCGATCACGACAACCGTGTTGCCGTGATCGCGCAGACGATGTAATACATTGAGTAATTGCTGGATGTCGTAGAAGTGCAGACCAGTTGTCGGTTCATCCAATATATAAAGCGTTTTACCTGTATCGCGCTTGGAGAGTTCTTTGGCGAGCTTGACCCGCTGCGCTTCGCCGCCCGACAGGGTGGTGGCCGATTGCCCTAAACAGATATAGGAAAGCCCTACATCTATTAGCGTTTGCAATTTATTGGCGATGGACGGAACCACATCAAAAAACGCACGCGCGTCTTCAATGGTCATGCCCAGCACTTCATTGATGTTTTTTCCTTTGTATTTCACGTCCAGGGTTTCGCGATTGTAGCGTTTGCCTTTGCACACATCGCAAGGTACATAGACATCGGGCAGGAAATGCATTTCTACTTTGGTGACGCCATCGCCCTGACAGGCTTCACAGCGGCCGCCTTTGACGTTGAAACTGAAGCGGCCGGGTTGATAACCGCGCGAACGCGACTCCTGAGTACCGGCAAATAACTCGCGGATGGGGGTAAAGATGCCGGTGTAGGTTGCCGGGTTGGAACGCGGTGTGCGACCGATAGGACTTTGGTCTATATCCACACACTTATCAAATAAGTCCATGCCTTCTACTTTGTCGTGTGGCGCTGGGTCAAGTGTGGTGGCGCCATTGAGGGCAGTGGCGGCGAGTGGATAAAGCGTTGCATTAATGAGTGTGGACTTGCCCGAGCCAGATACACCCGTCACGCAAGTCATCAGGCCCGCGGGGATTTCCAAGGTGACGTTTTGTAAGTTGTTGCCCTTGGCTCCAATCAGTCGCAACTTGTTCTTGTCATCAAACGGATGGCGTTTTTCTGGTACTGCAATTTCGCGCGTGCCACTTAAGTACTGGCCGGTGATTGAATCTTTATTTGCCATAATGGCTTTAACATTGCCCTGCGCGATTACTTGCCCGCCGTGCACGCCAGCGCCGGGGCCAATGTCGATCACATGGTCAGCAAGGCGAATGGCGTCTTCGTCGTGCTCCACCACAATCACCGTATTGCCGATATCGCGCAAGTGGGTGAGGGTTTTTAGCAATCGTTCATTGTCGCGCTGGTGCAGGCCGATTGACGGTTCGTCGAGGATATACATCACACCCACCAACCCTGCACCGATTTGACTGGCGAGGCGAATCCGCTGCGCTTCACCGCCCGAGAGGGTTTCCGCGCTGCGATTGAGGGTCAGATAATTCAAGCCAACATCCACCAGAAAGCGGAAGCGGTCGCGCAGCTCTTTGAGGATCTTATCGGCGATGCCCGCCTTGCGGCCGGTAAAGGCCAATTTCATGTAGTAATCGTAGGCATCGGCGACCGGCATTTCGGTAATTTTGGGCAGGGGGCGCTCGTCGACAAATACGTTGCGCGCCTCTATACGCAGGCGCGTGCCTTCGCAGTCCGGGCAGGGCTGGCTGGATAAAAATTTGGTCAGATCCTCGCGTACCGAGTTGGATTCGGTATCGCGATAGCGGCGCTCCATATTCGGCAATACGCCTTCAAAACTGTGACTGCGCTTGTACACATCGCCGCGATCATTGATGTAGTTGAATTCGATAACTTCATCACCCGAGCCGTACAGAACCGCTTCGCGCTGTTTGGCTTTGAGTTTTGACCAGGGCGTGTCGACGTTAAAACCATAGTGTTTGGCCAGCGAGGCCAGCATATGGAAATAGTAGACATTGCGCTTGTCCCAGCCGCGAATGGCGCCGTCAGACAGGCTTAGGCTGGTGTCCTGAATCACTTTGTCTTCATCAAAAAATTGATGCACACCTAACCCGTCACAGGTAGGGCAGGCGCCGGCGGGGTTGTTAAACGAGAACAGGCGCGGTTCGAGTTCGGTCAGGCTGTAATCGCAAATTGGGCAGGCGTGTTTGGACGAAAACAAACGGTCGGGCGCTTCGCCGTCCATATAGCTAACGCAAGCGATGCCTTCGGACAAGTTCAGAGCAGTCTCGAAGGATTCCGATAAGCGCAGCTTCAGGTCTTCACGCACTTTAAAACGGTCGATAACCACCTCTACCGTGTGTTTCTTTTTCTTGTCGAGTTTGGGGGTATCGTCCAGATCACACAAAATCCCGTCGATACGGGCGCGGATAAAACCATCGCGCTTGAGCTGCTCGAAGATGTGCAGGTGCTCCCCTTTGCGCTCGCGAATCACCGGTGCCAGCAACATCAGCTTGGTGCCTTCCGGTAAGGCGAGGGTGGTGTCCACCATTTCACTGATGGTCTGTGCGGCGAGTGGCACCTTGTGCTCCGGGCAGCGCGCTTCGCCCACCCGCGCATAGAGCAGGCGAAGGTAGTCGTAAATTTCGGTGATGGTGCCCACGGTTGAGCGCGGGTTGTGTGAGGTGGATTTCTGCTCGATGGAGATCGCCGGGCTCAAGCCCTCCACGTGGTCCACATCGGGTTTTTCCATCATCGACAAAAATTGGCGCGCGTAGGTAGAAAGCGATTCCACATAGCGGCGCTGGCCTTCGGCGTAGAGGGTGTCAAAGGCGAGGGAGGATTTGCCCGAGCCGGAGGGGCCGGTGATCACGACAAGTTTGTCGCGTGGGATATCCAGGTCAATATTTTTCAGGTTATGGGTGCGTGCACCCCTCACGATAATTTTGTCCATCTACTGCAATCCGCCCAGGCTACTGACAAGGAACAGGCGACGGTGGTGAATCGCCCAAAGGGGCAGATTATACGCCAATGCTTTGCTGACAGATGTCACCGATATGGATTATTCCGTAAGTCTTGGTAAAGCCCTGTAGCAGCGGTGTGAGTTTCTTTTGGCGATTGATGGTGTGTGCTTGGCGCTAGTTGGTACACTATCGCCCCTTTGCTGAAACCCTTTACGCGACACCCTTTGCCATGCAAGAACCTGCTGACTCCATTCAATTTTCCACACCCGCGCCTTTTGAGAAAAAAGTCGTCTGGTCGCTGGCGGCGCTTTATACCTTCCGTATGTTTGGTTTATTTATGCTGTTGCCGGTGCTCGCGTTATACGGCACAGAGTACGCGCATCACAGCCCATTTTTATTGGGCCTGGCGTTGGGCGCCTATGGTTTCAGCCAAGCTTTATTGCAGATTCCGTTTGGCGTGCTGTCTGATCGTATTGGCCGCAAACCGCTGATTCTGGCGGGGTTGATTGTGTTTGTGCTCGGTAGTGTGGTGGCGGCTCTGGCCGATTCGGTTTACGGTTTAATCTTCGGGCGCTTCCTGCAGGGGGGCGGTGCTATCTCGGCGGTGGTCATGGCGCTGCTTACCGATCTCACCTCGGAAGAAAATCGCACCAAGGCGATGGCGACTATCGGTGCTTCCATTGGTGTGTCCTTTTCATTGGCGATGACCGCCGGCCCGCTGTTGGCGGCTTGGGGGGGGGTATCCGCGATTTTCTGGCTCACTGCCGTATTAGGTATTGTGGGAGTTTATATCCTGCTGCAGTTGGTACCCAATGTTGCGCAGTCGCAGCGCCCCAAACGCGAAGCGGTGGCAGTGCCCGCGCTGCTGGGTAAAACCCTGCGTCACCCGCAGTTACTGCGCTTAAATGTCGGTATTTTTGTACTGCATTTTGTGTTGATGTCGAGCTTTGTGGTGCTGCCGTTAATGCTGCAAAACCAACTGGAAATCCCGCGTGATTATCATGGCCTGGTTTATTTCCCGCTGCTCGCCTTTGCCTTTGTATTGATGCTGCCGTTTGTGATCATTGCCGAAAAGCGCCGCAAGATTAAAGGTGTATTCCTGATTGCGGTTGCCCTGTTGCTGATTGCCGAACTGGCATTGATGGTGGTTGGCGCCAATCGTATTTTTGCCTTGTTTGTACTGTTTGTATTTTTCATCGCCTTTAATGTGTTGGAGGCGACCCAGCCTTCCATGGTGAGCAAAATTGCACCGGCGGGTGCCAAGGGAACAGCGACCGGAATCTACTCTACCTGTCAGGTATTGGGTGTATTTGGCGGCGGTGCCCTGGGCGGTTGGCTGTTGCAGGAGCAGGGCGCCAATGCGGTGTTTTTAGTGAACGCGGTGTTAATTGCGATTTGGCTGATTGTTGCCTGGTCGATGCAACCGCCAAGCTTTTTGGCGAGTGTGCTGATTCCACTCAAGGGGCAGGATCAGCAGGGCCTGGCCGACAAACTGCGCGCGGTCGATGGCGTTGCCGAGGTGGTAATTGTCACCTCGGAAAATACGATTTATCTCAAAGTTGATCAGCGTAGAGTTAATCGTAAACAGCTTGCCGCAATTGTGGATGGCAGCGCAGACGTGTAGAGTGACCGACGCCCCGCAGGGGGCAATAACCCATCAACCTGAATGCCGCCCTCGCATAAAAACAGAAGGCGGATACTCGGACAATCAAGAGGAATGCAGCATGGCTCGCGGGATTAACAAAGTAATTTTGATCGGCAATATCGGGCAAGACCCGGAAGTAAAATACATGCCTTCTGGCGGTGCTGTGACTAACGTCAGCGTAGCTACCTCCGAAACCTGGAAAGACAAAAACACTGGTCAACCGCAAGAGCGCACCGAGTGGCATCGTGTCGTATTTTTTAATCGCCTGGGGGAAATCGCGGGCGAGTATCTGAAAAAAGGCTCAAAGGTATATATCGAAGGTGCACTGCGCACGCGTAAATGGCAGGCGCAAGACGGCACTGATCGCTACACCACCGAGATTGTAGCGAGCGAAATGCAAATGCTGGATGGCCGCGGTGACGGTGCAGGTATGGGCAACAATATGGGCGCGGGCGGGTTTGATCAGACTCCGCAGTACAATAACCAACAGCACAGTAATGCGCCTGCACAAAATGCCTATAACCAAGCTGCAGCTAAGCCGGCAGCCAATAATCAGGGCGGCGGCAATCAAGGTGGTTTCGGCCAGCCCGCGAATCGCCCTGCACCACAACAAAACGTACCGCCGCAACCTGCGGGTTTTGACTCGTTTGATGACGATATTCCTTTTTAATAAAACAGCGATGTTTTGTTAGGCTTCAACAGGGCGCACTTGCTTCAAGTGCGCCCTGTTTTGTATCTGGCCTGTTGATTCGGTTTTTGGCAGGTGAATAATTAAAAATAACAGAGGCTTTCCCAATGACGACAAACACATTTGTATCGACAACTTCTGCGGTAGCTTTTTTCACTTCGCGCCACTTGATTCGCGGGTTATTGATGAGCTGCTTGGGGATTTCACTCGCGGTTGCCGCAAGCCCACAAGCGGCGTCTGCCGGAGTTGCCGCTGACGCAACCATCAAGCTGTGGAACGGCAATAAAACAGCATCGCGCCAGCAATATGAGCGCGAAGTATTGGAATTAGCGTTGAAGGCGAGCAGTAAAAAGACGGGTGATTGGGCGCTAGTGGAAGATTTAACGGATTACCCGCGCGCGGAAGATGAATCCAGTGTGTTTCGCAGCAAAGGCTTCGATATTTTTGGCACTGTCGCAGGCAATACCAAGTTGGCCAACGAGGAGAAAACCTTAATTCCACTGCCGCTGATGAAAGGATTATTAGGGCATCGCATTTTAATTATTCGTGCCGCAGACAAAGAAAAGTTTGCGGCGATTAAAACTCCCGCGCAGTTGCAGCAATTTACGATGGGTATTCCCGCCACTTGGGCCGACGCCGAACTGTTTCGCCAAAATGGCTACCCGGTGGTAGAGAAGGGCAGTTTTGAAGAGCTGTTTACTCGCTTGGAAAATAAAGAGTTTGATTATGTGACCTTTGGTGCAAACGAAGTTACAAGTGTGTTCAAAGAGCGCGCTGCTAAATCTGGCAAATTGATGGTGGAATCTTCGCTGCTAGTGTTTTATCCATTTCCGCTGGTGTTTTATGTCAATCCCGACAACACAGCGCTTGCGGAGCGAGTAACCCAAGGGCTAAAAATCATCAGTGAAAATGGTGAATTGGATAAAATTTTTGACCGTTATTTTGCTGCCGATTTAACTGCAGTTAATTTGCACCGGCGCACAATGATCACCTTGAAAAACCCTATCCTGCCCACTGAGATGGCTGACTTTAAACCCTCACTGTAATTTTTATCTGCGCATGATAGAAAATGATGTGCGCTGATGTTTTTTGCTGTGTTTTGTTACGGCATGATTTTTTTACCATGCTTGTATTATCAATTTTAAACAGGATATATTTTCGCGCCCGATAGGTTTCGGGCGCTTTAAAGGAAACATCAATATCTACAACTATTTTCAAGGGAATAAGGAATGATGAAATTAATAACAAGTTTGTTAGTTGCCGCACTAAGCGTGCCTGTCTCTGCAGGCATTATCCGCCACGACACCCCCGATTCCTGGTATACCGGTTTTGCGAATGATCCTGCCTTTAATGGGGTGGGTTTAATTTTTGGTGATACCGGCGCCTCGCCCTACTCTTGCAGCGGAACGGTAATCAATAAAAATTGGGTGCTAACTGCGGGGCACTGCGTCAATAAAGCGCAGGCGATGCAATTTTATTTGCCGGGTGAAACGGGTTGGCGTTTTTACGAGGCAGATACCTGGGTCTCTCATGAAAACTTTAGTGATTATGGCCTTGTCGATGGTTGGGATATAGGCCTAATGCATTTCAAGACGGACTTTGATGTGGCCCCTGCACAACTCTATAACGGCAACAATGAATTTTTGCATTCATCGGCCAGTGTCGGTTTTGGTTATACCGGAAACGGTGAAACGGGAATAGAAGGTATCGATTACCAGCGCCGCGCAGGTACTAATATTGTTGACAACATTTGGTCATTGCAGGGTGATGGCGACCAAATTCTTTGGTCTGACTTTGATCATCCAACCGATCCATCTTTTAATTTTTTCGATTTTATCGGCGCGGATTTTGATGATCTGGCGACAGTGCTCGAGATCATGGTTGCCCCAGGTGATTCCGGTGGTGGTGTTTTTATTCAGGAAAATGGCCAAATTTATTTGGCGGGTGTGCATTCGTTTATCACCGATTTTAGCAACAACGGTTTGGTCGATTATGGCGATGCCTATGGTTCAACGCGAGTCAGCAGTTTTATCGACTGGATCGATTTTCACATTGCGACCCATGAAGTACCCGAACCCGGCAATGTGCTATTGCTAATGTTGGGTGGGCTAGGGCTGTTTATACAGCGTCGTCGCATGGTGTAAGTATTTCGCCATTTTCCCGGCAATCTGCACCGCGAGCTGACTACGCTGAAATATGCCCAAATTGCCCAGCACCCCTAGTGCACCTTTCCCCTCCGCTGTACGTAAAAAGGGGGTTGCTGTAGTATCAGCCCCCTAACGCAATGCGAACTTAAGCGTCTAAGAAAGTCCACCACAACAATTACAACAAATAATGGAATCACAGCGAGGGTACCCCAGTTGAAAGACGATAAACCCACATCCTTTGATATTGCCTACCGCGCGGGCGTATCCCAGTCGACCGTGTCGCGCGCATTACGCAATAGCCCGTTGGTCAATGAAGAGACACGGTTGAAAGTGCAGCAAATTGCACGCGAACTTAATTACAAAGTAGACAAAAATGCGAGCAGTTTGCGTTCACAACAAACCAAAACTATCGCCTTGTTATTGTGCGAACACCACGGCACCGGTAATTCCTTAATCAACCCTTTTTTCCTCTCGATGGTGGGCAGTATTACCCGTGCATCAGCCAACCGCGGCTTTGATTTATTGATTTCCTTCCAGCAATTTAGTGAGGATTGGCATGCGGATTACGAGGATGCCAATCGCGCTGATGGCATTATCTTTTTGGGTTATGGCGATTACGAAACCTTTGTAAAAAAACTGACTTATCTCACTGAAGTCGGCGCGCATTTTATTACTTGGGGGCCAGTACTTGAAGGGCAACCCGGCGTCTCCATTGGCTGCGATAATTTCAACAGCGCCTACAATGCCGCCCAACATTTAATTGCACTCGGGCATAAAAATATCGCTTTTCTCGGTGACGTATCCGAGCACAGCCCCGAATTTGCCGACCGCTACCACGGCTTTTGTAAAGCGTTGCAGGAAGCCGGTATTGCGGTAGATCCGAAACTGCAAGTCGCCGCTGAAACCTCGGAAGCGGAAGGCTACAAAGCGACCATGAGTTTACTGCAGCGTCGCGTACCCTTTGATGCGGTATTTGGTGCGAGCGACTTGATTGCCATTGGTGCCATGACGGCATTGGAAGAAGCGGGCATGCATGTGCCGCAGGATGTTGCGCTTATGGGTTTCGATGATATTCCCATGGCCGCCTACACCCATCCGGCACTCACCACTGTGCAGCAGGATACGCAATTGGCGGGTGAGTTATTGGTAGAGAATTTATTAAAGCTGGTGAGTGGTGAGCGGCCGGAATCTATGTTATTGCCGGCAAAATTAATGGTGCGCAGTTCCTGCGGTGCAAAACCATTTAAGAAATAACGGTTCTGATGGATAACTGATTAGTCCCAACAAGAAAAACCCGCTGCAGCTTTCACTACAGCGGGTTTTTTATTGCTCTGCTTGTTATTCAGTTTTTTGTTGCCTAGTCACTCAATATTAATGACCCTGAGGAACTGCAGCCGCGTCGCTTGCGGCATTATTGTCCTGCACAAAATAAACCGACAGCGCACCGAGAATCATAAATACACCCGCCAGCATCACGATATAAATTGCTTCGTTGTGGAATACATATTTTAAAATTTGCCCCGCAACCAAACCGGACACAATTTGCGGCGCGGCGATGGTGAAGTTGAAAATGCCCATGTACACACCGGTTTTATCAGCTGGCAGGGAGCCAGCCAGAATCGCGTAGGGCATGGCGAGAATTGCCGCCCATGCGATGCCGATGCCAATCATCGGAATTAATAAATCCAGTGCGCCTTGAGGAATATCCACTTGGGTGATCCATAAGTCCACATGGACAATTTCTGCATTTTGAAACAGCACAAAACTCAAATAACCCAAGCCGCCCGCCAGTAGTGAGAGCGAGTAGGTCAGCTTGCGACCAAAACGATTGGCGATGCGTGTGAGCACAATAGAAAACAATGCAGCAAAAAGTGAGTAAGCGGCGAAAATAATACCTACCCAGTCACCGGCAGCGCCTTTGGCGGCGGCAATTTCCGGCGGGATGGTTTCCAGTGAATGCAGGTAATCTGAATCAAACCATTTGGCGTCTATGCCCCAGATATATTGGGTGATTGCCGGGGTGGTATAGACCCACATAATGAACAGGGAGAACCAGGAAAAAAACTGCACTATCGCCAGTTGGCGCATGGTTTTGGGCATATGGATAAACAGCTGCCAGAAATTCCCCAGGCGTTTCAACAGGGAAGGTTTCACCGCAGGCGCAACGGCGGCGGTCAGGCCCTTGTAGCGATTGTATTCCGCAGGTGCGTATTCCTTGGTGCGGATAACAGTCCAAAGCACAGTGAGGAACAAGGCGCTGGCACCGATGTAAAAGGCCCAGGTGACAGTGGGAGCAACTTCACCTTTGGGGGCAGTATTTTCCAGCCCGATCACATTGGTGAGCACAAACGGCAGGATGGAGCCAATCACTGCGCCGATATTAATCAGCAGTGCTTGAATGGAATAGCCGAGAGTACGCTGCTCATTGGGCACCATATCCGCTACCAGCGCGCGGAAGGGCTGCATGGTGACGTTAAAGGCGCCGTCCATCAGCGCCAGCATCAAGCCGCCAAATAACATGGGGGTGATAAAGGCGACAAAGAGCGAGGCATTGGGCATCAATAACATGCCAGCGGCGGCGGCAATCGCACCGCCTAAAATATAAGGACGACGGCGGCCCACACGGTTCCATGTGCGATCAGACGCAGCACCCACAATCGGCTGTACCAACAAACCCATAATGGGCGCAGCAAGCCAGAAGAGTGAGAGTGAATGTAAATCTGCCCCCAAATCCGAAAGCACGCGGCTGACGTTGGCGTTCTGTAGCGCAAAACCGAGTTGAACTCCCAGAAAGCCGAAACTGACGTTCCAGACCTGCCAAAAGGGAAGGGTGGGCTGTTTCATTGTGTACTGCCTTTGTTATTGGTTTAGTTGAGTGTAGTTGTCGATTCTTATTAACCAAAGCCCGCGTACCGATCCGGTCGGCACGCGGGCTTGGTGGCACTTGCCTCGTTACTTCACGTAGCGCGCTTCAGTGCTATCGTTTCTGTCCCACACCTTGCCGTCGCTGTAGCTGCGCAGCAGTTTGATGTATTCAGCGTGAGTCCAGGCCAGTGGGGTTGCGCCATTGGTACCTTCGCCCAGCGGGTAGTTGTAGGTGTCGTTGCCGCCTACACCGTCCCACACTTGCTCAGGCAACATCATGCCTTCGTTGGCAAACAGCTCCATGGCTTTCACATAGGTGTTGCGCAGTGAGTCTATATCGACACTGGCATTGGCTTTTGCCAGTTCCAGCTCGTAGTGACCACGCTCACCGGTGAAGAAGGGCCAAACGCGACCACGGCCATCACTGGAGTTATTGGCTTCCACATAGCCTTTGCCTGCGCTGATCTCTTCGCCGTAGCCGTCAATGCCATAGCGGCGCCAGCCGGGGAATGTGCCCTCCACGCCGGGGAAGGTGAATTCGTATTTGGTGCGCAGCAAGTCTGGCAGGTTCAGGTTGTCGTACTCGGGGATGGTTTCCAGTACGTGCTTGTCCGTTGCCGCGCGCACACCGTAGCGCACCAGTTCCAGAAAGCCGCCATCGATCACCTGCGATTCATCGTTGATCACCTGCGCGTTGCTGGTGCCCAGTGCCGAGCGATCATTGGGGTCTTCGTTGGCGTTAATGCGCAGGTAGTACTGGCCGTTACCCAAATCGCCGGTGAGCGAGCCATTGGTGGTAAAGGTTTTGGCCTCCAGCTCGCTGGAATACTTGTCGGCCGCTGCGAGGTATTTGGCCGCACCTGCGCTGTCGCCTGCCTGGGTGGCGATATCCGCCGCCGACACCAGCCCGGCGATAATCGCTGCGGTGGTTGAGGGTGAATAACCTTGTTGCTCTTCCCAACGCTCTTGTTGGGTATAAGGTGGTTTGATGAGGGTATCGTTCCAGAGGATTTTCACCTGGCCGCCGCTCACGAGGAAATCAGCCGCCGGTTTGAGCATTTTGGTGTACCACTGGGCGATTTCTGCATCGCTAAAAATGCCTTCTTTCCACAAACGCCAGCCGAGCATGAGCGGCATGCCGGTTTGATCCAGCTGGACACCCACCCATTCCACTTCGCCATCCACATGGGTTTTTTGCAGGAACCAGCCAGGAATGCCGCTGTAGCCGGCAATTTTTTCACTCGCCTGGATTTTTTCCAGATATTCAAATGCGATACGCGGTGACTCGCGGTCACCCAGGGCGAGCATCGCCATGGCCACTTGATAAAAATCGCGTGGCCATACGGCCTTGTAACCGGTGGCAGATTTCTCCGCCGATTTGGTATCGCCCCAAGGGTTGGAGAGTGAGGCGATAAACGCACCGGCGTGAGTTTTGTCTTCCTGCGCTTTTAACACCATGGCGCTGGTGTAGGCCAACTTGCCGCCGTCGGTCGCCGTGGCAGAAAGTTTTTCCAGTGCGGGCAGGGTTTGTAAAAAGTCTTGCCAGCCGATGGCGTCGCCATCGCCGTTGTAATGGGCGAGCACTTTATCGTAGCCCTTACCCAATGTTTGCTCGGCAGCAGCGGTACTTTCACTGGTGCTTTTGCCAAACCCAAGTACCAAATCCCACTGCGCACTTGCGCCGTTTTTAACCTCGGCGAGTTGCAATGTCAGCGCCACATTGCCGGGTGTGTCACCGGTACTGGTGTAAAGCTGGGTGAGGCTGCCGTTTTGTTTTAGGTCGGCAATGCCGTCAGATACCCCTTCAAAACCCACGGTGCTTTGTGCAACCGGTGCAGTGGTTTTTACCGTCATGCTGCTATTGCCATCGGTCGCGACCCACACGCCATCGGCGTAGCGCACACTGTCATTGCTGCCGGTATTGGCAATAGATGGATTTACATACACATAAGGTGTCACATCGGCAGTTAGCGCGCGAAAGACCACACGCATCATCAATGCTTGTGAATCCGGGTCGGTGAAAATGTGTTTTTCAATTTCGTATTTGCCTTCCTTATCGCGATTCACAATTTTGTAGGCAAGGGATTGCGGGCGCCCTTGGGCATCCGTTGTTAAATATTCGATGGTAGAAATGGTGTCTTTCTTTTCTTCGTCGAGGAAGCCGTCGCCTTTCACCAGTAAATGCAGCTCTTGCAGTTGTGCTTCATGAATCAGGCCGTACATGGTTTCGGTCAACACGCCTTGGGCGATGGAAAACCACACTTTGGAAATGGTGCCGCTGGCGCCGGTGTCTTGGTAGGCGCCGTCGGTGTATTGTTCATAGGAGGTGCCAATACCGGTTTTGCCGGCATAAGCCCACACGACGGCATTGCCGGGCGCACCGGGCGCTACCGCAGTTTGGGTAGCGGGTGCCGAGGTTGTCGATGAGTTATCGGAGCAGGCGCCCAGTAATAGGCTGCCGCTCACCAACAGGGCGAGTAGGTTTTTTTTCATGACAAAATCCTCGTATCAAAATCACTATTATTTATTGGTGTCATTTTGTGTGGTGATCTTTGCTGTAAGATCGACCAGCCATAACAGATATGACAACCAAGTCACATTAGGTGTTGGCAGGATTCAACTCAAGCAGGTGCATACGTATTCACCTTGCATACGTATGCAGGAAAGACTAGCCCAGATTTTTCAGGCGCGTTAAAACGCAGGGCAAAAAAGTGGCCTGCCGGTTTTATCCGGAAGCGCAACGGGTTTGGATGCGTTTATGAATACGTATTCTATGGTTTTTGTAACGATAAATATCATCACAGCGATCTGCATACGTATGTAGTCACTTGGCGAAAAAACAGTGCTGGCGTATGTTGATATCACGCAATACAAACACTTCACGGGTGTTTGTGAAATCAATATAAAAACTGAGACTTCTGTAATGACAACAACTCCCTGGTGGCGCGGTGCAGTGGTATACCAGGTATACCCACGCAGTTTGATGGATGCCAATAACGATGGCATTGGTGATATTCCTGGCATTATCAGCAAGCTCGATTACATTGCGAGTTTGGGGGTGGATGCGATTTGGGTATCACCCTTTTTCAAATCGCCCATGAAGGATTTTGGTTACGATATTTCTGACTATCGCGATATAGATCCGATTTTCGGTACGCTTGCAGACTTTGATGAATTAATTGCCAAGGCGCATGAGCGCAACATCAAAATTATTATCGATCAGGTACTCAGTCACACGTCGGATCAGCACGCCTGGTTTACCGAGAGCCGTGAGTCACGCGATAACCCCAAAGCCGATTGGTATGTGTGGGCAGACCCATTACCCGACGGCACACCGCCCAATAACTGGCTCGCTATTTTTGGCGGTTCAGCGTGGGAGTGGGAGCCGCGTCGCTGCCAATATTATTTGCATAACTTTTTAAAAACCCAGCCCGATTTAAATTACCACTGCCCGCAAGTGCGCGAGCAAATTTTGCAAGAAGTGGAATTTTGGTTGAAGCGCGGTGTTGATGGCCTGCGTCTGGATGCCATCATCTTTTGTTTCCACGATAAACTGCTGCGCAGCAACCCCGCCAAGCCGGAGGCAGAGCGCCGTGGGCGCGGTTTCAGCGAAGATAATCCCTATGCGTTTCAACGTCACGTATACGACTGCGACCGCCCGGAAAATTTGCAGTTTTTAGAATCGCTGCGCACATTAATGGATCGCTACCCAGGCACTGTCACCCTGGGTGAAATTGCCTCGGAAGATTCGCTTAAAACCATGGCCGAATACACCGCTGGCAATTCGCGCTTGCACATGGCTTACAGTTTCGAATTGCTGGTGGATAAATTATCCGGCTCGTACATTCGCGAAACCGTAGAAACCCTGGAGCAAAATTTAGCGGAAGGTTGGCCCTGCTGGGCGATTGGCAACCACGACGTGGTGCGTTTTATGTCGCGCTGGGGTGGTAAAGACCAATCCCCGCAATTGGCAAAAACCTTGAATGCGATGTTGTTTTCACTGCGCGGCAGCGTGTGCAGTTATCAAGGTGAAGAGTTGGGTTTAATTGAAGCGCCAATTCAACAGCACGAATTGCAAGACCCTTACGGCATCACCTTCTGGCCGCGCTTTAAAGGTCGCGATGGTTGTCGCACACCTATGCCCTGGAATCACACAGAAACCTACGCTGGTTTCTCGCAAGTAAAAACCTGGTTGCCGGTTCCCTCCGCGCATAAAGAGCAAGCGGTGAGCCTGCAAGAAGCTGATCCGGCTTCTATTCTCAATGCGTACCGCCAATTTATGAATTGGCGCAAGGGCCAGCCTGCATTGCGTTTGGGTGATATCCAATTTATTGCTGACGGTGTGAATTATTTGGTATTTACCCGCAGCTATGGTGATGACACTTTGCTATGTGCGTTTAATTTTTCCGCACAAGAAAATCTCATCCATTTAGATGCGGCGTATCAACTAAGCGCCATAGAAGGGCACAGTTGCACAACGCTTGCCGGGCAATATGAACGTTTGCCAGTACCTGCCTATGGCACGGTGATCGCGCGCTTGGCGAAATAAGGTTTTCATTCCAATATTCTGCTCCGGTTTTCTTTTAAACCGCTCTTCAAACATCAGTGTTCGGTCAATGCAGAGGGCTTCGGCCCTCTTTTTTATCTTAAAAATTAATCACTGCCTTACGCTGTATTCAAAAACTGCAAAAAGGTTTCATAAAGAATGTGAATGCATACGTATGCGGTGGTTTGAATACGTATGCATTCTATTGTGAGTGTTATCCCCCTGCGCCTACTATCGCCGCAACGACAAGTTTGTATCGCTTTACGTGTATAGCGTAAGGACGCTGTTGTTATTACACACAATCTTAAAAATAAGAGTAGTTTTCCGCGGAGAGAATTCATGAAGAAACAAACCTTTAATCACGTACTCGCGATGGCGGCCACTATGGCGCTGGTGTCGGGTTCACAAGTTGTTTATGCACAAAATGCAGCAGAGCCAGTGGAAGAAATTTTGGTTACCGGCTTTCGCGCCAGTTTGCAAAACTCTATTTCTGCAAAACAAAATTCAGCTTCAGTAGTGGAAGCTGTCTACGCTGAAGATATTGGTAAGTTGCCTGATTCAAGTATCGCTGAAACTTTGGCGCGTATTCCAGGTTTGGCAGGTGAGCGCCGCGATGGCCGCACCAGCGGTATCTCGGTTCGCGGGTTTAACGAAAACTATGTTGCCTCCTCCATGAATGGCCGTGAACTTCTTGGTATCGGTGACAACCGCGGTGTTGAATACGATTTGTATCCTTCTGAAATCGTATCGGGCGCTATGGTTTACAAAACGGCTCAGGCAGATCGTGTAAACCAAGGTCTGGGTGGTAATGTTGATTTGCAAACTATTCGCCCATTAGATGGCGACAGAATTATTGGTTTTAATGGCAGCTTTGAACAAAACGGCCTGGAGTCTGCTAACCCTGATTTTGATGATCAAGGTCACCGTTTATCTTTTACTTATTCCGATAAATTTGTAGATGACACCATCGGTTTTGCGGTGACGGCGGCATCTTTGGAATCGCCAAGTCAGGAAGAGCAATTCCGCGCATGGGGTTATGCGGATGCAGGCAATGGCGATGTGGTAATGGGCGGGCAAGATTCGTTTGTTCGCTCTGCAGAAATGAAGCGCGACACCATTGCTGTGATTGGTCAGTTTGAACCAAACGATGCTCTTAGCATCACTGTGGACGGATTGTTTATTGATTTTGAAGAATCCAAAGTGAAGCGTGGTCTTGAGGAAGGCTTTGCGTGGGGTGGTGGTACAACTAACACCTTCCTTGAGCGTGAAAACGGTCTTGTTACTCGCGCACGTTCGACTGGTTTTGCATCGGTTATTCGTAATGATGCGGAAGTAAAAGAAGGCGAATTATCCGCGTTCGGTGCCAACGTCGAGTATCAACTCAACGACAATTGGACTGCGGGTCTGGATATTTCTGTCAGCGAATCAGAAAAAGATCTGATCGACGTTGAAAGTTATTCTGGTGTAGGTCGTGCGAATACTGGTGCTGTAGGTTCTGCTGATGTTGAGTGGGTCATGACATCTAAAGGTGCCACTTTTACCGAGCTTGATTCTCACCCTGATTACTCTAACCCTGATGTTATCCGCTTGGCTGGCCCGCAAGGTTGGGGCGGTGCGATTGGCCCATTCTTCAAAGACGAAAATGGTGAAAACCGCACTAACATGCAAGATGGTTTTATCAACAATCCTCGCTTTGAAGAAGAATTAGACTCCGTTAAATTGGATCTTAAAGGCGATGTGGAGTTCGGTATTATCAACGCGGTTAAAGTTGGTATTAACTACTCTGAAAGAAGCAAATCAAAAGAAAACTATGGTGCATTCTTGATTGCTCCATCTTATTTCACTGCGGAAGGCATGAATTGGAATTTTGCAAACGGCCCAATTCCTGTTGAGCAAACGACGGAAGGCGATGCTGCCGTTCCAGCGGAGTACGTTGTTGGCACTGCAGACTTGAGTTTTATCGGTCGTGGCCCCGTGCTTGCGTATGACGGTGTTGGTTTGTATCGCGACGGTTACTACAAAGAATTCGCGGCGACTTTGGTACAAGCGGATCGCTTGGGTGACACCTACACTATTAACGAAGACGTGTTGACTGCGTTTGCGATGGCAGAGTTTGAAACTGGCATCCTTACGGGTAATGCGGGTTTACAAGTTGTTGAAACCGATCAGTCATCCGATGGTTTCCGCACTGTTGTTGGCGATGTGGACGGTTTGGTAGATGCAATTGCCGTTACTGGTGGTGCTAAATACACCCACATTTTGCCTAGCATGAACCTTAATTTCCAAGTAGCGGAAGATCAGATTTTGCGTGTTGCGACAGGCAAGGCAATCAGCCGTGCACGCATGGATGACCTGCGGGCAAATGAAGCCATTAACTTTGATTTTGATACCAATCGCAGAATTAATAACGACCGCGATAATAGTGCGTGGAGTCAGAGCGCAGGCAACCCTGAACTCAAGCCTTATGAAACTATTAACTTTGATACTTCCTACGAGTATTACTTCGCGGCAGATGGTTTCTTGTCTGCTACTTTCTTTTACAAAGAGCTCCTGAATTGGCATAGCGACAACATCAGTTATCGTAATTTCTCTGAATATTTTATTCCTGGTTATCACGATGCGGGTTTGCCGGATGATGCCGAGTTCCAGTCTGTAGATGGTCGCTCAACTAAAGTGATCGAATCAGGTAAGGGGCATGTTCAGGGAACTGAGTTCCAGGCAAGTTTGCCTTTCCATTTGCTGGCAGATGAACTTGACGGGCTTGGCGTTATTGCCAGCGCTACCTTTATGGATGGTGAGATCAACAGAACCGTCGTTCAGGATGGTGTTGGTGTAGAAATTGTTGAGCGTGTTCCTGGTTTGTCCAAAGAATCCCTGCAGCTGACTGTGTATTACGAGCGTGCTGGTTTTGAATTTCGTGTGAGCGGTCGCAAACGCAGCAGCTTCTTGACCGAAGAGCGCGGGTTGAGCTTGGCGCTGGTTCCTGCAACCGATTTGGGTGCAACGCTTGTTGATGCGCAAATTGGATATGACTTTGGTGAATCAGGTATTGCCGGTCTTGAAGGCTTATCAGTTCGTCTGCAGGTACAAAACCTGACAGATGAAGACACAGTGCTGACTAACGGTGCTGACGCTCGCCAAATCGTTCGTTACCAGTCTTTCGGTACCAACTACTTGCTGGGTGTTAACTACAAGTTCTAGTAGTTAGCTAACTGCTGGTGTTGATTAAACCCTGCTGGTATTTGCTAGCAGGGTTTTTTTTAGTGGGTATATACATGAGTACAGCAATTAAAAGTGTCGTTGTAGTGGGTGGCGGTACGGCGGGGTGGATTACTGCTTCGTTATTAAAAAAAATGTTGGGCCACTTGATCGATATCACCTTGGTGGAGTCTGAGGATATTGGTCGCGTCGGTGTTGGCGAAGCCACCATTCCACCTATTCGTTTGCTTAACAGCGTACTTGGTATTGATGAGTCGGAATTTCTGCGTGAGACCAACGCAACCATAAAGTTAGCCATTAAATTTGAAAACTGGCGCGTACAAGGCGAAAGTTATTTCCACACCTTTGGTGCGGCTGGTAAAACAATGGGGTTCTGCCCCTTCCATCATCTGTGGTTAAGGGCGAAAGCAGAAGGCAATGAATCCAATTTGTGGGATTATGACCTTAACTACTTATGCGCAACTGCAAATAAATTCTCCCCGCTGAATGAGCGTGATCCGGCATTGGAAATGCTTTACGCCTATCACTTTGATGCGTCCTTATACGCAGGATTTTTACGCCGTTACAGTGAAAAACTGGGCGTAAAACGTTTGGAAGGTCTCATTGAAAATATTGCTTTGGATTCAGACGCAGGCAATGTCACAGAATTATTTTTATCAAATGGATTTTCAATCAAAGGTGATTTTTTTATTGATTGTTCCGGGCTGCATTCGCTGCTAATTCAACGCAAGCTTGGCACTGGCTATGAAGATTGGAGCCACTGGTTACCTTGTGACAGAGCGGTTGCGGTGCCCTCCGAACGCTTGGATGTAACCTTGCCCTATACCCGGTCAATTGCCCACAAAGCTGGTTGGCAATGGCGAATTCCGTTGCAGCATCGCAACGGTAATGGACTGGTTTACAGCAGCCGCTATTGGTCAGATGATGAAGCAGCGCATGCGCTCTTATCCAATTTGGATACTCCCGCGCAAGCTGATCCAAAGCTTATTAAATTTAGAACAGGCCGCTGTTTGCAGCAGTGGAACAGAAACGTGGTTGCTATTGGTCTTTCGAGTGGCTTTCTGGAACCACTGGAATCGACCAGTATTCATCTCATTCAATCCGCTGTGGTGCGGCTATTAAAATTTTTCCCGCATACCGGCATAAATTCGGCGGACATTAATGAATATAATCGACAATCAAAAATTGAATTCGAACAAATCCGCGACTTTATAATCCTGCATTACCATCTCAATCAGCGCGACGATAGTCAGTTTTGGCGAGACATGCGCAATATGCGAGTTCCAGAATCACTCCAGCGAAAAATTGACCTCTTTCATGCGAGCGCACGAGTATTCAGAGAACAGGATGATTTGTTTACTGAGGCGTCCTGGGTTCAAGTAATGCTCGGTCAAGGTATAGCGCCCCAAGACTATCATCCCATTGCAAATTCACTTCCAACGGACAAGCTTTTTGAATCGCTGCGAAGTATGAAAAATTTCAAGATGACGCCTGTCGAAAAAATGCCATCGCACGATGAGTTCTTACAAAGAATATGCAGGGTCTAGTCCGCAATCCAGCTAGAAAAAATGATAAATACGTTGAAGTCACAATGATCAAAGATAGGTGTTGTTATGAATAAAATAAAAGTAGCCTTGGCATTTTTCCTATTAATTTCCTCGGTAGTGGTTCTTGGTCAAGAAGCGGCGGTGCGCATAGAACCCGCCAACTG
>Ga0307408_100000899_pt1 | contig 23394 bp, 14 predicted proteins | sample 322Cmetagenome_FD_202116 | JGI IMG/M metagenome (GOLD analysis project Ga0307408, IMG submission 202116) | Maize rhizosphere microbial communities from greenhouse at UC Davis, California, United States - 322HYB-C-3 | ecosystem: Host-associated > Plants > Roots > Rhizosphere > Soil | place... | reverse complement strand
GTGCCTGTGCAGTCCCATGCCGAGTTCGTCTTCGACTGCGTTGATCGACGTCGTGTCCATGTACTCGAGCATGGAGGGGCGGATGCTTGAAGCGATGTCCATGATCGCGCCTGCAGCGTCGCGGCTGCTGGAAAACCAGCCGACGACCGTCCTTTCAGGTGGGGCGGGGGGCAGGAGCCGCAGGGTGAGCTCGGTGATGATGCCCAAGGTTCCCTCGCTGCCGACGAAGAGTTTGAGCATGGACAGCCCTGCCACGTCTTTAAGGCGCGGACCGCCAAGACGGATGACCCGACCATCGGCCATAACCACTTCCATGCCGAGGATATAGTCCGACGTGACGCCATACTTGACGCAACACAGGCCTCCGGCATTGGTGGCGGCATTTCCTCCGATAGTACAGATCTCGTATGACGCCGGATCCGGCGGATACCAGAGGCCTTGAGCGGCGGCAGCGGCTTTCACCTCAGCATTGAGTAGGCCGGGCTGCACAACTGCGGTACGGGTAACCGGATCGATGGTAATGCTGCGCATCCGTTCGGTACTGAGAACTATCCCGTTATCAAGAGCGGTCGCTCCTCCCGAAAGCCCGGTACCGGCACCCCTTGGCACGATGGGTACCCGATGTTTGGCTGCCCACTGAACCGCTAACTTGACGTGCTCTGTGCTGAGTGGTAGGACAACGGCGATAGGTGTGCCGGCGTTGGGGTCGACCGCGCGGTCCTGCTGATAGGCCTTCATGGCCTTGGGGTCTGTGATGACGGCTTCGGGCGGCAGGATCGAGACGAGCTCATCGATGCTGTTCGGGTCGGCGGCATCCCGGTGGTGTGGTAGAGATGCAAGACCGTGTGTGTCGGCATCCTGTAGATCGGTAGCGTGTGACACGTGGTCGCGCTCCTTCTGTTTGTGTTGCCAGGGCAAGAATTGAAGTTGGTCATCCCGGGCCGGGCGGCCAAAGGAAGTTGTCATCGTTTGGCGAATTGGAGAACTTCGAAGAGTTCGACCGTGGGCAGCTCGACCAGCACGTCTTCTCCGTCGACGCGGTTACGCAGAGGAGTGCCGGCCACAAGGGCAGTAACCGTCGGCTCTTTTGCTGCGGCCCCGTGCAGTCGCAGGAGTCCGCCGCTGTAGGGCAGGTGCGGGCCGTAGGCGCGTCTGCGGATGCCGGAGTGGTTGATCAGATGAACGACCCTGCCTTGATCGTTGGCCCCCGCGATCATTTCGATGCTGTCATGCAGCTCCGCCGTTAATTCGGCTTTGACCAGCGACTTCACCAGGGTGATGAAGTGATCCCTGACGTCCGTTTTGCCGAATTCCCGGTAAGTGCGTCCGATGGTCCAGGGTACGTGAAGAACTTCACCCTTGCCGTGCTGTCCTCTGACGTAGGCGGGGTCGCTGCTGCCTTGGTGTCCATATGCCAGTTCGGGCGGACCAAAGGGTGCCTGCGGCAGAACGAATCCTGAGGATACGGTTCCCGGCTTCCAAATGCATCGTTGGTAACGGCCGAAGAGCGGCAGCAGAGGGCCGTTGTAGTGGTAGTCCGCCATTCTGGGTTGTGGCTTATCGGTCACGTAGGTTGAGCGAAGCTCGTTGCCCGTAAGGGCGGGGGTTAAGGCCTGGAGCGCAAGGCTGCTGGCCAGCTCGAGGTTCCCGTCGCGGCCGATTCCGGCGGAACCGGTGGACATGAGGTTGCCGCCGCCGGCGACGAATTCGTCGATTGCAGGTGCGGCTGAGCCCAGGTTTCCCATGTCCGGGACGACCAGGAGACTGTACCTGGCGAGTTCTTCCCTGGCCGCCAGATTAGCCAGTTCATCGACCGGCAACACGTCGAAGGGGAGATTGGCTTCGAGTAGGGAGAGGTAAAGGCCCCTGAATTCCTCCACGAGTTCCCAGTAGGTGCCCTGTGCCACCGAGGAATAGCTTGGCCGGACCAGTGCGATTTCGGCTGCAGGGTGAAGTCCTTCGTACACCTTTGAATTCCGCTGCCGGAACCTCATGATCTCCCTGGCGTGCGAGGTACTCCATTGCGTTGGCAGCCGGCCGGGGGAGCCAAAGTAGTACACCGACGGGTTTCCTCCACGCGCTATCGTCTGGACTACATACTGGGCGAAGTGTTCAGGCTGTTCGGAGCCGAGTCGGTGCGAGGAATCTGTGAAGGCGACGCAGTTCACCATGACCGCGGCGTTTGGCCGCGAGGTGACGTGGGCGCTGACAGCTTCGGCGGTGGCGTGTGGCCAAAGCTCCTTGCCGGGCATGGACTTGAAGGCGCTGTTGCCTTCCAGATAGACCATGGGGGCACCCTCACGCAGGAGAACGCCCGTGTGCTGGCCGCGTGCAGCGAGGTGGTCCACAATTCTTGCCGTCAGCTGTTTGAGGGTCTGTTCTGTGTAGCGCCGCCATAAACCGAAGGTTTCCGAGGTCGCATCGGTTGGCAGTTCACCCCCTCCGCTATATAGAGCAAAACCCTTACGGCATGCTTCACAGTGGCAGGGACCATGGACTACTTCGTCATAGTCACGGACATTGAAGTTGAACCAGTTGAAAAATACTCCGTCAACGTCGTAACGGTCGAGGACTTCGTCCAGAACGTCAAAAGTAAGCGTTTGGTAGTAGTCTCCCGAAGGGCACACGCTGTACAGCGTGTTGTAGATCTGAGGTTTACCTTCTGCGGAACGATAAAGCCATTCGGGGTTTTCACGGGCCAGCCGGGGAGAGACCTTGGACATATCGAAGCGGGCAATGATTTTCAGTCCTCGCGCCTTGCCGGCCGTTACCGCGTCCCCAAAGAGGTCTCCTGAGGGGCGCTGCGCCAACAAAGGGTTCCGGGTTTGGAACGGGAGGTTGGTCGGATAGAAGGACATGATTCCACCGGCATTTATAACCCAGGTGTCGGCACCATACTCCGCAACAGCATCTGCCGCTGCCTCAGCATCCATGGCTGCATCTATTTCCTGCAGATTGGTCTGGAGAACGTTGAAGGGTTTACGCCAGCTGCTGTCCATGGGCAGGTCACGCTCATAGGTGTTCGTTTCTTCTTGCATTGTGGCCTTACTGAATTGCTAGATTGACGTGGTTATTCAAGATGCGGGACTGAGGGCACTTTGCTCTTGTGCCAGCCGCAGCCTTTCAAGCCGGCGTCGTTTCTGTTCCAGGGGATCGGCGATGGGGGCCGCGAGCAACAGACTCTTTGTGTACGGGTGCGCCGGAGACGATGTGACCTGCCCTGCAGGGCCGGTTTCCACGATGTCTCCCTTATAGATGACGGAAACTCTGTGGCTTACGTATCGGACCACCGCCAGGTCGTGTGAAACGAACAGGCAGGCAACACCTGTCTGCTGCTGTATCTCGAGGAGCAGACGAAGAACGGTTGCCTGGGTCGACAGATCCAATGCCGAGACCGGCTCGTCGCAAATTATGAGCTTTGGTTCCGGTGCGAGGGCCCGCGCTATGGCGATGCGTTGGCGCTGCCCGCCGCTGAATTCACGGGGCAGCCGCTCAGCCGCATCGGCCGGCAGTTGAACCTGGTTCAGCAATCCGCGCACTCTGCTTCGGGCTTCAGCGCGGGTCGCCCCTTGAACGACCAGGGGTTCCGTGAGGATGTCGCCGATAGTCAGTGCGGGATTCAGGGAGGAGTAGGGGTCCTGGAAGACCACCTGGATGTCCCGGGCGAGGGCGCGCCTGCGGCTTGGACTGGCGTGTGTGATGTCCTCGCCTTGAAAGGTGATGGTCCCACCGGACGGTTTGACGAGACCAAGGACGGCGCGGCCGATGGTGGTTTTGCCGGAACCTGATTCGCCGACAAGTCCCAGAACTTCGCCAGGGGCGATGGCAAGTGAGACGCCGTGAAGGACTTCGTGCATCTTCCTGCGCAGGCCATGACCCGGGAATGCAACCCGAAGCTCGTTTACTTCAAGTAGTGTGTCCGCGGTCATTTCTGCTCCTTACTGGTAGTCACCAAAGACGTAAGGTCTTCACGCAGATGGCTTTCATCGAGGATCGAGTTGAGAAGCTTCTGTGTGTACGGGTGGTTGGGTTGATGGAAGACCTGGATGACGTCGCCTTCCTCTACGATGAGGCCTTCGCGCATCACGGCGATGCGGTCACAAATATCTGCAACGACGCCGAAGTTGTGGGTCACGAGGAGGATTGCCATTCCCATCTCCTGCTGCAGGTCGCGGAGAAGGTCCAGGATCTCGGCCTGAATCGTTACGTCCAGGGCTGTTGTAGGTTCATCGGCAATCAGCAGCCTTGGCTTGCAGGCCACGGCTCCAGCGATAAGTACGCGTTGGGCCATGCCTCCCGAAATCTGGTGTGGGTAGAGGTCAAAGGTCCGCTGAGTATTAGGAATACCTACTCGCTCCATGAGCTCAAGGGCTCGTTCCTTCGCTTGCGCTCTGGTCATGCCGGAGGCAACCCGAATGCCCTCAACCAACTGGGCACCGACGGTGAATGAAGGATCGAGGTTGGACATGGGCTCCTGCGGGATGTAGGCGATATCTTTGCCTCGGATCTCCCGGAGCTCCCGTTCACGAAGGCCCAACAGTTCCCGTCCATCCAGCAGCACTGACCCGGCGGTTATGACCGCTTCAGGCGGGAGGACGCCCAGGGCAGAAAAGGCGGTCTGGGTCTTGCCTGAGCCTGACTCGCCGACCAGACCCAAGGTCTCTCCGGCCTTCAGTTTCAGGGATACCCCCTTCAGCACCTGCTTTGGCTTCCCATTCGGGGTTGGGTACTCCATCTTGAGGTCTTTAATGTGGAGCAGGTTGGACTCGTCGCTGTTCCCCCCGCTGAGGTCGGCGCCACGGGAACGAACTCTTGCACTGTCCAGCTTTGCAGCTTTTGGTCTTGCACCTTCAAGAGCATCCCGCAGTGAATTTCCGAGGAGGACCAGGGACGCAGTTATCGCTCCAAGCAGCAGGGCTGGCCAGAGGAACTGTGTGGGGTGGACATAGAAATTCAGAAAGCCGGCAGAGATCATGGACCCGAAGCTGGGAACCTCTGTGGAACCCACACCGAGAAATGCCAACCCGGACTGAAGATTGATGGAAGAGCCCATGAGGAATGCGGCAGAAATGATGACCGGTCCACGCACGACCGGCATTACGTGCCGACCGAGAATCCTAAGGGTCGACAGGCCGGCAACACGTGCAGCGTCTACATAGAGTTCATTCTTGACGCCGGCGGTGACGTTCCGGACTATGCGGTAAATCGACGGCGCAAGAAGGACGCCGAAGATCAGCATTGTCGCTCGAAAGTCACCCTTGGTCAGTGGCATGAGCACGATGAGAAGCAGCAGACCGGGGAAGGTCATAATCAGGTTGAAGACCCACTCGATCGCGGTCCGGATTCGTCCGCCGAAGTACCCGCCGACCAGCCCGAATGTCAGGCCAACAAGGCAGGCCATACTCGTGCCGATGAGTGCTGAGATGGCGCCGGTATTGATGGAATGGACCAGGCGGGAAAAGATATCTCGTCCACTCTGGTCACCTCCCAGGAGATACCCCGGCGTTCCGATATCGGCGTTGACAGCGTTGAGGGATGAATCGTTGGGACCGTGCTGGGTGATAAACGGCGCGAGCAACCCCAACATAAAAACGATGAACAGGAAAGCCGCTGTAATAATCGCCTGCGGGTCCCTCGCCAGCCTTCGTAAAGGGGAACGGTGTGAGGCGGCCTCTGTCACATCCGTCTCGAGGAGGGCTACTTCGGTGCTCAAAAGAGCCTCGCTTTCGGGTTGAGCCAACCGTTAACGACGTCGGTCAGCAGATTGACGGATACGACGAGCATGACGCTGAAGACAGTGACTCCCATGATCACGGGGATGTCCCCCTGGAGCGAGGAATTGAATGCAAAGGAGCCGAAGCCGGGCAGAGCGAAGACATTCTCGATGATCAAAGCTCCGCCGAACATGGAGATGAATTCCAGGGAGAGGACCACTAGAGCGGGCGCAGCAGCGTTCCGCAGGGCGTGGCGGTAGACAATTGACCATGCCGGAATTCCCCTGGTTCGAAGCGTCCGGACGTAATCCTTTTGAAGTTCACCGATCATGGTTCCGCGAATCTGCGCCGACATATTTGCCACCCCGTTAATGACCAGCACTATGACCGGAATGGTGATCGACGCAGCCCAACGTCGGGGATCCTCAGAAAAGGGAGTAAACCCGGTGGCGGGAAGCCAGCGCAGGTTGAGCGCAAACACCACAACCAGCCCGATTGCGATCAGAAGGGTTGGCAACAGGTTTCCCAGCAATGACGTACCTTGGGCAAGTCGGTCGACAGCGCCGGCCCGAGAAGCAGCCAGGACACCAAGAAAAACGCTGACAACAACTGTGAGTGCCAGAGCCACCAGCACGATCGAAAGTGTCACTCCCAGCCGAACCGAAACAGCCTTCTGTACCGACTCACTGGTGAAATACGAGACGCCAAAATCACCCCGTAGTACGCCCCAAAGCCATTCAAAGTACTGAACCAACAGAGGGCGGTCCAACCCGAGTTCACTCTTAAGTACGTGAACTGCGTCGACAGACGACGCGGGCCCAAGAATATTGGCCACGACGCCATCAAATGAAAAGCTCAACAACCAGAACGTAATCAGAGTCACCAGGACCGCAAGAATTATGCCGGTTGCCAATCTGCGAAGAATATAGGAAGTCATTGGAACCTTAATCAGATAGAACGGGAAAGTCCGGACGTCCGCCCGACCCGTGTTCAACTAAAGGCAGCACTGCCTTGGGTAGCCGAAAATGCACCAGGGGATGTGGATGCCCTTCGGCCAGTAAGTAGAGACACGCAGGCCCGGACAGCGACCCATTCAGGCCTTGCCAAGAGCGCAGACCCCGAGCGGCAACACTGCGGCGACCAAAATCCTCCGGACATCATGACCCCTATGTCGAGTGCCTCTACTATTCCCGCTAACCGAGTGCCAGCAGTGTCCGGCATCACGGCCCGAGGTAATCCTCGTCACTTGAGTAAAGCATGCCAGCAGGCATATGACAACCGCTTGCCGTCATTAATTCGTACGCCGCAAGCCCGGCACTTCTGCGCCCGGACCACCGCTGGTCATGGAGTGAAGCGCTAATGATGCTGGATCGTTAATGTGGGACGCGGGCCAACCGCGACACCTTTGGCAACCGGTTGATATGCCAAAGGATCGATGACTTAGCCCTGCTTTCAACGGCTAGTTGAGCTGGTTTTGCTGCACAAGCGTCAAGAGCCCTGGCGGCCGGCGTCCTTGAAGGCCTGGCACGAATTGGTGCGGACCGTGGGTGAGTCACCCGTTTAGGGCAGTTTAAGAGCTATGCGCGGACCTTCGTCTGATCCGCTACGGAGCGCTGCTTCCGTGGTCTCTGGGCAGCCAGCGGCACGGGCGTCCTCATCGCCGCGCCGTTTGGTCTTCACTAGGCACGGCACAGCGGATATATCCACGGGATGATCCTTGTAGCGACCGGCCTCAGGTGGTAACCGAGGTCTCTGCGGTCTTTATAAAGTCGGGCAAGATCTCGACTCCCCATCCAGGCTCGCTGCTGAGAGTCACTGCGCCATTTTGCACTGTGGGAAGTGGGCTGAAGATCCCCTCGAAGTAGGGAATTTTCTCTATGCTCCACTCCTGAAACGCCGTCGCAGACGGCTGTGAGGCCGCTAGGTGAAGTGAGAACAGTTGAATCATGCTCTGGTTGGCGCAGTGCGGGGTTGTCACAATCCCTGCCGCTTCAGCCATCTGCGCGATCTTCTTGGTCCGCGCCATGCCTCCCACGTAGCCAACATCCGGCTGGACGATGTCGACCGCCCGGCCCTCTATCATGCGGTGAAACTGGGGCAAGACATTGTCCTGCTCACCCGCGGCAACCGGGATGTCCAGGACTCGTGCCACTTCAGCTGTCGATTCGAGTTCGTAGTAAGGGCATGGCTCTTCAAAGTGCCCGAAGTCAAGGTCTTCCAGAAGCCGACCCATGCGAATTGCCTCTGGAACGCTGTACCCTCCGTTGGCATCGGCATGCAGTACAACGTCGGGTCCCAGGGCATTCCGCACAGTGCGCACGAGCGCTTTTGATCTGCCGGGCCACGCGTCCTTGTCTTGCCCCATGGCGTCTGCAATGCGCACCTTGAAGGCCTGGAACCCATGTGATTCTGTGAGGGCTAGCATCCTGTCGGCTTCCTCTTCCGGCATCGTCTTTCGGCTCATCGACGAGCCATATACCGGCAAAGTGGTTCGAACTGCTCCGCCCAGGAGCTGGTATACAGGGCGGTCTGTCACTTTGCCCAGCAAGTCATAGACGGCCGTATCAATCCCGCACAATGCACGCCACAGGGTAGACCCGTGGTGCTTGTAGCTCTTGCGGGTAAACGTATCAACGAGCGCTTCCCAGTCCCACGGGTCACGCCCGATGAAGAACGGGGCTACGTACGAATGGAGAAGCCGAACGCTGGCATCCGCGTAGTAGGGGGATGTCTGCCCCCACCCCTCCGCGCCATCATCCGTCCTTACCCGGACGACTGCTAGTAGTGGCCCGCGGCTGAATGTCTCGACGCTGGTGATCTTCACTAATTACTCTCCTTGATTGGCCAATGAACCCGCTCCAGGTACGGGTCAAGTTGATCAAGACTACTGCTCATGCGAGCGGTTGCCAATGAGAGCCGGTTAGGGGCGTCCAATAATCCAAAAAGTGCGAAATGATGCATGGCAAGCGGTTGGCAAAACTGACCGGAGATGGTTCACTTTTCTTTACGAGCCGAACAAGCCGGAGGCGCTCTCGAGACATCTCGCCGGCATTGACATAGGAGTCACCATGAAAAATCTGCTTCCCAGAGGTGGCGGGCGACGATCTGGTCGCATCGCCACGACCGCGGCAGTCTTGGCCGCAGCTATGGCCTTCACTGGATGCGGGGCCGACGGAGGGGGATCCGGTGGCCAGGACCAGTCCGCGGAAAAGAACATCAGGATTGCCGTGACCTCGGCGCCCCGGTCGCTTGACCCGGTGCAGCTGGATGCCGGCCAGCAGTCCTACGTATGGGCCTCGATCTACGACACGCTGGTCTACATCGACAACGAAGGCAAGCTTCAGCCGAATGCGGCTGAAAGTTGGAAGTACAGCGATGACGGCCTTACTTTGACCCTCAATCTTCGACCCGGGATGACGTTCAGTACCGGCGATCCTGTCAGTGCCGAGGCAGTCAAAAAAACCATGGATCGCAACAAGGAAACGCCCGGCCAGCAGCAGGACAAATTTGTGTCCGTGAAGTCGGTTGAAGCAATCGACGAGTTGACCGTGCGCGTCAATTTCAGCAAACCGGATGCTGCCTTCCTGTACAACATGGGAATGGATGGAGGTGTGATTGGCGACCCTGCCACTCTGACCACCGACCGGACAGCGACGGACCCTGTAACCTCGGGACCGTACGTTCTTGACAAGGGCAAGAGCGTCCAGGGCTCGACTTACGTCCTGAACCGCCGCGATGACTACTGGAACAAGGAAGCCTACCCATTCAAGACGGTCACCGTCCGCGTCCTGGCAGACCAAACAGCAGCTCTGAATGCGCTGAGGTCTAAAGAGGTTGATGTGTCGGGAGTTCCCGGAAACCAGCTTGAGTCGGTTAAAGCAGGAGGAAACTTCAATGTTTTCCACAATCCGACAAGCTCCATAGGTTTCATTAACCTTGCTGACCGTAGTGGAACGGTGCTCAAGCCGCTGGCTGACGTCCGTGTCAGGCAGGCTATCAATTTCGCACTTGATCGGAAGGGCTTTGTGGACAAGCTACTTTCGGGTGCGGGAACGGCCAGCGTTCAGCAGTTCAACCTTAACGGGGCGGCTTACGACCCGAAGCTGGAGGACGAGTACCCGTATGATGTTGAACGCGCAAAGGAGCTGCTCAAAGAGGCGGGGTATCCCAACGGTTTTGATGTGAGCATGCCCAGCACCGTGTTGTCACAGTCCTACGAACCGTCTATCAGCCAGGCGCTTGGCGACATTGGCATCAAAGTGAACTGGGAGCCTGTTCCGCCTCAGAACTCCACGGCTGCAGTGGTATCGGGAAAGTACCCCATGTACTTCTTCATCTCGAGCGCGACTGTCACCCAGAGGGAAATCCCCCGTCAGCTCCGCAGCGCAACGATGAATCCCTTTAAGTGGAGCACCCCGGAACTTGATGAGCTCGTAGAAAAAGCGAACAGCGAACTCAACGAGGAGAAGCAGGCCGAGATCTATAAGGAGATCAACCGGTACGTGGTGGAGAACGCACTTTTCGCTCCTCTTTCCTTCATTGGGGCAAACACTGTTACGTCCCCTGAGATCAAGTACCTGAACAAAGGAGCGAACAACTTCTCTACGATCCGGCTTTTCGACGTTGCTGAATAATTAGGGAAGCCGGCATCAGCAACAGACAGTTAGACGATGCTAGGAACCAGGCTCCTACCAAGGTGAACCCTGCGGGTTGATGGAAGTTTCGCACGCCGATCAAAAACCAGCCGTCCCCGGACTCAAGACTGATAGCTTCGGTTGAGTCCCGGGGGCGGCTTTTTGCGGGCTCGCCCGAGCTGAAGTAAAGTGCCGTTCGAATGGATTATTGCCCGAATTCAGTCATGCAGTTTTCGTCGCTCAACTGAATTTCGTGACCTGACCCTACCAACGTCGGGCTCAAGGTGAACCAGGTCGATGAGAACCAGCCTGTGGTGCTACTCCCGGGCTCCCGTAGCGCCCAGCTCTAATGCGCTTTCACTGGCAACGGATAGTGTTGAACCAGCTCTTACCGCCCGCAACAACGTCATTCGCAGGAAAAGCCAGATCGGGCGGCGCAGGACAACCGGCCGACATACATACCTCCGCCGATAACACCCGGGCGTCAAAGGCAGCCATCGCGGAGCGAGGAGAAAAACGCGGCAGCTGCCGGCTATGACTGTCCGCTCGGACGCCCTGGTACTTTACTGAAAGCGACGCGCCGGCCGCGAAGTGATCAACACTGGGCTGGCGGAGTAAAACGGCGCGCCTTCTTTCCCAGCTCCTAAGTCATCAAGATCATGCCTTAGGGCTGCAGACTCGAACGTTCAGGCTGAGTTAGTAAAGGCGAGGCGAGTTGAGGACGGATGATTCAAGCTCCAATGTGGCCTTGCGCTGCCTAAGAAGTAAGACGCGATGAAACCGCCGGTCCACGGTGTTATCCCAGTAATAAAGCTGGGGCAAGACACTGGTACGGAATGGGGGTTAGCCTTGCTTAGTCACCGCTTGGAGCCAAGCGTCATGTGCTGGCAGGCAGGGTCTTCGCCAAGGCTTCGGGTGCATCAGCCCTTTGGCAGCTATAAAGAACCTGCGGAGTAAGAAGCCGAACGGCGCAGCACTGCTGGAGAGCAGCGCTGCGCCGTTAGAAGCTACCGATGGGCCCCAAGGCATTACATAGCTATGGCGCTGGGTTCGTTTTGGAACTGTGCACCACAACATAGGGTTGGTTCGAGAAAGAGTCGTTCAATGCAGGGACGAAAACAGGTGGCTCACCGTCTCGACGGACTTCTGCGAAGAACATGATTGGGTACGAAGAAGACGTATAGTCACCGGGGATAACGGCTACAAAGTGCTCGCCTGTCCGCTCCATCTCCACACATTCGAAATCCTCTGCGTGGTTGACATGGCGATAACGTAAGACAGCACCGGACATTGACGGGTCCGATGAGTGGAGAATCACCGTGAGCGGGTCCCCCCGTACGAAGGGTGGACAAGGGAGGAAGCTGGCGTCGGCTGCCCACCGACCCCTTCGATGGTCGACTCGGCTGGCAGGCTTATTGTCCGGGTTGTTTTGTGCGTTGGTCAGCTCCATGTTGAGCAGGTGAAGATCTTCCCGCATTGCCATAATCCGGTCTGCCCAACTGCCGCGGTCGGAAAGACCGACCCCGAAAGCGATGTCCTCCTGGTAGACACCCTTGGCCAGAACCGGTATGGATGCGTATGCTGCATGCGCATCCTTCAGGAGGCGTGCGGACTCCTGAAGGTAGCTAACGCTTCCGGTCCGCCTGAAGAACGCATACTCTACCGCCGCACGGAATTTGGAAGAGAAGAACCGTCCCAGCTGGACAATGATCTGCAGGTCGATGATTGTACGTTGCGCCTGTGGGTTATCGCCGAGCAGGTGTTTCTCGATTTCAGCAAGTGCGGCGACACCCTCGGCGACCATTTCGTCTATCCACGATGCGACCTCAAGTGGCGTGTACTTGGGCTGCAGTTGGCCGCTAAGAGCTGCGTCCGCGTATTCGCTAATGCCGTAGAACAACTCCGGGTCGAACGGGCTCACGCCCTCCCAGGTCCCTGGCTGCGGAGTGTCCCACGCATAATGCATGGACAACTTCCATGCCGAAATCGGCAGGTCCACATACATTTCAGGCGAATAGAAGTTATTTGCACCGCTGACTCCGTGAACGACGGTAACGAGCGGCAGCACGCGGCTCAAGTGGGTCAGCGCCACTTCGAAGTGAGGGTAGGCGTCACCATAATCAGACCGGAGAACCCTTTGCCACACTGCGGGATCGCACTCCGGATTGTAAAGGTGCTGGCCCCACAAGGCATATGTGTAGCGGTATTTTTTCCAGTCATGAACACCCAACCGTAAATCATCGCGCAAGTAAGGGTCCCGTCGTCCCGGTTCACCTGTTCCGCGCCTTCCCTTGAAGGTGAGAGGCTCACAGAATTCGACGCCGCGTGATCCTCCGAAAGTGGCAAACCGGCCGAATCCACTTGCCAAGGCAGGGTCACCCCACAGAAGAAGCTTTTGGGTCCCGGGCCACATCCTGTAAATAACGTCTGTTGCACGGTCTTCGCTCAGATAGTCGGCGTACCCGTAGCGCGTGAACCTCCGGGCGCCGTCTGTAACTCCGGTTACGGATGCGTCTTTACCCGCGAAGTTCAGCGGTTTGCGTTCATGCTGGCGAATTGATGCCTGGTGGTAGGCCAGGCCCATATGTTCGGCCCAGTACTTGGCTGAAATCATTGTTCGGATATTTGGCTTGGCAGCGGCGTCCACTAAGGCCTGGTCAACACCTTTGGCATGCATGTCCACCTCTAGGGGGCGACCCACGCTTGAGATAGCGTCAAAAATCTTGCCCCAAAAGATTTCGTGCCCCTCTTCGTGGACGCCACCTTCATGGTGGACCCGGAAGGTTATACCCTCGATTTCGGGCACTCGTTCGAGCAGCAGTTTGACTGCTGCCGCCGAGTAGTCGGCATGGATCTCAGGACTGATGCCCAGGATGGGATACCAATGCTTCGAGTCATAGCCAAAATCGTAGGCGTGATTCCACAGCCCCAGTTGAAAGCTCATGCCACGGCGTTTCGTCTCCCGGGCTATGAAGGCAAGGGCGTCCATATTGCGGTCACGCTCTGCCTCGGAAACTCCTTCTGCCCGTACCTGATATCCGGGAACCTCGAGCAGGAACGGGTATGCGAAGACAAGATAGTTGTCAGTGGCAGTGCGGCTTTCCCAGCCGGTGCCATAGTTGTACTGCATGCCCAGTGCAAGGTGGAACCGGTTGAAACGCTGTGCAGCAAGATGGTCCAGGTACTGCGCCCAGAATTGCCGATCATGAAACCACGGGCCATCCTCGTGGATGCTTGAAAAGTTGCGCTGGATGCCTCGAACCGGAACGGCAGGCTTTTGGGAATCCTCGAAGCCAGGCAAGAGGCCCTCGAATCCGTCCGAATGGACGCGCCGTTCGACATCACCGATGGCGTAGGCATATCCGCGTTCGTCAGTGGCCGCGATGGTGATCCGTCGACCGCCATGTTCTGTGGCATCGATTCTCAGTGAGTATGACTCGCTGTCAGATGCCGGGGCACTTAGCCCTGCCAAATTCAGCGCGGAAAGATCGGCCGGCTCGACCAACACGAGCTCAATCTCTTGTCCCGATTGCCCGCTCACTGCGAGTAGCCCTGCTTCTCGCAATGCGCTGTTCAGACGGTGGAGCATCCATCTCACGGGCTCGCTCTCAAAGAGCTCAGGGGTACCACCGGTCGCTATTCCAGAAAGTGTTCTTGACATAGTTGAGTCCTAGTCCTGTGTCTACAGACGCTCACCGGCGCAAATGGCAACCGGTTGTACGAGTATAGTTTACGAGGTATTAGGCCGTTAGGTACAGGGTTAGGCTGGCTCCAGCCTCGCACCCCCATTCCTTCCTTGGGCGCGTGAAGGGTAAAGGCGGCAATCGCTTTCATTGGAGATACCCGAGAAGACCTTTCATCCAGCCCAACCGGCATCGCTTTGTTCTTCGAGAGAGAGTAGAGGCACGCTAGGTGAGATACAGGGACCCCTTCGCATGGCAGAGATTCCACTTGGTGGAGGTTCAGTGAAGGAGTCGATTCCAGGCGACAAAGCGCCAGAGACCGAGAGATTCGAAGCTGACATTGCGCGCATCCCCAGTTCGAATCTGGCACTTCCCTTCCTTCCGGCCCCCGAGACTGCGCGCCCTTCCGGTGAGCCCGCTCAATTGCAGAAGCAGTTAGGTCGAAAGTCAGTGGCGCTGCTGGTGCTGGCCACCTTCGGGGGCAGCATGGCAATGATCGTTCCAATGTCCTTCACTCTGGCTCTTCGGCTTGATCAGATCGCACCTGGACGCGAGGAATTCTTGGGCTACATGCTGGGAGCAGGCTCCACATTTTCTCTTTTGGCTGCACCGTTGACCGGTGTTCTTAGCGATCGGACACGCTCCCGGTGGGGCCGGCGACGGCCGTATACGGTTGCAGGGGCGACGGTTGGACTGGCCGCAATTCCACTGATGGCATATGCGCCGAATGTTCTTCTGCTCGGCGTTGGCTGGGTTCTGTCAACGGTTGGGTGGCATACAGCCATGGGCTCGATCAACAATTACCAGGCAGACAATTTGCCGAAATTTCAGCGGGGTCGAGTGGCCGGCTTGACCAGTCTGGCCCGACAGATTGCCCCTGTTGCGGGGATTATTCTTGTCGGGCAGGTGGTCGCGGATCCACTCTGGGTTTTCCTGCTGCCGGCTATGGTCGGCGTCTTACTGGTTTTGGGCTTCGTCGTTTTTGCTCCGGAGGGGCACTCGCCGCGACGGCTGGAGCCGGCCGTTCCTCTTTCGTTCAAAAACGTCCTACAAAGCTTCATGTTCAACCCGCGCCAGCATCCTGCCTTCGCGTGGACGTGGGGAGGGCGCTTCATGTTCTTCCTGGGCCTCTCCCTGACCACGAGCTATTCGACATTCTTTTACGCGCAACGGCTGGACCTGAGTGTCGCTGACGTCTCAACGGTGATCGCGGCGATTTCGGCCGGCAGTATCATCACCTCGACTGTCGGCGCTATAGGAGGCGGATGGTTATCCGACCGAGCCGCCAGCCGTCAGCCTTTTATCCTCGTGGCCACCGTCATCTATGCAGCTGGTGCCCTGGTATCGGCTTTCTCCCACAGCTTGGTGTCACTTGTAACGGGTTCACTCATCACGTCCTTGGGTATTGCTGTTTTCGTGGCCGTGGGACAGGCTCTCGTCCTGGACGTGCTTCCTCATCGCGAAACGCAGGCGGGAAGATTCACGGCCATAACAAGTTCTTCACAGAAGATTCCAAGTGCTCTGGCCCCAGCGCTGGCTCCGCTCTTGCTTTCGATCGCTGCCTTCGATAACTCAAGGAACTACACGGTGCTGTATGTGGCGGCCGGAATGCTTGCCGTTCTTGGTGGCCTAATCACTCTGCTTGGTTCGCGGGCGACACATAGAGCGTAGTCAATCGATTGGCAGCCTTCGTACAACCGCTTGCAAACCGACAATCGCAGGGGTAGCGCAAGGCTGTTCCAATGCTGATTGCCCTATTCGCAGGGGTTGCTTCGTAAGGAGGCGTACGTGAATGGGCGGAACCTCGAGCCCAAGGATCTTTCATACACCGTTCTTGGCAACCGGTTGACAGAGGTCCCGCGCTGTAGCGATACTTGCATAACGGGCCGTTCTCTCAGTGCCCGCGCCCTGAAGCGAACAAGGGAGTTTCGTAGATTGAAAACAGGAGCTGAAGCACAGGAAATTCGAAGTGTGCTGTCCACATTGCTGTATTACCCGGAGGAGATAGAGCAGCTTCGGCAGGCTTTTTCGCCAGCCGAGTTCATTCATGTGCATCCCCGCGAAACGGAGGCCATCCAGGCTGCGCTTAAGCACGTGGATGTCGCTGTACTTCAAACAGACCTTGACGACAGGTTCCTCAATGCCCCACACCTGAAGTGGGTTCATTGCGACCACTCGGGGCTTACGCGTTCCGCCCGCGCCGAGGTCTTCGAAAAAGGCCTGATTGTTACGGGATCGGCCGGAAGGTCTGCCCCTGCGCTTGCCCAGCATGGCTTTTACTTCGCATTGACACTGACGTTCGATGCCAAGAAACACTTTGAACAGCAGGCCGCACACCTGTGGCGTCCTGTTCCAGGTTATGAGAACCGACGCGCGCTCTGGGGTAAGACCCTTGGTATCGTCGGGTTCGGTCATACGGGGCAAGCCATGGCCCAACTTGGCAAAGCCTTTGGCATGCGGGTCGTCGCCTTCCGGCGAACTGCCGGTGACATCCCAGCCGACGTCGACCTGATGCTTTCATCGGATAACGGTGATAGCTTGCAGCCGCTGGTCGAGCAGGCCGATGTCATCATGCTCGCCGCACCGTTGAACGATGAGACACACCATCTGTTTTCAACTCGTGAGTTTACCCAAATGAAGAATGACGCCTTCATCATCAATATGGCCCGCGGGGGAGTGATCGACCAGGATGCCCTGATTGACGCATTGCGGGCAGGTCAAATTGCCGGAGCGGGTCTCGATGTGACCGATCCGGAGCCGCTCCCCAAAGACTCGCCGTTGTGGGACATGGACAATGTGGTGATCACTCCCCATGTCACGCCTAAATTGCCGGATCGGACGCAACGGTCAATTGACATGATCGTAGAAAACATCGGCCGGTACCGCCGAGGTGAGAGCATGCTCAATGCTCTGACACCACGTGATGTCTACACCCGCCTGCAGCCCTCGCCACTTCATTAGTGCATCTATTCTGACCACTTCCAGTCAAAGGAACCTGCAATGCCAACACTTCGTCAAAGCAAAGCCATGATAGGCAGCGCCGCCGTTATCATCGCTGCAAGCCTGGCTCTGACCGCCTGCGGCGGAGAATCATCTCCTGAAGCGGAAGCCGCACCGACTACCTTGACCTTCGGCGTCCAAGCAGCACCGAACTCGCTCGATCCCGCCCAACTTCATGACGGGCAACAGCGGTATGTCTGGGGCGCCGTCTACGACACCCTGATTTACAGCGACAACGAGGGAGTCCTCAAACCCGGCGCCGCAAAGAGCTGGGAATACTCCGCGGACGCAAAATCTCTCACGCTCAAGCTTCGCGACGACATGGAGTTTAGCGACGGCGACCCCGTCACGTCGGCTGCCGTGAAGACAACCCTCGAACGCACCAAGACCACGCCCGGACCGCAGCAGAGCAATCTTTCGGCCGTCGCTTCTATAGAGGCACCGGACGAGCACACAGCTGTGATCAACCTCAGCCGCCCGGACCCCAACCTGCTGGTTGCGTTGTCCTACGGTGCAGGAGCGATTGGCGATCCCGACACCGTCAATGAACCGCGCACAGCCCTGGATCCGATAGGGTCCGGGCCATACACCCTCGACCGGACGGCGACTGTCGACGGCACCAAGTACGTCCTTAGCAGGCGGGACGACCACTGGAACGCGGAGGCGTATCCCTTCAAGACAGTCACCGTAAGGGTGATTCAGGACCGCACGGCGCTCTTCAATGCGCTGTTGACGAAAGAACTCGATGCCGGGACCGTCGATTCCGCCCAGGCTAAGCAAATCGAGGCAAGCGGCTTCGACCTTGCACCTGTCGAGGATGTGTCCACGGCCTCGATAGTGATCGCCGACAGGGCTGGCCAAGTGGCTCCTCCGCTGGCAGATGTCCGGGTCCGGCAGGCTATCAACCATGCCTTCGACCGCAGTAAAATGCTCGATGCGCTGGTCGGTGGTAACGGCCGTCCCACAGGACAAATTTTCAGTAAGCGGTCCCCGGCCTACAGCCAGGACCTGGACAACGCCTATGCTTTCAATCCAGAGAAAGCTCGCAGCCTCCTAAAGGAGGCCGGCTACGCTAACGGGTTCACCCTTACTATGCCTGCAAACGTTATCGTCCAGACGTACCAGGCCAGCATCACCCAGGCACTCGCCGACATCGGTATCACGGTGGAATGGGAACCGGTGCCGGCACAGAGTTCTGGCCAGACAACTAAATGGGGCATGTATTTCAACCTCGGCACGACCGCGGCGCCCTCCCGGACAACCGCCCTCTACTTTGGAAAAAGCGGATCACAGAATCCCTTCAAGTACGAAGATCCGAAGATGAATGACCTGCTGGCAAAGTTGGCTGGCGAAACTGACACCGCGCGTTCCGGAGAGATTTACAAAGAAATTAACAGGTACGCGACGGACAATGCGTGGCTGGCCCCCCTCTTCTCTCTGAAGACAACGTGGGCCACAACCAAGGGCCTCACGTACAACGGAACAGGCAGCGCCGTTCCCGACCTTCGGGTGTTTGGAGTGGCAGGCAAGTAAATTCGGGCGAACCGATCACTGACAGTCGCTGGCCGGCACACCGGGCTCCGAGAGTCCTGGCTGCCGGCCAGCGGGCTTTTTCCCCGCCACTATTGCTCCGCGGTAGTGGCGCCTCCAAGGATAGGGCCCGCCCTTGGATTTCAGTTTCATGTTTCATTTCGATAGGAGAACGATGCCATGAGTGGCGGCGGTCACAACATTTCCGTGGAGCGTACAAGAGATTCGCAGTCAGCAAGCGGAACCATCGTATTCGTGAATTCTTTGGCGACGACCACCGGAATGTGGGATGGAGTGGTTACCCGGCTTCCGAAGAATTTTGACGTGGTGCGTTTCGACCAAAGGGACCGTGGCGGGCCGATGGGCCACCATCCCTTCAGCCTGGATGACCTCGTAAGCGACCTGTTCGCCGTCCTTGATGAGGAGAACATTCAAGAAGCGCATATTGCCGGGGTCTCATTGGGAGGCCTTGTGGCGCTCCGGGCCGCAGCGAGCATGCCGCAGCGGACAAAATCCGCGGTGGCAATGTGCTGTTCCGCCCGCTTCTCGCAGGACGTATGGCTGGAACGCGGTCAGCAGGTCCGCGCGCAAGGTGTGACACCGTTGGTCCCCCAAGTGATAGATCGTTGGTTCACGTCTGATTTCCAGCAACGGCAGCCGTTTATCGTGGGTCAGCACCGGCAGATGTTGGCTTCAACGGATCCGATAGGCTACGCCTTCGCCTGCGACCTGCTTGCTGAATCTGATGTGCGGGAGGACCTGCCCGCCATCGACGTACCGCTACTGGTAATCAGTGGGGAAGCAGACACAGCCAACCCGATAACTGATCAGCTGTTCATTGCGCAGAACGTACCCTCTGCAAGGCACGAGGTCCTGAACAATACGGCCCACCTCGCTCCGGTGGCCGAACCGGAACTGATTGCCAAGCTGGTGGCGGAGCACGCCCTGCATAACAACTAAGGAAGGTGCAGCTTGGACCCTCTTGACCGATTGATGCCTGACGACCCTCTCGCGGCACAGCGCGAAGGCTCGCGTGTACAGACGTGCCATCAACTGGCACGCGGAGACCTGGTGGAGGCAAAAGTCGGCAGTAATCGGCATCTTCGCGGTGTCGTCGTCGAGGTGCAGCCCTCCATGGAGCTTTTTTGGGTTGTTTCCAGAGATGGAAGCCGCCAAATAATAGAGCTTTCCGATTTTGAAGTGTATTTCGCGGCCTAGATGCTAACGATGCCGTACCCGGACCCCGTCCAGCGGCGATGCGACTGTCCAGGTTCCCTCCGCGGCAACCGTCCGAGCATCCATTTTGAGTAAAAGGAACATCATGACTGTAGACACATCCCGTCGGCTGGAAAGGTCTCGCAAAGGCGCGTCCAAGGGCCAGAGCCGGATTGTTGTGGTGCTCGCTTTTGCCGGCATCGTTGTTTCCTTGATGCACTCCCTGGTCATTCCGCTTCTTCCGCGTCTGCCCGAATTCCTCTCAGCCCCTGCAGGGGACACTACCTGGGCCGTCACGGCAACTTTGCTTGCCGGCGCCGTGGCTACTCCGACAGTAGGCCGGCTGGGGGACATGTACGGGAAGCGCCGAATGCTGCTGATCAGCCTTGGCCTGCTTGTGGCCGGATCAGTAGTGGGTGCCCTTAGCTACAGCCTTGTGCCCCTGATTGTCGGCAGGACTCTACAAGGACTCGCCGCCGGTGTGATTCCGCTGGGCATTAGCCTTCTGCGGGATGAACTTCCACCGGCGAAGGTAGGGGGCGCAACAGCGGCCATGAGTGCCTCGCTCGGGGTCGGAGGCGCTTTGGGGCTGCCGGTAGCCGCGCTGATTGCAGAAGCATTGGACTGGCATACGTTGTTCTGGGTGGCGGCCGCCCTCGGCCTGGTGTCCTTCTTCCTCACTTTGTGGCTGGTGCCGGAGTCCCACCTTCGATCCGGAGGACGATTCGACGTCGTCGGAGCCGCGGGAATGTCCGCGGTCTTGATTATGTTGCTGCTTGTCATTTCCAAAGGCGCGACATGGGGGTGGACATCAATGTTGACCGTGGGTCTGGGCGGTGGATGCATTGTCCTTTCGACCGGCTGGGTGTTCTGGGAGTTGCGCGTTGCCAAGCCCCTGGTTGACCTGAGAACAAGCGGACGCCGCCAGGTGCTTTTGACGAATCTCGCATCCCTCATCTTTGCCTTTTCCATGCTGTCCATGTCACTGAGCCTGCCGCAAATCCTGCAGTTGCCGGCAGAAACGGGCTACGGAATGGGGCAGTCGATGCTGGTGGTGGGCCTGGTGATGGCTCCTTCAGGTCTGGTGATGATGGCTGTATCACCGCTGTCAGCATGGATATCAACGGCAGCAGGCCCCAAGTGGTCGCTCATGGCAGGAGCAGTCCTGGTTACCGCTGGACACTGCGTCGGCTTTTTCACACTGGAGGCAATATGGCAGCTGGTCTTGGCGTCCAGTTTGGTGGGCGCAGGCATTGGCCTCGCATACGGGGCTATGCCAGCGCTGGTTATGGGCGCAGTTCCTCCGTCCGAGTCCGCTTCCGCAAACGGCCTTAATTCGCTGATGCGTTCAGTGGGGACGTCGTTGTCAGCGGCCGTCGCCGGGCTGGTTTTCGCCCAGATGAATACCGTGGTGGCCGGAAATCCTGTTCCCTCACGCGATGCCTTCCTGGTGATCATGGGCGTCGGCGCGGCGGCAGCGCTTACGGCTCTGGTTATTGCTGCCTTTTTGCCGCGGTACCGGCTCTCTGGTACCCGTTAGCTACCATAGTGCGGCGTCTACTGGACGCTGCAGCACGATGTCGACTGGCGCCACAAGAAGAACGGCTCGGCTGGAGTGTCCAGCCGAGCCGTTGTGCCTCACAGAGGGCTGCCGCAATTCAACGGCTTTGCGAGACCTTGGCTACGCTGCTGACCGCTAGATCTGCAAGCAGCGCATTGACCCTCTCTTGCGCCCTTTCCAGAACTCCCTCGCCCGGCGCCACATGCACAATTCCGGCATCCATGGCCGCGAGGGCAGCTTCGGCTACTTCAGCCGGTGTGAGGAAAGAACGACCCATGGAACGGATATTCGGAGTCCCAGGAGGCAAATCAATCGCGCCAAGTAACGCCGAGTTCTCCCCTAGGGGCGTATCAACAAGACCTGGGCAGAGAACGGTGGCTCCCACTCCCGGCGCGGCCTGCCGGAGTTCAAGGTTTAGGGTTTCTGTGAGCCCGACGACGGCGTGCATTGTTGCTGTATAGGGTGACCGGGTTGGAAGTGGCGCCAGTCCGCCGGAGGATGCCGTATTGAGAATGTGTCCGCGTCCTTGAGCGATCAGGTGGGGCGCGAAGGCGCGAACACCATTGACGACGCCCATAATTTTGACCTGAATCATTCGTTCCCACGTTTGCGGTGCCTGCTCCCACAGCGCAGCACTGGGAGATACCAGCCCTGCGTTATTGCACAGAAGCTGAACGCTGCCAAAGGCATAAACCGCAGCTTCCGCCAATGCCCTGACGGATTCAGCGTCAGCGACGTCGGCGGACACCGCCACCGCCTCGGCGCCGGCCCTGCGGAGACTGCTCGCTGCCGCTTCTGCCGCATCCGCGCGAATGTCGGAAATGACGACGCGCCCGCCACGAGCTACAACTGCCTCGGCAAGTCCGAAGCCAATTCCGCTTGCCCCACCCGTGATGACTGCTACGTCACCGCTTTCCAGTTTCATCTTCAATGCCTTTCTATTGAGAAATATCCAATAACTTGCCGGAACCGGGCCGGCAGTCCAAAGGGATTGACAGCCGTGGATCCGACTTCATGTGCGTTAAGGCGGAAAACGAAAAAGGGCGCCGCTTGATGAGAGCGGCACCCTTCCTCGCTTGTGACTACTACTTACTGCTGGACCGGCTTGGCGCTGCCGTTGGCCGTCCACCGGCCACGGAGGAAGAACGCCGAACCCTTGGGCCGGCGGTCCCGGGTAAAGATTCCCTTTTTGTTCCCATCGACGCGGTGGATTCCCGGTGTAGTACGGAAGTCGGCGAAGTTCCACACCTGTTCACCGACAAAGGATGGAAACTTATCAAAGACCCGATGATTCATCTCGAGATACGCGATCTGATACTCCTCGGACCACGGGATGTCGTTGAGGGAGTGGAGTCCCGCCATAGTGTCGGCGCCGTACTCGGTCATCATGACCGGCTTGTCGAACTTCTCGATCCAGTCGCGGATATCGGCTTCGAGCTTCACCTCTGCGGACGCGAGGTCACCGTTGTCGATGTACCAGCCGAAGTACCGGTTGATACCGATTACATCGAACAGGGTGGCAATCTGGTCGTTCTTGGCGTTAGCCAGCAGCCATGCCGTGTACGTGATGGGGCGGCTGGGATCCAGCTTGCGGGCCAGCTCAGCAAGAGGCGCAAAGTACTCATAAGCCCCGTCCTCCTGGCTTGCCGGTTCATTTGCAATGCACCACATGACGACGCTCGGGTGATTTTTGTCCCGGCCGATAAGCTCGCGAAGATGCTGCGCATGCGTCTCCTGCATTTCGTCTCCCAACGTTTCCTGGGAAAAGGTGGGAGGCGGGTTCTTCGCGGTCATCCCGCCCGAGACGCCCAGATTGAATCCCACGGCTGCCGTTTCGCCAATCACCACGATGCCATGCCTGTCGGCGTACTCGAGTACTTCCTCGGCATACGGATAGTGGGAGGTCCGGAAGGAATTCGCCCCGATCCACTTCATCAGTTCAAAATCATGGACCAGGTAGGCGTTGTCATGGCCCTTGCCGCGAACAGGAGTGTCTTCGTGCTTTCCGAAGCCAGTGAAGTAAAACGGCTTGCCGTTGATCAGGAAGGCATCCTTTG
>Ga0307408_100000898_pt1 | contig 23396 bp, 17 predicted proteins | sample 322Cmetagenome_FD_202116 | JGI IMG/M metagenome (GOLD analysis project Ga0307408, IMG submission 202116) | Maize rhizosphere microbial communities from greenhouse at UC Davis, California, United States - 322HYB-C-3 | ecosystem: Host-associated > Plants > Roots > Rhizosphere > Soil | place... | reverse complement strand
TAGCAAGTCGGTCCCACCCCTTCCCATCCCGAACAGGACCGTGAAACGACTTTGCGCCGATGATAGTGCTGCAACCAGTGTGAAAGTAGGTTATCGTCAAGCTAGTAATTCCGAAAAAGCCCGCGTAATAGCGGGCTTTTTCATTTCCACTCGATCCGGGTGGCGCGCGGCGACGACAAGGAGCGTCCGGCGCGCCTGTGGCTGATCAAGTTTGGCAAGGCGCTGACGGCGTATTGATCAACGCAGCAAGGCAATCACCTGCGAACTGGAAAACAGCAGCAGCCCGATACATCCGCCAACGATGGTGCCGTTGATGCGGATGTATTGCAGGTCCTTGCCGATATTGAGTTCGATCTGGCGCGACATCTCTTGCGTATCCCAGCGCTTGACGGTGTCGCTGATGTGGCGCGTCAGGAAGTCCGAGAAATCCGGCGCCATGGCGCGTGCCGCATCTTCCATGTGGGCGTTGAGGGAGCTGCGCAAGTCGTCGTTGTGCGCCAGTTCCTCGCCCAGCCAGCGGCCCATCGCGGCCACCCGCGCATGCAATTCCGATTGGTCCGACGCCAGGTCGTCGCGCAGCCAGTCCCGCACGCCATTCCATACTTGCGTGATATACGTGTTGGCGGCGTCGCTGTCGCGGATATAGGTTTTTAATTCCATCGCGCGCTGCTGGAACACGTCATCTTCGCGCAGCCGCACGATGAACGTGGCGATCAGTTCATCGAGGCGGCGGCGCAGCCGGTGGCTGCGGTCTTCCCGCACCTGCACCAGCAAGGTGTTCAATGCTTCGCTGACCCAGTCCGCGCCCTTGTCACCGAGCCACGTGGTGGGCAGCACTTTTTCCATGGCCGCGTGTTCGCGCTTGAGCCACTGCACGATGCTGTGGGAAATCACTTCCTGGTTGGCCGGCGCCTCCAGGTGAACCAGCGCCTGTTCGATGATGTCATCGAGTACTTCCTGGTGGCGGCCGTCGCGCGTCAGCATATCGAGCACGCCGGCCAGCAAGTGCGCCAGGTCGACCTTGTCGAGCATGGCGTGGAATGCGTTTTTCAGGAAGGTGCGGATGCGGCTGTCTTCCGCCATGTCCAGCATGCCGGCCGTCACGCGCACGACATAGGCGCCGAGGATGCGGTCATTGGCCGGTTCCGCCAGCCACTTGCCCAGCATGCCGACCGGATCATGCTTGCGGATCAGTTCCACCAGCGATGCCGGATCGAGGAATTTCTCGCGCACGAATTGCGCCAGGTTGTCGGCGATGCGGTCCTTGTTGTTGGGGATGATGTTGGTGTGCGCGGATATCAACGGGATCGGCACCCGCTTGAACAGCGCCACCACGGCAAACCAGTCGGCCAGCGCGCCCACCATGGCCGCTTCCGCCACGGCCTTGACGGCATCGACCGCCAGGCTGTGGGGCAGGAAGGCGGTGACGACAAAGATGCCGGCGGCCGCCAGCAGGAACATCAGGGCGGTCCGTTTGGCTTTCCTCAGCTCCTGCTCTTTGTCCATGCTTACTCCGTGATCCGTTCCCAATCAAGGTCGAAGCGGGCCAGGTACTTGCGCAGCCGGTCCGCATCATTCGGTTTGGCCTTGCTCTCGCGCGAGATGGCAAACAGCTTGCGCCCCGCGTCGGACATGCTTTTCGATTGCCGGCATACCTCCAGCACGGCTTGCAGTTGCAGGCGGTCGAACAAGTCCAGTTGCTGCACCGCGTCATCACCCAGCACCTGTTCCAGCGTGCGGCCCGGTGCCGCCGCTGGTATAAGCGTACGCCATTGTCGCCGCAAGCGCGAGATTTCGGCGCTCACCACGGCCGTCGTGATGCGGCCCGCTTCCGCCAGCGTCGCCATGCGGGTCACGGCGCCGGACAAGTCGCGGAAGTTGCCGTTCCATCGCGCATCCGGCGAGGTTGCATAGCGCATCAATAATTCGCGCGCTTCCTTGTTGAAGCGCACCGCGGCGCCGGTTTCCGCACCGAATTGCGCCAGCAGGTAATCGATGTTCGGCTCGATGTCTTCCGGCCGTTCGGCCAGGCCGGGTAGTTCATAGGTCCATAAATTGATACGGGCGTATAAATCTTCGCGGAAGCGGCCCGCCGCCACTTCCACCGCCAGATCGCGGTTGGTGCCGGCGATCAGCTGGAAATCGCTGTGCACCTCGTGGTCGCCGCCCATCGGAAGAAAACGTTTTTCTTCCACGGCCTTCAACAGCATCGCCTGTTCATCGAGTCCCAGTTCGCCGATTTCATCGAGGAACAGCAAGCCTTTATGGGCCGTGCGCAGCAGGCCGGGGCGGTCCGACGCGGCGCCCGTGAACGCGCCTTTGACATGGCCGAACAAGGTGGAGCCGGCGCCGTCGCCATGCAAGGTGGCGCAATTGACGTCGACGAACGGGCCGTCCAGCTGGCGCCGCGCTTTCTTCAACTCGAACACGCGTCTGGCCAGGAACGATTTGCCGGCGCCGGTGGGACCCATCAGCAGCATGGGCGCGCGCGAGCGCACCGCCACGTGCTCGATCTCATCGATCATCAGGTTGAATTGCGGGTTGCGCGTGGCGATGCCGGATTTCAGCAAGGCCACGCCTTCCTGCTGCGCGCTATGGAAGCGCTGGGCAATCTGGTCGTAGCGCGACAAGTCCAGGTCGATCAGCGCATAGCTGCCCGGCGCGCCGGGTGCGGGACGGCGCGGCGGTGATGTTTGCAGCAGGCAGCCGGGGAAGTAGCGCGCTTCCGTCATCAGGAACAGGCAGATTTGCGCCACGTGCGTGCCGGTCGTGATGTGAACCCAGTATTCCTCGCGCTCGGTGTCGAACGGGTAGTTGCGCGCGAAGTCGTACAGGCAGCTGTAGACATCCTCGAAGTCCCACGCGTCTTCGATCGGCAGCGCATGGGCGCGCACTTGCGTATGAGGCGAGGTGGCGGCGATATCGTCCCGGACTTGCTCGACCACATAGCCGTAGCTGCCGTTATAAAACAGTTCCAGCCGGTCGATCAGCAAGTCCTCGTGCTGGGCCAGCGCCACCGTGGGCCGCCAGCGCTCCCACCGTTTGCTGCCGCCACCCTTGTCCAGCTGGGCGCCGACAAAGCCGAGGATCACGGTTTTCTTTTTCATTTGGGATAAATATTTATATGGCAGGATAATTTATCACAATTACCACCTTGGGCATGAAATGAAATTCTCCCTTTAAATCAATTGGTTATTGCATTTCTTTACGGCTGGCACGGCCTTTGCAATACATCAGATACAAACAAGGAGAACAAGAAATGGCAAACGCACAGTTATTCCAAAGCACCCCGGGCCCATTGCTGGCGGCGGCCAACAGCGTGAACCGCGAAGGCGCACCCGCTTATGCGCTGGCGCCCGCGCACCGGCTGGCGCAATACGCTGCCACCGGTTGCCTGAATGCGACGTACTACGCCAGCGCGGCGGCGCAACTGGCCGATGTGCTGGAATTGTGCGACGGCGTGGAGAGCGGCTTCATTGCGCAAACGGCTGTGTATTGCCGCGAACGGGGCTATATGAAGGATATGCCTGCGCTGTTGCTGGCGGTGCTGGCGGCGCGCGGTGCGCCGGAACTGGCGGCTGCTTTTTCGCGTGTGGTCAATAATGGCAGGATGCTGCGTAACTTCGTGCAGATCGTGCGTTCCGGTGTGGCCGGCCGCAAATCGCTGGGTACCCGCCCGAAGAAGCTGGTGCAGCAATGGCTGAACAATGCCACGGAACAGGCGCTGTTGTCGGCAGCGATCGGTGCCTCGCCATCGCTGGCGGATGTGTTGAAGATGGTGCACGTGAAACCTTCCGCGCCATGGCGTGAAGCGCTGTTCGCGTGGACCCTGGGCAAGCCGTACGACGTGGCCGCGTTGCCGCCTGTATTGCAGGCTTACCTGGCGTACCAGCGCGATCAGGCGCTGCCGGTGCCGGCGGTACCGTTCCAGATGCTGGCATCCATGCCGCTCGATGCGACGGCATGGGCTCAGGTGGCGTTGCAGGGCGGCTGGCACATGGTGCGGATGAATTTGAATACCTTTGCGCGGCATGGCGTGTTCGAGTTGCCAGGGCTGGCGAAGGCCATCGCGGCCAAGCTGTGCGACCGGCAAGCCATTGCGAAAGCACAGGCTTTTCCATACCAGCTGATGGCGGCGTACAAAGCGGCCAATGGCGTGCCGGAAGTGGTGCGTGAAGCATTGCAGGATGCCATGGAGGCGGCATTGGCCAATGTGCCGCGCATTGAAGGCAAGGTAGTGGTGTGCCCCGATGTTTCCGGATCCATGCAGTCGCCGGTGTCGGGATACCGCGCTGGCGGTACGACGGCAGTGCGTTGCATCGATGTGGCGGCGCTGGTGGCGGCAGCCATGCTGCGCAAGAATGCGGGCGCCACGGTGCTGCCGTTCGAGCAGGATGTGACGGCGTGCCGGTTGAATCCGCGCGACTCAGTATTGACCAACGCGGACAAGCTGGCAGCCATTGGTGGTGGTGGAACCAACTGCAGTGCGCCGCTGGCCTGGCTGAACCGGCAAGGCGAAAAGGCCGATTTGGTGTTGTATGTGTCGGACAATGAATCGTGGATCGATGCGCGGCGCAATGGTGCAACGCAGACCATGCGGGAGTGGGCAATCTTCAAGCGCCGCAACCCGCGAGCGAAGCTGGTATGCATCGATATCGCACCGTATGGCACGACGCAGGCGCAGGAAAGCGCTGACGTATTGAATGTTGGCGGTTTTTCCGACGAGGTGTTCCGCATCGTGGCCGCGTTTGCGGCAGGCCAGTTGCAGGCGGAACACTGGGTGGGAGAAATCCGCGCAGTAAATTTGAATGACGGAGGCGGCGATGGGCTGGAAAATCAGCTGCGGCGCTCCGAAGAAGGTTAATGCCGGAAGGCGCGTGAATGCCGGTGTGATTACATCTTTCCCATGTTCGATCACATCAACCCCTTGTCATGCGTCGGCCGGCTGGCGTTTTACCCCGAATGCCGACAGGACTACATCTGGAGAAGCCGGTTCGAATCCGGCCTGCCAGGCCAAGCTGGCCTGGCAGAACGTCCTGTCCACCCTTGTCGGGAATTGAATATGAAAGAAGACTGAAAATGAAAAACTACGAGCAATTGGATATCGCGGGCGCCAGCCCGATCAAGATGTGGACCGCCGGTGTGCCGGTCGAAGCCGAAGCCAAGCAGCAGTTGGCCAACACGGCCAAGATGCCGTTCATCTACAAGCACATTGCCGTGATGCCGGACGTGCACCTGGGGAAAGGCTCCACCATCGGCAGCGTGATCCCGACCCTGGGCGCGATCATCCCCGCCGCGGTGGGTGTCGATATCGGCTGCGGCATGATGGCGGCCAAGACCACCCTGAATGCGCGTGACTTGCCGGACAACCTGGGGCCGCTGCGCAGTGCGATCGAAAAAGCCATCCCGCACGGAATGACGCCGAAGACGCGCAGCTACCGGGGCCGCGACACGGGGTCGTGGGAAAACCCGCCGACGCCGGTGGACGCCGCCTGGGCACAGTTGAAGGATGAATTCGATGTGATTTGCCAGAAGACGCCGCGCCTGCGCAATACGAACAACTACAAGCACCTGGGAACGCTGGGTTCCGGCAACCACTTCGTGGAAGTGTGCCTGGATGAAGAGGGTTCCGTGTGGTTCATGCTGCACTCGGGATCGCGCGGCGTGGGCAATGCGATCGGTACCCACTTCATCGAACTGGCGCAGCAGGATATGCGCACGCATATCGCCAACCTGCCGGACAAGGACCTGGCGTACCTGGAAGAGGGGACGAGGCACTATGACGATTACGTCGAAGCGGTAGGCTGGGCGCAGAAATTCGCGCGCATGAACCGCGAAGTCATGATGCAAAACCTGATCGCGTCCGTGCGCACCGTGATCAGGAAGCCGTTCGAGACGCACGTGGAAGCCGTGAACTGCCACCACAACTATGTGCAGAAGGAACGCCACTTCGGGAAGGATGTGCTGATTACGCGCAAGGGCGCGGTATCGGCCCGCGAAGGCGAGCTGGGAATCATTCCGGGGTCGATGGGCGCCAAGAGCTTTATCGTGCGCGGTAAAGGCAACCCGGAAAGCTTCAACAGCTGCAGCCACGGCGCGGGACGTACCATGAGCCGTAATGAAGCCAAGCGCCGCTACACGCTGGCCGACCAGGTGAAAGCCACGCAAGGCGTGGAGTGCCGCAAGGATGCGGCGGTGATTGATGAAATTCCGATGGCGTACAAGGATATCGACGCCGTCATGCAGGCGCAGAGCGACCTGGTGGAAGTGGTGCATACGCTGAAGCAGGTCGTTTGCGTGAAAGGATGAGAGATATGATTGAACTCGATGGTTCCCAGGGCGAAGGCGGCGGCCAGGTACTGCGCACGTCGCTGACCCTGTCGATGATCACGGGCCAGCCCGTGCGCATCGTAAACATCCGCGCCAACCGGTCCAAGCCGGGCTTGATGCGGCAACACCTGGTGGCGGTGCAGGCGGCCGCCAAAGTATGCGGCGCCGATATCTCCGATGTGCAGGTCGGCGCGCAAACGCTGGTCTTCAAACCGGGCCGCATCCGTGGCGGCCATTACAGTTTTGCCATCGGCACGGCGGGCAGCAGCATGCTGGTGCTGCAAACCCTGTTGCCGGCCTTGCTGTATGCGGACGGGCCGTCCACCGTGACGGTCAGCGGCGGTACACATAATCCGAAAGCGCCGCCGGCCGAATTCCTGCAGCGCGCGTATGGCCGCGCCATGGCGGAGATGGGGGCGCAGATCGACATCCGCCTGGAGCGGCACGGTTTTTATCCGGCCGGCGGCGGGATCGTATCGGCTTCCGTGCAGCCTTGCGCGCAATGGCGGCACCTGGAATTGCTGGCGCCGGGCGCACGCCGCGCCGGCTATGCGGAAAGCTTTATTGCGGCCGTGCCGTACGTGGTGGCGCAGCGTGAACTGGAAACCGTGGGCACGGCCATGGGCTGGAGCGGCGAGCAATTGCGCCCGCGCCAGTTGCCGGACAAGCAGGGGCCGGGCAATGTCTTGCTGATCACCTTGGACAGTGAATACGTGACGGAAGTGTTCGCCGCATTTGGCGAGAAATCCGTGCCGGCGGAAGCCGTGGCGAAACAGGCGGTGCAGGACGCGCGCTTTTATATCGCCTCCGGCGCCGCCGTCAGCGAACACCTGGCGGACCAGCTGATGCTGCCGATGGCGCTGGCGGGCGGCGGCAAATTCACGGTGGACCGCGTGTCGCTGCATGCGCGCACCAATGCCGATGTGATCGCGCATTTCCTGCCCATCGATATCACGTTCGGCACGGAAGGGCGGCACAGCGTCTGTACCATCGCGGGACGTTGACCGCCGGGTGGCACAGGCGATGGAACAACTGCTGTGACACCTGTTCCGTTCCGGAGCACTTATCCGCACAGCGCGGGCGTCGCGCTGTGCATGCAACCGTGGCACGCCAATTGCTCCTTGTGGTGCATCACTAACACAAGGAGACAGCATCATGAAACGCCCTACCATCTTGTTCGCCGCCGCAGCGGCACTGGTTGCCTCGTTCACCGCGTATGGCCATGGCAATGTGACGCCGCAGGGCGTCGATACCACGGGCTTGAGCGCGCTCGGTGACAAGTGGCGCGACGAAAATCCGTACAAAGGCAACAAGCTGGCGCTGAAGATCGGCAGCTCCGCCTACAACCAGAATTGCGCGCGCTGCCACGGCCTGGAAGCGGTGTCGGGCGGCATCGCACCGGACCTGCGCCTGCTGGACCGCGACTGCGGCAATATCAAGAACGCGGCCAAGAAAGCGGCGTGCTACAAGGATGTCGACAATTACTACCTGTCGTCGGTCCGGGTGGGCAAGGTACGTAACGGCGCCGTGTATATGCCGCCGTTCGAGGGGGTGTTCAACCAGGAAGCCATGTGGGCCATCAAGACGTATCTGGAATCCCGCCGCGATAACTAACTGGAAAGAAGGGGAGCGCCATGTCCCGTCGCACACATATCCTGGGGGCGGCGGTTGCGCTCGCCCTGTCGCTTGCACTGCCGGTCCGCGCGGACTGGGACAAGGTGCGGCAAACGGGCAGCCTGAAAGTGGCTGTCTATACCGACTTCGCGCCGTTTTCCACCAGGGACGGCGGCATCGATGTCGACCTGGCCGATGCGTTGGCGAAGAAGCTGCATTTGCGCCTGAATCTGCTGGCATTCCCGGCCGGCGAAGAACTGGGCGACGACTTGCGCAACATGGTGTGGAAGGGCCATTACCTCGGTTTTGGCCCGGCCGACGTGATGCTGCACGTGCCGGTCGATCCGCACCTGATGGCGGCGCAGGACAAGGTGCAGATCTTCGCGCCCTACCACGTGGAATCGGTGCAGCTGGTGCGCAATGCGCAAGCCATGCCCACGTTCGACAGTATCGATGCGCTGGCGGGCAAGCGCATCGGCGTGGAAAAGGTATCGATCGCCGGCATGGTGCTGCTGGGCGAAGGCAATGGCCGCTTCCGCGACAACGTCCGCATCTTCCCCACGGCCGCCGCCGCGCTCGAAGAACTGAAGGCGGGGAAGCTGGACGCGGTCCTGGCCAACCGCTCGGAAATCGAAACCGTCTTCCGTGGCGACCCCGCCTTCCCGCTGGCACCCGCCGCGTTCCAGCGCCTGCCACGCAATGGCTGGGCGGTGGGCATGGCCGTCAAAAAGGGCAATGAAGACGTGGCGCGCCAACTGCAAGCCGCCCTCAACGCATTGCGCGACAGCGGCGAATTGCAGGCCATCTTCGCAAAACATGGCGTGCGCGTCGTGCAGCCATAACGCAACCCTCCCCGTGGCCGGATAATCCCTGGCCACGGGGAGGAAAGCAATCAGAAGCGGTATTGGGCGGTGGCGCCCAGTTGCCAGTTGCGGCCGGGAGCCGATTCGTAATAGCGCTTGTTGGTGTCGCCGACGATCACGGAGCCGATGTATTGGCGATCGAGCAGGTTGTTGACGCGGGCGTAGCCGGTCAGGCCCCAGGCGCCGAGGTCATGGCGTGCGGTGAGGCGGGCGTTGAGCGTCATGTATCCTGGCGCGGCTTTTTCCACGTTGCTGTCTTCCGCATGGATTTTCGCGCTAGCGATGGTTTCCAGCGCGGCGCCGATGCGGCCCGTCGCATCTTTCCAGGCCAGGTCGGCATACAGGTTCGCCTTCGGCACCCCCGGCAAACGGCTGCCCGCCGCGACGGCGCCAAATGGCGTGTCATAGACCGCGCGCAGCGCCGTCAGCGCCACGCGGCTGCTGAAGCCGGAACCCAGGTCGGCATCGGCCGACACTTCCGCGCCGCGCCGCGAAGTCTTGCCCGCGTTGCGGTAACTGGTGCGTCCGCCGCTGGCCGCGTCCACCACCAGCTCGTCGCGCGTCTTCACGCTGAATATTGCCGCATCGAGCCGCACGCCGGCGCCGAGGATGGTTTTCACCCCCACTTCGCCATGCGTGCTGCGCGCTGGCTGCAAGCGGAAATTGAAGCCGCCGCCCGTGCCCGAGTAAAACAGCTCGTTCAAGGTTGGCGTCTCGAAGCCCTGTGCCGCGCTGGCGTACACGTTCAAGGTCGGCGAGACCTTGTACAGCACCCCCGCCACCGGCGTGGTGCGCGCGTGGCGCAGGCTGCCGCTGTCATTCCCGTTCGCCAGGAAATTGTCGCGCACCGAGACCGTGACCCGGCTGCGCCGCACGCCGCCGCTGAACACCCAGTCGCCGCCGGCCCATTCCGTTTGCACGTATGGATCCGCATTCGACACCACATCCTGTTCATCGCGCCGCAGCTTGCCCTTCACACCCAGTGCCGTGCCGGCGAAGTTTTCATACCCCTTGCGCGCATCGGACGAGCGGCCATATTCGAAACCCGCGGTGGTACTGAGCTTGCCACTGCCCAGTGCCCGGATGTCGAGCCAACTGACATCGGCGCCATTAAAGTCACGGTCGAAGTCCACCACGCCGCCCGAATGGCTGGCCGGCGCCTGGAATGCACGGGAAAACGCCTGATACTGGATCACTTGCCGGTTGCCGCCATACAGCGACACTTTCAGGCGGCTGTCGCCGAAGCGCTGTTCCCACGCCGCGCCGATTTGCTGGTGGTCGATGCTTTTGCGGGTGTTATAGCGTTCCGCAAAGGTGCGCTTAGGCGTCGCCGTATCGGTGGTATCCGTTTCGCCCGCGCGCGCATCGCGCAAATACGTTGCCCACGTCACGCCCAGCGGGTCTTGCGTCTCCTTCTGGCGCAAGCCGCTGGCCGTCACCGTTAATTTGCCGCCGTCATTGGGCCGCACCACCAGCTTGGCATAGGCCTGGTCGCGCCGCGCGGCGCTGTGGTCGCGGTAGCCATCGGTATCGAAACGCGAGGCATCGAGCAGGTAGCTGATGCCGCCGGCCTGGCCCTGGGCATTGACGTCGACCTTGCGCGCGCCGTCGCTGCCGCCCATGACCGACGTTTCCAGCACCGGTTTGCCGTCCGGTTCGCGCGTAAATAGTTGCACGACGCCGCCCGCATGGTTGCCATAGGCGGCGGAAAACGGCCCGCGCAGCACTTCGATGCGCTGCGCCTGGTCCAGGTTGAAGGTCGCGGCCTGGCCCAGGCCATCCGGCATCGAGGCAGGGATGCCATCGGCCACGAGTTTCACGCCGCGCACGCCAAAGGCGGAGCGGGCGCCAAAGCCGCGCGATGAAATCTGCAAGTCCTGCGCATAGTTTTGCCGGTTTTGCGCCACCAGTCCCGGCACCGCCGCCAGCGCGTCCGATGCGTTGACCCGCATTTGCCCGGCGCGGATGCGTTCCCCGTCGATGACGTCCACCGCGGCAGGAAAGTCAAAGCTGCTGTGCTCCACGCGGCTGCCGCTGACGATGACGATGTTATCAGGGCCTTGCGCCAGCGCGTTGGCGGTGCAGATACTACCCACCAGGGCGGCAAGGGTGGTCAGGCGAATACGGGGTTGCATCTTCTTCTCCTCATCTGGTTTCACTGCCGGAAACCGTAAGCAATATACCTGCCATGGTGAAAGCCGGCCGCACCGCAATGAAGTATCAATGGCACGCGGCTTGCATTCCTGGTCCCCACGCGCGCACGAACGCGCAGCCCAACACCAGGAGACCCACCATGAAAACCGTCTATTGTCTGCGCGCCACCGGCGCTATTGCAACCCTGTTCGCGCATGCCGCCTTGTGCGCCGCGCCGCTGGCCTATGTGCCGAACGAGAAATCCGGTTCCATCAGCGTGCTCGATACCGCCACCGATACCGTGCTGCGCAGCCTTCCGGCCGGCAAGCGTCCCCGTGGCATTGCGTATGACACGGTCGGCAACCGGCTGTTCGTGACGGATGCCGGCAACAATACCTTGCTGATGATCGACAGCGCCGGCGGCGCCGGTGGTGCCGCCGGCGCTATGCGCACGCTGGCGCTGGGCAGTTCACCGGAAGGCGTCAGCGTCTCGCCCGACGGCCGCTATGCCGCCGTGGCGGTGGAAGAGGGCAACAGCGTCACCCTGGTCGATGCCCACACCGGCCTGCGCCTGGCCGACATTCCCGTGCGCGGTAAAAACCCGGAGCACGCCGTGTTCAGCCCCGACAGCCGCTGGCTGTATGTCAGCGCGGAAGAAGCGGAGCAGGTCGATGTGATCGATGTCGCGCAGCGCCGCCAGAGCGGCGCCGTGGCAGTGGGCCTGCGGCCGCGCGGCATCGGCTTCCTGCCCGATGGCAGCCGCGCGTACATCGCTTGTGAACTGGTCAATGCCGTGTACGTGGTCGATACCGCCAGCGGCGCCACCATTGCTACGATCCCGGCGGGACGCAACGCCAACGGCATTGCCGTGCATCCGAACGGCGCCACGGTGTACGTATCGAATGGCGCCGATGGCAGCGTGATGCGGATCGACACCGCCACCAACCAAGTCAGCGCCACCATCGCCGTCGGAAAGCGCCCGTGGAATATGGCGATCACTCCGGACGGCAGCAAGCTGTATGTGGCCAATGGCCGTTCCAATAGCGTTTCCGTGATCGATACGGCCGCCGCCCGCAAGACCGCCGACATCGCCGTCGGTGAATTGCCGTGGGGTGTGGTGATCCGCTGATCCGCTGAACCGGTGGAACGGATGGAACAGGTGGAACAAAGCTGTGCCGTTCTGGCACAGCTTGCAACAGCGCAGTGTTTCAAATGCGGTGCAAATCCCGGCAAAACAGGCTGGCACGGTGTTTGCGAAACAGGGAGTGTGCTCAACGCCACCGTCCCGCCAGGAACGGCCCGAATCACCACCAAACCTATTGAAGAAAGAGGATGACATGAATCTCGCGGACATCACCAAACTGGGCGTCGCCAATCCCTACAAACAGCGCTACGACAACTTCATCGGCGGTAAATTCGTGCCGCCGGTCAAGGGCGAATACTTCGCCAACCTGACCCCGATCACCGGCAAGCCGTTTTGCGAAGTGGCCCGCTCGACGGCGGAAGACGTGGAAATCGCACTCGATGCCGCGCATGCCGCCAAGGATGCCTGGGCCAAGACGTCGCAAACCGAACGCGCCAACATCCTGAACCGGATTGCCGACCGCATGGAACAAAACCTGTCCGTGCTGGCCATCGCGGAAACCATCGACAACGGCAAACCGATCCGCGAGACCACTGCTGCGGACATTCCGCTGGCGATTGACCATTTCCGCTACTTCGCCGGCTGCATCCGCGCCCAGGAAGGCTCTGTCGCGCAGATCGATGCCAACACCTACGCTTACCACTTCCATGAGCCGCTGGGTGTCGTCGGCCAGATCATTCCGTGGAACTTCCCGATCCTGATGGCGGTATGGAAGCTGGCGCCGGCACTGGCCGCCGGCAATTGCGTGGTGCTGAAACCGGCCGAGCAAACCCCGGCGTCGATCCTGGTGCTGGTGGAGCTGATCGCCGACCTGCTGCCGCCGGGCGTGCTCAATGTCGTCAATGGCTTTGGCCTGGAAGCGGGCAAGCCGCTGGCGTCGTCGAAACGCATCGCCAAGATCGCCTTCACCGGTGAAACCGGCACCGGCCGCCTGATCATGCAATACGCGGCGCAAAACCTGATTCCTGTCACGCTGGAACTGGGCGGCAAATCTCCCAACATCTTCTTTGAAGACGTGATGGACGCGGACGACGCCTTCTTCGACAAGTGCCTGGAAGGTTTCGCCATGTTCGCGCTGAACCAGGGCGAGGTGTGCACCTGCCCATCGCGCGTGCTGATCCAGGAGTCGATCTATGACGCCTTCATCGAGCGCGCGCTGAAGCGCGTGGCCGCCATCAAGCAGGGCAACCCGCTGGACGCCGCCACCATGATCGGCGCGCAGGCATCGCAGGAACAGCTGGAAAAAATCCTGTCGTACATGGACATCGGCGCCCAGGAAGGCGCGGAACTGCTGGCCGGCGGCGTGCGCACCGTCCAGAACGGCGACCTGGAGGGCGGCTACTACGTGCAGCCGACCGTGTTCAAGGGGCATAACAAGATGCGCATCTTCCAGGAAGAGATCTTTGGCCCGGTGGTGTCGGTGACCACCTTCAAGGATGAGGAAGACGCGCTGCGCATCGCCAACGACACGCTGTACGGCCTGGGCGCCGGTGTCTGGACCCGCGACGGTTCGCGCGCCTTCCGTGTCGGCCGCGGCATCCAGGCCGGCCGCGTATGGACCAACTGCTATCACCTGTATCCGGCCCACGCGGCATTCGGCGGCTACAAGCAGTCGGGCATCGGCCGAGAAAACCACAAGATGATGCTGGAACACTACCAGCAGACCAAGAACCTGCTGGTCAGCTACAACCCGAACGCGCTGGGCTTCTTCTAAGGGCCAATGATGAGAACCGCCGTCGCCAGAGTTACCGCCACCGACGCCGCGCTGGAAATGATCAACGCCCTGCGCCACCGCTATGGGCCGATCATGTTCTTCCAGTCCGGCGGTTGCTGCGACGGCAGCACGCCGATGTGCTACCAGGTCGGAGAGTTCAACCTCAGCGACACGGATATCTACCTCGGCAACCTCGGGGGCGCGCCGTTTTACATCGGCATGGAGCAGTACGAATACTGGGAACACACGCAACTGATTATCGACGTGGTGCCGGGCAATGGCGGCATGTTTTCACTGGATAACGGTTCGGGGCAACGTTTTCTGACCCGTTCACGCGTGTTCACAGACCAGGAATGCAGTGAATTGGGATTAAAACCATAACGGAGACTATCGTGCAGAAAAAGATCATGGGGTTGTTTGTTGCATCAGCATTGGCTGGCAGTGCCTGGGCAGGCGGCGCCGTCACGCAGGCAATGCTGGAAAAGCCGGTACAGGACACGTCAAGCGTGCTGTCCTTCGGCATGGGCACGCCGGGCCAGCGCTATTCGCCGCTGGCGCAAATCAATACCAGGACCGTCGGCAAGCTGGTGCCGGCGTGGTCGTTCTCGTTTGGCGGTGAAAAGCAGCGCGGGCAGGAATCGCAGCCGGTGATCCACAACGGCAAGATGTTCGTCACCGCGTCGTATTCGCGCATCTATGCGCTGGACCTGAAGACCGGCGCCAAGCTGTGGAAGTATGAACACCGCCTGCCGGACGGCATCATGCCGTGCTGCGACGTCATCAACCGTGGCGCTGCGCTGTTCGACAACCTCGTCATCTTCGGTACGCTCGACGCCCAGCTGGTGGCGCTGGAGCAGGATACCGGCAAGATCGTGTGGAAGGAAAAAGTCGACGACTACGCGGCCGGCTATTCGATGTCCGCCGCACCGTTGATCGCCAAGGGCTTGCTGCTGACGGGCGTATCGGGCGGCGAATTCGGCGTGGTGGGCCGCATCGAAGCGCGCAATCCACGCACCGGTGAACTGGTCTGGTCGCGCCCGACGGTGGAGGGACACATGGGCCACCGCTACGACAAGGATGGCAACGCCATCGACAATGGCGTCTCCGGCACCGTCAACAAATCGTGGCCGGGTGAATTATGGAAAACCGGCGGCGCATCGACCTGGATGGGCGGCACCTACGATCCGGCCACCGGCCTGGCGTACTTTGGCACCGGCAATCCGGCCCCGTGGAACAGCCACCTGCGTCCCGGCGACAACCTGTTCTCGTCGTCCACCGTCGCCGTGGACGTGGAAACGGGCCAGATCAAGTGGAGTTACCAGAACACGCCGAATGACGCCTGGGACTTCGACGGCGCCAATGAATTCGTGACGTTCGAGATGGATGGCAAGCGCTATGGCGGCAAGGCCGACCGTAACGGCTTCTTCTACGTGAACGATGCGCAGACCGGCAAGCTGCACAACGCCTTCCCGTTCGTCAAGAAAATCACCTGGGCCTCCAGCATCGACCTGAAGACGGGCCGCCCGAACTTCACGCCGGATGGGCGCCCGGGCGATCCAACCCAGGGTGAAGAAGGCAAGAAAGGCAAGACCGTGTTTGCCGCGCCGGCCTTCCTGGGCGCGAAGAACCAGATGCCGATGGCTTACAGCCCGCAAACCAAGCTGTTCTATGTGCCGGCCAACGAATGGGGCATGGATATCTGGAACGAGCCGATTTCGTACAAGAAGGGCGGTGCCTACCTCGGTGCGGGCTTCACCATCAAGCCGCTGTTTGACGATTACATCGGCGCGCTGCGCGCCATCGATCCGAAGACCGGCAAGATCGCGTGGGAAATCAAGAACAATGCGCCGCTGTGGGGCGGCGCGATGGCGACCGGCGGCGGCCTGGTGTTCTATGGCACCCCCGAGGGCTACCTGAAAGCGGTGGACGCGAAGACGGGCAAGGAATTGTGGCAATTCCAGACCGGTTCCGGCGTCGTGGCGCCGCCCGTCACGTGGCAGGAGGGCGATACGCAATATGTCGCCGTGGTCTCGGGCTGGGGCGGCGCGGTGCCGCTGTGGGGCGGCGAAGTGGCGAAGAAAGTCAACTTCCTCGAGCAGGGCGGCAGCGTCTGGGTCTTCAAGCTGGTGAAGTAAATCGTTACCTTGTAATTCTTTCATCTGTGCATCCCTTCGGCGGCTTCGGCCGCCTTTTTTTTGAAAGGTCTCACATGCAAACCACCTACCTGCCGCCGTCCTCGTTCTCGGCGACCGCGGCGATTCCCGACATGGCGTCCTATGAAGCGCTGTGCGCGCTGGCTGAACGCGATTACGAAGGCTACTGGGGCAAGCTGGCGCGCGAAAACCTGGCGTGGCGCGTGCCCTTTACGCGTGTGCTCGATGAGAGCAATGCACCCTTCTACAAATGGTTCGATGACGGCAAATTGAATGTGTCGTACAACTGCCTGGACCGCAACCTGGAAAAGGGCAATGGCGCCAAGACCGCCATCATCTTTGAAGCGGACGATGGCGCCGTGACCCGCATCAGCTACCAGCAACTGCACGCGAAGGTGTGCCGGCTGGCCAACGGCTTGCGCTCGCGCGGCATCGGCAAGGGCGACCGCGTGGTGCTGTACATGTCGATGTCGATTGAAGCGGTGGTGGCAATGCAGGCCTGCGCGCGCATCGGCGCCACCCACTCGGTGGTGTTTGGCGGCTTTTCCGCGCGGGCGCTGCATGAACGCATCGTCGACGCGGGCGCGGTGGCCGTCATCACGGCGGACGAGCAACTGCGCGGCGGCAAGCGCTTGCCTTTGAAATCCATTGTCGATGAGGCGCTGGCGCTGGGCGGCTGCGAGTCGGTGCGCAACGTGATCGTGTACCGGCGCACCGGAGGCGACGTGGCGCAGGTGTCGCCGCGCGATATCTGGCTGCACGATTTGATGGACGGGCAAAGCGACGTCTGTGAGCCGGAATGGGTGGACGCGGAACATCCGCTGTTCATCCTGTACACCTCCGGCTCCACCGGCAAACCCAAGGGCGTGCAGCATGCGTCCGGCGGCTACCTGCTGTGGACCGCGCTGACCATGCAATGGACGTTCGACATCAAGCCGGACGACGTGTACTGGTGCACCGCCGATATCGGCTGGGTCACGGGCCACAGCTACATCACCTATGGCCCGACGGTGGCGGGCGCCACCCAGGTGATCTTCGAAGGCGTGCCGACCTGGCCGGACGCGGGCCGCTTCTGGGAAACCATCGAAAAGCACAAGGTCAGTATTTTCTATACGGCGCCAACCGCGATCCGCTCGCTGATCAAGGCATGCGAGACGGATGCGCAAGTGCATCCGAAAAATTACGACCTGTCGTCGCTGCGCTTGCTGGGCTCCGTCGGTGAACCAATCAATCCCGAAGCATGGCTGTGGTACTACCGCAATGTGGGCCGGGAACGCTGCCCCATCATCGACACGTTCTGGCAAACGGAAACCGGCGGCCACATGATCACGCCATTACCGGGCGCGACGCCGATGGTGCCGGGATCGTGCACCCTGCCATTGCCCGGCATCATGGCCGCGATTGTCGATGAAGCGGGGCAGGATGTGCCGAACGGGCAGGGGGGCATCCTGGTCGTCAAGCGTCCATGGCCGTCGATGATCCGCACCATCTGGAATGATGCGGAGCGCTTCCGCGCCAGTTACTTCCCGGACGAATTGAAAGGCTATTACCTGGCGGGCGATGGCGCGATCCGCAACAAGGATACCGGTTACTTCACCATTACCGGCCGCATCGACGACGTGCTCAATGTGTCGGGCCACCGCATGGGCACGATGGAAATCGAATCCGCGCTGGTGGCGCATCCGCTGGTGGCGGAAGCGGCCGTGGTGGGCAAGCCTGACGCCACCACGGGCGAATCGATTTGCGCCTTTGTCGTGCTGAAGCAGGCGCGCCCGGAAGGGGATGCGGCCAAAGCGCTGGCGGCGGAATTGCGCGCCTGGGTCGCGAAGGAAATCGGGCCGATCGCCAAGCCGAAGGAACTGCGCTTTGGCGACAACTTGCCGAAGACACGCTCGGGGAAAATCATGCGCCGCCTGCTGCGCGTGCTGGCAAAAGGCGAGTCGGTTACGCAGGACGTCTCGACCCTGGAGAACCCGGCCATCCTCGAACAACTGGCCCGGGCATTGTAAGTAAATGGAACAGCCGTGGCGGCGCGGATCATGCCGACTGATCCAATGCGGCGCACTGCATGCATGCCGCCACGGTGCTTCCCTCCTGTATGGATCGGGCACGCAATTTGCCCCTTAGGTAATACATCGTAGTACTTCGCAACGATGTCCAACCTAAAAATACAGGAGACCGTAATGAACAAGAATGCCATGGGGAGTGTGATTGCCGCTGCCGCCGCTTTGTCCGTGCCGCAGGCGCATGCTGTTGATTTCAAAGCTGGAGACTGGACTGTTGGTGTGGGCGGTATCGTCAACGCGTATTACACGCAAGTGTCGTGCTCCGGGGCGGCGCTGGGTGGGCTGGCGCTGGCGGATCGGGGAATCGGTTGCGGCGGCAAGAAAGACCGCAGCACCGTCGGCAATGGCTTGCTGCCGAACGGCCTGGTGGCGTCGGCGGGTTCGAACCTGAGTGGCTATGACGTGAAAGCCGTGGTGGCCATCTACAGCGCCACCGCCACCGACAGCGCGGTCGCGCAAAACAGCACGGTGGACGTGCGCCAGGCGTACTTCACGTTTGGCAACGCCGACCTGGGCACGGTGAAGCTGGGCCGCGACCTGGGCATTTTCGGCTCCAACGCCATCCTCGGCGACATGACATTGATCGGCGCCGGCTTGCCGGTGCAGGCCACGCAGCGTGGCCGTGTCACCCTGGGCCACATCGGCGCCGGCTACAGCTACATGGGCTATTACGGCCAGATCGCCTACAGCGCGCCGAAATCGGCCGCGCATGGTAGTGGATTGGGCATCGATGTGGCCCTGGTCAGCCCGGTGGCCGACACGCCGGTGATCGCCGCATCGAACTACAGCGCGGGCACCGCGCCGCAAGTGCAGGCGCAGTTGAGCTGGAGCGGCAGCGGCGCCAAGGTGTGGCTGGGCGCGAAGACGCAAAAGTTTGAAGCGCTTGCGGCCGGCGGCCGTGACTTGACGATGTCGGCGCTGGAACTGGGCGTGTCGTATGCGGACGGCCCGTTCGGTGTGCTGGCCAATGTGCAGGGCGGCAAGGGCATCGGCATCCTGTCCGATGCGGACCAGGGCGATGTCCGTGGCCGCAATGTCTTTGTGCAGGGGACGTATAAAACCACCGACAAGCTGAAGCTGGGCCTCGGCTATGGCGTCAGCCGCAACAGCGACAACACGGTGGGGACCGGTGGCTTGAAACAGAACGCCAACCTGACGCTGGGCGCGTACTACGCGCTCAACAGCGCCATCACGCTGGTGGGTGAAGTGGCCCAGTCGCGCTCGAAGGCATTCACGGGCGGCGAAGCGAAAATGAATGGCGCCTCGCTGGGCGGCATCATCTTCTTCTGATTGTATAAAAGGAGATGCGGCCATGATCGCCTTGCATGAATCGCTGGTGGAGTGGACGGTGCTGGCGCTGGGGCTTGCAGTTGCTGCCGCGCAGCTGGTGCGGCTGCGCAGTGCAGTGTTCAAACCATTGCGCTGGCCGCGTCCCTGGTTGCCAGGCGTGGCACTGGTGGTGATCGCGGCCAATGCGGGCATCGCCGTCAATGCCGCCGCAGCGGCTGCAGCGGCGGCGCGCGGCGAAGCGGTGGGAGCGTGGATGCTCTGGAATACCGATGGCGCCACGGCGGTGCGTCTTGGCGCCATCGCCGCCTCGGCCTGCCTGGCCGTTTTGCTGGCGGCCTGGCTGTACTTGAGCCGCAGCCTGCGCGTGCTGCCATCCGCCGCGCGGAATGAGGACGAGCTTGAGTGCTGCGCGGATTGCCCGCAATGCTTGGAAGCCGGCTTGCCGCCGGCAGTGGAAAGATCGAACCGCCGGCGTGCGCGCGGCTTGACCATGACCAGGCTTGGAGGTGGATGATGGAACGGCATGCCTTTCTTTCCGCCGCCATCGGCGCGTTGTCCGGCATGGGCAAGGCGCAGGTGGCGCCCAAGGCCCTGCACCGTGGCTCGGCGCAGGTGTTTGGCGCGGAATTGTCGGTCACGGTGCTGTGTGACGACGAGATGCGCGCGCAAGTGGCGATTGCCGCCGCGCTGTGCGCGGCCATCGGTGTCGAGCGCATGGTGGCATTGTCCGATGCGGACAGCGCCGTCTGCCGCCTGAACCGCGATGGTGTGCTGGCGCGGCCGGCTCCGCAATTGCTTGCCATGCTGTCGCAGGCTTGCGCATTGTCGCAATTGACCAGCGGCGCATTCGATGTGACGGTGCAGCCGGTGCTGCGCGCCTATGCCGAAGCGATGCAATGGGGCGCGTTGCCGGAGCGCGGCGCGATCGAGACGGCGCGTGCGCTGGTGGGCTGGCGCCGACTGGCTTTTGGGCGGGAGCAGGCGCGTTTCCTGCAGCCTGGCATGGCCCTGACGCTCGATGGGCTGGCGCAGGGGTATGCGGCCGACCTGGCGCTGTCCGCGCTGCGCCGCCACGGCATCCAGGATGCGCTGGTCGATACGGGGGGCGTGGCCGCCAGCGGCGACGGTGGTTTGCAGTGGATGGCCGGTTTGCCGGCTCTGCATGGCATGCCGCCGGGTGCCGTGCCGCTGTGCAACCGCTGCATGGCGACGTCGGGCGGCGCGTCGGAAGACGCCGGGATCGTCCATCCCGCGTCCGGTGACGTGGCGGACGAGCTGGCGTGCGTCACGGTGCTGGCGCCCTTGGGATTGCTGGCCGATGGCTTATCGACCGCTTTCATGGTGATGGGCGCGAAACAGGCGCATGCCCTGGCGGCGCGGCTGCCGGGGATCGATGTCCTGACGGTGGACCGGCGGGGCGGGATGCGGCGCTCCGCCGGGTTCGGAATGGTGATGGCGTAAGTGGCGTGTGGTTATTTCAGATGCGGCATCTTGCGGTAAATGGTATTGCGCGACACGCCCAGCGCGCGGGCCGCGGCCGAGATGTTGCCGCCATGTGCCTGCAGCGCTTTCTGGATGGCGGAATATTCCATTTCATCGAGCCGGGCGGCGGCGGCCGGCGGTTCAACGGCGGGCGCCGGATGCACCATGCCGCAGGCTGGCGGCATCGCAGCCGACGGTGTGGGTAGTGCCACGGCATTGGCCGCTGCGATATCGTCCATGAAATCGTCCGGCATATGGCGCAGGCAGATTTCCTGTTCATCGCCCGCCATGACGATCGCGGTACGCAACAGATTCGTCAGCTGGCGGAAGTTGCCGGGCCAGCGGTGGCGGTGGAACAGTTCCAGGATTTCCGGCGAGACGTCATAGCGGCCATTGTCGGATTCGATCGCGAGGATTTTCCTGACGACGGTTTCCAGGTCGGTGCGCTCACGCAGTGGCGGCAATTTCACCACCAGGCCATTCAGGCGGTAATACAAGTCTTCGCGGAACAAGCCCTGGGCGATGCGCTCGCGCAGGTTATGGTTGGTGGCGCAAATGACTTCCACGTTCACCGGGATTGACTTGCCGCTGCCCAGTGGCGTCACCATGCGCTCCTGCAGCACCCGCAACAGGCGCGCCTGCAGGCTAAATGGCATGTCGCCGATTTCATCGAGGAACAGGGTGCCGCCGTTGGCTTGCAGGATGCGGCCGGTAGCGCCTTTCTTGCGCGCGCCGGTAAAGGCGCCGTCTTCATAGCCGAACAATTCCGATTCGATCAGCGTTTCGGGTATCGACGCGCAATTGACGGCCACGAACGGGCTGGCCGCGCGGGGAGAATCGTTGTGGATGGCCTGTGCCAGCAATTCCTTGCCGGTGCCGGTTTCCCCCATGATCATGATGGGGATGTCCTTGCCCAGCACGCGGGTGACTTTATCGAGCACCAGTTCCAGTTGTGCGTCGCCGGTACGCAAGTAGCGCAGGCCGGACAGTTTGCGCGCGGCATTGGCGGCCAGGTTGGATGCGGCTTGCGGACGGGGTGCGGTTTGTTCCGGCGGCACCGACAGCACGTGCTGGAACTGGTTGTTGGCCAGCCGCAGCTGGGCGCGGCCGTGAACGCGGACGCCGTTGTGCATGCACATGTCCAGCAACCCCGGCGCCGCCGTGCGGTAATGGTCGAACAACGCGGAGACGGGCAAGCCAAACAGGGAACTGAAGGTATGGGTTTGCAGCGCCGAGTAGGTGAGGCCCAGCTGGAACAAGCCATTGCGGTTGGCCGACAGGAAGCGGCCGCCCGGGGTGAAGGAGGCAATCCCTTCCATCAAGGTGCCAATGAATTCGGGGCGCGTATGGAAGTGGATGGTGATCGCATCTTCGAACGTGGCGGAAAACAGCTGGTTTTCAATCATCAGCGCGGACATCCGCACCAGCGCCATGGTGTGCTGGTGGTAGCTGCGCTGGTCGCCGGAGACATCGAGCACGCCGACCACATTGCCCAGGTGGTCCGTGATCGGCGCGGCGGAGCAGGTCAGGAAGTGGTTGGCATTTAAATAATGCTGGTCGGCGTGCACCAGCGCCGGGGTGCGTTCCGCGATGGCGGTGCCGATCGCATTGGTGCCCTTGCTTTCTTCCGACCAGGCGACGCCGGCCTGCAAGGCGACCCGGTTGGCCTTTTCCAGGAAGTCCGCATCCCCCAGCGAATGCAGGATCACGCCTTGGGCATCGGTCAGGATCACCATATTGTGGGTATTGATGATCTGCTGGTAGAGCGTTTCCATCGCCGGCAATGCGTGCGCATGGAGCATCCGGTTTTGCTCGATCAGCAGCGACAAGTCGTTGCGGGCGATGGGGCTGTAGTCCGCGCAACTGTCGGGACGCAGGCCAAAGGCCTGCGAGCGCTCATGGGAAATGGTGATGATGCCACTCATATCGGGGGCGGCGGTGCGGGGAGTTTGCGTGTACATGTCTCCGATTCCTTTAGGGGCCGTCTGTCGCGGCGTGCGGCTGTACCAAAATGTGACACCTGTAGCGGGACGGAGCAACTGTCTTGGTACAAGTGTTGCGCCAAGGTTGAAAGCCAAGGTCGCTATGTCTGTGATAGCAATCCTGATGCCAGCTCCTTACACGAACCTGAAATAGTGCTTGCCTATGGGAATGCGGCTTGCTATAGTTCTGTCCCCGCAGCGCTGCGACGGATCAAACGAAACAGCGATGCGAAACGAGGGGTTGACGAAGATCAGGAAATACTAGATAATCTCGCTTCTCTGCTGCAGACGAACACAACGCTTCGTCAAACACGAAAAGTAGGCAGCCTTCTTTAAAAAATTACAGTCGATAAGTGTGGGTGTTAGATGAGATAAGCCCGGTATCTTTTAGATGCTGAAGCTCAAATTATTGAACTAACACTCGCGCAAATATATTAAACGTAAGTCTCGAAAGAGATTTCGTCAGTATTTTGAGTGAGTGACCTCCAGCAGCAATGCTGGAAAAACAGAGATTGAACTGAAGAGTTTGATCCTGGCTCAGATTGAACGCTGGCGGCATGCTTTACACATGCAAGTCGAACGGCAGCGCGGGGGCAACCCTGGCGGCGAGTGGCGAACGGGTGAG
>Ga0307408_100000897_pt1 | contig 23410 bp, 12 predicted proteins | sample 322Cmetagenome_FD_202116 | JGI IMG/M metagenome (GOLD analysis project Ga0307408, IMG submission 202116) | Maize rhizosphere microbial communities from greenhouse at UC Davis, California, United States - 322HYB-C-3 | ecosystem: Host-associated > Plants > Roots > Rhizosphere > Soil | place... | reverse complement strand
CTGATCGAAGACGGCGTGCTGAAGGGCTATATCCAGGACACCATGAATGCGCGCCTGATGAAGATGAACGTCACCGGCAACGCGCGCCGCGAATCGTTCGCGCACCTGCCGATGCCGCGCATGACCAACACCTATATGCTGGGCGGCGACAAGGATCCGGAAGAAATCCTGGCGTCGGTGAAGAACGGCATTTATGCAGTGAATTTCGGCGGCGGCCAGGTCGACATCACCAACGGCAAATTCGTGTTCTCGGCTTCCGAGGCTTACATGATCGAGGACGGCAAGGTGACCTATCCGGTCAAGGGCGCCACCCTGATCGGCAACGGCCCTGACGTGATGAACCGCATCACCATGATCGGCAACGATATGAAGCTCGATCCGGGCGTCGGCGTGTGCGGCAAGGAAGGCCAGAGCGTGCCGGTCGGCGTCGGCCAGCCAACCCTGCGCCTGGATGGCGTGACTGTCGGCGGCACAGCCTAAAAGCGGGTGCAGCGCAAAGACCGGGTAAAATACCCGGTTTTTTTTGCCTGGGACGGAAAATCACATGAACAATTCGAGCAACAAACCCTTCGTGATTGGCGTCGCAGGCGGCAGCGGCAGTGGCAAGTCGACGGTCACGCGCGAAGTACTGAAATCCTTCGGCTCGGACGTGGTGTCGGTGGTCCTGCAGGACGACTACTACCTGGACCAGACCCACATGTCGCCCGAAGACCGGCGCAAGGTCAATTACGACCACCCGGAGGCTTTCGACTGGCCGTTGATGGTGGAGCATGTGCGCCGGCTGCGCGAGGGCGAGGCTATCGAAATGCCGGTCTACGATTTTTCCATCGACAACCGCACCACACAAACCATCACCGTCAAGCCGGCGCCGGTGATCGTGATCGAAGGCCTGTTCGCGCTGTATGACGCCGACCTTCGCAAGCAGATGTCGCTGAAGATCTTCGTCGACACGGCGGCCGACGTGCGTTTTATCCGCCGCCTGCAGCGCGACATCGCGGAGCGCGGGCGCAGCACGGAGAGCGTGATCAACCAGTACATGGAAACCGTGCGCCCGATGTACAAGCAGTTCATCGAGCCGACCAAGCGCCACGCGCACGTGATCCTGCCGCATGGCGCCAACGGGCCTGCAGTGGACATCATCACCACCAAGGTGGCAAGCCTGATCAGGGGCGAATAAAAAAACCGGGCTCTGCGCCCGGTTTTTTCATGCCTGCGCGGTGCGCTCAGAAGGTGTAGCTGGCGCGCAGGTAGATCGCGCGGCCGATCGGGTCGGAGTAGCGCGGGTCGTAGCCTTTCTGGAACACGGTGCCCTGGTTGGTGAACGGCGGATCCTTGTCCAGCAGGTTCTTCACGCCGCCAGTCAGGGTCAGGCCCTTCCAGCCGGTATAGGTCGCGGACAGGTTCCACAGCTGGTAGGAATCGACCTTGTTGAAGAACTCAGGCGCGACGAAGTTCTGGTCCACGTAGCCGGACTTGAAGTTCTGCGACAGTGTCGTGCTCCAGTCGCCGCTGCGCCAGGTCAGCGAAGCATTGTGGCGCCAGCGCATGATCGGGCCGTTGTCGCCATAGGTGCCGACGTTCTGGATATAGGCGCCGTCACGCTCGTTCTGGTACTTGTAGCTGTGCACCCAGGTGCCGTCCAGTGTGAAGGTGAAGTTGCCGTACTCGGTGCGGCCCGAGCTGACAGTTGCGCTCAGGTCGATACCGTCGGTCTTCACGCGGCCCAGGTTTTCGTTCAGGTCCAGGATGGCGAACGGCGAGCCGTCCGGGTTGCGCAGGAAGCGGTCCTTGTATTTCGCATAGTTGCCGTAGATCGCCTGTTCCGGCAGCGCGCCGATCTTGTCCTTCAGGCGGATGTTCCAGTAGTCCAGCGCGACGGTGGTATTGCGGATTGGCTCGAACACCGCGCCGAAGGAGAAGGTTTTCGACTTCTCCGGCGTCAGTGCCTGGTTGCCGCCTTGCAGCTTGAACTGCTGCAGGTCGCAATCGCGCAGCGGGTTGGCGCCAGGCTGCGGCACGCCGCCCGGGCACAGGATCGGATCGTCGTAAGAGTTGCTGGTGTCGTTCTTCGACTGCGGCGCGTTTTTCTCGAACAGGGTAGGCGCGCGGAAGCCGGTGCTGGCCGATGCGCGCAGCAGCAGTTGCTGCATCGGCTGGTAGCGCACGCCCAGTTTCGGGTTGGTGGTGCTGCCTGCATCGCTATAGTGGTCGTAACGCACGGCGGCCTGGATGTCGAGGTCCTTGATCAGCGGCACGCTCAATTCGCCGTACACCGCCTTCACGTTGCGCGAACCGGTCTTCGATTGCGAACCGGACAGGCCGGAGCTGGAAGCCTGGCCGGCGATATCGCGGTTCACGTTGAAGTCGGCATCTTCCTTGCGGTACTCGGCGCCCAGCGCCACGGCCATGGCGCCGCCGGCCAGTTGCATCACATCGCGCGAACCCTTGATGTCGAAGGTGGTGGACTTGTTCTCGGCATCCTGCACTTTGCCGCGCAGTGCAACGCTGGCCAGGTAGTCGAGGCCGGCCTGGTTTTGCGGGCCGAAAGGATTCAGGATGCCGTTCTGTACGCCGGCGGCAAAGCCGGCGTCCTGCACGTAGCCGCCGGTGAAGTTCTCTTCGGACTTGCTGACCGAATGGTTCAGGCCCGCCTTGTAGTCCCAGCCTGCCGCGATGCCTTCCAGGGCAGCGACCAGGCGGTCGCCTTCGCCTTTGGAATTGATGCGGCGCTGGCCGGCTTCCGTTGGACGCCAGTTGACCGACAGCGGTTGGCCCGACAGGTTAGGCTGGGCCGGCACGCCGCCCGCATTGCCTGGATAGTAGGGGCTGGTATTCGGCAAGGACAGGCCGGTCTGCGGCGGCGGCGCGGTGCGCGACACCACCTTGTTGCGCGAGTGCAGGTATTCCAGGCTGGCCGTCGTGTCGGCGTTCAGCTTGAAGGCGGCCTTGCCGAAGAAGACCAGGCGGTCCTGTTCAGGCAGGTCGTCGATCTGGCGCGTATAGTCCTGGCGGCAGGTGCCGTTCGACGGGCGCGGGATCGAGAAGGGCGGCAGGCAGCCGCTGGCGAAACCAGGGTTGCCGGTCGCTTCGGTGACCGGGTCGAAATAGTTGCCGGGGAAGGTGGTGCCGGAGGTGCCGTCAGCCACCGTCATGCCGCGTTCGGGGATCACGGCGGTCTTCGAAAAATCGCGCTGCTGCGAAGTCAGGACATCCTGCTTCTGCCAGTCCAGCACGCCCATCAGGTTCCAGCCGTCGTTGTCGAGGTTGCCGATGCCGCTGACGATATTGGCACGGCGCTCCTTGCCGCCTTTTTCGCGCGGCAGCATGGTTTCCGCAGTGACCGTGGTGCCGGTCACGGAACGCTTGGTGATGAAGTTGATCACGCCGCCAATGGCATCGGTGCCGTAGATGGCGGAAGCGCCGTCGCGCAGCACTTCGACCCGCTCCAGTGCGGCCACCGGGATCACGTTCAGGTCGACGCTGGCGCCGTCATAAGGGTGGTTGGCAATGCGCCGGCCGTTCAGCAGCACCAGGGTCTTGTCGCCACCGAGGCCGCGCAGGTCGGCCACGGCCTGGCCGCCGGTCGGCAGGCCGCTGGCGTTACCGCCCACCACGTTGCCGGCGCCCATGCTGGTCTGGTTGGACGGGATGCGGTCCAGCACTTCCTGGGCGGTGGTCAGGCCTTGCCTGGTGAATTCCTCGGCCTTGAAAACGGAAAGCGGCTGGGACGTTTCCGATACCAGCCGCTTGATGGACGAACCGGTCACTTCGACGCGGATCATTTTTTCTTCGGGAGCCTGTTGCTGCGCCATCGCGGGCAAGACCGCCAGTGCGCCGAATGCCGACAACAGGGAATAGATCATCGATTTAGCCTTGATTGTAGCCAACGTCCTTCTCCTCAAATAGATTGGTATGCCAGGGCCGATGGAAGTGCCGTTGTTAGGCACTTGCAAAGGTTGAATAAATTCTATTTGAGATTTGATAACGGACTACGAAAACTTCAAATCAGAAATGTTCACTGTTGTGCCGGCGCGTCTACTTCAATTACGCAAGTCTTGTACCTTCTTCAAGGTCTCGCTTGCAATAGTAATTAACTGTTGTTATAGTGGATCGAAATCCACGGAACTCGATCCATGCAGCTGCACTTTTTTACCGGCTTTTTTTACTTTAGCAATTCCAACCCAAAGGCGGTGGAGTAGCGGCCGGTTCACGTAGCAGCAAAACGAGATCCCAGCAGATACCAAAACAAACCGCCAGAAATGGCGGTTTTTTTTTACTTCATTTTTAAGTCCCAGGAGAAACCATCATGCAACGTACCGACGACCTGCGTATCCGTGAAATGAAGGAGCTGACGCCCCCGTCGCACCTGATTCGCGAATTTCCCTGCACGGAAGCGGCTTCCAAAACGGCTTCCGACGCACGCGTCGCGCTGCACCGCATCCTGCACGGCCAGGATGACCGCCTGATGGTGGTGGTCGGCCCGTGCTCGATCCACGATCCGAAAGCGGCGCTGGAATATGCGCGGCGCCTGGCGCCGGTGCGCGAGCGCCTGAAGGGCGACCTGGAAATCGTGATGCGCGTGTACTTCGAGAAGCCGCGCACCACGGTGGGCTGGAAAGGCATGATCAACGACCCGTACATGGATAACAGCTTCCGCATCAACGACGGCCTGCGCATGGCGCGCGAACTGCTGCGCGACATCAACGAAATGGGTCTGCCGGCCGGCACCGAATTCCTGGACGTGATCAGCCCGCAGTATATTGCCGACCTGATCTCCTGGGGGGCAATCGGCGCCCGCACTACTGAATCGCAGGTGCACCGCGAACTGGCTTCCGGCCTGTCCTGTCCGGTGGGCTTCAAGAACGGCACCGACGGCAATACCAAGATCGCGGTGGAAGCGATCAAGGCCGCTTCGCAGCCGCACCACTTCCTGTCGGTGACCAAGGGCGGCCACTCGGCCATCGTGTCGACCAACGGCAATGAGGATTGCCACATCATCCTGCGCGGCGGCAAGACCCCGAACTATGATGCGGCCAGCGTGGAAGAGGCTTGCAAAGCCATTTCCGGCTACGGTCTGGCAGCGCGCCTGATGATCGATGCATCGCATGCCAACTCGTCGAAGAAGCCGGAGAACCAGGTACCGGTGTGCGCCGATATCGCGCAGCAGGTGGCGGGCGGCGATACCCGCATCGTCGGCGTGATGGTGGAATCGCACCTGGTGGCCGGCCGCCAGGACCTGGTGCCGGGCAAGGAGTTGACCTACGGCCAGTCGATCACCGATGGCTGCATCGACTGGGACACCAGCGTGCAGGTGCTGGAGAACCTGGCTGCTGCCGTGCGCCAGCGCCGCCTGCAGGGCGAATAAAAGCACATTGCCAAAATAAAAAACCCACCAGCGCATAGCGCTGGTGGGTTTTTTTTCGCCCTCAGGCTACTTCAGCAATCAGTACTTGTACTGTGCGCCGATGTAGTAGGTGCGGCCGATTGGGCTGGCGTAGCGTGGGTCGTAGCCCAGCTGGTGGGAACCGGTGTTACGCAGCGACAGCGGTGGGTTGCGGTCGGTCAGGTTCTTCACGCCGAAGGTCAGGTCCAGGCCCTTGATCGCGCGGAACGTGGTCTGCCAGTCGAAGGTGGTGTAGCTTGGCACGTCCAGCTGCACGTCCACGCAATCCTGGTTCGCATCGTTGGTGTTGACCGCGCAGTTTTCCACGTCGTGGTGCTTGTCCTTGTAACCGTTGCGGAAGTTGCCGGTCAGGTTATGGGTGAAGCGACCGATGTCGTAGGTCAGGCTGGCAGCGATCACGTTGCGGAACTGGACAGCGTTATCCGAACCGTACACGTTCAGGCTGGATTCCCAAGAATCGTTGGTGCCTGGAGTGGTGTACTTCGAGTGGTAAATGTAGGTACCGGCCAGACGAGCGGTCAGCTTGCCTTCCCACACTTTCTCGCGGTACTGGAAGTCATAGTCCAGGCCCTTGTTTTCCTGACGGCCAATGTTGATCGGCAGCAGCTTGATGGCGAGGGTATCCAGGCCGGTCGAAGCCTTGTGCTTCACGGTGTACAGGTCGATGTACTTGTTCGGGTTGTTGGCGATCAGGTCTTCGCTGACGCTGGTCACCGCATCGCGGATCTCAACCGACCACAGGTCCAGCTTGGCGCTGAAGTTCGAGGTTGGCTCGAACACGGCACCCAGGGTCCACTGGCGCGATTTCTCTGGCTTCAGGCCGGAGTTACCGCCCTGGAACACTTCCAGCTGGCCGCGGGTGTCGCAGTATTGGGCCAGTGGGTGGTTCTGCAGGCCGTTTGCTGCGCTCAGCGGGCAGTTGTAGGTGCCGCCGGTGACGCCGAAGTCAGCCAGTGGCTGGCCAATCTGGGTCATCGATGCAACCTTGAAGCCGGTGCCGTACGCGCCACGGAAGACCATGGACTTGGTTGGCTGCCAGCGGGTGCTGACCTTGAAGGTGCCAGCGGACTGGTCGTCGCCCACGTTGCCGCCGTTCAGGTCGTCGCTCAGCTTGGTCACGCGGTCATAGCGTGCCGAAGTGGTGACCGACCATTCCTTGGTGATCGGGGTTTCCAGTTCACCGAACACACCGCCGCTCTTGCGCGAGAACGCGTATTCCGGCTGGTTGTCGTCGAACAGGATTTCCGCATGGGCTACAGCCTGGTTGGCGCGCTGCGAGAACTTGGTCTTGCGGAAGTCAACGCCCACACCCAGCATGGCCGGGCCAGCTGGCATGGAGAAGGCTTCACGCGAAGCGTGTGCATCCCAGCCATATACCTTGACGTCGGTGGTGTTGTAGTTCCCGACGTACTGGGTGGAGCGCAGTACCTCCTGCATGTCCTGTGGCATTTCGCCCAGCGCGTATGGGAACGGATCCAGCTTGCCGGAGGCAATCGCTGCATCGAACTTGTCAGCCAGCGGGAAGCCGCCCAGATAGTTCTGAGGCTGCTTGTTGCGCGAGAAGATGAAGGCGGAATTGATATCCCAGCCTGCTGCCGAGCCTTCTACGCCAGCGACGATGTTGGAAGCCTTGCTTTCATAGTCGTAAGCGCGGCCGCCCAGGTCTTGCAGGCGGTACTTGACGGTTGCCGAGGTCATGCCGTTCAGCTGTTCAGCGGTCAGGTATGGCTGCACGTACTTGGCGAACAGCGGGCTCGACTTGGCCAGCGCGAATTCAGCTGGATAAGGAGCGATGGTAGCGTAGATGTGCGACTTGTTGAAGGAGATGTCGGAGAACGCTTTCCAGCCGGTGTTGCCCAGTTTCAGGCTGCCGGAAGCCCAGAAGCCGTCGCGCTTGATTTCAGGAGCGATTTCCACCGAGGAGGTGTAGTCGAAGTAGCACTGGCCATCGCCCAGGTCAACGTGAGCGGCTGGGCACTTGCCGTTGATCTTCAGGTATGGGTTGACCGAAACCGACTTCTTGGCGCCGGAAGCGTTCAGGTAGCCAACGGTCACGTTCGGCGGGATCGAACGGGAAGAGCCGTTGAAGAACTGCAGCGGGGTGCCAGTCTTAGGATCGTTGAAGTTGATGATGCCGGTCTTGGCGAAGTCGCGCTGCGATGCCTTCAGGCGGTCGGAATCCTGATGGCTGTAGGACATGAACAGGCTGTAGCCATCGTTCTCGTAGTCGCCGAAGCCCTTGGAAATCGACACGGTGCGGTCGGTGCCGCCTGGGTGTTGTGGCTTGCTGTATTTAGCGTCGATGGTCAGCGGGGCTGCGCCCTTCTTCATGATGAAGTTAACCACGCCGGCGATCGCGTCGGCGCCGTACAGTGCGGATGCACCGTCGGTCAGCACTTCGATGTGATCAACGGCTGCCAGCGGAATGGTGCTGATGTCGATGGTGGTGCCCGAGGTCGCAGGTGCGATACGGCGGCCATTGACCAGGACCAGGGTGTAGGCTTCACCCACGCCGTGGATGGAAGCGGTCGTCAGGCCGCCGCCGCCGCCGCCGACGGAGTCGGACGAAGCGGTAAAGCCTTGCATCACAGGCAGTTGCTGGATGAAGTCGGTGACCGAGGTTACGCCGGTGCGCTGGATATCCTTCTGGCTGAACGTCTGGACTGGCAGCGATGCCTCAGCTGCGATGCGCTTGATCGAAGAGCCGGTAATTTCCACACGTTGGATTGGCTGTTCAGCTGCTTCTTGTGCGAATGCAGCGTGCATGCCAAGCGCCAGGCCACCCGCGCAGATCACACGGACCGAGCGGGACAGAATGGTTTCCTTCAACATATCTTTGATACTCCCAAGAATTACAAACTGTTTAAGGCCGTTGCCAGCCCTTAATTTTTGTTCGACGACAAACAGACTGACTTGTGGTCTCTGCTTTTCGTTCGCGCTTATCAAATCATTCATTGACGAACTGTGTCAATGAAAACTAAGTCGCAAGTCATCCAGACAACTTCCAGTTTGGTACCAAAGTCGGCCGGCGGCGAAGGGCTAAGTTAGTGAATTTTGGGGTATTTACTGCGACGATGGCGACACTTTGCCGAATGGCTGCGCCATGGAATTTGCCGATATGCAGCTTTTTGATGGCAAGGAAGTGTGCCCGATTTGCCACAAAAATTGCAAGATCGGCAAAGCCCCCCGCCGGGCGGCGGAGGGCTGTATGGCACCTTAGAACTTGTACGAGGCGCTCAGGTAAAACTGGCGGCCCAGTGCCGAGGAGTAGGATGGGTTGTAGCCAACCTGGTGCGAACCGGTGTTACGCAGGGTGAACGGTGGATCGCGGTCGAACAGGTTGATGATGCCGCCGGTGATTTCCAGGTTCTTCATCGGACGATAAGCGGTCTGGAAGTCGAAGGTGGTGTAGCTTGGCACCTGCAGGGTGATGCCATAGCATTCGCCCGGCTGGCCAGCCACGATCACAGCGCAGTCATCCGCCGTTTGTTCCTTGTCGGTATAACCGTTGCGGTAGCTGGCGCTCAGGGTATGGGTCCATTGCGCCTGCTCGAAGCTGGTCGACGCGCGCACCACGTGGCGGAAGCTGACCTTGTCGTTCGAACCGTAACGGTTCAGGCTCGATTCCCACTGGTCGTCGGTGCCCGGCGTGGTGTAGCGCGAGCGCAGCAGCCAGGTGCCGGCCAGGCGGCTGGTCAGCTTGCCGCCAAACAGCTTGGCCTTGTGGGTGAAGTCATAGTCGACGCCACGGTTTTCAACCTGGCCGATATTGATCGGCAGCAGTTTGATCGCCAGCACGTCCCTGCCGGTTGAGCTGATGTGCTTGGTGGTAAACAGGTCGGCGTACTTGGCAGGGTTGTCGAAGATCAGGCCTTCGGACACGGAGGTCACCTGGTCGCGGATTTCAACATTCCACAGGTCGACCGACATCGACAGCGAGTTGGTCGGCTCGAAGACGGTGCCGATGCTCCACTGCTTGGATTTCTCCGGCTTCAGGTCCGGGTTGCCGCCCTGGAAGGCTTCGAATTGCTGGCGTACCACGCCGTTGCAGTAAGAGGCCAGCGGGTGGCTGGTACCGGTCAGCGGGCACTGGTAATTGCCGCCAGTGACACCCCAGTCTTCCAGCGGACCAGCGATTTCCTGCATCGAGGCAGCGCGGAAGCCGGTGCCGGCTGCCGCGCGGAACAGCAGGTTCTTCGCCGCGGTGTACTTGGCGCTCAGCTTCCAGGTCGCAGCATTTTCCTTGTTGCCGACTTTCTGGCCGGTCAGGTTGTTGTCGATGGCGCCGATCTGGTCGTAACGGGCGGAACCGGTCAGTTCCAGCGCCTTGCTGACAGGCATGACCAGCTCGGTGTAAGCGCCGAAGTTGTCGCGCTCGTAGGCGCTGTCCACTTGCGGGTTGTCGAACAGGATCTGGGCGTTCTTGGCCACGTCAGCCTGGTTGACCTTGAACGAAGTGTTGCGGTAATCGACGCCGACGCCGACCTGGGCCGAGCCCCCTGGCAGTTTGAATGCTTCGCGCGAGGCACGGGCATCCCAGCCCTTCATTTCCACGGTCTGGGTGTTGTAGGTGCCGCTGAAGCCGGTCGACAGCAATGCGTCGCGCATGGCTTGCGGCATTTCGCCCAGGCCGTAGGCAAACGGGTCGATGCTGCCGGCATCGATCGCGGCCTGGAACTTGTCGGCCAGCGGGAAGCCGCCCACGTATTTCTGGGTCTGCTTGTTCTTCGAATAGGTCAGGGCCGAATTGACATCCCAGCCGGCCACCGCGCCGTCCACGCCTGCCACCAGGTGGGTCGCCTTGGTGCCGTAATCGTAGGTGCGGTTGCCCATCTCGTACAGGCGGTACTTGGCGACCACGGAAGTGACGCCGGCATCCTGCTCGGCGGTCAGGTTGGGCTGGATGTACTTGTTGTACAGGGCCGAGCCCTTGGCGATCGAAAAATCGGCTGGATAAGGTGCGATCGAGGCCACGATTTTCGCTTCGGTATAGGCCAGGTCATAGAAGCCCTTGAAGCCCGAGTTGCCCAGCTTCACGCTACCGGACGAGAACAGGGCATCGCGTTGCGACTTTGGATTGATCTCGATGGTCGAGGCGCTGTCGAAGTAGCAGTTGCCGTCGCCGTAGAAGTCGGCGTTGACCGCCGCGCACTTGCCGCCATGGGCCAGGGCGTAAGGGTTCAGGTTGACCGTTTTCTCGACCGGCTGGCCGGTGCCAGGATCGATCTGGCTCGACAGGTAGCTCACGCCGGCATTGGCGGGCAGCGAACGCGAGGAACCGTTGATGAACTGCAGTTGCTTGCCGGTGGCCGGGTCGGTGAAGTTGATGATGCCGGTGCGGGCGAAGTCGCGCTGGGAAGCCTTGAGCTGCTTCTGTTCGTCGTGGCTGACCGAGAAGAACACGCTGTAGCCGTCCTCATCGATGTCGCCGAAGCCCTTGCTCAGCGAAATGGCGTTGCTGGCGCCACCGCTTTGTTCCGGACGCGAGTACTTGGCATTGATTTCCCAGTCGGTGGCGCCTTTTTTCAGGATGAAGTTGACCACGCCGGCAATGGCATCGGCGCCGTACAGGGCCGAGGCGCCGTCGGTCAGCACTTCGACGCGCTCGATGGCCGACAGCGGAATCGAGTTCAGGTCGATGGTGGTGCCGGAGTTGGCCGGGGCGACACGGCGGCCGTTCAGCAGCACCAAGGTGTAGGCTGCGCCGATATCGTGGATCGAGGCGGTGGTCACGCCGCCGCCGCCGCCGCCGACCGAGTCGGCTGCCACGGAGAAGCCCTGCATGGCTGGCAACTGCTGGATAAAGTCGGTGACGGTGGAAACGCCGGACTTCTTGATGTCTTTCTGGCTGAACGATTGCACCGGCAGCGACGATTCGGCAGCGATACGCTTGATGCTGGAACCGGTGATTTCCACGCGCTGCATCGGCGCTTCCGGAGTTGCCTCCTGGGCAAAGGCGGCGCCGCCGCCGATGGCCAGGCTACCGGCGAACATCACGCGCAGGGAGCGCGACAGGGCTTTCTCGATGATCATTGATAAACGTCTCAGTAATGAAATAATGGGAACGCTATCAAACCATCGGCGGCTTGGTTTAGCAATAGATGTTTGATAAGTGAAACAAATGAAACATTAAGCGACAATAAAAAAATCCCCGCCGGCTTGCGCGGGCGGGGAGCGGGAGTCGTGCTGAAGCGTGATTACTTGAACTTGTAGCTGGCGGTCAGGTAGAACGTGCGGCCCAGCGGGTCGGTATAGCGGCCGTCGTAGCCAACCTGGTTGCCGCCGCCGGTGTCGCGGATCGACAGTGGGGGATCCTTATCCAGCAGGTTGCGGATGCCGCCGGTGATCGACCAGTTCTGGTTGAAGATGTACTTCGACTGCCAGTCGAGGGTGTAGTACTCCTTGACCTTGTGGCCCTGCAGGTCGACGTAGCCGCCCAGGGTGCCGTCGGCGTTGACCGAGCGAATGCGGCCATCGTCTGCCACGTAGTTCTTGTCGGCGTAAGCGGACTTGTAGTTCACGGTCAGGGAATTGGCCCACTGCTCGGAGGACTTCAGCGAGAACACCAGGCGCGAGATCCAGCGGAAGGTCACGTCGTCATACGAGTCGAAGCGGCCGATGCTGCTTTCGGTCTTGTTGGAGCCGTCAGCCGTTGGCACGGTCTTCTCCGCCTTCATCATATAGGTAGCGGACCAGTTGGTGGTCAGCTTGCCGATCGGGGTGTTGCTGCGGAAGGTGGTATCGAAGTCGATGCCGCGATAATGCGAGCTGGCCAGGTTCAGTGGCGACTGGGTCATCACCAGCACTTTCGACTTCTGGATCGGGTCGTAGTAGATGGTGGCGTACTTGTCGGCCAGGGCCGGGGTGCGGAACAGCATGTCCTGCGACAGCTTCTGGATCTGGTTCTTCAGCTTCACATCCCAGAAGTCGACGCCCACGGACAGCGAGTCCATCGGCTCCAGGCGCATGCCGAGGGTGAACTGCTTCGAGGTTTCCGGCTTCAGTGCATCGGCACCGGTGCTTGGATTACCCACGGTCAGCAAGCCGTATTCCTGCACGCCGCGGCAGTATGGGAAGCGCGGATCGGTTGGGGTCTTGATCGGGCAGTCGAAGAAGTTGGACGAGCCACCGTTCTTGAGCGGATCCGCAATATTGTTCATGGTTGGCGCCTTGAAGCCGGTGCCATAAGAACCGCGCAGCATGAACTGGCGCGAAGGCTGCCACTTGGCCGACAGCTTGTAGGTCGCCTTCGAAACATCGTTGCCCTGCTTGCCGGCTGCCGAGGCGTTGCCGTTCACGTCATAGCTGGTGTTGCGCTTGTCAACCGCATCGAAACTGTCGTAACGGGTTGCCGCCGTCACTTCCAGCTCTTTCGTCACTGGCATCACCAGCTCGGCGAAAGCACCCCAGTTATTGCGCTTGGCGTCCAGCGGCTGGGAGCCGGTGCCGCCGCCGATGACGGTGTCGGTCCAGCCTGGATTGCCCGGGCCTGGGCCAATCAAGATCTGGCTTGGCGAGTCGATGTAGCGCTGGATGGTGTAGTCGGCGCCCAGGCCCAGTGCGGCGTTGCCGCCGCTCATGGCGAACAGTTCGCGCGAAGCGTGGGCGCTGAACACGTCAAGCTTGGACTTCTGGGTTTCCAGGTTTTCGTTCAGCACTGCCGGCGCCAGGATGCTGCTGGCGTTCGGGTTGATGATGTACGGGTTGTAGGCACCGGACTTCACCAGGGCTTCGAACTTGTCGCCGCTCATGTAGCCACCGGCGGCGTCATCGGTCTGCTTGTTTTCGGAGTGGGTGTAGGTCGCGTTGACGAGCCAGTCGGCAACTTCGGAGTCCAGCGCTGCCGAGAAGTGCAGCGCCTTGGTGCCCCAGTCGTCGGTACGGCCGCCTGCATCGCGGGCACGGAAGTACAGCCAGGCGTCGGTGACCTGGGCAGGGTCGATGCCCTGGCCCGCCAGCAGCGGTTCCACCGATTTCTGGTAGGGCACGATGTACACCGGGCTGACAGTCTTCACGCCGGTAATCGGATCGGTGCTCATGGTGGTCAGCGGCTGCGCCGGGGCGGCGTAACGCGCGGTGCTGGTGAACTTGGAGTAGACGAACTCACCGCTCAGGCGGGTCTTGTCGGAGATCTTCAGCGTGCCGGAAGTAAACAGGCTGTCGCGTTTCAGTTCAGGCAGCAGTTCCACGGTTGCCGCATAGTCATAGCGGCAGACGCCACTGCGCGCGAAGGTGTTCGGGCCGCTGCACTTGCCGTTGTTGACCAGGTCGGGCGAGAAAGCGACGTCGTTGCCGGCAGTGTCCACCACTTCGGCGTTGGCCGGGATCGAGTTGATCGAGTTTTGCCAGGTCGCGTACTGCTTGCCGCCCATGCTGAACTTGCGCACGCCGGAGTTGGAAAACTCGCGTTGCTCGGCGGTCAGGGCCTTGGCCTGGTCGTGGCTGTAAGCCAGCATCACGTTGAAGCCGTCTTGCTGCAGGTCGCCGAAGCCTTTGGTGATGGCGATGTTGGCGCTCTGGCCGCCTTTATGCTGCGGACGGTTATAGGTCAGGTCAATGTTCAGTTCGTTCTGGTTTTTCTTCAGGATGAAGTTGACCACGCCGGCGATGGCGTCCGAACCGTACAGGGTAGAGGCGCCGTCGGTCAGGATTTCCACCTTTTCAACCGCTGCCAGCGGAATCGATGCCAGGTTGACTGCGCTACCGGTGCCATATGGCGCCATGCGCTTGCCGTTCAACAGCACCAGGGTGTAGTCGGTGCCGATCGAGTGGATCGATGCGCTTTGCACGCCGCCGCCGCCGCCGTTGATCGACGCGGACGAGGTGATCATGCCTTGCATGGACGGCAGGATGGCGATCAGGTCGGCCACGTTCTTCACGCCGGTCTGCTCGATGTCCTTGCGGCTCAGGGTCTGGATCGGCAGCGAGCCCTCTTGGGCAATGCGCTTGATCGACGAACCGGTAATTTCAACGCGCTGGATCGGGGCGTCAGATTGCTGGGCGAAAACTGGTGCGGCGGCTCCGACTGCCAGCAAGCCGCCGGCACACGCCAGGCGGATTGCATACGACAGGGTGTTCTCTTTCATCATATTCTTGGATCTCCCAGAAGGTGGACTGTTTTTTGCAGTTGCGCAAAACCTAGCGACAGGCTCCTAGTACTTTCTTGCAAGTATTCTTCGCTTGCAATCTTTTCGAAACATGGTGAGATACTCTGTTACAAAACCGCAACAATGCGCTTGTGGTGCAGTTTTGCAAAATTGGGAAAGATGGAGGATTTTGCCGCTGGTTTCAGTGATTTTGCCGGTTTTTTTTGCTGGAAAAATGAAAGATGTACGTTGCTGTATATTTCGTTTGTAACCAATTGTCTGGCGGCCGCTTGTGTACACAAGCTGCTCATTAACACTCATCCCTCCCGCGCAGGTTGGGGCGCCGGCAGGAAAGGGCCGCAACCCGGCTGATGCAGTGCAACGTGGCGTTGATGAAGTTTCTCTTTGGATAGTTTTACGTTATTGTTACGGCCAATCCTTGCCGCTGAAATTCAACATGGCTTCATACATATTGCGCCGCCTGTGGCAGATGCTGCCCACCATGCTGGGCGTGGTGCTGCTGGTGTTCGTACTGTTTAACTGGGTTGGCGGCGACCCCGCCTATATCCTGGCGGGCAAGATGTCTGACGCGGCCAGCATCGAAAATATTCGCCGCCAGCTCGGCGTCGACCAGCGCTGGTACGTGCAGCTCGGCATCTTCGTGAAGCAGATCGCCACCTTTGATTTTGGCCACAGCTGGGCCACGGGCGAGGCGGTCGCGGACATCATCACGTCCCGCCTGGGACCGTCGTTGACGGTGCTGGTGCCGCTGACCTTCCTGGAAACCGTGCTCGGCATTGCGCTGGCCCTGGCCGTGGCCTTCGTGCGCGGCTCGCTGACCGACCGTGTCGTGATGGTCGCCTGCACCGTGGGCATGTCGATTTCCATCCTGGTCTACATCATCGTATTTCAATACTGGCTGGCCTATAAGGCCGGCTGGTTCCCGGTGCAGGGCTGGGGCGAAGGCTTGCTGCAGAACCTGCGCTTTGCCGCGTTGCCGATCCTGATCGGGCTGGCCGTGTCGCTGGCGCCCACCCTGCGCCTGTACCGCAGCTTCGTGCTCGATGAGGCAGGGCAGGATTACGTGCGTACTGCGCGCGCCAAAGGCTTGCCCGAGCGGCGCGTGATGTGGGTGCATGTGCTGCGCAACGCGGCGATCCCGATCATCACCCATGTGATGGCGAGCTTGCCGGCCATGCTGATCGGCGCCTTCCTGCTGGAGCGTTTCTTCGGCATCCCGGGCATCGGGCGCGAGGTGATCCTGGCGGTGGAGCGTTCCGATTTCCCCGTCATCAAGGCGATTACCGTCTACGTTGCGGTGGCCACCATGGTGTTCAACCTGCTGACCGATTTGCTGTACCAGGCTGTCGATCCGCGCGTACAGCTCAAGTAAGGACAGCGCATGCATGCAATTCATGATTCGGCCGGCTTGTGGACCTTAGCCTGGCGCCGGCTGCGGGCGGACCGCGTTGCCATGGCGGCGCTGGCGGTGGTCGCGGCCTTTTTGCTGCTGCTTGCCGCTTCCGCTGCCGGCCTGGTGGCCGCTGACTGGGAGGAAGAGGTCGCGGTCAACTATGCGCCGCCGACGTTTGCCGCGCCGCGTGCGGCACCAGCCTCGCCAGCTGCGCCGGGCAGCGCGCCTGCCGCCACGCCGGCCGCGCCGCCCGCCAACGAATTCGACCCGCTGGCCGGCGACTTGCGCGAGCTGCGCGCCACCTTGGGCAAGGCGGTCGCCGAGCCGGCTGCCGAACGGGCGCCAACCCTGCTGTTCGGCGCCGACAAATGGGGCCACGACATCCTCCGCAAAACCATCAAGGGCGGCGAAACTTCCATCGTCGTCGGCCTGGCCGCTGCCACGCTGGCGGTTGGCCTGGGCACGCTGTTTGGCGCCGTGTCCGGCTTCTACGGCGGGCTGGTGGACGATTTCTTCAACTGGTTCTACAACGTCTTCACTTCGATCCCTTCGATCCTGATGATCCTGACCGTGGCTGCGGTGCTGCAGCAGAAAGGCGTGCTGACCATTGTCCTGATTCTCGGCCTGACCGGCTGGACCGGCCCCTACCGGCTGATCCGCGCCGAGTACATCAAGCACAAGGCGCGCGAATACGTGATGGCGGCCGACGCCATCGGCGCCTCGGCCTGGCGCAAGATGTTCAGCCACATCTTCCCCAATGTCAGCCACGTGGCGCTGGTGCAGGTATCGATCCTGGTGGTCGGTTTCATCAAGGCAGAAGTGATCCTGTCCTTCCTCGGCTTTGGCGTGCCGGTCGGCGTGGTGAGCTGGGGCTCGATGCTGAACGAGGCGCAAAATGAACTGATCCTCGGCAAATGGTGGCAATTGACCGCTGCCGCCAGCGCCATGGCCTTGCTGGTGACAGCCTTCTCGCTGTTTGCCGACGCCCTGCGCGACGCACTTGATCCCAAGGTGAAATGACATGCTGCTACAGGTCCGCAACTTGCGCATCCGCTTCCGCACCGGCAAGAAGAGTTACGTCGAAGCGGTGAAGGGCATTTCCTTCGATATCCCGCACAACCGCACGGTGGCCCTGGTGGGCGAGTCCGGCAGCGGCAAATCGGTCAGCTCGCTGGCCGTCATGGGCCTGTTGCCGCCGCAGACGACCTTGATCGACGGGCAAAGCAGCGTGCTGTTCGAAGGCCGGGAAGTGCTGCACCAGCCGGTGGCCCAGCGCCGCGCCATGTGCGGCAAGGAGATCGCGATGATCTTCCAGGAGCCGATGTCTTCGCTGAATCCGGTGTTCACGGTCGGCACCCAGATCGGCGAAGTGCTGCGCCTGCACATGGGCATGGACCGGCGCAGCGCCCGCGCCCGCACGCTGGAACTGCTGGAGGAGGTCGGCATTCCCGAGCCGGCCAGCAGGATCGACGCCTACCCGAGCCAGATGTCGGGCGGCCAGCAGCAGCGGGTGATGATTGCCATGGCCATTGCCTGCAAGCCCAAGCTGCTGATCGCCGACGAGCCGACCACGGCGCTGGACGTGACGATCCAGAAGCAGATCATGGAGCTGATTGCCAGCCTGCAGAAGAAGCATCGGATGTCGGTGCTGTTCATCACCCACGACCTGGGCCTGGTGGCGGAGATTGCCGATGAAGTGATCGTGATGCGCCACGGCGAAGTGCGCGAAACGGGCGAGGCGCGCGCCGTGTTCGCCGAACCGAAGGACCTGTACACGCGCGCCTTGCTGCACTGCCGGCCGTCGCTCGATGCGCGCCCGCTGCGCCTGCCGGTGATCAATGACTACATGGACGGGCGCTTCGGCGCCGCCGGGCAGCAGCCGCAGCGCACGCGCGGCAGCGCCCCGGACGATGACATCGTGCTGGACGTGCAGGGCCTGAAAAAGAGTTTCTGGCTGCGTGAAGGCCTGTTCGGCAAGCGCGAATTCCAGGCCGTCAAAGGCGTGTCGTTCAAGCTGGCACGCGGCAAGACGCTGGGCGTGGTCGGGGAATCGGGCAGCGGCAAATCCACCGTCGGCCTGACCCTGCTGCGCCTGCACCAGGCGACCGGCGGCAGCGCCCTGTTCGAAGGGCGCGACCTGCTGGCCATGAGCGCCAGCGAATACCAGCCGTTCAAGCGCCGCATCCAGATCATTTTCCAGAACCCGTACGCCTCGCTGAATCCCCGCTTCACGGTCGGCCAGATCCTCCTGGAGCCGATGCGCCTGCATGCGATTGGCGCCAGCGATGCCGAGCGCACGCAAATGGCGCTGGCGCTGCTGGAGAGGGTGGGGCTGCCGCAGCAGGCCTACCACCGCTATCCCCACGAATTCTCGGGCGGCCAGCGGCAGCGTATCGCCATCGCGCGCTGCCTGACCATGAAGCCGGAAATCCTGGTGTGCGACGAGTCGGTGTCGGCGCTGGACGTCTCGGTGCAGGCGCAGGTGCTGAATCTGCTGCAAGACCTGCAGGATGAATTCGGCCTGTCTTACATCTTCATCTCGCACGACCTGTCGGTGGTCAAGTACATTTCGGACCAGGTGATGGTGATGCACAAGGGCGAGGTAGTGGAAATGGCCGACTCGGACGAACTGTACCGCAACCCGCGGCATCCCTATACGCGCTCGCTGCTGGCGGCCATTCCCAGGGCGGCTTGATCGCCCATTGTAAAGCTGGCACACTGGCCATTCGCGCTGCATGCCGCGGCGCCCCGGCAGGAGCAGGTCTTTGCGTTCGAACAAAGTTGCTTCCATCGCATTATTGGTCAGCGTGGCACTGACGACCATCGTCAGCGCCGTGCTGCTGGTGTTCGCCGCCTATTCGTACAGTTCCGAGAGCAGCAAGCGCTGGCAGGAGCTGCAGCGTGTCCTGAACATCAGCGCCGACCAGCTGGCGCTGGGCGTGGCCATGCCGGCCTGGAACTTCGACGACAAGCAAGTCCTGTCCATCATGCGCGCCAGCATGAACCAGCGCGACCTGCACGCCATCGTGTTGTACGGCACCGGCAGCAAGCGCGAACAGGTCGTGCAGCGCGGTGCGGGCGACAAGCTGGAAACCAGCCTGCCTCTGGCAACGACCCCGGACATGCTGGTGGCCCAGCGCCCGATCGTGGTCGACGGCGCGGCCATCGGCACCATCAAGGTCTTCGCCACGCCAGCCTATATGCGGCAGGACCTGCATGACCAGCGCCAGGCCAACCTGGCTGCCATCCTGGTGCTGGCAGTGGTGCTGGTCACCAGCCTGTATGGCTTGCTCTGGTTCCTGATCCTGCGGCCGCTGAAGGCGGTTGGCCAGTACGTCATGGGCGACACGCCGCAAAAGGCCTGGTTCTACGGCGAGCTGCGCACACTGAAAGAATCCATCCACAAGATGTGGGAGCTGCTCGATAGCCGCTACCGTTCCATGCGCGAAAGCGAAGAGCGCCTGAGCATCGCCACCCGCGCGGCCAGCATCGGCATCTGGGACTGGGACGTGGTCTACGATGAATTGATGCAGGATGATGAAATCCTGCGCCAGTACGGGCTGGGTACACGCCTGGGAGGCGGCGATTACAAGGCCTGGCTGGAGCGCGTGGTGCCGGAAGACCGCGAGCGCGCACGCGCCGAGGTCGCCGCCGCCCTGAATGGCGAACACGATTTCTCCTTGCAGTTCCGGATTCGCCGGCCCGACGGCACGCTGCGCCACTTGCGTTCCATGGCCCGTTCCTTCCGCGATGCGCAGGGCAAGGTGGTGCGCATGGTTGGCGTCAGCATCGACGTGACCGAGGCTACCGAGAGCGAGCAGGAATTGCGGCGCCACCGCAGCCACCTGGAAGAACTGGTGAGCGAGCGCACGGCGGCGCTGTCGGTCGCCGTCGCAGAGGCGCAGGCGGCAAGCCGCGCCAAGAGCGTTTTCCTGTCCACCATGAGCCACGAACTGCGCACGCCGCTGAATTCGGTGATCGGCTTTTCGCGCCTGATGGCCCATTCGACCACCATGTCGGCCGATGAAAAGCGCAATGTGGCGATCATCCACCGCTCCGGCCAGCATCTGCTGGCATTGATCAACGATATCCTCGAACTGTCCCGCATCGAGGCCGGTGGCGTCAGCCTGCACCGGGAGGCGGTCGACGTGGCGCAATTGCTGCGCGACGTGTGCGATATGGTGGGCGAGCGCGCCGCGCAGGCCGGGGTGGCGCTCAAGCTCGAATGCGGCGCCTTGCCGCGCGCGCTGATGATGGATGGCGCCAAAGTGCGCCATGTGCTGCTCAACCTGGTTACCAATGCGCTCAAGCATGTGCGCGCAGGAACGGTCACACTGTCCCTGCGCCCGACGGTCTTGCCCGGCGGACGTCATGGGCTGGCATTTGCCGTGCGGGCGGCCATCGGCGGCGTTCCCGAAGATCCCGGCCTGGGCCTGGCGATCTCGCGCCAGTACGTGCGCATCATGGGCAGCGAACTGGAGGTGGAGGCGCAGCCGGAGGAGGGGACGGCATTCCGCTTCACCATCGAGGCGGAGGAAGCCGATGCAGGCGAGCCGCTGGCGCGCCTGCCGCAACTGGCGCCGGTGCACCAGGGGCGGCGCATCCTGGTGGTCGATGATGGCGTCGATGGCCGCCACCTCCTGCGCAGCATGCTGGTGCCGGCCGGCTTCGAGGTGCAGGAAGCGTCGGATGGGGTGGAGGCGCTGGATGTCATCGCCAAATCGCAGCCGGAGCTGGTCTTGATGGACTGGCGCATGCCCGTGCTGGACGGCCTGGAGGCAACGCGCCGCCTGCGCGCCGACCATGGCCTGCCGCAGCCGCGCGTGGTGCTGATGACGGCATCGGCCTTTGGCGGCGAGCGGCAACAGGCGCAGGCGGCCGGCGCGGACGACTTCCTGCATAAGCCGGTGGAGCAGGACAAGCTGTTCCGGATGCTGCAGCAACAGCTCGCTGTGCAGTATGTCGAGGGGGCCCTGCCTTAGCCCCCGTTTTGCGCTACCATAGTCGAACTATGGCTAACCTAATTACCTTGTTGCAGCAGTATGGTGTCCTGATCGTCTTTGCCGTGGTGCTGGTCGAACAGATGGGGTTGCCAATTCCTGCCTATCCAGTGTTGATCGTGGCCGGCGCGCTGGCCATCGATAACAGCAATAGCGCACCGTTCCCGGTGGTGCTGGGCGTTGCCATGCTGGCATGCCTGGTCAGCGATTTCTTCTGGTTCCGCGCCGGCCGCCGCTTTGGCAAGCGCATCCTGAAGCTGCTGTGCAAGATTTCGCTGTCGCCCGACTATTGTGTCAGCCAGACGGAAGACAATTTCCGCAAATGGGGGCCGAAGTCGATGGTGGTGGCCAAGTTCATCCCGGGCTTCAATACCATTGCGCCGCCGATGGCGGGCGCGCTGGGCACGGGCGTGCCGACCTTCCTCGGTTTCAGCCTGCTGGGCGGCCTGCTGTGGAGCGCCACCGGCTTGCTGATCGGCGCCTATTTCCATGCCGATGTGGATAAAGTACTGGAAGTGTTGTCGACCATGGGCTCGACTGCGCTGACCGTGCTGGCCATCCTGCTCGGCTTGTTCGTGCTGGCCAAGTTCATCGAGCGCCGCCGCTTCCAGAAAGCGATGCAGACTGAGCGCATCAGTATCGACGAGCTGAAAGAGCTGCTCGATTCCGGCCACGACCCGGTGATGGTCGATGCCCGCAGCGCCACCGCGCAGTTGCTGGACCCGCCGGTGCCGGGCGCCTTGCTGGTGGGGGCGAGCGATCCGCTGGCCGTGATCAAGTCCTTGCCCAAGGACCGCCACATCATCGTCTACTGCAGCTGCCCGAACGACGTGACCGCCGCCAAGGTGGCCAAACAGCTCCATTCCCACGGCTACAAGCGCGCCAAGCCATTGCATGGCGGCCTGGATGCCTGGAATACCGCTTTCCGCAGCGAGAGCGAATCCGCCGTGATCGCCGAACAGGCGCCGGACGGCTTTACGCCCGCCGATTCCCGCCATTAATTGCGCCTGCCCTGATGTGCCGCACGCCTCCGGGGCGGGGCGGCGTGCGCCCGTTCCAGCTGCGGGGAGTAGTCATACTACCGGCGATATATCCCGCAATGTAGCGTTCGCGCCTACTTTTCTTTGTTCTTGTACTCAAACTACAAAGAAATCCTTGCGTCTCGGCTAACATATCCCTTAGCATTAAGGCTCAACTTAATTGCTTGCGCCCATGACCGCCCAGACCCACTCCGCGATGACTGCCACCTTCCCAAGCCCGCGCCTGCTGGCCGATGTCGGCGGTACCAATGCGCGGTTTGCGCTGGAGCTGGCGCCGGGCAGGATCGAGAATATCCATGTGCTGTCCGGGGCCGCCTACCCGACGCTGGGCGAGGCGCTGAAAGCCTACCTGGTGCTGCCGGACGTGGCGGAGGCTGCCGGCCTGGGTGTGCGCCACGGCGCAATCGCGATCGCCAATCCGGTGAATGGCGATTACGTCAAGATGACCAACCACCACTGGGAGTTTTCGATCGAGGCGCTGCGCCTGGAGGCCGGCTTCGAAGTGCTGGTGGTTGCCAATGACTTCACTGCGCTGGCGCGTTCCTTGCCGCTGCTGGCGGACGACCAGAAGCGCCAGGTTGGCGGTGGCATGCCGCAAGCCGGTGCGCCGCTGGGCCTGATCGGCGCAGGAACCGGCCTGGGCGTGTCGGGGCTGATCCCGTCTGCGTCCGGCTGGACTGCGCTGCTGAGCGAAGGGGGGCATGTCAGCTTCCCGCCGATGAATCCCGCGGAAGTCGCGATCCTGCAATATGCCTGGACCGAATTCCCGCATGTGTCGGCCGAGCGCCTGCTGTCGGGCGTCGGCATTGAGCTGATCTACCGCGCGCTGGTGGCCCAGCGCGGCCATGATGAGCCGGTGCTGCCGGCGCCGGAGATTGCGCGCCGCGCGCTGTCGGGCGACTGTCCGCTGTGCGAAGATGTGATTGAGCACTTCTGCACCATGCTCGGCACGATTGCCGGCAACCTGGGCGTCACCCTGGGCGCGACGGGCGGTATCTATATTGGCGGCGGCATCGTGCCGCGCCTGGGAGCGCGTTTTGATCGCTCGGGCTTCCGTGCCCGTTTCGAGGAAAAAGGCCGCTTCAACAAATACCTGGCGGCCATTCCCACCTATGTGATTACCGCCGAATACCCAGCCTTTGTTGGCGTTTCGGCAATCCTGTCGGAACGCCTTGCCGGCTGAGCGAAATCAGGCTTTTACACTTCTTCCCGGTTTTATCAGGTACAATTGGCCAAGTTGGATGAAGCGGCGCCTGTCGCCTGCCTTGTTTTCGCCCTGAAAACGCTCTCCACCTGAGACTCTCGCCCCGGCGCGCAGCGGTCCGGCGCCTTCTTACTTAGTTACACAACCAAATGTAGTGTATGGATAATGCAGAGGCTAAGAAAGTCCTCGAAGCTGCGCTGCTATGCGCCCGTGAACCCTTATCGATCCACAGCCTGAAAAAGCTGTACGTCGAAACCGACGA
>Ga0307408_100000896_pt1 | contig 23411 bp, 22 predicted proteins | sample 322Cmetagenome_FD_202116 | JGI IMG/M metagenome (GOLD analysis project Ga0307408, IMG submission 202116) | Maize rhizosphere microbial communities from greenhouse at UC Davis, California, United States - 322HYB-C-3 | ecosystem: Host-associated > Plants > Roots > Rhizosphere > Soil | place... | reverse complement strand
TGCTTTTTTAGAAATTCCTAAATTTTTCCGGCCTTCAATTGCTGCACTGCGTAATCGGCGGCGCGCGCGGTAAGTGCCATGTAGGTCAGCGATGGATTTTGCGAAGCGCAAGATGCCATGGATGCACCATCGGTGACAAACAAGTTAGGCACATCATGCGCCTGGTTCCAGCCGTTGAGCACCGAGGTTTTCGGATCTTTACCCATGCGTGCAGTGCCCATTTCATGAATGGCGAGGCCGGGATGCCAATCTTTTTTCGCTTCGATTTTTTTCGTCACGTCTTTCACGCCAATGCCTTCCAGAATTTCTGCACAGGTATCCGCGATATCTTCAAACATTTTCCAATCGTTTTCGGATAGGTCGCATTCGATGTGCAATTGCGGTATGCCCCATTTATCTTTCAACGTTGGATGTAGGGAAACCTGGTTTTCATAGCGCGGCAACATCTCGCCCGAGCCGCCCAGATTGAATATCCAGCTACCTGCACTGCGAATGGCTTTTTTGTAATCTGCCCCAAAACCGTCTTGCTGGCTAAAGGTGTCCCAGCCCTGACGTATGGCACTGCCGGTGATCTGGTAGCCACGTAAAAACTTGGGATTCATTTCGCTGTAGTTGGTAAAGCGCGGCATTACCAATCCAGTTGGGCGACGGCCGGAATAATATTCTTCTTCAAAACCTTCCACGCGCCCGGAAGCGCCTGCGCCATACAAATGGTCCATTAAATAGTGGCCGAGTGCGCCGGATGAATTGGCGATACCGGTGGGAAAACTTTCGCTTGTTGAATTCAGCATGATTTGAGTTGTGCCGAGTGTGGATGCGCACAGGAAAATCACTTTGGCAAAATATTCGCGCGTCTCCAGCGTATCTGCATCAATCACCCGCACACCCGTCGCGCGATTGGTTTTGGGATCGTAAATAACGCTGTGCACAACACTGTTAGTCGCAATGGTTAAATTATTGGTGGCCAGTGCAGATGGCAAGGTTGAGCTTTGGGTAGAAAAATACGCGCCGAAGCTACAGCCTTTTTGGCACTCATTGCGCGCCTGGCATTGGATGCGACCCTGCGCTGTGTGGTGTGGTGCGGGCACCGATAAATGCGCCGTGCGGCCCATAATCAGTTTGCGCGTTTTCCATTTTTTTTCGATACGCGCTTTCATTTCTTTTTCGACTGCGTTCATTTCAAACGGCGGAAGAAATTTACTGTCGGGCAATATCTCCAGGTTTTCGGCCGAGCCGCTGATGCCTGCATGGATCTCTACGTGGTCATACCACTTTTCAATATCCTTGTAGCGGATCGGCCAGTCTACACCGTGGCCATCGCGCGCATTGGCAGCAAAGTCATGTTCACTCCAGCGATAGGATTGGCGATGCCACAACAGGGATTTTCCGCCCAGTTGATTGCCGCGAATCCAATCGAAGGGTTTATCTTTAGGGGTGCTGTAGGGATAGTCTTTGTCGTTACCAAAAAAATGTTTGGTGGCATCGTTAAAGGCGTAGCATTTTTTCTGAATGTAATGCTGCTCGTCGACAATCGCTTTTTCAATTTGCCCACGAAATGGCATTTGCCAGGGCTTTACGCCTTCACCGACATAATCTTTGCGGTGCTCGACTGGGCGACCGCGCTCGACCATCAATGTTTTCAAGCCTTTTTCAGTGAGTTCTTTAGCGGCCCAGCCGCCGGAAATTCCGGAACCTACAACGATTGCATCAAAAATTTCTGTGCTTTTGATGATGTAAATATTTTTTTCCATGGAGGTGACTTCTTAAAAAATTAAAGGGCAACCAGGTTAACTGCGACAACAGGGTTAAAAGCGATCAGGAGCCATCCCTGTTAATAAGGGATGGCCCAGGCTTTACCTGTGTCTTTGAATTTAAAATTACCTTTGTAGCCACCGGGGATGGCGAGGTAAGCCAATTCTTGCGTTGCCCCAATTTCCGAAGTGTAGTAACCGAAAGTCACCAGCGCTTTTAATTGTTTGAAGAAGGCGCGGTCATCGGCAGTGAAACCATCGGCTGCTTTTTCCATGTGGGTGAGCAGTTCAATTTGCTGTGTTTTGCTCGCGCTGATAAACGGTTTGCTGAAGCGCGTCTGTGCGGAATCGTCAATGTGTTTTAATCCCGCCAGCAGCCCTTGCTGTTCCTCTTTGCTCGCGCAATAGGCGGCAAAGTGGTTGATAAAATCGTGCACGCCGGCAACGATGGCGCCGGGAGTATCAGTCGTGGGGATAATAATTTCGCCCAGCTCCCGTACCAGTGCTAATTGGTCGGTGTTGAGCAGGGCTTTTTTACGGCGGGTTAAATCCGTTGGCGGTGTAAAAGCGGCCAGTGCCGAGAGTGAATTGGCCGAGAGTACCAGGCCACAGGCTAGTGCAAGTTGTTTAAGGGCGTCGCGACGCGAAACGCCGGTTGCGCCATTCGGTAGAGCGGGTTGGGTCATGTAAGCCTCGTGCTTATTGTATTGTTTTTGGGTCTGCGCGGCCTTGACGGTTGCTTCGTCCGTTCTCTCCTGAGCGGATGTATGGCTTTCCCAGAGGGGAAATGTGCATTGAAGTCTAGTTGCTGATCCGGTTAAGAGGGGTCAATATTTGTAAATATGTAATCGGTTTCATCGCTTTCGGGCGGGATTTTACGGGAGAGTTACGCGCAGGGGAATCGGGTTATAAACGTTTGTGTAATTGCTGCAGTTAAACCGCTGATAAAGAGAATAATGCTTGCTAGTGATTACGATTTACATGGATCAGCCCCGGCTGACAAGCCATTGGAATATTTGCTTCACAAGCCACTGCGGGTCATCCATCGGCAAGTCGTGGCCGGCCGATTTATGTTCTTGTAGTGGCCAATTGAACTGCCGGGCGATGGCTTGGCTCGCGCGCACTGAGACCATGCGGTCGCCAGCACTTGCCAGCACCAATCCGTTTACTGTGCAGCCGGGTTGCGGACGAAACTGCGCGGCCGCGCGCAGCATGGTCACAATAGTGGCGCGGCTGACGGGGCGCTGTTGTTGGATGCTCAACCATTGATTGAGATGCTGCGCATAGTCAGCGATGTTGTTGCTGACTATTTTTAATACCTGCGCTTCGCGTGCGCGGCTATCGCGTAGCAGGGCAGAGATCATTGTGGTCCATGCACCGGGGCGCAAGCGCCACCAAAACGGTTGGTCGCCTGCGCTGGAATTAATCAATACTAGCCCGCGCAATTCCTGTGGATAGCGCTGAGCCCAATCCAGTGCGACCATGCCGCCCATTGAAATGCCCAACACGTAAATAGATTCATTACTCGCAAGGATTTCGGTGGTGGCGATTTCACAACGCGCGTGATCAGTCATCGCCGCGATTGATGCCAGTGCAGGTTGTTGGAAATATTTTCCGCAGCCGGGGAAATCAACCAAATGCAATTGGCAATCATCTCCCAGTGCTTGTTGCAGCTGTGCGGGAAAATCCATCCAGTGGGCTGCTTCGCGCGCAAGGCCGCGCAATAAAACCAGATGCATTTTCACAATTCGATGCTCATTCAAAACACCACCTTTTTCAAAACCACAGGCTCTTGGCAGTTTGGTTCAATATTCCCGTTTGTTTTTCATCGGGCAACCAGTTGCGATAATTGAGTGTGGCCGCCAGCATAAAATCCAGCAAGAGAATATGGCGGCGCAACACCCGCGTGTGGCGGTGCTGAATTTGCGGGTTAAATAATCCCGCCATATTCAATAACTGGCGCGGACTTTTTTTTACCCACAACCAGGAGCCCATCTCTAATGTTAGCGGTAAAAAGTGCGGTTGGTTTTGCGCGCGCGATTGATAATAAAAATAATCCCATAGATCGCCGTGGGATAAATAATGAATCGATTGCGGCTCGAATAAATAAGTATGGTTTGGATAACTGCGCTCCCACAGCATTTTTAGCGCAACGTATTCAGCAATATTGCCTATCGCTTTTTTGCGATAGGCATGCGGAAACCAGAGCCGATCCTGCATGCCCAAGCCGGAATGCAAATCGAGCACGGCCGCAAACGGGCGATTCACAACCTGCCGCTGGATTACACGCTCCAGCGCGATATTTTCGGTTTCCATCTGCCCGCGTCTGCGCCCGCGGTACCAAGGCAGGAATGGCCCCAGCCTATGGCCGCCGCCGAGCAGTGGCACACGGCCTTCGGCATCAATCGGCGCGTTGCGGTTTAAATCAACGCCGTTACCGTTGGCGCGCTGATTTAAGTACATGCCGACAGGATTCATAATCGGCATGATCACTAATTGCAATTGTTGTAGTTGCCGCTGCAATCCTGCATCCCACTGCAAGCGCTCCAGCAGCGTTTGCAACCAGGCGATCAACACCTGGCTGCCAATCCGTTCAATGCCGTGGATGCCGCCGGTGAATAACATTGTGGGTGCGTTGGGTGCGCAGGAGCCGAGCGTGATCGAATAGAGTGGAAAATCCATCTCATGGTATTGCACCCGTGCTTCGCAGTTAGTGCGCAGCAGATTACTGTGCTCGCGCATCAAGCGCTCCAGTTGCAACAACTCGGGAATTTTTTGTTTAAATTCTTTGCGTAATTCGGCGCTGCGCAATGAACAGGCGGTGATGTCAGCGGACGCGGTAATATCCGTTGGTGTGTGGTTCAGGTTGGTCATGCGAATACCGCTGCGATAAATCCTTGGTTGTCCAAAGCATAGCGGTTTTTAGCGCGCAGGTTTTTTACAGTTTTGTGACTGCGCTAGATGTGCTGGTTTGCATTAGTCCCACACTAACGGTTTATCTGCAGTCGTTATCACTGTCAGTTCCTGATTGTCGATTAGCGCGGGCAGGTTACTGCTGATGCTGGTATATAGATTATTGCGTGCAGTGCTGCTGTTGGCAGCAAGGCCAACACTGCGGTTGCGGCCGGATTTTTTGGCGGCATAAAGTGCGCGGTCGGCGATATCGATCACTTGTTCCCATGACAAGGTCGTAGGGTGATCGCGCAAGAAAGGAAAGCTGGCAAAACCCATCGAGCAGGTTTTTTTCAGGATGCTGCCATCGGGCAAGGTGAAATTATACTGCTCGATACTTTTGCGGATTCGCTCGGCCATGAGTGGTGCTTCATCGCGGTCGGCAAAGCGGCTCACAATTAAAAACTCCTCGCCGCCCCAGCGCACGACGCAATCGGATTCACGGCAGATTTTGGTCAGCACTTCCGACAGTTGTATTAGCAGTTGATCCCCTGCGGCGTGGCCGTACACATCATTGACCGACTTGAAATAATCCACATCCAAAATAAAAAAAGTGAGGTCGCGCGACATTTTTCGCTGTGGGCGATTGGGGATGATGGGCTCGTATTCACGCTGGACTTTGGCGATGTCCATGGGAATTAATTTTTGCAGGTAGCGGCGGTTATTTAATCCGGTGAGTGGGTCAGACAAACTGATCGCTTCAAGTTGTGCATAAGCGCCCTCCAGCTCCGCATTTTTATGCTGCAATTCAGCGGTGCGCTCGGCGACCTTGTGTTCCAGCTCGCGGCTGATGTTGCGTGCTACCACAACTTTTTGATGTTGGTTACGCACGAACAATAACAATAGGCCAATGATGGTTGCGGCGTAAATCGTGTAAGCCCACCAGGTTTTCCAGGGCGGTGGCAATACAATGAGTTGGATGCTGCGCCCCTGTTCATTCCAGATGCCATCGTTATTGCTGGCGCGCACGCGGAATTGGTAGGTGCCTGCGGGCAGGTTGGTGTAGAGCGCGGTGCGCTGGTTGCCTACTTCGCGCCACTCATTGTCAAACCCTTCGAGTTTGTAGGCGTAGAGATTTTTTTCGGTATCGCGATAATTCAGCGCGGCAAAGCTGAATGAAATCATTGATTGAGTGTAATCCAGGGTGATGGCACTGGTTTGGGCGATCACCTTGTCGAGCAGCTTGTCTGGCCCGTGAATGGGCACCTTTTGGGTAAAGAGGCGGAAGTCGGTCAAGGCAATGGCGGGGGCCATGTTGTTTTGGTGGCTTTCAAGCCGATCCACATCAAAAAAATACAGGCCATTGCGTGAGCCAAATGCCAATGCACCCGAGCGGGTTACCAGTGCGGCGCCGGTGGCAATTCCCCCAATTAGCTCGCCGTTAAAACGGGTGTAGTTTTTTACGGCAAGCGTGTCTGCGTTAAAACGCACTACGCCGTTGTTGGTGCCTAACCATAAATTGCCGTGGCGGTCTTCAATAATGGCGCGGATACCTTGGTCGGCAAATCCGTGGCTGGCGTCGTAGTGGGTGAAATCGTCGGTCTCGGGATGGTAGAGGTGCAGTCCCATATCGGTACCAAACCAGAGGCGCTTTTTACTGTCTTCGCGAATGGAAAGCACTGAGCCATTCGCCAAACTGCGTGGATTATCAGCATCGGGCAGGTAGCGTTTAAAGGTGTTCCTGGTACGGTCCAGCAGGTTGAGGCCATAGGCGGTGCCCACCCAAAAGCGCCCTTGTGAGTCCTCGTAGGATACCCATGCGACGGTGCTGGACAGGCTGTGCTCCCCATGCTCGCTATGCGGGTAAAAATGATAAGTACTGCTTGCCCGGTCATATCGGGTGAGCCCGTTATAGTGGGTGCTAAACCACAGGTTGTGCTGCCTGTCCTCAAAGGTATTCCACACCATCAAATCATTCAGTTTATCGCCCGTCCGGGCGCCGCGTTTGCTTTGGTCCGGGTCAGCTGGAAGTGTGTCAAAGCGGTCGGTGACGGGGTTGTATTTCTGTATGCCTGCGCCCCAGGTGCCAAACAGCAGATTGTCTTGGGAATCCCTAATGCCGTTGAGTACCGCAGTCGTGGCTACCCGCGAGTGCTCATCGGTTGTATGCCGGTAGTGGACAAAAGAGTCGCTTGCTGCGTCAAAGCGCGATATACCATTAGAGCCTATCCAGAGGCTGCCATGGCTGTCTTCCACCAGCGCTTCAACGTTGTCGTCCATGGGGCCTTGTTCGGCGATAGACGACTTTTTATAAACGCGGATCGCACTGCTGGAACGGTCATAAACATTCACTCCCGCAGGATAGGTGCCGATCCACAAATCGCCAATGCGGTCTTCATAAATGCGGCGAATCGTATTGCTGGACAAACGCCCCGCGCCGCCATCGCCGCGCTCAAAGCGAATAAAATTATCTGCCTGTTCGTTGTAAAGGCTGAGGCCGGCACCGTCGCTGCCCGTCCAGACCCAGCCGTTGCGGTCCACATAAATCTGGCGGGTAAAATTATTGCCCAAGCTGTTTGGGTTGTGGGCGTCGTATTGGTAGTGAGCAAATTGGTTGGTGCCGCGGTCCAGCCGGGAGATCCCATTATCTGTGCCTACCCACACCCGCCCGTGGTTATCTATGGCAATGGTGCGGATGCTGTTTTCCAGGGTCGATTTGGGGTTGTCCGGGTTGGGGGGATAAAGGCTGACCGCACCTTTGGGTAAATCCAGCAGGGCCAGGCCTGTGTCCAGCCCAAGCCAGACCAGGTTTTCATGCACCACAATGTCATTGACCAGATTGCTCGGCAGGCCGCCGTTTTGCTGGTTTAAAACGACCACATCGCCGCTGGCGGGATTGAGGATGCCAAACCCAGTGGCGGTGCCAATCAGGATGTCTCCCGTGGGGCTTTCAGCGATCGCATTAATCGCCCCGCCTTCTTCCAACAAGTTGCCCGGCACTTTTACCGGCAGCAGCACTTCGTGGTCGCGGTCATAGCGATACAGCCCCGAGCGCGTCGCCGCCCAGAGGGTTTGCTGTTTATCCTCCACCAATTCCAATACCTGATTGACCGGTTCAGTCTCGGCCACATTGGCCAGGTCTTTGGCGGCGGGAATGGGCAAAAATTCGTAGCCGTCATAACGCAAAAGCGCATTGCGCCCGCCCAGCCAGATAAAGCCCTGGTAGTCCTGGATAATCGACTCGACTTCACCCAACGCAATATCCTGGTTTTGCATGATGTTGCGGAAATAGATTTTTTTGGGGTAGTCAGATGCGGCGGAGGTATTGTCCGCATAGCTGGCAGGCATCAGCGCAAACTGCGCGATGGCAATTGTCAGAAGTAAAACCAAGCGTTTTGTCATTGTTATGTCGCTAGCTGTAGTAGGTATGTTGTGACCGCACACCTTAAACATCCTGGGGCGATTCTTATAGTCGAACAGGTTAAGTTATAGCAGCTGAAAGCGGAGTTGTTGGGTTTCTGTTTGATGTATTTGTGCGCGGCATAATGAAAAAGCCGGATCATGTTTGCCCCGGCTTTTATGGATGATATTTTTTTCAATTATGACTTTTTAGTGCGGCTTGCTGTGCTCTTGCTAAATCCTGCTCAAACTTGCGCGTTGCTTTGGATTTTTTTATGGGTGATGAATTGCCCCTCACATCCTCTGCAATGCGGAAGCCTTCTAGCGAACCGACAAGATCATGCGGCGGCGCGGCGCGTATGCTCGCTGAAAACGGCATCCAATGCCAAGCGCCACCGCGGATCATATGTCGGGTGCAATCGCCTGTGAGCCTGGGGCTGCCATCGGTAGCTGCACCTGGGAAATCCGTATTCAAACAATCGCGTGTGACCTCAAAAATATTGCCGATCATATCGTAGAGCCCGAACGCGTTTGGCTCGTATAAACCCACCACACTGGCATATCCGGTGCGATCGTTACAGGGTGTCACGCGCCGGGATTCGAGCCCATCATAATCGCGTTTGATAGCGGCCTCTGTTTCTTGGTCGGCAATGTTGGCAAAACGGCAAGCCTGGGTTTGGTCGTCGCCCCAATAATAGAGAGTGGTTGTACCTGCGCGAGCCGCATATTCCCATTCGGTTTCACTAGGTAAACGATAAAGCTTGCCGGTTTTTTTACTTAACCATTCCACATAGGCCTGTGCCGCATCCCAGTTAATACAAGTGACAGGTTCGTATTCACTGGTTAAATGCTGGTGTTGGCTCCAGTTGCCGGCACGATTGTTGAACCAATTTTTATCCATTTGTGAACAGGATTGCGGTGCTGGATAGTTTGTGTCGGCAATGAACAGTGAAAACTCTTTGGTAGTAACTTCGTATTTACCCAGGCGAAAAGCTTTTATATCGAGCGTTTTATAGTTGGCATCGACAAGCGCTTTTTCTTGCGTAGCTATATCCCGTGAAAACTCTGTTGTAACCTTGGCGTTGAGTTGGCCTGCGGGTATATCAACCATGGGCGGTTCAATCCATTTTTCTGCTGCTATCGCAGCGGTGCTTTGGCTAACAGCCAAAAAGAGGCAAAGTGTTTTCAGGCGCAACATAGGTATTCCTTATACATTATTGGGTAGAGGTGATACGGCGAGGCCGCGCCTTGAATGTGCCTGCCGGGATAGATAGCGTCTTATAAATTTCCTATTTTTTATGTTTTATAGAAAAACTATAGATTTTTTCTGCGCTGTTGTTGGTGCAAATCTATATAAAAATCGAAGAGCTAGATTTGCAAAGAAATATGCGCGACTTTGTAGAAAAAATGCGCTGGAATCCTGGAAGAAAGATAAGCAAGTGATATTGGATGAGTTGCGGTTATAAATGTTCGGTGTATTCCGGTGGCGCAAACTTATCGTGTAGTCCATCCACATAAGTGATTTTCAGTGCAGCCAATTCTTTATCCCCTAGTGCGTCCAGGCAACCTATATTCACGCCATACATTTTTCCAATCGGCGTTTCTGTTCCTATCCCGAATACGCGCACACCGCAATGCTTGCAAAAATAATGTTCGTTTTTGTGGGTGTTGAATGTGTAGCAGGTAAGTTGATCTTTGCCTTTGATAATCCGCAATCCACCTTCTTTTGCGATCGCAGGCCAAAAACGCGTGCGCCGGCAAATAGAACAATTGCAGCGATAGGTGCTTTGCTCAAGGTCAATATCTGCTTCGATTTTCACAGCGCCGCAATGGCAGCTGCCAGTGTAGGTGGTTAGCATATTTAGCTCCTTGTGGTGCGAGTGAATTGTCGGTTAATGGTATATTCAAGGTTTTTCTTAACCGTCGGCCACTCCTGATCAAGGATCGAAAATACTACCGTATCCCGATAAACGCCATCGGCACTCTTCTGATGATTGCGTAATACTCCATCTTGTTTCGCTCCCAGCCGTGCAATCGCCGTGCGTGATACCTGATTGTGCCAATGGGTTCGAAATTCCACCGCAATCGAATTGAGTGTTTCAAATGCATGAGTGAGCAATAGATATTTGCATTCGGTATTTACGCCGGTGCGCTGGAAAGATTTCGCGTACCAGGTATAACCAATCTCAACTCGATGGTTCAGATTGTCTGTATTGCAGTAACGGGTAGTGCCGATAATTTTTTGCGTTGCATTATCAATCACCACAAATAACAACGCGCGCCCGTCATGTTGATCTTTAAATGCTTGGTCAAGATAAGCATCAACGGTTTTGCTGCTGGGAACGGATGTGTACCACAAGTTCCATAATTCTCCATCGGTTGCCGCCGCGATAAGTGCATCGGCATGTTCCCGTTTTAATGGCACGAGGGTGACGAGCTTGCCTGTTAATGTGGTTTCGTAAAGCCAGTGATTGTTCATGGTATTCCTTTAAATTTAACGATTAATTATTTATTGCGACCTACAGTGTTCCCCGCTCTATGAGAAATTTACGCAAGCTACGTTCTGCGCGACATACATGCATAATATGAACGGTGTTTTTGTCCGCGCGGTAAAGTACCCGGCAGGGTGATGCTGTCAGTTCTCGATAATTAAGCTCAGGAATTGCTAAAGGAGTTTTTCCTGACTGAGGAAGTTGTTCAAGACGCTCAACTTTAGCAAGAATATCCGCTACCAGTTCAGCTGCTGCAATGGGATTGCTTAGGGCAATGTATTCAGCGATTTCATTGAGGTCGTGAGTTGCGGCGTTAGTCCATATTATTTCAGCCATTTCTTCAGCTTTTCCTTAGCTTGTGCGTGTGTTAATACTCGCCCCTCTAAAATATCTTTTTCACCTCGTGCAATTCCTTCTAATAGCTTCATGCGGTCAACCATAAATTCATAGTCTTCAACATCAACCAGATAAGCTGAAGGTAAGCCGTGCTCGGTGATAAGCACAGGTTCTTTAGTGTCATGCAGCTCTGCCAGAATTTTGGTGGCTTCGCGTTTTAACGTGGTAACGAGTTCGGTTTTCATGATGGCACCCATTAAGCGAGAGTGCTACTATAGTATCACTCTGTTTTTGGGTGGGGCAAGCCTGGACTAAAACCACACCAACCCTTTGTAAGGTTTTTCTTTCAGTGATGCCAAACGACTCTGCAAATTCCCGCAATGAATCTCCAGCTTGTGCCCATCGGGGTCAAGGAAATATAAAGAATCGCCTTCGCTGGTATTTTTCTTCCACTCAATGACATTGGCTTCACGTAATTGCGCTGCGATTGCATTGAAGTTATCTGCTGCGCAGTCGAGTGCAATATGCGAATAATCTTGGCTAGGGATTGCTGCATCGCAAGATAAACAGAGCCATAAATCCCCCAAGCTTAAATAAGCACCTACATCCCAGCGGGCATGGGGTTTAAAACCCAATAGATGGGTGTAAAAATTAAAAGATGCATCAAGGTTGCTGGCTGCGATAGTGATGTGGTTCAAGCCGCGTAGCATGATGTTGAATTTCCGTATTTGTTTGTTGGGTCGATTGAACCGTAACACTAAAAATATAATTAATTTGAGTGGGTTGAATGTGGGTGTTCAGTTTTCGGGCTTACATCTTTAAAAAAGAACTCATTATTGCTTTTAAGTGCTGTAACATTTCGATTGGTTAATGCTTCAAATTGGTTGTGCAGATCCAATCGTCCGGATCTTCCATAATGATAAAAGTGTATTCTTTTGTCAGATTCTTTTTTTGATATTCCTTCAAAAAAATCTCTAAAGTACATATGGTCAGTTTCCCCAAGAGAAAGTCCAAAAAAATAAATATCATCAGCAGAGCGCAAAGATTTTTTGATGATTCTACCTCCTTTGTCATTGAACGTAGATTTTCTTATTTCAATATGTCTTTCGCCTATTTCATGCTTATCATCAACTCCAAAAATTATGTCGTTGTTTTTGACGCTTCCATGTATGTGGTAATGCTCCATCGGTATTTTTTGAGTGTTTAAGGTTGGGCTTTTTTTGCGCATTTCTTGAAATATATTCTGCACTGTGTTTGTATAATTAAAATTTATTATAGTTGTTTTATTATTTACATTATATTGTGATGTAATGAATTCTAATGCAGGGCTTGGTTCTGTATGAGTGCACTTTTGAATGCTTTCAATATATTCTGTTAATTTTCTGCAGAGATCTCTGTATTCGCTAAGAAAATGCTCGTTTGCTTTATTTTTTGAGAATTTCGATAGCTCGATTTCTATGTCAACCCAGTTTTTTTCCTCGTTATTTTTTTTTAGTTCTTTTGTTAAGTGGGGGCCGGGGTTTGCGTTCGGGGTATTAAGTAACTCCTCAAAAAAACTTGAGTTCAAGAAATCCTTGTAGGATGTTTTTAGTCCAAGATTTAAATCAAATCCATTACCAATAAAAATCAATTTTTGCTTCATGCTGCGTACGCTCCTTATGTTGCTGTTGGTTGTTTGGGGGCTTTAAAATGAAGTTAATTGTAAAAAACCCGAACCATTTCTGATTCGGGTTTTTGTTTTCTCACAACGCGTTTAAAACCTTAAACGTTGTAAGTAGTCGATGCTGTATTGCCGCCGCGACCAGTCCAGTTGGTGTGGAAGAATTCGCCGCGTGGTTTGTCGGTGCGCTCGTAAGTGTGCGCACCGAAGTAGTCGCGCTGGGCTTGCAGCAGGTTGGCTGGCAAGCGCGCGGTGCGGTAGCCGTCGAAGTAGGTCAGTGCTGAGGTGATGGTTGGAGCGGGGATGCCGTTCACAATTGCGGCGGCAGCCACACGACGCCAGCCAGCTTGGGCTGCATCAACAGTCTTCGCGAAGTAATCATCCAGCAACAGGTTTTTCAATTCAGGATTCTTATCGAATGCTTCTTTGATATTGCCGAGGAAAGATGAGCGAATGATACAACCGCCGCGCCACATCAATGCGATGCCACCGTAGTTCAAGTGCCAGCCGTATTCTTTCGCCGCTTCACGCATCAGCAAATAACCTTGCGCGTAAGAAATAATTTTTGACGCAAATACTGCGTTGCGCAAATCGTTGATAAAGGCTTGTTTGTCGGCAGTGATAGTCACCGCCGGGCCTTTGATTACTTTGGCTGCTTCAACACGTTCCGCTTTTTGGGATGACAAGCAGCGTGCAAATACCGCTTCAGAAATCAGCGTGAGCGGTACGCCCAGATCCAGCGCGATTACACCAGTCCATTTGCCTGTGCCTTTTTGGCCAGCAGTGTCGAGGATCTTCTCAACCAGTGGTTCGCCGTCGGTATCTTTGTACGCGAGGATGTCACGGGTGATTTCGATCAGGTAAGAGTCGAGTTCGCCTTTGTTCCACTCGGCAAATACTTCGTGCATTTGGTCTGCGTTCAAGCCAGCTACATCTTTCAGCAGTTGATAGGCTTCGCAAATTAATTGCATATCGCCGTATTCGATACCGTTGTGCACCATTTTTACAAAGTGGCCAGCGCCGTTCTCGCCAACCCAGTCACAGCAAGGGCTGCCATCGTCCACTTTGGCGGAGATGCTTTGGAAAATATCTTTTACAAATGGCCAGGCTTCAGGTGAGCCCCCGGGCATGATCGATGGGCCAGTCAGTGCGCCTTCTTCACCACCGGAAACACCGGTGCCGATAAAGCGCAAACCTTTGCTCGCGAGGTACGCGGTGCGACGGTCGGTATCGGGGAAGTGGGTATTGCCTCCATCGATGATGATGTCGCCAGCTTCAAGGTGCGGAATAAGTTGTTCAATGAAATCGTCTACGGCTTTACCGGCTTTAACCATCAGCATAATTTTGCGTGGCTTGGCGAGTGACTGCACCAGCTCTTCAATCGAGCGGGCGCCGCGAATGGTTTTGCCAGCGGCGCGGCCAGCGATGAAGCTGTCTACTTTTTCTACTGAGCGGTTGTAAGCGGTAACTGTATAGCCTTTGCTAGCCATATTCAGGATGAGGTTTTCACCCATCACAGCCAAGCCAACCAAGCCTATATCGGAAAGTGGTTTCATAGTAGTAATAGCCTATCGTTGTGGTTGATGTCCTGACCCGCAGGGACAATTCAACAGGACAGTTCCGGTCGCCAATGTCACCCGAATGCTGACCTGAAAAATTCCAGGGAGCAGTGATTGACCGATTTCTATGTAACGGCGCTGCTCTAGCGGCTGCGCTCTTGAAGGGGTGCGTATTATTCCCGTTTGCGCGCCAAAAAAACAGCTGAGACGGGAAAACTTCTGGCTATTTTGGTGATTGTTTTGCTCAATTTACGCGACGAGCTTGCTGGATCTTGCGCTTGCGGCGCCGATTGGGCATGGCCTGCTGCGCTAGAGCCCAATCGATATGCTCCTGCACCAATGGGCTAACCATCGTTCTTTTTTCTTTTAATGCAGTGATTATCCGCTCATCACTCGGCGCATTGCCCAATCCCACCGCCAAATTCCGCAGCCATCCCTCATAGCCAATCCGGCGGATTGCCGAGCCTTCCGTCCGCGCTAAAAACTCGTCTTCGGTCCAATTAAACAAATCGACCAAATCGCTATCGGCCAATCCGTGACGCGGCAAAAAATCCGTCTCGCCGGTGAACTGTGCGTATTTATTCCAGGGGCAGATGGCCTGGCAGTCGTCACAGCCGAATACGCGGTTGCCCATGGGTTCGCGGAATTCTTCGGGGATGCTGCCTTTGTTTTCGATAGTGAGGTAGGAAATGCAGCGGCGCGCATCCAACTCATAAGGGCGCGGAAAGGCGTCGGTGGGGCAGACTTTCAAGCAGGCGGTGCATTCACCGCATTGATTGATTTGTTCGGGCTGATCAATCGGCAGAGGTACAAACGTAAAAATCTCGCCCAGAAAAAACCAACTGCCCGCGCCACTATTAATGATGAGCGTGTGTTTGCCCGTCCAACCCAAGCCGGCTTTTTCCGCGAGCGGGCGCTCCATCACCGGGGCGCTATCGACAAAGGCGCGGTTTTGACCTTTGAAGGGATAGTCCTGCGGCAGTGCATCATCGATTTGTTGTGCGAGCACACTCAGGCGTTTGCGGATCAGTTTGTGGTAGTCGCGCCCCAGCGCATAGCGCGAAATATAGGCTTTGGTGGAATCTTTGAGGATCTTGATCTGCTGGGTATCGCCCGGTAAATAATCCATCCGCACTGAAATGACGCGCACCGTGCCGGGTAATAGTTCTGCCGGACGCGAGCGTTTATTGCCGTGCGCCGCGAGCCATTCCATGCTGCCGTGATAACCCTTTGCAAGCCATTCCTTCAGGCGGACTTCAGCATCGCCCAGCTCGATATCGGTAATGCCCACTTGCTGGAAACCGAGTTCGCGTCCCCAGAGTTTGATGTTGGCGGCAAGTTGATGGAGATCGATGTCTGGCATGGGCGGCAACTGAAAAGGTGAGGCTGGCATTTTGCCAGAATTAATAGACGCAAGTGTAATAAGCGCTTTGGCTGATGTTGGCTAGACTCAAGGGTGCATAACTATTTTAAAAAAACACCTATAAAAAACTCTTGCAACCCGAGGTCAGCATGTTCTCCAAATCGGTCATTATCAACACAACTCTCATGTTTTGCCTGTGGTGCGCCGCTACCGCGCAGGCCCAGGCGCCCACCAAAATCAGCAGTATGCCTATCGTCTCTGACCTTGATCGCTACTCGGTCGAGTTGCTTAAAGTCGTCTTTGAGCATACCGATGGCAAGTATCGCCTTGATCCGCAAACCGGCGAACAGCGCACCCAGGGGCGTGTTATTGAGGATATTAAAAACGGTGCAACCCACATTATGTGGGCGGCGACAGATTCAACATTGGAAGCGGAATTGACACCGATCCGCATCCCTATTTTGAAAGGGTTTTTGGGGCACCGTATTTTCCTGATCCGTAAGGGTGACCAGGCGAAGTTTGATCGCGTCCGCACCCTTGAGGATTTAAAACAATTAAAACTGGGGCAGGGTACAACCTGGGCGGATACTAAAATTATGCAGGCGAACGGCCTCAATGTGGTTACCACACAAAAATTTGCCGGCTTGATGTATATGCTGGATGGTGGGCGGTTTGATGCATTCCCGCGTGGGGTGCAGGAGCCTTGGTCAGAAGTGAATTTTGCGCCCGGCCTGCAGCTGGAGGTGGAAAAACGCATCATGCTGGTTTACAAAATGCCGATGTATTTTTTTACTAGCAAAGCGAACACTGCAATCGCAAAAGATATAGAGCTGGGGCTAAACCGTGCAATCGCCGATGGCAGTTTTGATAAGGTTTTTTTTAACGATCCTGCCATTCGTGCGGCGCTGGAAAAAGCCGATATCAAAAATCGTCTGATATTTCATTTGGATAATCCAACCTTGTCAAAAGAGACGCCTATTGATCGCCCCGAGCTTTGGCTTGATGTAGAAAAGCTCTAATCTGGCAATCATCCTTGCCGGCCGGGCGTTGCAGGGCGCCCTTGCGGGTTACATTCTTTAACAACTTATTCCGTTGAGATTCAGTTTGGCGCGGTAGACTGCCCGTGTATTTTTTTATTCAGGAGTTCTAAATGAAAGCACCATTATTTGCATTGGCCTTGTTGGCAATCAGTCCATTGTTGATGGCAAATCCCTTGCCTGCGCAACCTCATGTGTATGTTGAAGGCTCGGCGGAGATTGAAGTTGAACCGGATATGATGACATTCACCCTCAGCATCCAAACCGTGGATATAGATCTTGCCAAAGCGAAGGTGGATGTGGATGCGCGCTCGCGTTTGTTAATTGAAACCGTCAAAAAATTTGGCATCAAAGCCGATGATGTTGCAACCACCGCATTAAATATCCGCCCCGAATATGAATACAAAGAAAACCAACGCGTATTGACCGGCAACAATGTATCGCGTCAGGTGGATATCAATCTGCGTGATTTGAAAAAATATCCGGAGATGATGAAAGCCCTGGTCGATGCCAAAATTTCCGAGACCATCAATACCAATCTAACCCTTGCCGATAAAAAAGCGGTTGAAGAAAAAGTACAAACTGCCGCCATGGACGACGCCAAAGCGCGCGCTGGCCGCTTGGCAAAATCGCAAGGTCAAGTATTGGGTGCGCCCTGGTCCATTTCAGAATTTAATAATCGCGGTAATGAGCGCTGGGAATTAACGCCCAATCGCCAGTTGATGGGAAGTTCTGCCAAAGAAGTAGGTGGTATGCGTATGGCCGATTCAGCTGAGCCTTTTGAACCGGGCGTGATGAAAATCAGTGCACAGGTGTATGTGGTTTATCTGTTGAAATAAATATCTGCGCCTCATTAATTAAAATTCCATTCTCTGTTTCAGCTCGCGTGCTTGTCGGCGCGAGCTGATTACTTCAGTTTTATCCTGCATCACAATCATCAAACCATCGCCAATCCAGGGTTCGAGGCGATCAATAAAATGCAAGTTGATAATGTCCTGCCGGTTTGCGCGAAAAAATAGGTTGGGGTCGAGGCGCGCCTCTACATAATTGAGCGAGCGTGGCAAGAGCGCACTCTGGTTGTGGAAAAATACGCGTACGTAATTTCCCTCGACTGCTATACGGCTAATATCGCGGAATTTTACAAAATGACAGCGTTCACCTTCGCGGATAAATACATGTTCCGGTGATGCCTGGTTAGGCGCGTGAGTGGTTTCTGTTTTTACATGCAGCTTGGCTTCGCTCGGTGCGATTTTTTCCAGAGCGATTGTTAGTCTTTCTTGCGTTATCGGTTTTAGTAAATAGTCGAGTGCATTCACTTCAAAGGCGCGCAGCGCGTGTTGTTCATATGCAGTAGTAAAGATGACTTTGGGGGTGTGATCGCTTTGTTCAAGCAGATCAAAACCGCTGCCGTCGGGCAAGTGAATATCTAGCAGCAATAATTCTGGTTGTAACTCATTGAGCAGCGCGAGAGCAGATTGCACATCACCCGCTTCCCCGATAATAGTGTAGTGAGGATGCTCCGCTAACAAACCGCATAATTCTTTGCGCGCAAGGCGTGAGTCATCGACAATGATTATATTCATGCTAACTATTCCAATTTTTAGAGCGCTACACATTTTTTAGAATGGCATACATACTCGGGCGATAACGTTTTCACCGAGTTGCAGTTCAAGTGTTGCCCGCTCGCCAAAGGCAATTGCCAAGCGTTCGCGTGCATTGGCAATGCCAATGCCATTACCTTGGTGCAGCGCGGGTAATTCTGCAGCAGGATTCTCCACTTCCAATTGCCACTCGCTGTTATTCAACCGCTGCGCCCGCAGACTCACCAACCCGCCAGTGCGACGACCGGCAATGCCGTGTTTGATAGCATTTTCCACCAGTGTTTGCACCAATAGTGGCGGCACTTTGGCATCCAGCAGTGAATCGTCAATCACAAATTCGTATTGCAAACGCTGCTCAAATTGCAATGCTTCCAGTGCGAGATATCCGCGCACCCAATCCAGTTCTTCGCGCAGTGGCACAGTGGTATGCGCTTCCGCCTGCAACAAGCCGCGCAGCAAAGTCGCTAGATCGGCCAAGCCTTTTCGTGCTGCTTGTGGATCTTCCAGAATCAGTGAGCGCAGGTTGTTGAGCGAGTTGAATAAAAAGTGGGAATTGATTTGGCTGCGCAGAAACTGTAATTCAATTTCGCGTAATTTAGCTTGGTCGCGCCAGTGGGCGATTTCTGTTTCGCGCCGTTTTTTAAATTCACTGCGCAATAAATACAGCATCGACCAGAGCGCTAACATAAATGCTGTATTGAACGTATATAGAACAAAACTGCTGATGCTAAATGGGTGAATACCAGCGCTATGTTCTGGCGCTAGCGCGACAACTGCATAAATCAGTAGGTGTAATACTATTTGTATTGCCAGTGCCGCAAGTGGGATCAGCCAGCCCAAATGCAGGCAGGTGTGCAAAAAAGTGAGCTGAGGTTGATCGCGTAAATAGAGCGCACGCAATTGGTGGCTGGTATATAACAGCATGAATGACAGCGTGACAAAAATGCCGATCGCCGCACCGGAAAAACTATCCCAAAGCACAGCGAAAATAATATTCAGCAACAGATAGCTGCCCCAAAAAAAACCTTGCGCCAGCAGATACTGGCGCGAGTAGTACGTAAAGTGTCCCTGGTTCATTTTGCGCTCAAAAATTCGCTTATTTGTTGGTTGACCCAATCGCCATCATCCCAGGTTAAGAAATGGTAGCCCGTATCGGACAAGCGTATATCAACATTTTTCAGTTTTGCATATTGCAGCTGATAAATTCCGGCCGTGCTTTCTTTGGTTGAGCCGTAGGCTTTATAAGCAGCCCAGGCACCTAACACCAGTGTGGGTTGTTTGATGGCGGCTATATCACTGCGCAGGTCGGTGGTCATTAGTGCGGCCATCGCCTGAGTGGTAGTCGCGCGGTCACTATGTTTGCTCCACTCGATCAAGAGCGGTAAGCGCGCAGGATTATTGCTCATCCCCTGCATATTCGCTGCTGCATTTTTTTCATAATCTGCCTGGCTTTGGTTGTTCATCATTGTGCGCATTTGCTCTGCTTGCGGGCGCATCAACTCTGCCGTTAGGGCCGGGTTTTGAATGGCGGGATAAAACGGCAGCGCATCGACAATCACCAGCTTATCAACCAACTCCGGCGCCTTAAGTGTGAGCATCAAACTGAGTGTACCACCCAAGCTGTGACCTACCAGTGTGATCTTTTTTAATTTATGTATGCTGATATAAGCCAGTATTTCATCGCGCATAGCGATTAAAAAATCCTGTTGCAAACCTTGTGTTGCAGGATGGCCTGCAAAGCCGGGCAATTGCAACAAATGGCATTGGTAGTTTTTTTGGAAGTAATCGCAGGTAGCGCGAAAGGTTTCCTTGCCGCTATTGAGCCCGGGAATAAAAACCAGCGCCGGGCCGGTGCCTTTGGTATCAACGGAAAGCGACGTCTTTATCGTTGCACTGTGGCTTTGATTGGCCGATATCATGCAGACCAGGATAGCGATCATGACCGCCATCAGCCCACCATTTTTTTTACACAACATATGTTGCTCCTTATCCTGAGGTTGATTTGATTAACTCAACATCACTTTATAAGCAGTGTAAAAAGTGTCGGGCAGGTTTCGTGAGAGTGGTTGTAAGTCGTGGCTAGCGGTCAAAAAGCCGGGTGAGTGGTACCGCCGTGAAAGTGGTTTGCAGCAACCGGTTAATCCGCACAACTCTGCGCAATATATTCCTTCCATCTCACTATATCGGTGCCGTCGGAATCAAACAGGCTGAGGCCAATTAAATAATCGCCGTCTTCATGGGGGCGGCACCATTTGACTTCGGTGACGAGTAAAAACTGGCGGTCGCTGGTTTCATCGCGGATGCAACAGCGCAGGATAATATCGGTAGCCACGGCCTGGTGGGCAATCGCACGCAAACCATTGGCCGATATGTCCAGGCTTTTGCTGACTACCAGTGTTGGTTCGCCGCTGGCAGATGAGTCGAGTTCGATAATCACGGTGAGTTGATTATCGAGCCGGTATTCCTGGCGTTGATCATTATTATTCATAGGTTTTTCCATCGCACTGCTACCTGAATGGGTTGCCCGGCTTTTTATTTACGACACGTCGCGGCGCAAACCGCGAATCACTTTGGCCAACTGGTCTTCAAAATTGTCGCCATTGCGCAAAATTTTTATCTGCTCTTCCACCATCAGGGCAATTAATTGTTCGCGGGTATATTCCGCCAGTTTACGCCCGACTTGATCGGCAAAAATATATTTTCCGGTGGAGCTGATAATTACAGAGAGTTTTGCGCGTAATTTTTCGTTGGCGTTTCGCTCGCTGCTGATCTCCAGCCAGGCACCGACCTGCAATTCACTAATACTCTGGCTTGCTTGCTGGTGTTTGGCAATAGTTTCTGCGGCCTGTGTTGCTGCTTGTTCGATGCGCAGCCGCTCGGCCTCGGCGGCTTGTTCGGCTTCGCGCCGCATTTTTTCGTCGGCCAGTGCACGCGCTTCCATCATGGCTTTGCGCGCAGCGGCGCGGCGCGCTTCAAGTTGCTCTTCGATACGTGCTTGTTCGGCGGCGCGTTCGCGTTCGGCTGCCGCAGCGGCCGCTTGTTGTTGGGCGATAAGCGCGCGCACTACCTGTTCCGCTTTGTTTTTTTGCAGCAATAATTGCGCCTGCACACTGCGATTGGCACGTTCGATCAAAGGCGGCAAGAGCGAGTTAATGATGGTGGTAAGATTTTGCGTCAGCAGCGGGCGCGCAATACCGGTAGACAAACACAGGGCAAAATCCTTGGTGTTTTTGTTCATCACCTTGCGGCCGGTGTGATCGACAAATAACAACTGGTCGATGGCCGGATTTTTTAGCGCAAGTTTGCAGCGGATCGCATCTGCATTCTCATCCTTAGCTGCCCCTCCGTTAAAGATAATCCAATCGCCCACATTGATAGTGTCTGTTTGTTGCAATAGCGTTTTAGGTATGTGGGTGTGCACATCGCTCTGCCCGCCGGGGTTGGCGAGTTCGGGAAACAATGAACACTCTTGCGGTTGCTTTTGGATGGCGCTCATCAGGCAGTGGTTTAATTGTTCGACCAACTGCCCATAAGCCTGGGCGTTGCTGTTCGGGTGTTGCAGGCTGCGCTCCAATTCGGCGAGCACCAAGGGGATTTGGTCGTAGAGCAGTTGGTCATCAACGTCTATTCCATCGCCGGAAAATAATTGTCCCAGTGCAGGCAAGAGGCGCTGCCAGCTTTTCCACAGGGGTAATTGTGCTAACTCGGTGGGATCAGTATTAAACGCCCAATATTGCAATTCGCTTTTGAGCGTAATAGCGATGGCGTTGTGCAGTTCGGTGGGCAGTGGGCGCCCGGCGAGGTTATGGTTGATGGCCTCGGCGACGCGCGCTTCGGCGCTGATTAATTTCAGGTTGGCTAGTTCGGTTTCGCACAGGCGCGCTTCGAGCATGGCGGCGCGCTTGTCTTCGGCGGCGAGCCAGACGGCAAATTCATCGAGCTGTTGCTGCAGGTTGGCTGCATCAGCGATTTGTTCTTCTTCGCTAGCGGACCAATAACGGGCGGCGAATGCAAAAACGGCACTGAGTTTGTCGAACAGCTGCTGGTTGGGTTTTGAATCGCGCGCGCACCAATGGCTGGCTAGCGGTGTGATGGCGGTAAAAAACACGCGCAGTGGATGTTGTGCGCTGCAATAAAATTCGTCGTCGCTGGCGAGGTGTTTTAGTGCGGTGGAGGTGAACTCGTCCAGCAGCGGTTGCAGGCGTGGATCCCAAGGGTTGGTGTGGGTAAATCCGCTAAACACATCAGCGGCCAGTTGTTGGCGCAGGGCGGCGGGATCGACCGACTCGGTCGCGGCGATACTGGCAAATACTTCGCTCAGTTGCAGTGAGTCGCCGTCGATAATCGCTTGCAGGGTAAATTCAGACATGCAGTTCCGTGGTTGTAAAATAAGGCAGCAGTGATATCAGTAAAGAGAAGCTCCAGCTCAATATAGTCAACTTGGCTGGGAGCTGCTGCATTTTCTCTGCCATTCCGGCGAAGCCTTAACCTTATCCAGACCGGCGAAGCCTTAACCCCATCCAGATAAGTTGCGTATAATCGCGCCCCATTCCTGCCCCTACTGGTTACGCTTCATGAAAATTACCGCTTCATCCCCTTTTCTTTACACCGCCAGTGAAGTTTATGCACTGGATGCGGCCGCAATCGCGGGTGGTATTCCCTCTATCCAATTGATGAAGCGGGCGGGACGGGCGGCGTTTGAGTTGCTGATCGAGCGCTATCCTGCGCCGGAATTGATCAGCATCTATTGCGGCGCGGGCAAAAATGGTGGCGATGGCTATGTGCTTGCCGCACTGGCGGCGCAGCGCAAGTTGCCGGTGCAGGTAATCCAATTGACAGCGGCGGAAAAATTAACCGGTGACGCGCGTCAAGCCTATGATTTTGCTGTGCGGGAGGGCGTAAACATACTGCCGTTTGTGCAAGCGACAGCGCCATCGGCGGGTGTAATTGTGGATGGCTTGCTCGGCATAGGCTTGCGCGGTGCGCCAACGGGCGAGTTTGCGGCGGCAATCGAACAGATCAACCAAGCGGGTTTGCCGGTGCTGGCGCTGGATATTCCCTCTGGCTTAAATGCCGATACGGGCGCGGTTGCCGGTGCGGTGGTGCAGGCACAAATCACTATTCCCTTTATTGCCCTCAAGCGGGGATTACTGACTGGCCGCGGCCCGGCTGTCTGCGGTGAGTTGGTCCTTGCTAACTTGGATGTCCCCGCCGTTACTTATAATCAAGTATCCCCCAGTGTCGAACACCTGACTCTGGGCGGTTTGTTTCCGCTGCTCGCACCGCGCGCCGCCGATGCCCATAAATGAGACTTTGGCCAC
>Ga0307408_100000895_pt1 | contig 23425 bp, 16 predicted proteins | sample 322Cmetagenome_FD_202116 | JGI IMG/M metagenome (GOLD analysis project Ga0307408, IMG submission 202116) | Maize rhizosphere microbial communities from greenhouse at UC Davis, California, United States - 322HYB-C-3 | ecosystem: Host-associated > Plants > Roots > Rhizosphere > Soil | place... | reverse complement strand
GAAATTGCGGCCGATGATCATCGGCTCCAGTTCCGGGTGGTTGATGTTGGCCGGGATGATGGCGCGGCCGCGGGCGATTTCCTGGCGTACGAATTCCGCCGTGATTTCCTCGGGGATGGCGGCGCCGAACGATTGGCCCGGGTGCTGGCGGCCCAGCAGGTCGGCCATGCGCTGGCCCTTTTCGCCCTGGGCGCGCAGGCCGGCCAGGTATTCCTTGCGGCGCAGGTTTTCGCGGATCGCCACGTATTCCATTTCCGGCGTGACGATGCCCTGGCGCGCGTAGTGCATCTGGGTCACGTTGCGGCCGGCCTGGGCGCGGCGCGGCTGGCGGTGCAGTTCGAAGCGCAGCGCGTCGAGCTTTTCGTCGGCCAGGCGCTGGCGGCCATAGTCGGAAGTCGGGCCGTCCAGCAGTTCGGTGTCGTTGCGCTCGGAGATCCATGCCGCGCGCGGCGTGCCGAGGCCCTTGCGGATATCGATGGTGGCGTCCGGATCGCTGTACGGGCCGGAACAGTCGTACACGGTGACCGGCGCATTGTCGCCGGACAGGCTGATTTCGCGCATCGGCACGCGCAGGTCCGGGCGGCTGCCGGTGACGTAGATCTTGCGGGAATTCGGCAGCGGGGTAACGGCTGCGGAGTCGACCTCGGCCTGGGCGGCGAGGAAGGTTGGATTGGCGTTCATTTTGGCTCCTTTGTTGGCGCAGGAGCCAGCAAAGGAGGTTAGGCTGCGCGTGCGGTGGCGCCGTGTAGGCGCAGCCGCTGCGTATCCTGAAGCTTCCCTTCGCTGGCATTATCCAGATCAGGTTCGGAGGGTATTTCTCACCCGCGCACCCGGTATCGAACCGCGAGCACAGGACCCCTAGCGTGTGCCACCTTTCGGCAGCGAGCGGATTATATCTATAATCGGGGCGCATTAAAAGGAGACCGGATGCGATATGTAGTATTCCTGGCAGCGATGGCTGCGCAGGCCGCCATGGCGGCGCCAGGCGCCGACGCGCGGGCGCCAACGCTGGCCGAGCAGCGCTCGTTTGAACAATTCATGCAGCGCAGCGCACCGGGCATGCCGCCCCCGCCGCTGCATGTTGAGCGCGCGCGCGACGGGAAGAAATGGATTGCCAGCGCTACCAGCGATGCGCCGCCGGTGCGCCTGGTGCTGCCGCTGTGCCGCGTCACCCGTGCGCATTATGTGCAGCAGGCCGACGACAGCTGGAGCGTCGAGAACAGCCAGCACGTCTGGGTCCACCACACCACCAGCTGCGGCACGCCGCCAGCCAGCATGGTCGAACTGCGCGCCCCGCTGGCCGAAATCGACATGCTGCGCCTGATCCAGGCGCAAGGCGAATTGCTGCAGCGCGCACGCCTGCTGATGGCCGGCAATACCAGCTGCGCGCCGACGCGCTCGCGCAATTTCCAGTTGCGCACCCTGGGACGCAGTGCCGAGGGCATGTTCCTGCTGGGCTATGAAAGCGATATCGGCAGCACGGTGGCCATCACCGTGCGCCCGTCGCGCGCCGAGCTCACCGCGTGGAATGTCAACTGCCGCTGAGAGTAAATAGCGAAAACGAAGTGTTGCCACTCGGCAACGGAAGTCGCGCCTGCTGAGTGCCTTTCCATCTGCAAGTGTAACAATTCGTTACTATGTGCGTAATCGCACATAGCGTTTTTCCTCTCGATTCCGATAATGGAAGAGCACCAATAACTACTACGAGAGGCAACACCATGAACTCCAAAGTCTCCCTGCTCCCACTCGCGCTGACATCCCTCCTGCTCGCTGCCTGCGGCGGCGGTGGCGGCGGCGACAACCCGCCGGCCCAGACCATGGGCACCCTGGGTGTGTCGATTACCGACGCCCCGGCCTGCGGCTTCGATGCGGTCAACGTGACGGTCAACAAGGTACGCGTCAACATGAGCGCGACCGCCAGCGACACCGATAGCGGCTGGACCGATATCACCCTGTCGCCGGGTAAAAAAATCAACCTGCTGAACCTGACCAATGGCACGCTGGACGCCCTCGGCCAGACCTCGCTGGCAGCAGGCCGCTACAACCAGGTGCGCCTGGTACTGGACCCGAACACCGGCAACGCGACTGCCAACTCGGTGGTCCTGAGCGGCACCACCACCGAGATCTCGCTCGACACGCCAAGCGCGGTACAAAGCGGCATCAAGATGAATGCCGACTTCACCGTGGAAGCGGGCCAGCGCTATGACCTGGTGATGGACTTCGATGCCTGCAAATCGATCGTCACCAAGGGCAATGGCAAGTACGCGCTGAAACCGGTAGTGAAAGTGATCCCGACTGCCCTGAACGGTATCAGCGGCTTCGTTGCCACGTCGACCCTGTCCGACGGCGTCACCGTCAGCGCCCAGCAAAATGGTGCAGTGGTGGCCGCAACGGTGCCTAGCGCCACCGGTGAATTCGTGCTGCCACGCCTGCCTCTCGGTAACTACGACGTGGTGATCACTTCCAACACCCACGCTGCCTATGTAGTCGGCGGCGTGCCGGTGACCTCCACCACCGGCATGGTCCCGATCAGCACCACCGGCGCGCCGTTCACCCTGGCCAACACCAGCCTGATGGGTTCGATCAGCGGCACCGCCACCCTGACCCCGGCCAGCACGACCGAATCGGCCCTGGTCTCGGCCAAGCAAGCCATCACCGGCGGCCCGACTGTAACCCTGCGTTATACCAATGCGGACCTGACCACCGGCGCCTACAGCATCACCAAGCTGCCACTGGCCGCGCCGCAGTACGCCGCCTATAGCGCCACCCTGCCGCTGACCTTCGCCAGCGCCGGCACCATTCCGGCCACCGGCATGTACAAGGTGGATGCCTCGGCAACCGGCTACACCACGCTGTCCAACGCCTCGGTCGACATCAATGTCGCCAACGCGGTTAACGTGAACTTCAACCTGGTGCCGTAAGCACCTGCGTCGGCTTCGCTGACGCGACAGCCCCGGCGCCGCCCCTGGCGGCAGCCGGGGCTTTTTATTTGCGTCGTGCCGCAGCAACGCAGCACGCTTGCATGCCCCTGCCTTTCCACGGTATCCTGAATTATTCAATCGATTGATTTAATAAAAGGAGCCGTAGTGCGCGCAGGCAGGAACCATGTCCGGATCGGCGGTGCGGCAGGCTTCTGGGGCGACAGCGCCCTCGGCCCGCGCCAGCTGCTCGATGGCGGCGACCTCGACTACCTGGTATTCGACTACCTGGCCGAACTGACCATGTCGCTGCTTGCGGCCGCGCGCCGCAAGCAGCCCGAACTCGGTTACGCCACCGACTTCATCGACGTCATGCGCGACGTGCTGGGCGACGCCCTGGCGCGCGGCGTGCGCATCGTAGCCAACGCCGGCGGCATCAACCCGCAGGGCTGCGCCGCGGCGCTGCGCGCGCTGGCGGCGGAACAGGGGCTGGCGCCGCGCATAGCCGTGGTCGAAGGCGACGATGTATCTGCTCTGCTGCCCGCCCTGCGTGCGGAAGGCGTCGAGCTGCCGGCCACGGTGCTGAGCGCCAACGCCTACCTGGGCGCTCTGCCGGTCAAGGCCGCGCTGGATGCCGGCGCCGACGTGGTGATTACCGGCCGCTGCGTCGACAGCGCGGTGACGCTGGGCGCCCTGATGCACGAATTCGGCTGGGCGCCCGACGACTACGACCTGCTTGCCGCAGGCAGCTTGGCCGGGCACCTGATCGAATGCGGCTGCCAGGGCAGCGGCGGCCTGTTCACCGACTGGGAAGACGTGCCGGATTGGGCCAACAGCGGCTACCCGGTGGTGGAATGCCGTGCCGACGGCAGCGTCGTGCTGGGCAAGCCGGAAGGCACCGGCGGGCTGGTGACGCCAGCCGTGGCGGCGGAGCAGCTGCTGTACGAGATCGGCGATCCGTCCCGCTACCTGCTGCCCGACGTGGTGTGCGACTTCACCAGCGTAACTCTGCAAGCGCACGGCCCGCAGCGCGTGCTGGTGCAAGGCGCGCGCGGCCAGGCGCCAACGCCGACTTACAAAGTCAGCGCCACCTATGCCGACGGCTTCCGCAGTGCTGCGCAACTGACAGTGGTGGGCCACGACGCCGGGCGCAAGGCGCGCCGCAGCGCCGAAGCGATCCTGGCGCGCACACGGGCTATGTTTGCGCGCGCCGGCCTGTCCGACTACTCGGCGACACATATCGACATCCTCGGCGCGGCAGAAGGCTTCGGCCAGGCGGTCATGTGGCTGGCGGTAGCGCATCCGCAGCGCAGCGCACTTGAAATGTTCGCGCGCGAAATCGCCCCCGCCGGCACCTCCTGGGCCCCCGGCACCACCGGTTTCGGCGGCCGCCCTTCCGTCTCGCCCGCCATCAAACAGTTTTCCTTCCTGCTTGAAAAAACCCGCCTCTCGCCAACCGTCCACCTGCCCGACGGCACCACGGTCCAGCCCGTGTCCCACCATGGGGCCAGGCCCCAGGGACACGGCCTCGAGCGTAGCAGCGGCCTACAGTCGAGCATGTGTCCCGGGGGCCTGACCCCATGGTGTGACACGAGCCCAACTGGAGAGGGCTGGCGCAGGGTGCCGCTGATCGAGCTTGCTTGGGCGCGCAGTGGGGACAAGGGAGACACCTCGAATATCGGCGTGATTGCGCGCCATCCTGACGACCTGCCTTTGCTGCGTGAGCAGCTCACGCCGGATGCGGTGGCGGCGTACCTGGCCGACAAGGTGCGCGGGGCGGTGACGCGCTATGAGCTGCCTGGCATTCATGCCTTTAACTTCGTGTGCGAACAGGCACTGGGCGGCGGCGGGATGGCGTCGCTGCGCCATGACCCGCTTGGCAAAGGCATGGCGCAGTGGCTGCTGGCGATGCCGGTTGCGGTGCCGCCCAACTTTACCAGCCGGAGGACATAATGGAAGAAGCACTGCGCGCCACCGTGCGCCGCTTTGTCGAGCAGGAGCTGCGGCCCCACGTCAACGACTGGGAAGAAGCCGGGACCTTTCCACGCTCCCTGTATAGGCAGGCCGGCGAGCTTGGACTGCTGGCCCTGGGTTTTCCGGAAGCGGAAGGCGGCATTCCGGCGAGCTATCGCCAGCTGCAGGTGCTGAACGAGGAACTGTGCCGCACCGGCTGCGGCGGCTTGTTGGCTTCCCTGTTCAGCCACCGCATCGGCGCGCCGCCCATCGTGCATGGCGGTTCGGTTGAATTGCGGGCGCGCGTGCTGCCGGGCATATTCGCCGGCGAGAAGATCAGCGCCCTGGCGGTGACGGAACCGGGCGGCGGCTCCGACGTGGCCAGCCTGGCGACGACGGCCGTGCGCGATGGCGACCATTACATCGTCAATGGCAGCAAGACTTTCATTACCTCGGGCATGCGCGCTGGCTGGATTACAGTGGCTGTGCGCACCGGCGGCGCTGGCGCCTCTGGCATCAGCGCCTTGCTGGTTCCCGGCGACACGCCCGGCCTGGCGCGCACCCCGCTGAAGAAAATGGGCTGGTGGTGCTCGGATACCGCCGAACTGCATTTCGACCAGTGCCGCGTGCCGGCCGCCAACCTCCTGGGCGCGGAAAACGCCGGCTTTGCGCTCCTGATGCGCAACTTCATTGACGAACGCCTGATGCTGGCCATGCACGCCTGCTACCTGGCGCAAGCCTGCCTCGACGAGGCGGTGCAATGGGCGCAGCAGCGCAAGACCTTCGGCAAGGCACTGGTGCAGCACCAGGCTGTGCGCCACAAGCTGGTGGCGATGGCGACGCGCATCGAGGCCACGCGCACCTTTATTGACAGCACCGTAGAGCGCATGGATGCGGGCAAGCAGCCGGTGGCGCAGGTATGCATGCTGAAGAACTTCGCCGCGCAGACCATGCAGGCCTGCTCCGGCGAAGCAGTGCAAATCCTGGGCGGCATGGGCTTCATGCGCGGCACGGTGTCGGAACGCGTGTCCCGCGACGCCAAGGTGTATATGATCGGCGGTGGCGCCGAAGAAGTCCTCAACGACCTGGCCGCGCGCCAGCTCGGCTGGTCATGAAAGGAAGCTGAATGTATCAATCGATCTTCAAACCCGGCCTGTTCGAGGGCCGCACCATTGTCGTGACGGGCGGCGGCAGCGGCATCGGGCGCTGTACCGCGCATGAACTGGCGGCGCTGGGCGCGTGCGTGTTGCTGGTGGGGCGCGACCTGGCCAAACTGGATGCCGTGCGTGCCGAAATCGCCCGCGCCGGCGGCGCGGCCCACGGCTACAGCTGCAATATCCGCAGCGAGGAGGCTGTGCACGGGCTGGTGGCACAGCTGGTGGCCGGGCATGGGCCGCTTCACGGCCTGGTCAACAACGCAGGCGGCCAGTTCCCGGCGCCGTTGCGCGAGATCTCGCAAAAAGGCTGGGAAGCGGTAGTGCAGACCAACCTGACTGGGGGATTCCTGCTGGCGCGCGAGTGCCTTAACCAGAGCATGGCCGAACATGGCGGCGCCGTCGTCAATATCGTGGCCGACATGTTCGGCAGCATGCCGAACATGGGCCATTCGGGCGCGGCACGCGCCGGCATGGTGAGCCTGACCGAGACGGCAGCTTTTGAATGGGCGCAATACGGGGTGCGGGTGAATGCCGTGGCGCCTGGCTATATCGCCTCTTCCGGCATGGACCAGTACCCGCCCGAAATGCGCGACACCATCCGCGCCTTCCCGCGCACCGTGCCGCTGCACCGTTTCGGCACCGAATCGGAAGTGGCGGCGGCGATTGCGTTCCTGCTGTCCGATGCGGCAGCTTTCATCACGGGTACAACCTTGCGCGTCGACGGCGGCCGGCCGAACGTGCGGCCCGGCATGCCGATGCCAAAGCCGCGCCAGGCCGGGGCGACTGCGGGCTTCAACGGCTTCCACCTGGCTGCCACGCCGCGCGTTCTGGAGGGCGACTGATGCCTGCACTGGAGAGCCGCATAGTGCCGCAGGGCGAAGCCTTCCAGGCCAACAGCGCTGCGCTGCAAGTGCAGCTGGCGCGCCTGCGCGAACTGGAGGCGCGCACGCGCGACAAGTCGGCCGCCTCGGCGCTGCTGTTCGCCAAGCGCGGGCAATTGCTGCCGCGCGAGCGCCTGGGCACGCTGCTTGATGCCGGCGCGCCGTTCCTGGAAATGGCGACGCTGGCCGGCTTCTGCCTGGACCATCCGGATCCCGGGCGCTCGGTGCCCGGCGGCGGTCTGGTGGGCGGCATCGGCTTTGTCAGCGGGGTGCGCTGCATGGTGGTGGCCGACGACTCTGGCATCGATGCCGGGGCCGTGCAGCCGATGGGGATCGAGAAGTTCCAGCGCCTGCAGCAAGTGGCGCTGGCGCAGAAGCTGCCCTTCATCCACCTGGTCGAATGCGCGGGCGCCAACCTGCTGGACTACAAGGTCGAAACCTTCATCCATGGCGGCAGCGGTTTTTACTGGCTGGCCCGCCTGTCGGCGGCGGGGCTGCCGGTGATCAGCGTGGTGCACGGCTCGAGCACGGCGGGCGGCGCCTACATGCCGGGGCTGTCCGACTACGTGGTGATGGTGCGCGAGCGCGCCATGGCTTTCCTGGCCGGGCCGCCGCTGCTGAAGGCGGCCACCGGCGAAATCGCCAGCGAGGAAGAACTGGGCGGCGCGCAGATGCACGCCGCCGTGTCGGGGCTGGCCGAATACCTGGCCGAGGACGATGCCGATGCGCTGCGCATCACGCGTGAACTAGTGGCCAGCCTGGGCTGGAATGGCGGCGCGCCCCGGGCTGCGGCGCCGGCCGGGGTGGGCGGCTACCAAGCGCCACTCTACGACGCCGATGAACTGCTCGGCATCGCACCAAGCGACCAGCGCAAACCGCTCGATATGCGCGAAGTCATCGCTCGCATCGTTGACGGTTCGGCTTTCCTGGAATTCAAGCCCGGCTACGGCGCGGCCACGGTGACCGGCCACGCGGCCATCTGCGGCATGACGGTCGGCATCATCACCAACAACGGGCCGCTGGACCCGGCCGGCGCCACCAAGGCGGCGCACTTCATCCAGCTATGCTGCCAGTCCGGCACTCCGCTGGTGTTCCTGCAGAACACCACCGGCTTCATGGTCGGCAAGGCGTACGAACAGGCCGGCATGATCAAGCACGGCTCGAAGATGATCCAGGCGCTGGCCAACGCCAACGTGCCGCGCATCACCGTGCATTGCGGCGCTTCTTTCGGCGCCGGCAACTACGGCATGTCCGGGCGCGGCTTCATGCCGGACTTCTGCTTCAGCTGGCCCAATGCGCGCACCGCCGTGATGGGCGCCGAGCAGGCCGCGACGACAATGGCCATCGTGATGGAGGGCAGCATGCGGCGCAAGGGCCAGGAAGTCGACCACGCTGCGATTGCCGCCATGCGCGCGAAAGTGATCGACACCTTCGAGCGCCAGACCGACGCTTTTACGACATCCGGACGCCTGCTGGACGACGGCGTCATCGATCCGCGCGACACGCGCAAGGTGCTGGCCTGCGTGCTGGCAGTGTGCGACGAGGCGCGCCGGCGCGAGCCGCGGCCGGTGCAATTCGGCGTCGCCCGACCATAAATACTGGAGACCCCATGGAATACAGCCACGAACACCTGGAACTGCAGCGCAACCTGAAACGTTTCATCGACACCGACATCAACCCGTTCGTCGACGAATGGGAGGCGGCGGAAATCTTCCCGGCCAAGGAAGTATTCCGCAAGCTGGGCGCGCTGGGCATGCTGGGCGTGTCCAAGCCGGTCGATTTCGGCGGCCTGGGCCTGGATTACTCCTACTCGATGGCGATGGCCGAGGCGCTGGGCCACATCCGCTGCGGCGGCGTGCCGATGGCGATCGGGGTGCAGACCGACATGGCGACGCCGGCGCTGGCGCGCTTCGGCTCGGACGCGCTGCGGCGCGAATTCCTGGCGCCGGCCATCAGCGGCGAGGCGGTGGCCTGCGTCGGCGTGTCGGAGCCGGGCGCCGGCTCCGACGTGGCGGCCATCCGCACCACGGCGCGCAAGGACGGCGCCGACTACATCATCAACGGCAGCAAGATGTGGATCACCAACAGCCTGCAGGCGGACTGGATGTGCCTTCTCGCGATCACCGGCGACGGCCCGGCGCACCGCAACAAGTCGCTGATCATCGTGCCGATGGATACGCCGGGTATCAGCGTGGGCAAGAAGATCCGCAAGATCGGCATGAATTCCTCCGATACGGGACTGATCCACTTCGACGAGGTGCGGGTGCCGCAGCGCTTCCTGGTTGGTGAGGAAGACAAGGGCTTCACCTACCAGATGCTGCAGTTCCAGGAAGAGCGACTGTGGTGCGCGGCCAATATCGTGCAGCAGATGCAGAACTGCATCGACGCCACCATCGAATACACCCGCGAGCGCAAAATCTTCGGCGCCAGCGTGCTGGATAACCAATGGGTGCACTTCAAGCTGGCCGAAATGCAGACCGAGCTCGAATCGCTGCGCGCCCTGACCTACCGCGCCTGCGGCATGTATATCGGCGGCGCCGACGTGACCGAGCTGGCATCGATGGCCAAGCTGAAGGCGGGCCGGCTGGCGCGCCAGATCACCGACGGCTGCATGCAGTTCTGGGGCGGCATGGGCTTCACGCTGGAGAACCCGGTGTCGCAGTTCTACCGCGACGGGCGCCTGACGTCCATCGGCGGCGGCGCCGATGAAGTCATGCTGGGAATCATTTGCAAATACATGGACATCCTTCCGGGCCGCAAAGCGTGAACGCCTTCGACACCATCCTGGTCGCCAACCGCGGCGAAATCGCGCTGCGCGTGATGCGCACGGCGCGGCGCATGGGTTATCGCTGCATAGCGGTGTATTCCGACGCCGATGCCGGCGCGCCGCACTGCGCGCTCGACGCGGCCGGCGGCGCGCACGCGGCATTGCGCATCGGCGGACCCGCACCGGCCGATTCCTACCTGAACATCCCGGCGCTGCTGGCAGCGGCCAAGGCCAGCGGCGCCGGCGCCATACACCCCGGCTACGGCTTCCTGGCCGAGAGTGCCGAATTCGCGCAGGCCTGCGCCGATGCCGGGCTGGCCTTCATCGGCCCGCCGCCCGCAGCGATCAAGGCGATGGGCAACAAGGCCGGTGCCAAGCGGCTGATGCTGGAGGCAGGCGTGCCCTGCGTGCCGGGCTACCAGGGCGAGGACCAGTCGGAGCAGCGCATGGCGGCCGAAGCGCGGTGCATCGGCTACCCGGTGATGATCAAGGCAGCCGCCGGCGGCGGTGGTCGCGGCATGCGGCAAGTGGACGATGCGGAGGCATTCGGCGCTGCGCTGTCCTCGGCGCGTTCCGAGGCGCTGAATGCCTTCGGCAGTGCGGAAGTGATCCTCGAGCGCGCCATCATCGAGCCGCGCCACATCGAGATTCAGGTGTTTGCTGACAGCCATGGCAATGTGGTGCACATGGGCGAACGCGATTGTTCGGTGCAGCGGCGGCACCAGAAGCTGATCGAAGAGTCGCCCTCGCCGGCCGTGACGCCGGAGCTGCGCGAACGCATGGGCGCAGTGGCCGTGGCGGCGGCACGCGCGATCGGCTACGTCGGCGCCGGCACACTGGAATTCCTGCTCGACCGCGACGGCGAGTTCTATTTTATGGAAATGAACACCCGCCTGCAGGTCGAACATGCGGTGACGGAAGCGATCACCGGCATCGACCTGGTGGAGTGGCAGCTGCTGGTGGCGGCGGGCGCGCCGCTGCCGCTGTCGCAGGCCGAACTCGATGCGCGGCGCGCGGTTGGCGGCCATGCCATCGAAGTGCGGTTGTGCGCGGAAGACCCGGCGCAGGACTTCCTGCCGCAAAGCGGGAAGGTGCTGCGCTGGAGCGCGCCGGCGGGCGTGCGCTGCGACCACGCACTGGCCGACGGCGTGCATGTGCCGCCCTGGTATGACTCGATGCTGGCCAAGCTGGTCGCCCATGGCCGCGACCGCGCCGATGCGCTGCGCCTGCTGCGCCGCGCGCTGGACGAATGCGTGCTGCTCGGCATCCCTGGCAACCGTGCTTTCCTGGCGCGATGCGTGGCGCATCCTGCCTTCGCAGCAGGCCAGGCCAGCACCGGCTTTATCGCGCAGCACCTGCCGGCCGGCCAGCGCGAGGCGGCTGCCGATCCGGTGCGCGTCCTGCCAGCGGCAGGCGCCCTTCTGGCATGGCACCGCTCGCAACGCCACGTTCGCCGCTACACCGATGAACTGCACGGCTGGAGCTCCAGCCAAGCGTATGCCCAACCTTTGCGCTTCACGCTGGACGGCGCCGCGCAGCGGGCCCATGCCAGCGCTGACGGCCCTGGCGCCTGGCGCGTTGAATCCAGTGCTGGCGCCACATCTGCCCGCGTCGAAATCGCAGAAGCCTCCGCCGGCACGCTGCAGCTGTCGCTCGACGGCCAGCCCGCCACGCTGCATTTCGCCGCCGACGGCGCCGGGCTGTACTTCCTGCTGGACGGTATCGAGCATACGCTGCACGACCTGTGCGACGCGCCACCGCGCGTGGCCGGCAATGGCGCGGCCGACGGCCGCATCGAAGCGCCCATGAACGGCCGCGTGGTCGCGCTGCATGTCGCGCCAGGCGAGAAAGTCTGCGCCGGCCAGCCGCTGCTGGCCCTGGAGGCGATGAAGATGGAGCACAGCCTGCTGGCAAGCCGGGACGGGACGATTGCCACGCTCGGCGCCGCCCTCGGCATGCAGGTGGCGACCGGGCAGCTGCTGCTGGAAATCACACATTGACGGAGAGCCCATGAATACACTGCAAGGCAAGACCCTGTTCATCACCGGCGCGAGCCGCGGCATCGGCAAGGCCATCGCCTTGCGCGCGGCGCGCGATGGCGCGAACGTGATCATCGCGGCCAAGACGACCGAACCCGATCCGCGCCTGCCCGGGACCATTTATTCCGCTGCGGAGGAGATCCGAGCGGCAGGCGGCAAGGCGCTGCCGCTGGCGGTCGACATCCGGGAAGAGGAGCAGGTCGTTGCCGCCATCGAAAAGGGCGTCGCCGAATTCGGCGGCATCGACATCCTGGTCAACAACGCCAGCGCCATCAGCCTCACCAACGCCCAGAGCACCTCGATGAAGCGCTACGACCTGATGATGGACATCAACGTGCGCGGCGCCTTTGTCTGCGCCAAGCACTGCATCGAACACCTGCAGCAATCGAGCAACCCGCATATCCTGACGCTTTCGCCGCCGATCGACCTGAATCCGAAATGGTTCGTGCGCCATGCCGCCTACACCACATCGAAGTACGCGATGAGCATGATCGTGCATGGCCTGGCCGCCCAGCTTGCAGAGGACGGGATTGCGGTGAATTCGCTGTGGCCACGCACCATTATCGCCACGGCTGCCCTCAACGTGGCCCTGCCCGGTGGCGGCCAATACGGCCGCAAGCCGGAAATCATGGCCGATGCGGCGCACCAGATACTGACGCGCGACAGCCGCTCGACCAACGGCAATTTCTTCATCGACGAGGAAGTCCTGCGCGACAGCGGCGTTACCGACTTCTCCCAATACCTGGTGACGCCGGGCGTGGAGCCTATGATCGATCTGTTCGTGGAGCCCGGCAATGAATGAGCGCATGCACGATACCCTTGGCAACCTGGTCTCCCGCAGCGCGCGCCGCAACGGCGCCGCGACGGCGTTGCTGGAAGACGGCAAGCGAATGAGCTATGCCCAGCTGGATGAAGACAGCAACCGCTTCGCACACTACCTGCTTGCGAGCGGCCTGCAGCCAGGCGACAAGGTGGCGATGCTGAGCCCCAATTCGATGGAATTCATGGTCGCCGCCTTCGGCATCCTGAAAGCGGGCATGGTGTGGGTGCCGGTCAACGCCATGCTGTCGCCGTCGGAAGTGGCCTATATCGTGCAACACGCCGAAGCGCGGCTGATGGTGGTGGATGCGCAGCTTGCGGCGCACCCGGCGTGGAGCTCCGCGCTGCCTGCCTTGGGACTGCCGCTGCTGCGCTGCGCGACGGGCGCAGAGAGCGGAGACGGCACGCTGGCGCAGGCAATCGCAGGCCGGCCGGGCAGCGCCGCCGAGCTGGAGTTCGACGAGAACGCCCTGGCGTTGATCATGTACACCAGCGGCACCACCGGCAACCCGAAGGGCGCCATGCATTCGCACCGTTCGGTGCTGGCGGCCGTGATGTCGAACGCCGTCACGGTCTCGATCGTGCAGCAGGACGTGCTGTCGGCGATCCTGCCGCTGTTCCATTGCGCCCAGTTCAGCATGGCCGCTGCGGGGCTGGCATGCGGCGCCGCCATCTCGATCTCGCGCGGCTTCGATCCGGCCGCCGTGCTGGCCACGCTGGCGCACGACCGCGTCACGCTGGTGGCTGTCCTGCCGGCCATGTATGGCGCCATGCTGATGCACCCTTCGCGCGCCGGGCACGACTTGTCCGCGCTGCGCCTGGCCATCTACGCCATGGCCCCGATGGCGCCCGAACTGCTGCGCCGCCTGATGCAGGAATTCTGCCCGCATTTCGCGCTGGGCAGCGGCCAGACCGAGATGTTCCCGATGACGGTCTACTTCCCGCCCGACCAGCAACACCGCACCGGCAATTGCTGGGGACAAGCGACGCCTGTCAACGATACCGCCGTCATGGATGCCGACGGCAGGCTGCTGGGAACAGGCCAGGTCGGCGAAATCGTGCACCGCGGCCCGAACGCCATGCTGGGCTACTTCAAGGATCCCGATGCCACGGCCGCGGTGCGCCGCTTCGGCTGGCACCATACCGGCGACCTTGGCATGTGGGACGAGGACGGCTTCCTGCACTTTAAGGGGCGTCTGAAAGACATGATCAAGACCGGCGGCGAGAATGTGCCGGCCATCCGCGTGGAAGAAGCCCTGCTCGGCCACCCGGCCGTGGCCGTGGCAGCCGTGGTCGGCCTGCCGCACGACGAATGGATCGAGGCCGTGACGGCCTTCGTCTGCTTCAAGCCCGGCCAGGCGGCGGACGCCGACAGCCTGCGCGAGCATTGCCGCGCCACGCTGGCCGGCTTCGAGGTTCCCAAGCACATCGCCATCGTGGACAGCTTGCCGATGACTTCCACCGGCAAGATCCAGAAGCACGTGCTGCGCGCCAACAACCAGGCCCTGTACGCGCGATAACGCGAAACGTCAGTCGGCCGGCGGCTCGCCAGCCGGCTCGCGCGCCGGCTTCGGCGGCGGCCCTTTCTTGCCCCGGTAGCGCAGGCGGTGCTCCATGTCCTTCACGATGGAACTGGTGGCCCGCACCTCGTCCCAAATGCCGTGGTCGAGCCGCATCTTGTAGTTCATCGCGCTCATCATGGGCAGCAGGACCTTTTCATAGCTGTCGGTCAGGCGCTGCAGCAGTTCGTGCAGCCGGTCCTGTTCCGGCACATTGACCTGCACCTGCGGCGCCATGCGGCCGCCGAGGGCGGCGATGCCGGCGCCGATTTCGGCCAGATGGTCGGCCACCCGCGTTTCGCCGTCTGCCTGGCCGCCGTTCTTGCGCAGGCGGACGAATTCCTCCACCAGCTCACTCCAGCGCGCCTGCTCCGCAGCTGTCGGCTGACCCAGCAAGTGCGCCAGGCGCAGCAGGTTCTCTTCGGCGCCGGTGGTCAGGGTTTGCGCCTCGCCGCGGTAGTGGTCGCGCAGCAGCGCGTCCAGTTCCGCGTCGTGCATCAGGGCCGACACCTTGGGCGCCAGCTTGGCCATGTTGCGGTAGCTGCCCTGCAGCTTGAACGGCGGCTCGCTGCGGTAGGCGTCGTCCTGCGCGGCCGATGCGATGTAGGCCAGGTTCACCTTCATCAGCGCATTGCGCACCTTGAACAGGCGTTGCAGGACCGCGCAGATCTGGTCGATTTCCTGCGAGGTATAGGCATGCTTGAGTTCCGATGCCGCCACCGGCTCGCCCTGCGACATGCGCACCAGCAGGTACAGGTCCTGCGGGTCGCGCGAAGCGAGCGGCTGCAATTCCGGATGCGCCACCAGCGCGTTCTCGATATACGACAGGGCAAACAACTCTTCGCGCCCGCTCAACACGTCGCCCAGGTTGTAGATGTCGGCGCGGTTGGCCAGCATGTCCGGGATCTTGAACACGTCGCCGGACTCGGTGTAGGGGTTGCCCGCCATGACGACGGCAAAACGCTTGCCGCGCAGGTCGTAGCTGCGGCTCTCGCCGCGCCAGACGCCCTCGATGCGGCGCGTGCCGTCTGCCAGGGCGATGAACTTCTGCAGGAACTCGGGGTTGGTGTGCTGGATGTCGTCCAGGTACAGCATCACGTTATTGCCCATCGCCAGGCCGAGGTTGAGCTTTTCCAGTTCCATGCGGGCGGCGCTGTTGCTGGCCAGCGCCGGGTCGAGCGAGGTGACGTTATGGCCGAGAACCGGGCAGTTGATGCGCACGAAGATCATGCCCAGGCGCTCGCCCAGGTACTCCATCAGCGTGGTCTTGCCGTAGCCGGGTGGGGAAATCAGCAGCAGCATGCCCATCGAGTCGGTACGGCGCTGGTCGCCGGCCGCGCCGATCTGCTTGGCCAGGTTGTCGCCGACCAGCGGCAGGTAGGCTTCGTCGATCAGGCGGTTGCGGAAGAAGCTGGACAGCGGCTTGGCGCGGAACTGGTCCAGGCGCAGGCGGGCGTTTTCCTCCTGCGCCAGTTGCTGGCGCAGTTGCTGCAGCGAGCGGAACGCGGGCACCACCACCGCCTCGTGATGCTCGAGGCGGCGCAGGAAGTCGTTCAGCTGCAACTTGAGCGTGCGATTGTCGATGCGGGCATGTTCGCCGAGCAGCCCGGTGACCTGTGCCTCGACGCTGGCCAGCACCACGCGGCGCGGCAGGTTGCACAGCAGGCTGGCGGCCGCCTCGGGCAGCAGCGCCAGCTCGTGGCCATGCTGGCTGGCGTAACCATGCAGCCATTCGGTGGCCAGCGTCCAGCGTTCGCGCCACGCCAAGGCAGGCGCCTGCCAGGGCGCGGCGATATTGTGGCGCGCCAGGTGCTGCGCCAGGCCGCTGGCCAGTTCGCTGCCGGTCCGGCTAAGCAGCCAGGCCTGGTCGGTGCCCGCAGGCGTGCCCAGCTCGGACAGCAGGTAGCGTGCGGCCTGCTGCAACAACAGGGCCCGGGTTTCGCTGCCGTGATCGAGCCAGGTGTCGATCTCGAGCTGTTCGTCCGCGAGGAAGCGGTCCAGCGCTTGCTCGACTTCAGCGGCCAGCTTGCCCCCCAGGCGCTCGCTGTTGAAATGGTGGCGCATCAGTTCGGCCTGTTCGGCCTGGTGGCGCAGCGACTGCGCGGCAGGCGAGGCTTGTACGTGCGTCCAGTACAGCAGCGCGACGGCGCGACCGAGCGGGCTGAATCGCAGCAGCCCGGCGCCTTCCCACAGCGGGAGCAGCTGGCGCAGGATCGCGGCGGCGTCGTGGTCGTGCAGGCCTTTCTGGTAGCCCTCGTGATAGCGCGGCGCGGCAAAGCGGCGCACGTGTTCGTCCAGCAGCGCGCTGTCCGGCTGCGCCAGCGCTTCCTGCAATTGCTGCCAGTCGATGCCGGCCGTGCCGGCCCGCACGGCAAGCACGAACTGGTAGGCCAGGTACTCGGCGCGATACACCTGCGCCGTCTCGGCCAGGGTCTCCTGCGACCACCATGGCCGCAGCGCCTCCAGGCGCTCATCCTGCAGCGGCGCGTAGTAATCGGTACCGGCCAGGTGGAAAGCCAGTCCGCCCTGGTGCGGCACGATGGCCAGCTCCAGCGCTTGGCGGTTGACGGTGAAGTCGTGACGTCCCAGCTTGATGACATTGCCGGTCACCAGTTCGTTCTGGTCGCGCAGCGCACGCTGGCCCTGCTCGCGCAGGCTTTTCAGCTGCCCGCTCAAGTCGTCGGCCGCCACCGCGTTGCCCAGCTTGCGCAATTCCTCGATGCTGGCCTTCAGTTTGCCCAGCAGGGCATCGGAGGCGAAATAGGCCTCCATCTGGGCCGGTTCGCTGAACTGGGCCAGGCGCTTGGGCACGCCGGCCAGGATGCGGCGGGCGGCGTCGCCGATGGCCTGCACGCGGCGCGCACGCGCATCGAGCAGCGACTGCTTGCGCCCTTCCATCGCTTCGTACACCGCTTCGCGCTTGTGCGCGATCTCGGCCAGGTAGTCTTCCTGTTCGGCGAACTGCCCTTCCAGGGTTTCCAGCTGGGCCAGCAGGCGCGTGAGCAATTCGTCGCAGCGCTCCGGCGTATCGGCCTGTTCCAGGCTGCTTTCCACCGATTGGCTGAACAACTGGAACTGGGCGGCGAATTCGGACGCCGATTCCGCCTGCGACAGCTGTTTGCGGCGCTGGCGCACTTCGGCGCGCAACTGGTTGACGCCCGCGTACAGGCGCGAGATGGCCGTCAGGATCTGGGTGCGCAAGGTGGCGTCGCCGACGGCCAGGGTGCCCAGCAGCTCGTTCAGGCCATCCAGGTTGCGGGCGGTGCGGTCCAGGACTTCGTTCAGCGGCGCCAGTTCGGCCGTGGTGCCCAGTTGCGGCAACTGCTCGCGCTGTTTCACCAGTTCCGCTTCCAGCCTGGCGAAGGCATTGGCCTGCGACAGGAACTGCACGGTACGCTCGCCCACGCGGGCTTCTTCGGCGCCAAGTTCGCTGTCCAGTTCCGCCAGGCGCGCCACGTCCATGTAGCGCTGTTCCTTCAGCGTCGCCAGGCGGCCACGCGCCAGGCGGATCTGTTCCAGCGCTTCGATGAATTCGGTGGGCGACTGCCACAGCCGGCTGGCCGTCTCCGCCAGCAGTTGGCGCTGTTCCTGCGCCGCCTGTTGCAGCACGCGCGCGGCCTCGCGCTGGATCGCTGCGACCTTGTCGAATTCGTCCATGGTGGCGCTGGCCACTTCGGACAAGCCGCCCAGGTCGGCGCCGACGCCCTTGGCCTCGGGCGCGCCCAGCCAGTGGAAAGCGTCGGCGACGCGGCGGCACTGGCGCAGCAGGCTTTCATAGACGGCGCGTCCCGGCAGCGCGCCCGAATCGGCGCCGGACTCGCCCTGTTCGCGCACCATGCGCCCGATCGAATACAGCTCCGACAGGCCGCGCACCAGCTCGCGGTTGCCGATCTTGCCGAAGAAGCCTTGGCGTGGGGCGGCGCGGGCGGCAAATTCTTCGCTCAGGAACGGTGTCTGCCACCACTGCATCGGGTGGTTGCGGGTCGGCTCCTCGCTTTCGGCGGTAAACAGCAGCATGCTGCCGTCGGCATAGCGCGCGTAGCCATGCGCCACCAGCGGCTGCGCCAGGGTCTTGTTGATCAGGTTGTAGGTCAGCAGGACATAGGTGCCGCTGACCACTTCGTAGAAGACGTACAGCACGTCTTCGCCGTTCGGCGCCAGCACGCGGCGCTCGAATTGCAGGCCGTCCGGCAGGCCGGAGAACAGGCGCGACTCGCCGCCCTGCAGGATCACGCCGCCGGGGAACACGATGCCGTGGTCTTCCGGCAGCTGCACGCAAGAGGCGCCGATGCTGTCGACCCGCTGCACCTGCTGGCTCAGGCGCGAATACACCAGGTAGCGCAGCTGCGTCTCGCGGTAGGGCCGGATGCGCAGCAGGATCAAGTCGCCGAGCGCGGCATAGGCGATTTCGGCGTCGCTCAGCGACTGGTTGGGATCGTCGACCGGCTCGCTGTGGATGCCCAGTCCCGTTTCCGTGTTGTTCTCGATCTTGACGGTCAGGTCGCCGCCCACCGTTTCCACGAACAGGGTGTCGAGCACGTTGACGTGCGGGTGCTGGCCCACCACGTGCTGGTCGCGCGTGGTGACGGTCCACTCGAAATCATGCGGCGGCGGCAAGGCGATATCGCGTTCGCCGCGGTTGTCGATGTAGGTGGCCGCGCCCTGCTCGTCCAGCTGCCAGCGGAACACCCGCAGGTCGCTCAGGCGCTCGCCGATCTTGAAGGCGGCCAGCAGCTTGCCCTGGATGAGGCGCAGCTGCACCAGCTGCGCGTTGCGGTAGTAGTTATACAGTTCCTTGAACTCGGCCACGAAACGCGGGTCGGCCAGGAAGCTGCCGTCCAGCGCCAGCGGGTCGAGCTCCACCTCGGCGCCGTCCTGGCGCAGGCGGTACAGCGCGAAGACGTCCGCGACCCGGGTTTCCTGGCGCAGGCCGATGAAGACGTTATAGCCGAACAGCAGCACGTCGCCGACCAGTACCAGGTCGCGCGCGGTGCAGTTGTTGTCGGTGCGGGCGCGGGCGCGGGCGCGCAGGGCCATTTCTTCACGGCCGAATTCGGCCAGCCTGGCTTCATTCAGCGCGCTGGCTTTCTCCAGCAGGGACTTGCCCTGGCCGGCCAGCCGCTTGCGCAGCAGGTCGAAGCTGCTGGAATGGCGCAGGGACGCCTCGGCACCGGCAGGTGCTGCTTGTTCTTGGCTCATGGTCTCTTGCTTCAGTCGCTTCAGTCTTTAGGGGCGCCCAGGAAGGCCAGCATCTCGCGGCGGTTCGGCTGGCCTTCCAGCCAGGCGCGGATGCGGGCCAGCTCGGCCAGCTCGTCGCCGAAGCGCGCCTGCATGGCCTGCTCGATGCGCTCGCGCGAAGCGGCCTTCTGCACGCTGGCCTGCCAGCGCTCGGAGGCGATCTCGTCGAGCTGGCCGTGGACGCCGAGCGACACCAGGGTGTCCCACTCGCCGGCGTCGAGCCAGATCGCCTGGGCGGCCGCGCTGTAGTCCAGGCGCAGCGGATGCTGGCTGTCCACCTTCAGGCGCGTCATGAGGCGGCCGGTCTTGGGGCAGAGCCGGACCGCGCCATCGGTGACGCTCGGTTCCCACGCGGCCACGGCCAGTGCCAGCTCGGGCATGGCCTGGCGCCAGGCGCGATAGCGTTCGAGTTCCACCAGCACGCCGCCGCAGGCCTCGCAGCGCTCGGCGGGCAGGCCGCCTTCGATACGGGTCGGCTGGAACTGGGTATGTGCGCAGGCCGGGCAGATCATGGCTTGCCTTTCAGCTCAGGTACCGCAGCGATCAGGTTGTTCAGGGCGTGCTGCTGTTGCTGGGTGCCTTCGCGCGACACCTTGGCCAGCAGCGAGGCTACCGTCAGGTTTTGCAGCTCGCCCGAGGAGCTGCCCAGCGCGCCGACCAGGCCGCGCAAGTCGTTCAGCATGTCGCGTTCCCCGCTCAGGTGGTCTTTCAGGCCGATCTGCAAGGTCTTGCTCTTTTCGATGGCCGCGTCGATGCCGCGCCCGACCGACAGCGCACGCACGAAGCTGTCGAAGTAGTTGCCGTCGCCGCCGACGATGTCGATCTTGGCGTTCTGCAGCGCCTTGCCCAGCACTTCGGCCTGTTCGCGGGCGATCATGGTCTGCGCATCGATGCCTTTCAGGGCCTGCTCGTTGGCCAGTTCCAGCTGCATGCGGAATTCTTCGTGGGCGCGGGTCTCGGCGCTCATCGCGGACATGGATTCGAACTTCTGCGCCAGGCCGCGCGACTCGGCTTCGAAGCGTGCCTCGATCACTTTGGCTTCCGCCGTGCCCAGGGTTGCGGTGGCAGCCGCATCGGCGGTCTTCACGGCAGCTTCGGCCAGGCCCATTTGTTCCTTGCCCTTGGCTTCGGCTTCCATGCGCAGGCGGGTAGCCTCGGCCTGCGCCGCGCCCTGCTTGACGATCGCTTCGGACGACGCCAGCATGACCTTCGCTTCCGCCAGGCCAGGGGCGGCGATTTCGGCTTCCGTGCCTTCCGCCTGGCGCTTCTTGGCTTCGGCTTCCTTCTCGGCGACTTTCAGCGCCGCTTCCGCCAGCGTCAGTTCCTGGGCGGCGCGGTGCTTGGCCGCGCGCTCTTCCGCTTCGGCGGCCTTGACGGCCAGCAGCAGCTTCTCTTCGGCGCTGGCCTCGGCGGCGATCACCACCGACTTCTTGCCGCGGTCCGCTTCGGCGAGGGTGCGCACGTCCTTGATGGCTTCTTCCTGCTCGGCCACGGTGCGTTCGACCACGATGCGCTCGCGGATCACGTCGGCGATGGCCTTCTTCTGCACTTCCACGGCCTTTTCTTTATCGATGCGCTGCAGTTCGACTTCTTTTTCGCGCGCGACCACTTCCAGCATGCGGGCACGGGTGACGCGCTCTTCCTCGATGGCGACGGCGCGCTTGCGGTTGTTCTCCGCCACTTCCTTCTCACGCGTGGTGTTTTCCTGCTGCACCAGCACGACCTGTTCGGCCTGCAGGCGGGCCAGTTCGGACTTGGCGCGTTCTTCGGACTGCACCTTCTCGGCTTCGGCCTGTTCGCGGGCGCGCACGCTGGTCACTTCGCGGTTCTGGCGGGCCTCGGCGTCGGCTTGCTGGCGCTCCAGTTCCAGGATCGCTTCGCGGGTTTCCACGTCCTTCTTCTTGATGCGCATTTCCTCGTCGCGCTTCAATTCATTGGTGCGGATGCTTTCAATCGCGGTCAGCTCGGTGATCTTCTTGATGCCCTGGGCGTCCAGGATGTTATGGCTGTCCAGCTTCTCGATCGAGGTCTGTTCGAGATAGTCGATGGCCGCGTCTTCCAGGATGTAGCCGGACAGGTCGCTGCCGATCTGGCGGATGATGTCGTCGCGGAAGCGGTCGCGCGCCTGGTACAGGTCGACGAAGTCCATCGACTTGCCGACGGTCTTCAGCGCCTCGGCGAACTTGGCCGAGAACAGGTTTTCCAGCGTCTCCTGGCTGGAAGCGCGGGCGCAGCCGACCGCCTGGGCCACCTTCAGCACGTCTTCCTTGGTCTTGTTCACGCGCAGGAAGAAGGTGACCTTGATGTCGGCGCGGATGTTGTCGCGGCAGATCAGGCCGTCCTTGCCAAGGCGTTCGATCTCGATGGTCTTGAGCGAGATCTCCATCAGTTCCTTCTTGTGGATGATGGGGTAGACCATGCCGCCGGTGAAGCTGACGTCCGGCTCGGCGCGCAGGGTGTTGATGATCATTGCGTGACCCTGTTCGACTTTATGGTAGAAGCGCGCGAACATTGCCAGGGCGCCGAACAAAACGACGACGCCGATGGCGGCTGCAATCAACATGATGTCCATGGATTTCCTTCAGGTTTGTGTTGGTGTTGTTATTTAATTTGCCGCGCTGGCGGCCTGTACTTCGTACTGCTGCAATGCCTCGTCGTAGGCGACGATCACTGCGAGAGCATCCTTGCCCAGTGAGTTGGGCGAACTGGCCCAGACGCGGATATTCAGGCTGGCCCCGCCGGTTTCCACTTCGGCGCGGCCGAATTTTTCGTCCACCGACAGCGTGACGATGCGGCAGGTGCGGCCGACCAGGCTGCGGTTTTCCGGCGCGTGGTGCTTGACGAACAGCGCACGCAAAGGCTTGACCACGCGCGCCGACAGCCACACGCTGAGCGCCGCCGCCGCCAGCAGGATGACGGCGCCGCCGACCCATTGCAGCACCCCGGCCGGCAGCCAGCCCAGAACGTATTCGTGCAGCAGGGCCGTCGGCAACCAGGTGAAGAAGACCAGCAGCGTAGCGACGATCGAGAACGGCACGCCGCCCAGCCCCAGCGCCACCAGCCACGAAGCCAGCGTTTCCAGGTCGGCGTGGTCGGCATCGACGTCGATGTTGTCACCCAGGTCGAACACCCCGGCCAGCGACAGGCCCCAGTACACCAGCAGGATGATCAGCAGGACGGTGGGGACAGCGGTTGGAAAACTGGTCAGGACTTGCCAGGTGCTCATTCAGTGCCCTTCTCGGTGGTGAAATTACTAACTATTCTCGTGCTTTGATTGCTTTAATGCAAATGTTATCAACTGCTCATGCAACATTTCCTTTATGCGGCGCCGGTCGGCTGCGTCGACGCCCAGGCGTTCGGCCAGCAGCGCGTAGTCGGCGTCCGACAGGCTGACCGTCAGGCGCGGGCGCACCGGCTTGCTGGAATACGGCAGGCCGAGGATTTTGCGGATCTGGTCCGAAGTGGAGAGCTGGCTCTTGAACGCGGCGAGGCGCACCGCGTCGATCACCTGCGTCTCCACGTCGAAGGCCACCTGGACCGCGCGCAAGGCCGCATCCGATCCTGACCAGCGGGAGGAACTGCGTACCATGGCGCGTCAGTCCTTATCCGGCGTGCCCGGATGGGCGCGCGCCTGCAGACGGGCCATCACTTCGGCCTTGCGGTTGGCGCGCTCGCCTATGCCCGCCTGCGCCAGCTTGTTCTCCAGCGACTTGCTGCCGAATTCTCCTTCCAGCACTTCGGCCGCCTGCATGCGGTCGGCCATGTCCTGGTGACGCTGGCGGATGCGCTCCAGCGATTCCTTGGCGCTCATCAGCCTGGAGCCGCTCGAGCCCATGTTCTGGGAAATGGTGGCGGTGGCCTTGTAGACGCTCTCGGTGGTCTTGGCCATGGCCAGCTGGCGCTCATGCTCGCGCAAGGTCGCCTCGGCGTTACGGATCATGTCCTTCAGCCGCGCGATATGGGCGGCGTACTGGATGCGCGTCTCTTCCTGCTCGGCCAGCGCCACTTCCAGGTCGGCCACGCGCGCGGCGACTTCCTCGGCCAGGCTGGTCTCGTCCTTTTGCAGCGCCTGCAGCGCCAGGTCCTCGTACTTT